>JACCEC010311107.1_pt1 | contig 53917 bp, 57 predicted proteins | sample 7450121 | NCBI WGS metagenome assembly JACCEC01 (sample SAMN15323455, study PRJNA562643) | freshwater metagenome | isolation source: river surface water | place: USA:Blue River Watershed | collected 2017-08-18
CGCACGCAAGTCGTTTGGTGGCAAGGGCGGTGGCAAAGGTGGCCGCAGCGACCGTGGCTTCGGTGGCGATCGCGGCTTCGGCAGCCAGGCCAAAGGTTGGGGCAACCGTGGCGGTGACCGCTTTGAAGGCCAGAGCCGTGGCAATGATTTCCGTGGCGGCGAGCGTTTCGAACCCCGCTTCGACGCACGCAAGGATGGCGGCCGCCAAGAGCCCCGCTTTGAAGCCCGTCACGATCCGCGTTTTGAACAGGGTCAGCAGGACGGCTGGCAGCAAGACCCGCGCCGCGGCAATGACCGTGGCGGCTTTGGCCGACAGGACAACCGCTTCCAGGGCGAGCGTCCCCATGGCGATCGGTTTGAGCGCCGTGACGAGCGCGCTCCGCGCGGTTTCGACAAGCCCCAGCACGCCCCGCGCGCGCAGGCCCGTGCGGGCGGCAACGACCGCTTTGACCGCGCCCCGCGCGGCCCCAAGCTGGTCGGTGGAGGCTTCAAGCCCCACGCGCCCAAGCGCCGCGGCTGATCCTCGCTAACAGCCACCGGGCGCGCACTGCGCCCATGGCATGAACAAGGGCTGGGGCGATGGGGTGGCGACGATTTCTGTCCTCAGGGACAGCATGAGGAGCCAGCCCATCGCCCCAGCCCTTGTTCATGCCTCCCCCGAAACCAAGCGCCCAAAGAAAAACCGCCCGGGTTTGCACCACGGGCGGTTTTTGTTTTGCGCTGTATCCGGATTAGGCGGCGGCAGCGGCTTTGCGCTGGGGCAGCTTTTCCTTGATACGTGCCGACTTGCCGCTGCGCTCACGCAGGTAGTACAGCTTGGCACGACGCACGTCGCCACGACGCTTGACTTCGATGCTGGCGATCAGGGGGCTGTAGGTCTGGAACGTGCGTTCCACGCCTTCGCCGCTGGAGATCTTGCGCACGGTGAAGCCGCTGTTGAGGCCACGGTTGCGCTTGGCGATCACCACGCCTTCGTAAGCCTGCACGCGCTTGCGGTTGCCTTCAACCACGTTCACGTTCACGATCACGGTGTCGCCAGGGGCGAACTCGGGGATGGTTTTGCCAAGGCGAGCAATTTCTTCTTGCTCGAGGGTCTGGATCAGGTTCATGTTGAACTCCACATTCTTTCGTTCATGCCCGCTGCACTAGGGGCGTTCCTGGCGCTCTTGTTCAAGAGACTGTCGGCTGCAAAGCGGGTTGCAGCAAGCCGGACCGCGGCGGATAGAGGACCGAAAAGCCTTGAATTATAGCTTTTTTCAGTTTTTGGCTGAATCCTGCCCTGGCAGCGCACGCAGGAAAGCCTCATCCGCCTTGTCCAGGCGACCGGCCGCCCGAGCCTGATCGATCAGTTCCGGGCGATGCCGGGCCGTGAGCGTCAGGCTCTGTTCACGCCGCCATCGCTCAATGCGGGCATGGTGGCCCGACAGCAGCGCTTCTGGCACCGGCTCACCTTGCCAGACTTCGGGGCGGGTGTAGTGCGGGCTGTCCAGAAGGCCGTCCAGGGCCGGATTGAAGCTGTCGAGCTGGTGGCTGCCTTCGTCATTGAGCACACCGGGCTGCAGGCGGGCGACAGCATCGAGCAGGGCCATGGCCGCGATTTCACCACCGGACAGCACAAAGTCGCCCAGGCTGATCTGGTGCGTGACGTGGCGGTCAATGAAGCGCTGGTCGACGCCCTCGTAACGGCCGCACAGCAGGATGGCGCCCTGGCTTTCGGCCCAGCCTTGCACGGCGGTGTGGGTCAGCGGCTGACCGATGGGCGAGAACAGCACAAAGGGCGCTGGCTCAGCTTCGGCCCGCTCGTTGCGGATGGCCTGCAGACACTTCTCCAGCGGCTCGGCCAGCATGACCATGCCGGGGCCACCGCCAAAGGGGCGGTCATCCACCCGACGGTAATTGCCTTCGGCAAAGTCGCGCGGATTCCACAGACGCACATCGACCTGGCGCGTCTCGTAGGCGCGGCGTGTCACACCCGCCTTGAGGAAAGGCTCGAACAGTTCGGGAAACAGGGTGATGACATCAAAGCGCATGGTGGTGGCTGACTTTATCCCGTTCGCCCTGAGCTTGTCGAAGGGCTTCGACAAGCTCAGCCCGAACGGTTTGTGTTCAGTAGTCGGCTTGCCAGTCGACGGTGATGCACCGTGCGGCGGTGTCCACCTTGTCGACAAAGGCGGACACAAAGGGAATCATGCGCTCGACCTTCTTGCCAGCTTCTTCGGCCTGCAACACCAGCACGGTCTGCGGGCCGGTGGTCATGAGGTCACGCACTTCGCCCATCACCACGCCTTCGCGGTTGACCACCTGCAGACCGATCAGGTCCACCCAGTAGTACTCGCCTTCTTCGGGTGTCGGAAAGCTCGAACGCGGCACAAAGATGCGTGCACCCTTGAGGCTTTCAGCGGCATTGCGATCAGGGATGTCGGCACTGCTGGCGACGACGCTGTCGGAATGGTCCTTGGCTTCGCGCACACGCAGCAGCAGGGGCTGCGTCCAGTCCTCGGCCACAGCGGCTTCGGTGGGACGGCGGGGTTTGGCGCTGCGCTCGGGGGGCAGCAAATACCAGCGCTTGGAAGAAAAAAGCGCCTCGGGAGAGGCGCTGTGGGGCAGGACCTTGAACCAGCCCTTGATGCCCCAGGCATCGAGGATGCGCCCGACTTCGATGGCGTCGGCCGGCAATTCGGCCGTTTCGAGCGGTGGACGCATCCGGCGATCCCGGTCGATCAGGCAGCAGCCTTGGCGGCTTGCTTGATCAGGCGTTCCACGGTGGGAGAAGCCTGGGCGCCGACGCTCTTCCAGTAGGTCAGGCGGTCCTGGGCGATGCGCAGGCCCTGCTCGCCTTCAACAGCGGTGGGGTTGTAGAAGCCGATGCGCTCGATGAAGCGGCCATCGCGGCGCACACGCTTGTCGGCAACGACGATGTTGAAGAAGGGACGGCCTTTGGAGCCGCCGCGGTTCAGACGAATAACGACCATGATTTATCCTTGGGTGGCGGGGCCTGCAGATCAGAAAAGCAGACCCTTGATTCCTTCAGCGTTTGAGACACGCAACTGGCCACCCGGCCAGTGACACACTGAAAAGCCTTTGATTATAACTGGAGTCCAGAAAATGAGCCTGATCCGACCCAGCCGCGATGAAGACGTGGCGGCCATCACGGCCATTTACCGCCACCATGTGCTCAACGGCACAGGCACTTTCGAGATCGATCCGCCCACCGAGGCCGACATGGCCGCCCGCCGTGCAGATGTGCTGTCCAAAGGCTTGCCTTATCTGGTGGCCGAGGATGACGGGCAGGTGCTGGGCTTTGCCTATTGCAACTGGTTCAAGCCCCGGCCGGCCTACCGCTTCTCGGCCGAAGACTCCATCTACGTGGCGCCAGGCCTGCAGGGCAAAGGATGGGGCCGGGCCTTGCTGAGCGCGCTGTGCCAGCAGGCGCAGGCCGCGGGCGTGCGCAAGATGCTGGCCGTGATCGGGGATTCGGCCAATGCGGGGTCGATTGGCGTGCATTCGGCGCTGGGCTTCACCCACACGGGCACGCTGCGTTCCTGCGGCTGGAAATTCGAGCGCTGGCTCGATGTGGTCCTGATGGAAAAGCCCCTGGGGGCAGGCGACAGCACCCCTCCCGCATAATCGCCCACCATGAAAAACAAGACGCTGGCCACCTGGCTGACTTTCTTTGGCGGTCCTCTGGGGCTGCACCGCTTTTATCTTCGCGGCTTCAGTGACCTGTGGGGCTGGCTGCTGCCCTTGCCCACCGCCCTGGGGCTGTATGGCATCGAACGGGTCATGCAATTCGGGCAGGACGACCAGATGAGCTGGTGGCTGATTCCTCTGCTGGGCTTCAACATTGCGGCCAACGGGCTCAACGCCATCGTCTATGGCCTGATGAGCCGGGAAAAGTGGAACAGCCTGTACAACCCGGGCGCGGCACCGGACGCCCTGCCCGGCCGGACCACCTGGTTCACCATTGCTGGGGTGGCCGTGGCCCTGCTGGTGGGCACCGCCATCCTGATGTCGAGCATCGTTTTCAGCTTCCAGCGGTATTTCGAATACCAGATTCAGGAAGCCCTCAAGGTCAGCCAGTAACGGGGCAGTGACGAGCCCAAGGGCATCCTCGGGCTCGTCCCGAGGATCCACAGCCAACCCTGGGATGCCCGATCAAGCCGGGCACGACATCCATTGAGAGGCGCTGCCAAACCAAAAAGTCCCGCATGCGGGACTTTTTTCGCAAGCTCGCCAGAGCGGTTCAGAACAGCTGCAGGCTCGCCCAGTAGGCCACAGCCGCCACGAAGGCGCTGGCTGGAATGGTGAAGATCCAGGCCCAGACGATGTTGCCAGCCACCCCCCAGCGCACGGCACTGGCCCGCTGGGTGGAACCCACGCCGACGATGGCGCCGGTGATGGTGTGGGTGGTCGACACCGGAATGCCCAGACCTGTGGCAATGAACAGCGTGAGCGCACCACCGGTTTCGGCACAGAACCCCCCCACCGGCTTGAGCTTGGTGATCTTCTGCCCCATGGTCTTGACGATGCGCCAGCCGCCGAACATGGTGCCAAAACCGATGGCCATGTAGCAGGACACGATGACCCAGGTGGGCGGCGCTTTGTCGCCCGCTGTGGCGTAGCCGGTGGCCATGAGCAGCATCCAGATGATGCCGATGGTCTTCTGGGCGTCGTTGCCACCGTGGCCCAGACTGTAGGCTCCGGCAGAGACCAATTGCAGACGGCGGAACCATTTGTCCACCTTGGACGGTCGGGTGCGCCGAAAGATTTGAGCCACCAGCACCATCATCAGCGAGCCCAGGGCAAAGCCCAGCAAGGGGGACACGAAAATGAAGGTCACGGTCTTGAGGATGCCCGCAGACAGCAGTGCGCCGGTGCCGGCCTTGGCGATCACGGCGCCCACGATGCCGCCAATCAGCGCGTGCGAGGAGCTGCTGGGGATGCCGTAGTACCAGGTGATGACGTTCCAGGTGATGGCGCCCACCAGTGCACCGAAGACCACATGCGTGTCGACCACGCCGGGCTGAACGATGCCCTTGCCCACCGTGGCGGCCACGCTCAGGTGAAAGACAAAGATGGCGATGAAGTTGAAGAAGGCGGCAAACACCACGGCCTGCGTGGGCTTGAGTACGCCGGTGGAGACGACGGTGGCGATGGAGTTGGCCGCGTCATGAAACCCGTTCATGAAGTCGAAAGCCAAGGCCAGTGCCACCAGCAACATCACCACCCACAGTGCGGCTTGTGCGGTTTCCATGTGTCAGGACTCTCCGCGCCGGATCAGGAGTTCTCGAGGACGATGCCCTCGATCTGGTTGGCGACGTCTTCACACTTGTCGGTGATGGTCTCGAGCAGCTCGTAGATGGCCTTGAGCTTGATGATTTCGCGCACGTCGGGCTCGTCACGGAACAGCTTGCTCATGGCGCTGCGCATGACGCGGTCGGCGTCCGATTCCAGGCGGTCGATTTCTTCGCAGGTCTTGAGCGCCGATTCGGCCACGGCCGGGTCGCCGATGCGGGCCAGCAGCTTGACGGCGTCCTGGACACGTTCGCAGCAGCGAACCGACAGATCGGTCAGGCGGCTGATTTCCTCGGTCATGTGGCGCACGTCGTACAGCGCCATGGTTTCGGCAGAGTCCTGGATCAGGTCAGCCACGTCGTCCATCAGGTTGATCAAGGCGTGGATCTGTTCACGGTCGATCGGGGTGATGAAGGTGGTGTGGATCAGGCGGTTGACTTCCTGGGTGACGCGGTCGGCCGCATGTTCGGCGTTGTCCACATCCCGGTTGTATTTTTCGCGCAAGTGGACATCGTTGTAATGCGTCACCAGGTTGGCGAAGGCACGCGCGGCCTCCACGATGCGCTCGGCATGCTGGTTGAACAGTTCAAAAAAATTGCCTTCTTTGGGCAGCAGTTTGCCAAACAGCATGGGGGCTCCTGGAGGATCGGGAAATTTGACGAATCAGAGACAGCCGCAAGTTTAACCGGGCGGACCTCGCCGTCCGGTCGCCTCAGGCACTGCGGAAGATGAAATACACCGCGCCCACCATGCACAACGCCGCCCAGACATAGTCCAGCTTGAAAGGCTCTTTGAGGTAGAGCATGGCAAACGGCACGAACACCGTCAGCGTGATGACCTCCTGCACGATCTTGAGCTGTCCGACGCTGAATTCGGTGTGGCCGATGCGGTTGGCCGGCACCTGCAGCAGGTATTCAAAAAAGGCGATGCCCCAGCTCACGATGGCTGCCATGTACCAGGGTGCAGCAGACAGGCTGCGCAGGTGACCGTACCAGGCAAAAGTCATGAAGACATTGCTGGCGAGCAACAACAACACGGTTTGCAGGCTCACGGGCCAGGACTGGATTGCGGCCAGCAGGTTCATGGCGCGTCGTTCTCCATGGGGGTGATGGGCTGGTTTTGAACAGCCAGCAAATCGGCCGCCGATACCCGCTCCGGCGCGACATCGGCCAGCGGGTGCAGCACAAACGCCCTGCCCTGCATGCGCGGGTGCGGCACCGTCAGGCGAGGGCTGTCGATGCGGGCATCGCCATACAGCAGGATGTCCAGGTCGAGTGTGCGGGGGGCATTGGCATAAGGCCGCTCCCGGCCTGCTGCATTTTCGAGGGCCTGCAGGGCATCGAGCAGTGCCGGGGCGCTTAAATGCGTCTCGATGCGCGCCACGGCATTGATGAAGTCAGGGCCTGTGGCCTCGTGCGGCGCGGTGCGGTACAGACGGGAACGTGCCCTCAGGCGGGTATCAGGCAGCCTGCCCAAGGCCTGCAAAGCGACTTCAACCGCCTGCCGCGCATCCCCCAGGTTGGCCCCCAGTGCGATGAAGGCGATGACCGGATCACGCCGGGTTGAAAGCGGGCCACTGGGCATGATGGAACTGTTCGAACTGAGCCTGTCGAAACCCATTCACCCTGCGACAAGCTCAGGGCGAACGGGAGCGATTTATTCGGAGGCAGGCGCAGCGCCATCACCCGCAGGCTTGCGGCGACGGCGACGGCGCTTTTTGGATACGGCTTCGCCATCAGCGCCCTGCTCGCAGGCCTCTGCAGCATCGCTTTGAGCAGGCAAGGAAGCCGCTGCATCGGCCTTGGGGACCCGGCGCACACGCGGGCCGCGGGCTTTGGCCTGCTGCTCGGTCTTGGCCTGTTGCACCAGGTCTTCGCGGGTGGCGTCGTCGGCCAGACTGAATTCCTGCCACCAGTCGGCCAGACGCTCATCCACTTCCTGTACATCGGCGCGCAGACGCAAGAAATCGAAACCGGCCCGGAAACGCGGCTGCTCGGCCAGGCTGAAAGGGGTGCTGCCGACACGTTTTTCAAAGCGCGGCTGCATCATCCAGATCTCGCGCATGTCGGCGCCCAGCTTGCCGCGGCCCGAGACATCGCCGATGCGGCTGTCAAACACTTCGTCAATGGCTTCCTGCAGCGCAGGGAAAGGGTGCGCCTTGCGCGCAATGCGCTGGGCCCAGCCCTCGCGCACGTCGGACCACAGCACGCAGGCCAGCAAAAAGCTAGGCGCCACCGGCTTGCCCTCACCCACGCGGCGGTCGGTGTCGGCCAGCGCAGCTTTTACAAACGGGGTGTCGGCACGCTCGACCACGATGTCCAGCAGCGGGTAGATGCCTTTGGCCAGACCCAGCGCCTTGAGCTGCGCGATGGACGCCAGCGCGTGACCGGTCTGCAGCAACTTGAGCATTTCGTCGAACAGGCGGCTCTGCGGCACATCCTGCAGCAGGGCCTTGGCCTCGGCCAGCGGCTTGGCGGTTTTGGCTTCTAGCTTGAAGCCCAGCGCGCTGAGCTTGGCCGAAAAACGCACGGCACGGATGATGCGCACCGGGTCTTCGCGGTAACGCGTGGCCGGGTCACCGATCATGCGCAGGGTGCGCTTTTTCGCATCCTGAATGCCGCCGTGGTAATCCACCACGATCTGCGTCTCAGGGTCGTAATACATGGCGTTGACGGTGAAGTCGCGGCGGGTGGCGTCTTCGTCCTGCGGGCCCCAGACGTTGTCGCGCAGCACACGGCCACTGGCGTCCACCGCATGCTTGACACCTTCGAGCTGGCGCTTGCTGGTGCGCTCGTTGCCCTTGACCTGCTCGGCCGCGGCGTTGTCGAGGTAGGCACGGAAGGTCGAGACTTCGATGACTTCGTGCTCACGGCCACGGCCGTAGACGACATGGACGATGCGAAAACGCCGCCCGATGATGAAGGCACGGCGGAACAGCCCTTTGACCTGTTCAGGCGTGGCGTTGGTCGCCACATCAAAGTCTTTGGGGCGCAGGCCCAGCAGCAAGTCACGCACGGCGCCGCCCACGATGTAGGCCTCGAAACCGGCGCCTTGCAGGGTACGCACCACGTTGATGGCACGCTCGTCCACCAGCTGGGGATCGATGCCATGCACGCTGGCCGGCACCTCGGTGCGTTTGCCAAAGTAGGGCTTGTCGCTGCCGGGCTTGCCCAGCAGCTTGGTGATGAGTTTTTTGATCATTCTTGGAACAGGTCGAGGATGCGCCATCCCCGTTGGGTGGCCAATTGTCGCAGGCGTGCGTCGGGGTTGGTCGCCACGGGGTGCTGGGCCTTTTCCAGCAGGGGGAGGTCATTCATGGAATCCGAGTAGAAACTCATCTCGACATCGCCCCAGGCCAGGCCCCTGGCCGAGAGCCATTGCTCGACGCGGGTCACCTTGCCCTCACGGAAGGACGGTGTGCCCTTGATTTCACCGGTGATCCAGCCATGGGCGTTGCGCTCGAGCTCCACCGCGATCAGTTCGCTCACGCCAAAAGCCTGCGCAATCGGTCGGGTCACGAACTCGTTGGTGGCGGTCACGATCATGACCGTGTCCCCGGCACGCTGGTGGCTGCGCACCAGATCCAGCGCCTCGGGCAGGATGCGCGGACGGATCACCTCGTCCATATAGCGGTTGTGGGCCTTGGCCGCTTCCACCGGGCCGCGCACGCAGGCGGCTTCGGTGGCAAAGCGCACGTACTCGTGGATGTCGAGCGTCCCTGCCTGGTAGTGGGCATAAAAGGCGTCGTTGCGCTCGCGGAAGGTGGCGGCGTCATGCCAGCCCAGGTCAATGGTGAATTCCCCCCAGCTGTGGTCCGAGTCGATCGGCAGCAGGGTGTGGTCAAGGTCAAAAAGGGCCAGTTTCATTCGTTTTCCAGCATGGCACGCACGAGCGGAATGGTCAGGGCGCGCTGCGTCTGCAAGGCGTAATGGTCAAGGTGGTCGAGCAGCTGCATCAGGCTGCCCAGATCGCGGGAGAAGCGGTTGAGCATGTAGCTCATCACTTCATCGCTCAAAAACAGGCCGCGGGCATCGGCCGCCTGGCGCAGCACGGCACGGCGTTCGGGCTCCTCGAGCACTTTCAGGCCATAGACATGGCCCCAGCCCAGGCGGGTGCGCAGGTCGTCGCGCAGCCGCAGGTCGGCCGGCGGCAAAGCCCCTGCGGCCAGGACCCAGCGCGGCACGCCGCTGCGGGGTGTGAGCGCGTTGACAAACCAGTTGAAGGCCGTGTGCTGCTGCTCGGCGTTGTAGAGGTGCACGTCGTCCATCAGCACCGCCACCCAGTCGTCGTTGAACTCGGGCGGGTGGAAGGTGTAACTGTCGAGCCAGCCCACGGCCAGTCCCTGCTCGCTCAAGGCCTGATGCACCGCCTGCAGCAAATGGGTCTTGCCCGACCCGGCTTCGCCCCAAAGGTAGGTGGGCACCGGGGCGCGGGTGCCACCCGATGTCCACAGACGCAGGTGGTTGATGGCCGCTTCGTTGGGGCCGCTGAAAAACGAGTCCAGCGTCGGCCGTGTGGACAAGCCAATGTCCAGCGCCAGTTGCTTCATGCGTCAAACCCGTCGCCTGGACCGGCAGACCCATGGCAATAAAGCGGGCTGGCCATGTAGCCCCGGCGCAGACGCCGCAAGGCCACCAGCAGCACGGCGCTGGCTGGCAGGGCGATCAGCACCCCCACAAAACCCAGCAGCTGGCCAAACGCCATCAGGGCCAGGATCACGGCCAGCGGGTGCAGGCCGATGCGCTCACCCACCAGGCGCGGGGTCAGGAAGAAACTCTCCAGGAACTGGCCCAGGCCATAAACCACCGCCACCATCAGCAGCGCCTGCGTGGGCATGGCAAACTGCAGCAGACCGGCCAGCAGCGCCAGCAACAGTCCGGTGCCAAAGCCCAGATAGGGGACAAACACGGCCAGCCCCGTGAACACGCCAATCGGCAGGGCCAGGTCCAGCCCGAACAAGGCCAGGCCGCCTGCGTACCAGATCGCCAGCGCCAGCATGACCAGCAGCTGACCACGCAGATATTCCCCCAATACGGTGTCGCATTCGCGGGCAAAACCATCGACCGCTGGACGCCAGCGGGGCGGGACCAGATCTACCAGGGTTGCCACCAGTTTCTCCCAGTCGTGCAGCATGAAAAACAGGGCCACCGGCACCAGCACCACATAGCCCAGCACCGACAAGATGGCACTGCCGCCCACCTTGAGCGAGGCCAGCACCGGCGCCATCCAGTCTTCACGGTTGTCGCTGAGCCAGGCCATCAGCTGGGCCTTGAGGCCCGCCAGATCCAGGGAAAGCTCAATGCCCAACTGCGCCAGCAACGGGTGCAGGAAGGCGTCCAGCCGGTCCAGCAACACAGGCAATTGCTGGCGCAACAAAGGCCACTCGCGCACCAGCACGGGCACCAGCAAGAGGAGCAACCCCAGCAGGGTGATCAAGGCCAGCGCCTCGACCAGCACCACACTCAGGCTGTGCGGCAAGCCCAGCCGGCCAAGCCGAAGCACCAGCGGATGCAGCACATAGGCCAGCACAGCCGCTGCCACAAACGGCGTCAGCACCGGGGCCAGCAACCAGACCGCCAGCCCCGCCAACAGCAAGGTCCCCAGCCAGGCCAGGATGCGATTGAGGGGAAGGGAAGCGGGGGTGGACACGAAGGACTCTGAGGGTGTATGCGATGGGTTCAGGGTGAACCCTTAAAATTGCGCCTGATTTTAGTCTGCCTACCGTTTATCAGGCCCGTTTTACCCGAATTGAACGCCCGTCACGGGCCGCCCCCATGAGCCAAACACCTCTCTCCTACAAAGACGCCGGCGTGGACATCGTTGCCGGTGATGAACTGGTTGAACGCATCAAGCCGCTGGCCAAAAAGACCATGCGCGAAGGCGTGCTGGCCGGCATTGGCGGCTTTGGCGCCCTGTTCGAAGTGCCCAAGCGCTACAAGGAACCTGTGCTGGTGAGTGGCACCGACGGCGTGGGCACCAAGCTCAAACTGGCTTTTGAATGGAACATGCACGACACCGTGGGCATCGACCTGGTGGCCATGAGCGTGAACGACGTGCTGGTGCAGGGCGCCGAGCCCCTGTTCTTTCTGGACTACTTTGCCTGCGGCAAGCTCGACGTGGACACCGCCGCGGCCGTGGTGGGCGGCATCGCCAAAGGCTGCGAACTGTCGGGCTGCGCTTTGATCGGCGGCGAAACCGCCGAAATGCCCGGCATGTACCCCGCCGGCGAATACGACCTGGCTGGCTTTGCTGTGGGCGCGGTTGAAAAATCCAAAATCCTCACGGGCCAAAACGTGCAAGCCGGCGATGTGGTGCTGGGTCTGGCCTCTGCAGGTGTGCACTCCAACGGTTTCAGTCTGGTGCGCAAGTGCATTGAGCGCGCCGGTGCCAACACCCCCGCCACGCTGGACGGCAAACCGTTCAAACAGGCCATCATGGAGCCCACCCGCCTGTACGTGAAAAACGTGCTGGCGGCGCTGGCACAGCACCCGATCAAGGCCCTGGCCCACATCACTGGTGGCGGCTTGCTCGAAAACATCCCCCGCGTGCTGCCCGAGGGCCTGGCCGCCCACCTGCAAAAGGGCAGCTGGCCGCAAACCGAACTCTTTGCCTGGCTGCAAAAGACGGCTGCTATCTCCGACATCGAGATGAACCGCACCTTCAACAACGGCATCGGCATGGTGGTGGTGATTGCCGCCGATCAGGCCGAGGCCTGCGCCGCCACGCTGCGCGCCGCGGGCGAAACGGTCTACACCATCGGCCAGATTGCCCCACAGGGTGACGGTGCCCAGGTGGTGGTGGGCTGATCACAGCCCTGCCGAGCCCGCGATCTCCTTGACGCGGGCCTGCAGCGCGCCATGGTCTGCTGCCAATGGCTCGGCTTCCAGATAAGCCTGCAGGTCCGCCAGTGCCTGCCCTGCATGCCCAAGCTCGGCATGCACCAGGCCCCGGTCACGGCGCTCGCCCATGTCATCGGGCAACAACACCACCAGCCGCTCCATCACGGCCAGCAAACGCGGCCAGTCTTCCTGGCTGCGGAAAATTTCCTTGAGGTTGCGCAACATGCGCGCCAGCAGATCGCGCGGCGGGCAAGCCTGCAGGTACAGCCCCAGCGGCGTCTCGCCCTCGTCCAGATCGGCCCCGGCCTGGCGGTCGATTTCGTCACGGTAAGGTGCCAGACGCTCGGCCAGCGTGTCCACCCCCAGTGACTGGCCGTCGGCCGGATCGATCACCACCAGCCCCGCGTCCAGTGCCACCTTCATCAGAAAGTGGCCGGGAAAGGATATGCCCTGCGCGTTCAGTCCCAGGCCCTGCGCCAGCTCCAGCCAGATCACGGCCAGCGAGATCGGAATGCCACGGCGCGTGCGCAGCACTTCCTGAAGGTAGCTGTTTTCGGGGGCGTAATAGTCGTTGGCATTCAGACCAAAGCCCAACTCTTTGTAAAACACCTGGGTCAGCACAGCCAGACGCGTCAGGTCATCGGCATGGGCCGTCAGACGCGACCGGACACGCTTGAGCAAGCGCTCCACATCGTCCAGCACCTGCTCGACATCCAGCGCAGGTTCTTCATCCTGGGCCAGGCTGGCTGCAGCCTCCAGCAGAGGCAAGTCATCGTCGCTTTGCACCAGGCTGGCAAAGTAGTCCAGCGGTGTGGGCGGCTTGAGATTCAGGTCCATGCTCATCGCTTGAGGAAGGCTTTGAGCCGCAGGCCCGTGACCCACAGACAGCCGAAATACAGCAGCGCAGACGCCACCAGAATGCCCAGCATCTGAGCGATGCGCTGCCATGGCTGATCGCGCAGACCGATCCAGTTGAACTGCCCGGTCGCCCACCACAGCAGGCCCGTGAGAACGGTCGTGGCCAGCACCACCTGCAACGCGAACTTCAGCCAGCCCGGCTGTGGCCGGTAACTGCCCCGCCGCAGCAGGCCGACCAGCAGCCACAGGGCATTGACCGTGGCCCCCAGGCCAATCGACAGGGCCAGCCCAGCGTGCTGCAGCCAGGGCACAAACACCAGATTGAACAGCTGCGTGATCACCAGCACCACCACGGCAATCTTCACGGGCGTGCGGATGTCCTGGCTGGCGTAATAGCCCGGCGCCAGCACCTTGATGGCCACCAGACCCAGCAAGCCCACCCCATAGCCGGTGAGCGAGAGCGTGGTCTGCTGCACATCCCGGTCGGTGAAGGCGCCATAGTGGTAGAGCACCGCCACCAGCGGCTGGGCAAAGACGAGCAGCGCGGCGGCGCAGGGCAGCGCCAGCAGCACGACCAGGCGCAGGCCCCAGTCCAGCATCTCGGCGTAGCGGTCTGCGTTGCCTGTGGCTTTGGCCGCCGCCAGCTGCGGCATGAGCACCACCCCCAAGGCCACCCCCAGCATGGCGGTGGGGAACTCCATCAGGCGGTCTGCGTAGCTGAGCCAGCTCACACTGCCTGCCGCCAAATGCGAGGCAATCTGGGTGTTGATGAGCAAGGAAATCTGGGCCACCCCTACACCCAGCAGCGCGGGTACCATGAGCCGGAGGATGCGGCGGGTGGCCTCGTTGCCCCAGGCGGTGCGAAGGGTCAGGACAGACAGGCCCAGACGCGGCAGCAGGCCCAGACGACGCAAGGCGGGAATCTGCACACCCAGCTGCAACACACCGCCGAGCATGACCCCGGCGGGCAAGGCATAGATGGCTTCGACCCCCCGTTGCGCCAGCCAGGGCGCCCCCAGCCAGGCGGCCAGGATCACCGACACATTGAGCAGCACCGGCGTGGCTGCCGGGACGGCAAAACGCTTCCAGGTGTTGAGGATGCCCGCTGACAGCGCGACCAGTGACATGAAACCGATGTAAGGAAACATCCAGCGGGTCATCTGGACGGCGGCATCAAAACCGGGGCCCTGGCGCAGACCACTGGCCAGCAGCCAGACGAGCGCCGGTGCCAGCAACACCCCCAGCACAGAAAACGCGAGCAGCACCCAGGCCAGCACTGTGGCCACGCTGTCGATAGCCGTTTTGGTGGCTTCATCGCCATGCTCGGCCCGGGTGGCCGCCAGCACAGGTACAAAAGCCTGGCTGAAAGCCCCTTCGGCAAAGAGGCGGCGAAACAGGTTGGGAATGCGGAACGCCACATTGAAGGCGTCGGTCAGGGCGCTCGCCCCGAACAGGGCAGCAATCAGGAGCTCCCTCGCCAGACCAGTGACCCGCGAGGCCAGGGTGAAGAGGGAGACGACAGAAGCAGATCGAAGCAGGCTCACCCCTGCAGTGTAGCGGCCTGCTGCGCGCGCCGGACGGGCTTGGCCGACCGGTTTTCAAGGTTCTGCTAGAATGCCGGGTTCGCTGACATCATCCTCAGACATCAAAGGATACTCAAAATGGCATCTGGAAAGCCGAAGAAAAAGAACCCCCGCCTGGCCTCTGGTCGCAAACGCGCCCGTCAGGACGTCAAACTCAACGCTGCGAACTCTTCGCTGCGTTCCAAATACCGCACCGCCGTCAAGAACGTCGAGAAGGCTGTTGCCGCTGGCGACAAAACCAAAGCGGCCGAGCTGTTTGGCAAGATGCAAGCTGTGGTGGACACCATTGCCGACAAGGGCATCTTCCACAAGAACAAGGCCGCTCGCGACAAGAGCCGCCTGAGCGCCAAGGTCAAGGCCCTGGCCCTCGCAGCCTGATCCGCTCCACAAGATCAACAGCCCGGCAGGGCTCAGGCCCTGCCGCCGTTTGAAACGGGTGCGCTGTCAGCGAAACACCAAAACCGCCCTCGGGCGGTTTTTTCGTTTGTGCTTCTGTTCCGGCAGCGCGGTGGGCGGTAGCCGGGGCTCCGCATGCTGCGGGTACGCAGAAATTGTCGCCCCGGCTACCGCCCACCGCGCTGCCTGCCTCTCTGCACATCCAGGCCCTTGAAACCTCGCAGAGAGTGGGGGAAGGCAGGGCGACCCACAAAAAAACCGCCCGAAGGCGGTTTATGCAAGGCTTAGTTGGCCGGCGGCGGATCGGGCAACAGACAGGCCTCGACGACCTGAAGGTTGTTGTCCCTGGCAAAGTTCATCACAAAGTTCCAGGCCATCGGCTCGTACTCTTCCAACTCACGGTTGACCACCACACACTTGGTGTTGCCCATGGTTGTCGGAATGCACCATGGCGAATAGCTCAGATGGCTGCCAGGACAGGCCCCACCCGGACGGAATTGGCTCATGACACCCGCCAGACGCTCGGCCCAGTCGCTGGGGCGAAACGTTCTGCCATCCTGGGTGATGCCCTGGATGAAGACTTCTTTGGCGTTGTTGGAAACCATCGGATAGAGGCAGTAGAAAGGGATGCCAGAGTCCGGGATCGCCGTCCGCTGGTTTTCCCCAGTATTTTATCTTATATAAGACTTCAAGCCGCCAGAAGCCCTTACCTGTCCCGTGAAATTCGGACAGCCACGCACAGGCGCGGCCGTGTCGCGACAGGTCGTGGAATACCCCTAAAATCACAGTTCAACGGCCCCTCTCGTTGGGCCGCTTTTTATTTGCAACGGAGTTCACGCATGACCGCTTTCATTGAAGCCGCTTCGCCGCACACCATGAACACTTACGGGCGCCTGCCGATCGCGCTGGAACGTGGTCAGGGCTGCCGCGTCTGGGACGTCAATGGCAAGCAGTACCTCGATGCGCTGGCCGGCATTGCCGTGAACACCCTGGGCCATAACCACCCCGAATTCGCACCCGCACTGCAGGATCAGGTCAGCAAGATCATCCACAGCTGCAACTACTACCACATTCCCAACCAGGAGAGGCTGGCCGCCAAGCTGGTGGAACTGTCGGGGATGACCAATGTGTTCTTCTGCAACTCGGGGCTGGAAGCCAACGAGGCCGCCATCAAGCTGGCCCGCAAATACGGCCATGACAAAGGCATCGCCCTGCCCAAGATCGTGGTCTACGAGAAGGCCTTCCATGGCCGCTCGATCGCCACCCTGAGCGCCACGGGCAACGCCAAGATCCAGAAAGGCTTCGAGCCCCTGGTCGAAGGCTTCATCCGCGTGCCGGTCAACGACATCGAGGCCTTGAAAGCCGCTACCGCCAACGATCCCAACGTGGTGGCCGTGTTCTTCGAAACCATCCAGGGCGAAGGTGGCATCAACCCGATGCGGGCCGACTACCTCCAGCAGGTGCGCGCCCTGTGCGATGAAAAAGACTGGCTGCTGATGATCGACGAAGTGCAGTGCGGCATGGGCCGCACCGGCAAGTGGTTCGCCCACCAGTGGGCCGGCATCGTGCCCGATGTGATGCCGCTGGCCAAGGGCCTCGGCTCGGGTGTGCCGATTGGCGCTGTAGTCGCCGGCCCCAAGGCTGCAAGCATCTTCCAGCCTGGTAACCACGGTGGCACCTTTGGCGGCAACCCGCTGGCCATGCGTGCCGGCGTAGAAACCATCCGCATCATGGAAAAGGATGGCCTGCTGGAGAACGCCACCCGCATCGGCCAACGCCTGACCGATGGCATCGGCCAGGCACTGGCTGGCGTGCAGGGCTTCAAGGAAATCCGTGGCCAGGGCCTGATGATCGGCATCGAACTCGACCGGCCCTGTGGTGTGTTGATGCAACGCGCGCTCGACGCGGGTCTGCTGATCAGCGTCACCGCCGACAGCGTGGTGCGCCTGCTGCCGCCGCTGATCATGACCGAGGCCGAAGCCGATGAGGTCATGGCCATTCTGGTGCCCCTGATCAAAACCTTCCTCGCCGAGCAAGCATGAGCATCCGCCACTACCTCCAGTTCACGGACTGCACCGCCGACGAATATGCGCACCTGTTCGCACGTGCGGCCGAGATCAAACGCAAGTTCAAGGCTTACGAAAAGTACCACCCGTTGGCCGACCGCACGCTGGCCATGATTTTCGAGAAGGCCAGCACCCGTACCCGCGTGAGCTTCGAGGCGGGCATGTACCAGCTCGGCGGCTCGGTGGTGCACCTGACCACGGGCGACAGCCAGCTCGGCCGAGCCGAGCCGATTGAAGACAGCGCACGCGTCATCAGCCGCATGGTGGACCTCGTGATGATCCGCACCTTCGGTCAGGACAAGATCGAGAAATTCGCGCAGTACTCGCGCGTGCCGGTCATCAATGGCCTGACCAACGAATTCCACCCCTGCCAGATCATGGCCGACATCTTCACCTTCATCGAACACCGCGGCTCGATCCAGGGCAAGGTGGTGGCCTGGGTGGGCGACGGCAACAACATGGCCAACACCTGGCTGCAGGCGGCCGAGCTGCTGGACTTCACTGTGCATGTGAGCACCCCCAGCGGCTACGAAGTCAATGCCGAGGTGGCTGGCCTCAAAGATGCCAGCCACTACAAAGTATTCAACGATCCGCTGGAAGCGTGCCGCGGCGCCGACCTTGTCACCACGGATGTGTGGACGAGCATGGGCTACGAGGCGGAAAACGAAGCCCGCAAGAAAGCCTTTGCCGACTGGTGCGTGGACGAAGCCATGATGAAAGTGGCCACACCGGACGCCCTGTTCATGCACTGCCTGCCCGCCCACCGCGGGGAGGAAGTGACTGCAGAGGTCATTGACGGCCCTCAGTCCGTGGTCTGGGACGAAGCGGAGAACCGCATGCATGTGCAAAAAGCGCTCATGGAGTTCCTCCTGCTGGGTCGTGTGAACGGCTGATCCACATCGCTGACATGAGCCAGTGCACCACCTGCGGCGCCTGCTGTGCGAGCTTCCGGGTGGACTTCTCGGTATTCGAATTCGAGGAGGGCGGCGGCGCGGTGCCCGCAGGACTCGCCGCCCCGATCACTGACAGCACCTGCCGCATGCGCGGCACCGACCACAGCCCACCACGCTGCGCCGCACTCTACGGCAGGATCGGCGAGAAAGCCACCTGCGGTATCTATGAATGGCGTCCCTCGCCCTGCCGCGAATTTGAAGAAGGCAGCGATGCCTGTCAGCGTGCACGCCAGCGCCACGGGCTGTCTGCACTGAGCGCCTGATTTTCTGAAGGTCAGCCGCTGCGCCCCTCGAGCAGGCTGCGGATGGGTGCAGGCAAGCCCAGCTGCGGCCAATCCCTTGCATGGACCCACTGCCCTTCGCATTGCGGTGGCTGCTCTGATTCGACCGCCATGCACACCGGATGCAGGTACAGGTCACGGTGGGTGAGCACATGTTTCCAGGGCTCGATGTACCGAGGGGCCCGACCATGCGGGCAAGCTTGCAGCAGGGAGGCCTCGTCATCAAACACGGGCAGGCTGAACAACCCCGCCCAGATGCCGCGGGCCGGGCGTTTGTGCAGCCAGACCTGGCCCTGCGCATTGACTGCCCAGAGCACCCACAAGGTGGCACTGCTGCGCTTGAGTTTGCGGGTCTTCACCGGGTAAGCCAGCGGCTGCCCCTCGGCCCGGGCCACGCACAGGTCATGCACCGGACAGACTTGGCATTGCACCTTGCGTGGCTGGCACAGCGTGGCCCCCACGTCCATGAGTGACTGGGTGTAGGCGGGCATGTCTACCGGCTGTCGGGGCAACAGGCGCTCTGCCAAGGCCCAGAGTGCGCGCTCGTGACTCGCCACCGCCAGATCGGCGTCGTAGCCCAGCACACGGCTGAGCACCCGTTTGACATTGCCGTCCAGAATGGACACCCGTTCATCGAAGCAAAAGGCCGCAATGGCCGCAGCGGTCGATCGACCGATGCCCGGCAGAGTCATCAGCTGTTCGGCCGACTGGGGGAACGTTCCGCCAAACCGCTCGACCACGTCCTGCGCGCAGCGGTGGAGGTGGCGTGCGCGGCTGTAGTAGCCCAGGCCGCTCCACAGCGCCAGCACATCGTCCTGCGCAGCAGCCGCGAGGCTGGCCACGTCCGGAAAGCGCTGCAAAAAGCGTGGGTAGTAATCCAGCACGGTGCTGACCTGGGTCTGCTGCAGCATGATTTCGGACAGCCACACGCGGTAGGGATCGCGCGTGTGCTGCCAGGGCAGGTGCTGGCGGCCCTGGCAGCGCTGCCAGTCAACCATGCGGCGTGCAAAGCCTGCTGGCAATTTCAGTTCTTCTGGCATGTGGGGCAATAAAAAGTGGTGCGCTGGCCTTGCACCATGGAACGGATGGGCGTGGTGCACACGCGGCACGGCTGGCCGGCACGGCCGTACACGGCCGCTTCGAGCTGGAAATAACCGGTCTTGCCCTCGGCGCTGACGAAGTCGCGCAGGCTGCTGCCGCCCTGCCGAACCGCACGCGAGAGCACATCGATGATGGCCGCATGCAGGCGCAGGGCGCGGGGGCGCGAAATCTTGCTGGCCGCCAGCGTCGGACGAATGCCTGCCAGGAACAAGGCTTCGGACGCATAAATGTTGCCGACCCCGACGACGATGTCACCGGCCAGCAGCACCTGCTTGACCGGTGCCGAACGCTTGCGCAGGGCCGCGTGGAAGGCCATCGCATCAAAACCACCGTTCAGCGGCTCCACGCCCAGGTGCCCAAGCAGCTTGCGGGCCTGTGGGGAGTCTTCGGACGGCGCCCAGACCACGGCGCCAAAGCGTCGCGGATCGTGCAGGCGCAAAGTGCCCCGGTCGGTCACCAGATCCATGTGGTCATGCGCCCCCGCTGGCGGCTGCTGGGGTGCAAAGTTCAGGCTGCCTGACATGCCCAAATGCAGCAGCAAGAGCCCGTCATCGAGGTCCAGCAAGAGGTACTTGCCGCGACGGCGTACGGCACGCACATGCTGTCCGCATACGGCTTGCGCATCCACCCCCAGAGGCCAGCGCAGCGGCTTGCCCATGCGCAATGCCTCAATGCGCGCACCGGCAATGCGCTCGGCAAAGCTCAGGCGGGTGACTTCAACTTCGGGCAGTTCGGGCATGGAAAACGATGCAGGACACAGGTTGGCCCGGACACCCGAAGGGCCAGGGACGCTGGATTATCATCCCCGCATGAAATCCCGGTTGCGCTTCGCTGTTTTGCTCTTCTGCCTGCTGACAGGTGAAGTCCGGGCTGCACAGCCGTCGGCTGCGCCCGATACCCCTCCTGCCAATTCCGCGCTGGATGCCGTGATGTTCTACCAGCTGCTGCTGGGCGAGCTTCAGGTGCGACAAGGCTCAGTGGGTGCGGGCTTTTCATTGGTCCTGGATGCCGCCCGCAAGACACGCGATCCTGCGCTCTTCCAGCGTGCCGTGGACATTGCCCTGCAGGCGCGCTCGGGCGATGCGGCCTTGCAGGCTGCACAAACCTGGAAACGCGAGATCCCCGGCGCACCCGAGCCCAACCGCTACATCCTCCAGATCCTGCTGGCCCTCAACCGGGTCGAAGAAGCCGGCCAGGCGTTGGCCATTTCGCTGGACGAATTGCCAGCCAGCGAAAGACAGGGTGCCATCATCTCCATCCCCCGGGTGTTTGCCCGTGTCACCGACAAGGCCCTGGCTGCCAAAGTGGTCGAGAAGGCCCTGGGACGCAGCCTGGAACAAAAAAACCTGCAGGCCACGTCCTGGACCACCATCGGACGCATGCATCGCGATGCACAGCAACTGCCTGCCGCCATTGAGGCCGCCCTCAAGGGCCATGCCAGTGATTCACAGGCTCAGGGTCCGCTCATCCTGGGGTTGAGCCTTTTGCCCACGGGCTCCAGCGAGATCCGGCAGATGCTGGATGAAGCGATGCAGGGCCCGGTTTCGCCGGACCTGCGCCTGGGTTATGCCCGCAGCCTGGTGGCCCTGCAGGCCCCCAAGGAAGCTCTGGCCCAGCTCCAGCAGCTGACGCTGCAGCATCCAGCCTTTGCGCCCGGGTGGCTGCTGCTGGGCCTGCTGCAGGTCGATCTTGGCCAGGCCCCTCAGGCACAACAAAGCCTCACACGCCATGTCGCACTGGCCAAAGATGGCACCGATGCGGAACAACAGGCCGGGCTGACAGAAGCCTTGATGGTTCTGTCGCAGCTGGCGCAGCAACGCGGTGAACTGGAACAGGCCGGTCAATGGCTTAACCAGATCCCCGCCAGCGCGGACCCGGTGCGCCTGGCGATTCGCCGCGCCGAGCTGCTGGAGCAGCAAGGCCGTCTGGAAGAAGCTCGCCTGGTACTGACGCAGGCGCAGCCTGTGTCAGCCGAACAGGCCCGGCGCAAGCTGCTGGCCTTGTCGCGCTGGCTGCGGGAACACCAGCAGGCCCAGCAGGCCTACACCACCCTTGAACAGGCATTGGCGCAGGCTTCCGACGACCCCGATTTGCTCACCGAACAGTCCCTGGTGCTTGAAAAACTGCGGCGCTTCGACGAGATGGAGGCCGTGCTGCGCAAGCTGATGCGCCTGCGCCCACAGGACGCCCATGCCTACAACGCCCTGGGCTACTCCCTGGCAGATCGGGGCATCCGGCTCGATGAGGCACATGCACTGATCCTCAAAGCGGTCGAGTTGGCCCCACAGGACCCTTTTATTCAGGACAGTTTGGGCTGGGTGGCGTTTCGCATGGGACGCCGGGACGAGGCCTTGCGTGTCCTGCGTGCAGCCTATCAGGCCAGGCCGGATGCCGAGATCGCAGCTCACCTGGGAGAGGTGCTGTGGTCGCTGGACCGCCGAAGCGAGGCCGCGAGCATCTGGCGCGAAGGGCTGTTGCTCAAGGCAGACAACGAGACGCTGATTGAAACCATGAAGCGTCTGGGCTTCAAGCCATGAATCGCCGCATGGCGGTTGCGCTGCTGGGCCTGTTGCTGGGCGCCTGCGCTTCGCCGCCGCGTGAACGCCCGGCACGGTTCTGGTCCGGACGCATCGGCTTGCTGGTCCAAAGCGAGCCCCCGCAGAATTTGCAGGCATCCTTCGAATTGCAAGGTACTCCGCAAGCAGGCGATCTGACGCTGTTCAATCCCATCGGCGGCATCCTGGCTCGGCTCAGCTGGAATCCACGGCAAGCCACGCTGGAGCGAGGCACCGAGCGTTGGACCGAGCAGAGTGTGGAACAGCTGGCTCAACAGCTGGTGCAGACCCCATTGCCTGTTCAGGCCTTGTTTGACTGGATTGAAGGACGGCCTTTATCGCATGCGGGCTGGGAGGCTGACCTGAGTGCACTGGAGCAGGGCCGCATCGCGGCCAGGCGTTTGCAACCGGCACCGCCCGCCCTGCTGCGCATCGTGCTCGATCAGTGAAGCTGACCTCATCGCTTGCCAATCATTTCCGCATGAAAGCCTTTTTCGACGTTCCAGCCCCGGCCAAGCTCAATTTGTTCCTGCACGTGACGGGGCGCCGTGCAGACGGCTACCACTTGCTGCAATCGGTATTCATGCTGATCGACTGGTGCGACACGCTGCACTTCGAGTTGCGCGCAGACAGCCAGATTCGACGCCATGACCTGACAGCCGCCCTGCCCGCAGATGACCTGATCACCCGCGCGGCCGCTTTGCTGCAAAAAGCCACAGGCACCACGCAAGGTGCCGATATCAGCATTGACAAACGCATTCCGGCCCAGGCCGGGATGGGCGGGGGCTCGTCCGATGCCGCCACCACGCTGCTGGCCCTCAATCGCCTGTGGGGCCTGAACCTGCCCTTGCATCGCCTGCAAGAGCTGGGCTTGCAACTCGGTGCCGATGTGCCGTTCTTCCTGCGTGGGCGCAATGCCTGGGTCGAAGGCGTGGGTGAGCAAATCACCCCCATCGATCTGCCTGCAGCACGCTTTTGCGTGATCAAACCACCCGCCGGCGTGGAGACGGCCAGCATTTTTCGTCACCCCCTGCTCGAGCGGTCTACAAAACCTGCTACAATCGCTGTCTTTGCTGCAGATCCTTACGGCTTTGGCCACAACGACCTGCAGCCCGTGGCAAACATGCTTTGCCCCGAAGTATCCAAAGCGCTCGAGCTGCTCGAAGCGCACGGACTTCAGGCTAGAATGACGGGCTCCGGCAGCGCGGTGTTTGCACACTGCACCCAAGGAAACGCAGCGATCCAGGCGCCTGACCACTGGATCGTTCGCGAATGCAGCAATTTGGAGGTTCATCCCTTGCAGGGATGGGCAGCCAGCGACAATTGATCGGTGGGCTGTCGCAAGACAGTCAACCTGTGTAGGGGAGTCGCCAAGTTGGTTAAGGCACCGGATTTTGATTCCGGCATGCGAGGGTTCGAGTCCTTCCTCCCCTGCCAAATGACACATACCGTCTAGGCCCTGTTTTGCTGATCGCTGGGATGCTCATGCAGCCGACTTCTTCTTCCAAGCCCGATTTCATGCTGTTCACCGGCAACGCCAACCCCGCACTGGCTGCCGAAATCGCCCGCAACCTGGGCACCGAACTGGGCGCTGTCGATGTCGGCCGCTTTTCTGACGGCGAAGTCACGGTCGAGCTCAAGCAAAACGTCCGTGCCCGCGATGTTTTCGTGATCCAGTCGACCTGTGCGCCGACCAACGAAAACCTGATGGAACTGCTCATCATGGTCGACGCGCTCAAGCGCGCATCGGCCGAGCGCATCACGGCCGTCATCCCCTACTTCGGCTACGCCCGCCAGGACCGCCGTCCGCGTTCCACCCGTGTGCCCATTTCGGCCAAGGTGGTGGCGAACATGCTCCAGGCTGTGGGCGTGGGCCGCGTACTCACCATGGACCTGCACGCCGATCAGATCCAGGGTTTCTTCGACATCCCGGTTGACAACATCTATGCCTCGCCCGTGCTGCTGGGTGACCTGCGCCAGAAGAACTACGAAGACCTGATCGTGGTCTCGCCCGATGTGGGCGGTGTGGTGCGTGCCCGCGCGCTGGCCAAGCAACTCGGCTGCGACCTGGCCATCATCGACAAGCGCCGCCCCAAGGCCAATGTGTCTGAAGTGATGCATGTGATCGGCGACATCGACGGCCGCAACTGCGTGATCATGGACGACATGATCGACACCGCTGGCACCCTGGTCAAAGCCGCCGAGGTGCTCAAGGACCGCGGTGCCAAAAACGTCTACGCCTATTGCACGCACCCGATCTTCTCGGGCCCGGCCATCGAACGCATCGCTCAGGGTACCGCTCTGGACGAAGTGGTCGTGACCAACACCATTCCGCTGTCGGCCAATGCGGCCGCCTGCAAAAAAATTCGCCAACTCTCCGTGGGTCCGCTGGTGGCTGAAACCATCCAGCGTATCGCCAAGGGTGAGTCGGTGATGAGCCTGTTCTCGGACCAGAACTGATCTGGGCCATCAGGCGCACGCAGCCTGCCGTCAGCTGACTGGCAGGCTTTTTGTTGAACAGGGACTGCACTGGTCGCGGTCGGTCCCATCAGGAGAATGTTATGAAATTCGTCGCTTTTGAGCGCTCCAAGCAGGGTACGGGTGCGAGCCGCCGTCTGCGCAATTCGGGCAAGACGCCTGGCATCGTGTACGGTGGTTCCGGTGAACCCAAGCTGATCGAACTGGACCACAACGCCCTGTGGCACGCCCTTAAAAAAGAAGCTTTCCACGCCAGCATCCTGGACATGGAACTCAACGGCCAGACCAGCAAGGTCCTGCTGCGTGACTACCAGATGCACCCCTTCCGCCAGCTGGTGCTGCACATCGACTTCCAGCGCGTGGAAGCCAACACCATGCTGCACATGAAGGTGCCGCTGCACTACTCCGGCGAAGAGAACTCTCCCGCCGTGAAGGGCGACAAATGCCTGATCAACCACGTCGTGAACGAACTCGAAGTGAACTGCCTGCCTGCAGACCTGCCCGAATTCATCGCCGTGGACCTGTCCAAGCTGGAGAGCGGCAAGTCCCTGCACCTGGACGACATCCAGCTGCCCAAGGGCGTGAAAGCCGTCACCCATGGCAAGCCGAACCCGGTGCTGGTCTCCGTGACCGTTCCGGTTGAGGAAGAAATCGTGGCCCCGGCTGCTGCCCCCGCAGAAGCTCCGGCCAAGGGCAAGGGCAAGAAGTAATTCCTGCGCTCTGTCCCAAGGGCCCGCAGCGTCGCAAGACCTGCGGGCTTTTTTGTTTCCGGATCACAAATGCACATCCGATAATCCCGTTCCATGATCAAACTGTTTGTCGGCCTGGGCAATCCAGGCCCGGAATACGAAGACACCCGCCACAACGCCGGCTTCTGGTTCATTGATGCGGTCGCTCGCGAACTGAGGGTTTCGCTCGTGCCCGAGCGCAGCTATCACGGGCTGGTGGCACGCACCAGCGTGAACGGGCAAAACGTCTGGTTGCTGCAGCCGCAGACCTTCATGAACCTCTCAGGCAAGTCGGTGGCGGCCCTGGCGCGCTTCTTCAAAATCCAGCCCGACGAGATTCTGGTGGCCCACGACGAGATGGACATCGCTCCGGGCGAGGCCAAGCTCAAAAAGGGCGGTTCGCACGCCGGGCACAACGGTCTGCGCGACATTCACGCACAACTGGGTACGGCCGATTACTGGCGCTTGCGCATTGGCGTAGGTCATCCGGGCAACAAGGCCGAGGTGGTGAGCTGGGTGCTCAAGAAGCCGATGGCCGAGCACCGGCAAGCGATTCACACAAGCATTGACCGCTCGGTTCTGGCCCTGCCTTTGTTGCTGGCCGGGGACATGGAAAAAGCGATGGTCAAGATCCACACCAGCAAGCCGCCTCGACCGAAACCGTCTCGGCCTGCTGCGCCTGCTGCCGACTCGGCCTGATGGCTTTCTGGTGGTTTGCCGTCACGGATTGGGCATGGCCCGCCCGCCTCATGCTGCGGGTACGCAGAAATCGGCGAACGGGCCATGCCCAACCCGTGCCTGCGTTTGCGGGAAATCAAGCGATTGGCTTGCCACCCATGGCGATGAAGAGGAGAGGGCCGGGTAACGATTTATGCGTACCCGCATGATGAGGAGCCCGGCCCTCTCCTCTTCACCGCCTGCCACGCTCAATCAAGGCAAAAACTCAAGACAACGTCAAACGCCGGTATTTCGCCCAGAGCGACTCCTGCGACTCCACCCGCTGCGGGTTGACCGGGATGCAGGCCACCGGGCACACCTGAACGCACTGCGGCTCGTCAAAATGGCCTACGCACTCGGTGCATTTGTCCGGGTTGATCTCGTAAATCTCCGGCCCAAGGTAGATCGCCTGGTTCGGGCACTCGGGCTCGCACACATCGCAGTTGATGCATTCGTCAGTGATCATCAAAGCCATGACGCCACCCCCCACTGAAGACGCTGGAAACTCATGCCCGGATTATCCCCGAGCCTCGTGAACCCTCAGCCTTTGGAGGGCGATGCAAGTGGGTAAACCGCCGAAGGGGGCAAGCCCTGCAGGTGATCGGTCTGGGCCCACTGCACAATCTCGAAACGCACGCCGTCGGTTCGGACGAGGTTGAGCCCGGCATTGGGAATCGTGCATTCGCGCGGCCCCGCCAGAGACTGACCGGTGGCGCTGCGGTAGATCATGTCAAGCACACCGCCGTGCGACACCACCAGCGGCGACTGCCAGCCCTCCTGGGTACAGCGCTGCACCAGCATCTGCACGGCCTGCATCACGCGGGCATGGAACTGTCGGCGCGACTCGCCCCCCTCGGGCGCGAAATCCGGATCACGACGTCGCCAGCCTTCCACCACCTGCGGATGGCGCTCGTGGACCTCCGCCAGCGTCAGCCCTTCAATGACGCCAAAAGCCTGCTCGCGCCACAGCACCTCGGGCAAAGCGGACGTCTGCCACTGCCCGGCCAGCGGCTCGGCCGTCTGGCGCGTGCGCAGCAGGTCGCTGGCCAACAAAGGACGCGGACCGTGCTCGGCCAGGTGCTGACCCAGTCGATGCGCCTGCTGCAAGCCCAGGGGGTTGAGTGGCGCGTCCAGATGCCCCTGGAACCGCAATTCGCGGTTCCAGTCGGTTTCGCCATGCCGCACCAGCCAGAGATCAATCATGGGGACATTATGAGCGGCCCCCATGACGTGACCATGTCACGTCTTAGAATGGCTCGGTGAATCCCATGCTCAACGCCGACCTGCACTGCCACTCCACCGTCTCCGACGGCACCCTGACCCCGGAGGCGCTGGCCGAGCGCGCCAAAGCCAACGGCGTCGAACTCTGGGCCCTGACCGACCACGACGAGGTCGGAGGCCAGCAAAGGGCCCTGGAGGCCGCGCGCAGTCAGGGCATGAAATACCTGACAGGTACCGAAATCTCCGTCACCTTTGCCGGGCAAACCGTGCACATCGTGGGGCTGGGCTTCGACCACCACAACACGGCCTTGATCAACGGCCTGCGCCGCACCCGAGGCGGACGCGGTGAACGTGCCCAGGAAATGTCCGAAGGACTGGCCAAGGTGGGCATCAAAGGGGCCTATGAAGGCGCACTCAAATACGTGGGCAACCCCGAGCTGATCTCGCGCACGCACTTCGCGCGTTTTCTGGTCGAAGCTGGCGTCTGCAAGGACACGCCTGAGGTGTTTCGCAAATACCTGACCGAAGGCAAGCCGGGCTTTGTGCCCCACCGATGGGCGAGGCTGCAGGATGCCGTGCAGTGGATCAACGATGCAGGCGGCATTGCTGTCATCGCCCACCCAGCGCGTTACAGTTTCACGCCGAATGAGGAATACGCGCTGTTCACCGAATTCAAGACCCACGGCGGTCGGGGCGTTGAAGTTGTCACCGGCAGCCATTCGGCACAGGAAGCTGCACGTTATGCAGAAACAGCCCTTGAATTCGGCTTGGCGGCCTCCCGCGGCAGCGACTTTCACAGCCCGGACGAGAGCCACACCGACTTGGGCGCCCTGCCCTGGCTGCCAGGCCAGCTCACCCCTGTGTGGGAATTGCTGGCTGATCGCATCCAGTGAAGAAGGCCGCGCACCACAGCCTGGCAGGCATCGGGTTTGCAGTTCTGGCTTCGGCCTGCTTTGCCACACTGGACACCACCACCAAGAGCATCAGCGCCAGCGTGTCCCTGTTGGTGGCTTTGTGGTTTCGCTACGCTTTCCAGGCTGTCGTGACCACCGCGATTGTGTGGAAGGGCCGAGGTCGCAAGCTGTTCTTCACGCGTCACCCGCGTTTTCAGCTCGCCCGGGGTCTGCTGCTGTTTGTCAGCAGCCTGCTGGCCTTCTTCAGCCTCAAATACATGCCGGTAGGCGAGTTCACGGCCATCGTGCTGATGGCCCCGCTGGTCATCACGCTGTTGGCAGCCTGGACCCTCAAAGAGCATGTCAGCGCCAAGCGCTGGGCCTTGGTGCTGGGTGGCTTTGCGGGAACCATGGTCATCATCCGCCCCGACACCCAGCACTTTGACTGGGCCTTGCTGCTGCCTCTGGTTCTGGTGGTCACCAATTCCGGCTTTCAGGTGCTGACCAGCAAACTGGCCAGTGAGCAGGAGGACCCGATCACCACCCATGTGCTGACCGGCTGGACCGGGACCCTGCTGGCCTCCCTGTTGCTGCCCTTCATCTGGGAGTCTCCGCCAGACTGGACGGCGTGGGTGCGGCTTGTGCTGATGGGCGTCATGGCCACGCTGGGACATTTCTTCCTGATCCTGGCCTATGGCCGCGCACCAGCGGCCACCCTCACGCCCTACATGTATGTCCAGATCGGTTTTGCCGTGATCGGCGGCTGGGTGGTGTTCAACCACATCCCGGACCAGTGGACATTGATCGGCATGGGGCTGGTGGCGCTGTGCGGCGCGCTGGGGGCCTGGCTCACATTGCGCGAAAGCCGGGTCAAGCTGGAGCTGCCAGAATCCTGAGCCATGGCACAGTTTTTTTCCGTTCATCCCGACAATCCCCAGCCCCGTTTGCTCAAGCAGGCGGTGCAGCTGCTCAATCAGGGCCAGGTGCTGGCGGTACCCACCGACTCGAGCTACGCTCTGGTCTGCCATGTGGACGACAAGGCTGCAGCCGACCAGCTGCGCCGCATCCGTGGCATTGATGAAAAGCACCACCTGACACTGCTGTGCCGCGATCTGAGCGAACTGGCCAATTACGCCCGCGTGGACAACCGGCAGTTCCGCCTGGTCAAGCAAGCCACCCCCGGCCCTTTCACATTCATTCTGGAAGCCACCAAGGAGGTCCCCCGTCGCCTGAGCCATCCGCAGCGCAAGACCCTGGGCCTGCGTGTGCCGGACCACAAGGTGCTGCAGGACTTGCTGGAACTGCATGGTGCGCCCCTGATCGCCGCCACGCTCATACTGCCCGATGAATCCGAGCCACTGAACGATCCGGAAATCATTCGAGAACGCTTGGAACACCAGGTCGGCGCGGTGATCGACGCCGGGGCCTGTACCCTCACCCCCACCACCGTGGTGGACATGAGTGGCGACGAGCCCACGCTGCTGCGCCGGGGTCAGGGCGATCCCGCCTTGCTGGGACTCTGAGCCGCCTCGCAGGTCTGAGACAATCGGCGGGTGGATACCAGCCAACTCATCCAGACCGTTCTCATTTACGCCCTGCCGGTGATCTTCGCGATCACGTTGCACGAGGCCGCTCACGGCTATGTCGCCCAGCGTCTGGGCGACCCCACGGCCGCCATGCTGGGCCGTGTCACGCTCAACCCGGTGCCGCACATCGATCCGATCGGTACGATCCTGATGCCCTTGTTGCTGTACTTCAGTACGGGCGGAGCCTTCCTGTTCGGCTATGCCAAGCCTGTGCCGGTTCGGTTTGACCGCCTGCGCCACCCCAAGCGCGACATGGTCTGGGTGGCGCTGGCCGGTCCGGGTGCAAACCTGCTGCAGGCGCTGCTGTGGGGCGTGCTGTTGTATGTGCTGGCTGGGGCAGGTCTGACCGAGCGCTTCTTCATCGAGATGTGCAAGGCCGGCATGCTGACCAATGTGGTCATGTTCGCCTTCAACCTGTTTCCGCTGCCACCGCTGGACGGTGGCCGCATCCTGGTGGGTCTGCTGCCCTGGCGTCAGGCCATGGCGGTGTCACGCATCGAGCCCTGGGGCTTTTACATCGTCATGGCGCTGGTGATCACCGGCGTTGTCAACTCGGTGTGGATGAGCCCGCTCATGGACCTGACCTTTGCCTTCATCAAGCTGGCGCTCAGCCCGCTGAGTTTCCTGATCCGCTGATCGTTCCTATGACTTCTGCACCCCGCACCCGCGTCCTCACTGGCATCACCACCACCGGCACGCCCCATCTGGGCAATTACGTCGGCGCCATCCGCCCCACCGTGCAAGCGAGCCGCGACCCGGGCACCGATGGTTTTTACTTCCTGGCCGACTACCACGCCCTGATCAAGTGCGACGACCCGGCCCGCATCCAGCGCTCCACCATGGAAATTGCGGCCAGCTGGATCGCTGCCGGCCTCGACCCGGACAAGGTCACGTTCTACCGCCAGTCCGACATTCCCGAGATTCCGGAACTGACCTGGTTTCTGACCTGCGTGACCGGCAAGGGCCTGCTCAACCGCGCCCACGCCTACAAGGCCGCCATGGACAAGAACCATGCCGCCGGTCACGACACCGATGCCGATGTGACCGCCGGGCTGTTCATGTACCCGGTGCTGATGGGCGCCGACATTCTGATGTTCAAGGCCCACAAGGTGCCAGTGGGCCGCGACCAGATCCAGCACATCGAGATGGCGCGCGACATGGCGTCCAGCTTCAACCACCTGTACGGTGAACACTTCGTGCTGCCCGAGGCCGTGGTGGAAGAATCTGTCGCCCTGCTGCCCGGCCTGGATGGCCGCAAGATGAGCAAGAGCTACGACAACACCATCCCGCTGTTCGCCCCTGCGGCCCAGTTGCGCAAGCTCATCATGGGCATCGTGACCGACTCCAAAGCACCCGGCGAGCCCAAGTCCACCGAAGGTTCGGCGCTTTTCCAGATCTACCAGGCGTTTGCCTCCAACGAAGAAACCGCAGCACTGGCCAAAGCCTATGCCGAAGGCATTGCCTGGGGCGATGCCAAACAGATCCTCTTCGAGCGCATTGATCGTGAAGTCGGCCCCATGCGCGAGAAATACGAAGCGCTGATCGCCAATCCGGCCGAACTCGACCGTATCTTGCTGGCTGGCGCAGAAAAGGCTCGCCGGCTGGCCACGCCTTTCATCCGCGAACTGCGCCAAGCTGTGGGTCTGCGGCCATTGGCATTGGCCTCGGGAACTGAAAGCGCAACCAAAGACGAGAAACCTGCCCTGTCCACCTTCAAGCAGTACCGGGAAAAAGATGGCCGGTTCTATTTCAAGCTGGTCACACCCCAGGGCCAAGTGCTGTTGCAAAGTGTGGGTTTTGACTCTCCACGTGAAGCCGGACAGCTGATTGCCCGCCTTCAGCAAGAAGGCGCAAAGGCACTCTCCACTGGAAAGCAGCATTTCCCAGACCTCAGCCTCGACAATGAACGCCTGGCCACCCAAGAGTTAGAAAAAATCATTCAATTCAAGTAATTTGACAAAATTATCCCCAATTCGGGGGTGGCAACATTGCATATCCGCTTTGGAAGTGGTATTGTTGTACTTTTAAACTAACAAAACTATCTGAAGCATGACTGTCTATGTCATTGAAGATCATCCCCTGATGCGGGATGCGCTGACCATGCTCATCCATCGGGTGCGCCCCGGGCTCAAAGTGGTCCCCGTCCCGAAAATGAACGTTCTGGACACGGCGGTCGAAAAAAACGGTCCTGCAGAGTTGTTTTGTCTCGACCTGCAGTTGCCCGACACCCTGGGTTTATCGGGTATCCACACCATCAAGGCCAAATACCCCGATGTTTCGCTGGCGGTGGTCACCAGTTCCGACGCCACGGAATTTGAAGAGCGCTGCCTTGGTGCGGGTGCCGATGCTTTCATCGAAAAAAGCAATAACCCGAACCAGATCATCCAGGCACTCAAGAGCCTGCTGCTTCCGCAAGAAGATCAAGCGGGTGAAGACACCCCGGTCCACGTTCCGACCAAGCTGTCCAAGCGTCAGAAACAGCTGATCCTGATGCTGGACCAAGGCTTATCCAACCGCGACATTGCCGAAAAGCTCAACATCAGCGAGCACACTGTCAAAGTGCACTTCTGGCGCCTGTTCCGACGCTTGGGCGTGAACAGCCGCACGCAGGCACTGCACTTTGCCCGCACCAACGGCTGGCTCGGCATCTGAGCAAAATATTCACCATGAACAAGGGGCCTCACAGGCCCCTTGTTTTTAGTCTTTCTTGCGATTGATGATGTCGGGAGTGACGGCATCGAGCACATTGACCGTGGTCTTGACGCCGTACACCACGGCAGAACCTGCTGCATCGGCCACGGCAAGCAAAGTGCAACCTTGCAACAGACCCGCAAACATCAGAACAAGCAATGGTTTCATCTCAGACAAGGGCTCAGCCCATGGTTGGGGAATTTCAGGTACAAAAAAGCCCCGGAAACCGGGGCCCTTTGGCGGAGTAGGAGGGATTCGAACCCTCGGTACAGGAGAACCTGTACGCCGGATTTCGAATCCGGTGCATTCGACCACTCTGCCACCACTCCGCAGCGTCGAAGTGTCAGATTCTAGCAGACGTCCTCAGGGTTTTCGGGGCGCCATGACGGCCGCGTTGCGCGGAGCCATGGTCATGAACACGGTGGGCGCGCCGAGGATGGGCTCGGCCATCTCGATGGTCAAAGTGCGTTCCTGGCGGGTCAGCACCAGCAGGCTTTGGCGGCCACGCACGGCCGTGACCACAGCCCAGCCCTGGGCTGGCAGGTTGTCCATGAAAAAACGGTACGCGGCATCGGCATCACGCCCCACATCGAGCACGGCACGCCCGACCCAGGCGTCCCCAGCCCCGATGATCAGGGACTGATCTGCACGGATGAAACTGCCGGCCGGCAAAGGCAAGCCTCCCAGCCACTGCCCCGGTGCGGCAAGCTGCGTCTTGTCGCCGGAAGAAGGGGCTGTCGTGGCAAGCGGCGTGCTGCCGCACCCCACAAGCAAAGCCGGAAACAAGACCGTGGATATCAGTGCGCGCATGCCTTCCTCCTGATGCGGGGGTTCAGACCTGAAGCGTATTCACGCCACCCATGTAGGGGCGCAGCACTTCAGGCACGGTCACCGAACCATCGGCGTTCTGGTAATTTTCGAGCACAGCCACCAGCGCCCGACCCACAGCGAGGCCCGAGCCGTTGAGGGTATGCACCAGCTCATTCTTGCCTTGGGCATTCTTGAAACGGGCCTGCAGGCGGCGGGCCTGGAAAGCTTCACAGTTGGACACCGAGCTGATTTCACGGTAGACGCCCTGGGCCGGGACCCAGACTTCAAGGTCGTAAGTCTTGCTGGCGCCAAAGCCCATGTCACCCGTACACAGGCTCATCACCCGATAGGGCAGACCCAGTTTTTGCAGGATGGCCTCGGCGTGGCCGGTCATCTCTTCCAGCGCCTGGTAACTCTTTTCGGGGTGAACGATCTGCACCATCTCGACCTTGTCGAACTGGTGCTGGCGGATCATGCCGCGCGTGTCGCGGCCGGCGCTGCCGGCTTCCGAACGGAAGCAGGGCGTGTGGGCCGTGAGTTTGATCGGCAGATCGGCTTCGACCAGAATCTCGTCGCGCACGACATTGGTCAGCGTGACCTCGGAGGTCGGAATCAGGTAGAGCGCCTGACTGTCCTCTCCGCCTTCTTGCCCGCCCTTGTTGGCGGCAAACAGGTCGGCTTCGAACTTGGGCAGCTGGCCGGTGCCGCGCAGCGTGTCGGCATTCACGATATAGGGCGTGTAGCACTCGGTATAGCCGTGCTCGCGCGTTTGCGTGTCCAGCATGAACTGCGCGAGCGCACGGTGCAGCTGGGCGATCGGGCCGCGCATGAAGGTGAAACGCGAGCCCGACAGCTTGATGCCCGTATCAAAGTCCAGCCCCAGTTTCTCGCCGATCTCGACATGGTCCTTGACCGCAAAGTCAAACGCTTTGGGCGTGCCCCAGCTGCGCACCACCACATTGCCTTCTTCGCCAGCACCCACCGGCACGCTCTCGTGCGGCAGGTTGGGCACGGCCAACAGCAGGGCCTGGAGCTCAGACTGGATCACGTCCAGGCGGGCAGCAGAGTTGTCGAGTTCGGTCTTGATCGCACCCACCTGCGCCATGACTGCCTCGGCCTCGGCATGCTGACCCTTGCCTTTGAGCACACCGATCTGTTTGGACAGGCTGTTGCGCTGGGCCTGCAGCTCTTCGGTGCGGGTCTGCAGGGTTTTGCGTTCGGCCTCGAAGGCGCGGAAAGCATCCACATCCAGGAAGGCCTGCGGGTTCTTGCGGGTCTGCAGACGCGCGATCACGGCGTCCAGGTCTTTGCGGAGGAGAAGGATATCGAGCATGGAGGGAGATTGTAGAGATCAGGCCTGATCGGCCTTGAGGCCTTTGGGCAGGGGAAATTTCATGGTTTCCTGCACACCAGAAAGGCTGCGCACCGACATGGCCCCCAGCTCGCGCAGGCGCGCAATCACGGCCTGCACCAGCACATCGGGCGCCGATGCCCCGGCAGTCAGGCCCACGCGGGACTGGCCCTTGAACCAAGCGGCATCCAGGTCGGCCGCCGAATCCACCATGTACGCTGGCGTGCCCATGCGTTCGGCCAGCTCGCGCAGGCGGTTGCTGTTGGAGCTGGTGGGGCTGCCCACCACGATCACCACATCCACCTGCGGACTGAGCAGCTTGACCGCATCCTGCCGGTTCTGGGTGGCGTAGCAGATGTCCTGCTGCTTGGGTTCGCGCACTTTCGGAAAGCGGGCCTTCACTGCGGCCAGGATTTCCGCAGCGTCGTCCACGCTCAGCGTGGTCTGCGTGACCACCGCCAGTTTGTCGGTCTGCAGGGGCTGCACGCGCGCCACATCTGCAGCGTCTTCGACCAGATGAATGCCGCTGTCGAGCTGACCCATGGTGCCCTCGACCTCAGGATGCCCCTTGTGGCCGATCATGATGAACTCGTAACCTTCCTTGTGCAGCTTGGCCACTTCCACATGGACCTTGGTCACCAGCGGGCAAGTGGCGTCGAAGATGCGAAAACCACGCTGTTCAGCCTCTTGCTGCACGGCCCGGCTCACACCATGCGCACTGAAAATCAGCGTCGCGCCGGGCGGCACTTCGGCCAGGTCTTCGATGAAGATCGCGCCCTTGTCCTTGAGGTCGTTGACCACATAAGTGTTGTGCACGATTTCGTGGCGCACATAGATGGGCCGTCCGAACTTGGCCAGTGCGTGCTCGACGATGTCGATGGCGCGGTCGACGCCGGCGCAAAAGCCACGCGGTTCGGCCAGCAGGATGTCACTGGGCATCAGAGCACCCCGATCACATGCACTTCAAACGTCACCGGCTGGCCCGCCAGCGGGTGGTTGAAGTCGAACAGCACCGCGCCATCTTCGGCCACCTGCAGCACCGTGCCGGCAAAACTGCCCTGACCGTTGGGGTTGGGAAACTGCACCACATCGCCAAAGGTGTAGCGCTCCATCGGGTCGCCCAGCTCGTTGAGCAGCTTGCGCGCCACCCACTGCTGCATGTCGGGGTTACGCTCGCCAAAGGCCTCGCCCGCCGGAATTTCGATGGTGGTACGGGTCCCCTCCTCCAGCCCCAGCAGGCGCTGCTCCATGGCTGGCGTGAGTTCGCCCGAGCCCAGCGACAGCGTGGCCGGCTTGTCGGAAAAGGTGTTGATGATGTCGCCCTGCGGACCGGCCAGGCGGTAGTGCAGGGTCAAAAAAGAGCCGGGCTCGACGGTGGGCATAGGGTTTTCCGGGTTGCCGCCGCCAAAGGGGCGGGCGCATAACAAAGCCTCTATTGTAAAAACCCCGCCAAAGACCCTGAAAAATACGATTGGGGCAGAGCGGGACGTTCCAGGGAGGAACCGACGATGGACATCCGGGACTTGCCGGCGCAAGCGCGCCCACGCGAAAAACTGCTCGACCGCGGCCCGCAGGCGCTCAGCGATGTGGAGCTGCTGGCCATCCTGCTGCGCACCGGCATGGCGGGCAAAAACGTGTTTGCGCTGGCCGAAGAACTGCTCGCCCCGGGCGGTGTGGCCGGCCTGTTGCACGCCAGCCGTCAGCAACTGCAGGCCTTCAAGGGCCTCGGGCCTGCCAAACAGGCCGAACTGCTGGCGGTGGCTGAACTGGCGCGTCGCTCGATTGGCCAGCAGCTGCGCGAACGCGAGGCCTTCCACTCACCCGGCGCGGTCAAGCAATACCTGCAGCTGCACCTGGCCCACAAGGCGCACGAAGTCTTTGCGGTGCTGTTTCTGGACAGTCAGAACCGAATGCTCGCACTCGAAGAACTGTTTCGCGGCACCCTCACCCAGACCAGCGTCTACCCGCGCGAAGTCGTGCTGCGCGCCCTGCACCACGCCAGCAGCGCAGTCGTGCTGGCGCACAACCACCCCAGTGGCTCGGTGCAGCCCAGCCGGGCCGACGAAGCCCTGACGCAGAACCTCAAAGCCTCGCTCGCGCTGGTGGATGTGCGCGTGCTCGACCACATCATCGTGGGACACGGGCAGACCCTGTCGATGGCCGAACAGGGGCTTCTGTAGGGGCGAGCCCCTGCTCGTGAACACCCATTCGGCCGCAGAGGCGGCCTCCTACAAATGACTTCTTGCGGGCGTGAGCAGCACCACCAGCGCGCCGGCCCCACCCTCGGCTGGCTTGGCCTGCACAAAGGCCATGACCTGGTTTTTCTGCACCAACCAGCTGTGCACCTTGTTCTTGAGCACAGGCGTCTTGCCCGGTGAGCCCAGCCCTTTGCCGTGCACCACCCGAATGCAGCGTACCCCCTGACGGTGGGCTTCGCGGATGAATTCGGCCAGCGCCAGCCGGGCCTCGTCGCTGCGCAGGCCGTGTAGATCAATTTCGCGCTGGATGGCCCAGTCGCCCTTGCGCAGCTTGCGCGTCACGTCCGGCCCAATACCCGGACGGCGAAAACTCAGCGACTCGTCGGTATCCAGCAGGGTCGTCACGTCAAATCCGTCGGACAGCGAGTCACGCAGCGCCGCTGCCTCGTCCTGATGGAATTGCCGGGCCACAGGCTCGGCCGGCACTTTGGGCAGGCGGGCGTGTTTTCGGTCTGGCAGGGCCTGGACCGGCCCTACCGCGCGGGCGAACAGGTTGCTTTCGGCTTCGCGTTTTTTTTCCTCGGCCACACGCGCAGCCGCCTCGGCCTGGGCACGCTCGTGCGCGGCCTTGAGTTCTTTCTGGACTTTTTTCAGATCCTGAAGGGAGTTGAGCTTCATGCACCTGCCCGGTTGCGCATCCAGTCCGCAGTCTGGAAAAAGCTCTGGTTCAGGCGTTCGTGCAGCACCGGGTCCACGCCGGTCTCGTGCATGGCCTGGTCCATGCAGGCCAGCCACTGATCGCGCTCGGCAATGCCGATCGAAAACGGCATGTGCCGCATGCGCAGGCGCGGGTGCCCGAAACGGTCCTGGTAATGCTGTGGACCCCCCAACCAGCCGCACAAAAACCAGAACAGCTTGTCACGGGCCTCGCTGAGGGTGCTGCCATGGCTGGCGCGCAACGCGCTGTAGGCGGGCTCCAGGTCCATGAGGTCATAAAAACGGTCCACCAGGGCACGCACCCGGTCCTCGCCGCCAATCCATTCAAAAGGCGTGTCGTAAGGCGGTTTGTCTTCGATATGCATGGCGTGATTTTCCACCCTGTTCACTCACTCGCCTGGCGCAGGGTCTGCACCACCGGTTGACGCAGCACACCTGCCAGGCTCAGACTGCCCGCCACCCAGGCCAGTACCGCGCCCACCGCACCACCGGCCAGCGGCGCCCACCACAGCGGTGTCCAGGTGAATTCAAAGGCAAACCTGGCCAGCGCCCAGCCTACCGCCAGCGCCATGCCACTGGCCATGAAGCCCGCCAGAAAGCCCACACCCAGCAACTCGGCGCGCTGCACCTGCGCCAGCAGCACGCGCCCGGCCCCCAGCGCCCTCATGATGGCGTATTCGCGCTCGCGTGCCTGCCGCCCCGCGCCGATGGCCGCCAGCAGCACCATCACGCCTGCCGCCAAGGTAAAGCCAAACAGGAACTCGACCGCCTGGATCACCTGGTCGAGCACCCGCTGAACCTGCGCCAGCGAGGCGCGCATGTCCACGCTGGTCACGTTCGGGAACTTTTGCACCAGCACCCGCTCGAACTGACGGTCACCTTCGGGGGTGCGAAACGCGGCCAGCCAGGTGGTCGGCAACTCAGGCATCTCGCGCAAGGGAAACAGCACAAAGAAATTGGCGCGCATGGAGGCCCAATCCACTTTGCGCAACGAGGTGATGCGGGCCTCGTGCACGACACCCCCCATGTCAAAGCGCAGCCGGTCGCCCAGCTTCAGTCCCAAAGTGTCGGCAATGCCCTGCTCCACACTCACCCCCCCCTGCTCGCCTGCCACCCAGCGACCGGCCAGCAGCGGATTGTGGGCCGGCAGCTGGTCGGTGTAGGAGAGGTTGAATTCCCGATCCACCAGCCGGCGCGCGCGCTCAGCTTCGTAGTCCGAGGGACGGACTTCACGGTCGTTGATCCCGACCAGACGGCCTCTGACCATGGGGTACCAGTCTGGCGAGCGCACACCGGCCATCTGCAAATGCGACAGGAAAGCCTGCGCCTGGTCGGGCTGTACATTGATGACAAAACGGTCGGGCGCATCCTTGGGCGTGGCCTGACGCCAACTGGCCACCAGATCGGTGCGCAGCAGCACCAGCAGCGCCAGCGCCAGCAAACCCACCGACAGACTGCTGACCTGCACCACCGCAAACCAGGGCCGCGCTGTCACTTGCCGCGTCGCCAGCCGCAGCCAGCGCGGCGCCTGCTCGCCGGGCAGCATCCGGCGCAAGGCCCAAAGCGCCAGCGCGGCCAGTCCAGCAAACAGCAGCAGCGCCAGCGCAAAGCCCCCGACCGTGATCAGGCCCAGCTTGAGGTCGCGGCTGACCATCAGCAAGGTCAGAGCAAAACCCGCCAGGCCCATGGCCAGCACCAGGCTGGAGCGCAGCTGCAACGCCCCCAGATCGCGCCGAAGCACACGCAGCGCGGGCACGCGCGCCAGTTGCAGCACAGGCGGCAGGCCAAACGCCACCAGCAAGGTCAGGCCCATGGCCAGGCCCAGCAAGGCCGGCTGCACCCCCGCCGCGGGCAACTGCGTTTCCACCAGACCCTGCAGCAGGCTCACAAAGCCCAGATGCACCGCATATCCTGCAAGCACCCCGCAGGCGCTGGCCAGCAGGCCAGCGCCCAGAAACTCGGTGGCATACGACAAGGTGAGCGTGCGTTGGCTCTGCCCCAGCACGCGCAACAGCGCGCAGGCGTCGAGCTGCCGCTCGGCAAAGCTGCGAGCGGCCAGCGCGACCGCCACCGCGCACAGCAGTGCCGCCAGCAGCGCCACGAGGTTGAGGAACTGGCTGGCCCGGTCCAGCGTCTGTCGCATTTCGGGGCGGCCGCTTTCGAGCGATTCGACCTGCACGCCGCGCAGGTTGGTGCTTTCGGCCTGCTCACGGGCCCAGTCGGCATAGCGGTTGGCGACGCCCTCGGGGCCCGCGACAGCCATGCGCCAGGTCACCCGGCTGGCCGGCTGCACCAGTGCGGTCGATTCCAGATCGGCCGCGTTCATCATGATCCGGGGGGCAAAGTTCATGAAGCCCGCGCCGCGGTCGGGTTCGCGTTCGATCACGCCGGTGACGCGCAGCTCGCGCTCACCCAGTGCCAGCATTTGCCCCGGCGCCAGGTCGAGTGCGTCCAGCAAGGCCGGATCGACCCAGACCTGACCCCGGGCCGGAATGCTGTCCTGCGCCGCCTCAGGCTGACGATGCACCTGAAGCACGCCGCGCAGCGGATAACCCGGGGCCACCGCCTTGAGCGCCACCAGCCGGCTCTCTCCCTCGGCCACCGGCACCCGGGCCATGGTCGGGAAACCCACCTGGGTATTGGTTACCAGTCCGCGCCGCACGGCCTCCTGCACCAGCATCTGCGGGGTGGGCTTGTCGCTGACCACCACCGCATCGCCACCGAGCAGCTGGCGGGCATCTCGCCAGAGACCGGCTTGCATGCGGTCGGCCAGAAATCCTACCGCCGTGAGTGCCGTGACGGCCAGCGCCACCGACACCATCAGCAAGCGCAACTCGCCTGCGCGCAGATCGCGCCAGAGCTGACGCCCCCCCAAACGAATCCCCTGCATCCATTCTTGTGTGTCCATGGTCCAACCATAACGCAGATGGGCTGCCCCATGCACCAGCGGGCCATTGGGTCTGGCTTGTGAACCTCCCCAGGTATCACGCAAAGTTGACGACTGACCAGTTCATTGCGCTGCCAAGGACCGCGGCTGGCTCGACATCCCGGCGAACACATCGATCGGGCGGATCGCCCGGGACGTTTGCCGAAGGTACGGATTCAGGCTTGCGCCAATTGCGCTTGAGCGATCAGCCGCTCGGGTGCACTGAAACACAAAAAACGCTTGTTGGTGGCCCGGCCAATCGCACACAGCCCCACACGCAGGGCGACATCCAGACCCATCTGCGTGATGCCGCTGCGCGAGACCACCACCGGGATGCCCATCTGCGCGGCCTTGATGACCATTTCACTGGTCAGACGGCCTGTGGTGTAGAACACCTTGTCACTGCCGTCCATGTCGTTCATCCACATCCAGCCAGCGATGGTATCGACCGCGTTGTGACGCCCCACATCTTCCACAAACAGCAGCATGTCTTCGCCCCGAAACAGCGCACAGCCATGCACCGAACCTGAGGACTTGTAAGTCGACTCCTGCAAACGGATGGCATTGACAATGCCATAGAGCTGGCTTTGCGTGATCTGTGCCGCTGGCAATTCGATCTCGTCGATGTGGGCCATCAGGTCACCAAACACGCTGCCCTGGCCACAGCCTGTGGTCACCACGCGCTCGGCACTTCGTTCGATGCGCACTCCGGCATCCGCCCGGGTCCTGACCGCAGCCACACCGGGCTCGCCCACCTCGCCTTCCCCAATGCTCCAGTCCACGGTGATGGACTCGATCTGGTCGACCGAATCGATCAGGCGCTGGTTGCGCAGGAAGCCCAGCACCAGCAACTCGGGGTCCCCGCCCAGTGTCATGAGGGTCACGAGCTCGCGCTTGTCCAGATAAACCGTGAGCGCGCGTTCGGCGGGAATGGACGTTTCGGACACTTCACCAAACTCGTTGCGCACCCGCACGCGACGGGTCAGCGCGGCCTTTGCATGGGTCAGGCGGGGTTTGCGGGTAACGGAATCGGTGGCGGGGGCTGACATGCGTGGAGACTAACGCAAAAAATCCCCCGCCGAAGCCGACGGGGGATTTCCGCTATGCGGGGTTCAGGATGTTCAGCCTTTGCCAGCCGGCTTGGCCGCAGCAGGCGCCGGTGCGGCCGGCGCCGCAGCCTGGTCAGCGGGTTTGTAAGGACCCGGATCTGCGCAGGCGGGGGTAGCTTCCTTGGGGGCAGGCTTTCCCTTGCCAGTGGTCTTGTAGTAGTGAGCCGCCACCTTCTCGCGCGACTTGCACAGCTGGAAGTCAGCCACCTTGTTGCCATGCGCCGTCTTGGCAGCGGCTTCAGCCGCTTTGGCCTTGGCTTCTTCGCTCGGGGCTGGCAGCTTGGCCAGTGCGGCGCTGCCCAGGGTCAATACAGAAATCAGAAGGAGGATTTTTTTCATGGTCTTCTCCGTATTCAGGCCGTGGTCGCGGGCTTCGCAGCAGGGGACGTCGGCTGTGAGCGCTGTACCGGAATCTTGCCAGCCTGGATGTCCTTGTACCAAAGCTCATGGTGTTCCTTGGCCCAGGTTTCGTCCACATAGCCGTCACGCATGGCGCTGTAGGCACCGCGCATGCCGATCGTGCCCATGTAGATGTGGCCGATGAACATGGCCATCATCAAACAGGTGGCCGCCGCATGGACCATGTGACTGATCTGCATGGTGCTGCGCTCATAAATCAGGCCTGGAATGAGCTTGTCAAGCACCAGGCCCGAAGCCACCACGATCAGGCCCAGGAAAAACACGCCAGCCCAGAACACCACTTTCTCGCCTGCATTGAAGCGGTGCGAAGGCACCTCGGTGCCCGAGAACAGGCCACCGCCCTTGAGCAGCCAAGTGATGTCGTCCTTGCTGGGCAGGTTGTCACGCACAAAGGTCACGATCACGATGACCAGTGAGACAGCGAACAGAGGGCCGGCAAAGTTGTGGATGTTCTTGAGCGCGTAGGTCAGCCAGCCAAACAGGGCAGTGCCGATGAGGGGCTGGATGAAAAACTTGCCAAACGCCATCACGATGCCCGAAACCGCCAGGGCCACGAAGGCAATGGCATTGGCCCAGTGCGCCGCGCGCTCGAACGGTGTGAAGCGCTCGATCTTGCGGCCCGTCTCAGAGCCGTGCAGCTCGATCGTGCCCTTTCGCCAGTAAAACAGCGCCACCGCGCCCAACGCAATCAGCAGCAGGGAACCACCGTAGGGAATCAGCCAGTTGTTGCGCACCTGACGCCAGGCTTCACCGGCATTGGTCAAGCGCGAGCCCGGGTACTGCACAAAGGGCTGGATCAGATTGCCCGCTTCAGGGGCCTGGCTCTTGGGCAGGCTGCTGTAACCGGTCACACCCTGACCGATCTGGTGCCACATGGGCGCATTGTTGCCCGGCTGCACCTTGCCACGCTCGGCGTTGCTCTGGTCCTTGTATTTCGGATCGCTGTCGGCATCCGGGGCCAGCTGGAAGATGTTGGCGCTTTTCACACCGGCAACCGCTGGATCGGCCGCAGACGCGGCCTGTGCCCAGCACGAAGCGCCGAACACAATCGAAGCGCACATCAGGATGAAGCGGCGCATGGTGTTCTCCTTGGCGCTCACTTGGGGGCGCGCTGGTGGTCGTTCATGCCGTAATTGGCACGGGCCTTGAGCTGATTGGACCAGCTGGCCTTGTCGTTGGTCGTCCAGCCCGGCTGGGTGAAGGCGGCCACGCCGGTACCGGCTTGGGCCGGTTTGTCACTCCGAACACCTGCCTGGTCCTGCGGTTTCTCGCCACAGGCCGTCAACAGCAGCACGCCGGTCACGGCAGACAGAAGAAGGGTTTTGCGCATGGTCATGCTCCTTGCTTGGCAGCGCTGCCGTAGGCGGTGCCCCAGCCCCAGACTTCGGCACCCTTGCCGCGCTGCACCACACGCTGGCGGAATATCTCGGAGACCACGTCGCCGTCACCGGCGAGCAAAGCCTTGGTCGAGCACATTTCGGCACAGGCCGGCAGTTTGCCTTCGGCCAGGCGGTTGCGCCCGTATTTCTCGAACTCGGCCTGGCTGCCGTGCTCTTCGGGGCCGCCAGCGCAAAAGGTGCACTTGTCCATCTTGCCGCGCACACCAAAGGTACCTGCACTGGGGAACTGCGGGGCGCCAAACGGACAGGCGTAGGAGCAGTAACCGCAGCCGATGCAGACATCCTTGTCGTGCAGCACCACGCCCTCTTCGGTCTTGTAGAAGCAGTTGACCGGGCACACGGCCATGCAGGGTGCGTCCGAGCAGTGCATGCAGGCCACGGAGATGGATTTCTCGCCGGGCACACCGTCGTTGAGGGTGACCACGCGGCGGCGGTTCACACCCCAGGGGACTTCGTGTTCGTTCTTGCAGGCGGTGACGCAACCGTTGCACTCGATGCAGCGCTCGGCGTCACAGATGAATTTCATTCGTGCCATGTTGTGACTCCTTGCTTTATGCGCGCTCGATGTTGCAGACCGTGGTCTTGGTTTCCTGCATCATGGTCACGCTGTCGTAGCCGTAGGTCGTGGCGGTGTTGACGGCTTCGCCGCGCACCAGCGGGGCCGCGCCCTTGGGGTAGTAGGCCAGCATGTCGGCGCCCTGCCAGCGGCCCGAGAAGTGGAAGGGCATCCACACCGTACCGGTGTCCACGCGCTCGGTGACCAGCGCCTGCACATTGAGCTTGGCGCCGGTCGGGCTGTTGAGCCAGACACGGTCACCGTTGCGGATGCCCCGGTCGGCCGCCGTCTTGGGGTGGATCTCGACATAGGCTTCCTGCTGCAACTCGGCCAGCCAGGGGTTGGCACGGGTCTCTTCGCCACCCCCCTCGTATTCGACCAGACGGCCGGAGGTCAGGATCAGCGGAAACTTCTCGTGCACCTTGTCGGCGATGTTCTTATCCTGCACCGTCTTGTACAGGGTGGGCAGACGCCAGAACGCCTTCTTGTCCTCGTGCGTCGGGTACTTGGCCATGAGGTCCGGACGGGTACCGTACAAGGGCTCACGGTGCTGAGGAATCGGATCCGGGAAATTCCAGACCACAGCGCGCGCCTTGGCATTGCCAAACGGATGGCAGCCGTGCCCCTTCATGAAGACGCGGATCATGCCGCCGGAGGAATCGGTCTTCCAGTTCTTGCCTTCGGCAGCCTTCTTTTCGTCTTCAGTCAGTTCGTCCCACCAGCCCAGTTTCTTGAGCAGGATATGGTCAAGTTCGGGGTAGCCGGTGGTGATGTCGGCGCCCAGCGAATGCGAGCCATCTTCAGCCAGCAGGCTCTTGCCTTCACGCTCGACACCGAAGTTCGCACGGAAGTTGCCGCCACCGTCCATGACGTGCTTGGAGGTGTCGTACAGGTTGGGCGAGCCCGGGTGCTTGAGCTCGGGGGTGCCATAGCAGGGCCAGGGCAGGCCGAAATAGTCGCCTGTGAAGTCGTAGCCGGTTTCCTTGTCCTTGCCGCCTTTGGCCTTGAGGGTCTTGACGTCGAACACATGCATGTTCTTCATGTGGGCCTTCAGGCGCTCGGGGCTCTGGCCGGTGTAACCGATGGTCCAGACGCACTTGTTGATCTCGCGCAGGATGTCCTCGGGCATGGGCTCGTCCATGCCTTTGACCTTCTGCATTTTGTAGTTCTTGGACAGCTCCTTGGCAAAGCCGAGTTTCTCGGCCAGCTGGTGCATGATCATGTGGTCGCTGCGGCTCTCCCAGAGGGGTTCGATCACCTTCTCGCGCCACTGGATGGAGCGGTTGGAGGCGGTGCAGGAGCCGCTGGTCTCGAACTGGGTGGCCGCCGGCAACAGGTACACCGCGCGGTTGGGGTTGAGGTCTTCGGGCTTGCCCGGCATGGCCGCCATGGCGGCGGTGGCGCTGGGATAGGGATCGACCACCACCAGCAGGTCCAGCTTGTCCATGGCGCGCTTCATCTCCAGACCCCGGGTCTGCGAGTTGGGTGCGTGGCCCCAGTAAAACACGCCGCGCAGGTTGCTGTCCTGGTCGATCAGCTCGTTTTTCTCGAGCACGCCGTCGATCCAGCGCGAGACGGTGATGCCGCTCTTGCCCATCATCGCCGGGCTGGCGTACTGGCTCTTGATCCAGTCGAATTCCACGCCCCAGGTCTTGGCAAAGTGCTTCCACGAACCCTCGGCCAGGCCGTAGTAGCCGGGCAGCGAGTCAGGGTTGGGGCCCACATCGGTCGCGCCCTGCACATTGTCGTGGCCGCGGAAGATGTTGGTGCCACCACCGCTCTTGCCCACGTTGCCCAGCGCCAGCTGAAGGATGCACGAGGCACGCACCATGGCGTTGCCAATGGTGTGCTGGGTCTGGCCCATGCACCAGACGATGGTGCCGGGGCGACTGTCGGCCAGCATTTTGGCCACCTTGAACATCTGTTCTTCCTTGACGCCGCAGGCCTCTTCCACAGCGGCCGGCGTCCACTTCTTCATGACCTCGTCCTTGACGGCTTCCATGCCGTAGACGCGGTCGTGGATGTACTTCTTGTCTTCCCAGCCGTTCTTGAAGATGTGGTAGACGAGACCGAAAAGGAAAGGGATGTCGGTGCCCGAGCGGATGCGCACAAATTCGTCGGCCTTGGCCGCGGTGCGGGTGAAGCGCGGATCGACCACGATCATCTTGCAGCCGTTTTCCTTGGCGTGCAGCATGTGCAGCAGGCTCACCGGGTGAGCCTCGGCCGCGTTGGAGCCAATGTACAGGGCGACCTTGCTGTTTTGCATATCGTTGTACGAGTTGGTCATGGCACCATAACCCCAGGTGTTGGCCACGCCAGCCACCGTGGTGGAGTGACAGATGCGTGCCTGGTGGTCGCAGTTGTTGGTGCCCCAGAAGCTCACGAACTTGCGCAGCAGGTAGGCTTGTTCGTTGTTGTGCTTGGACGAGCCGATGAAGTAGACGCTGTCGGGCCCGCTGGCCTTGCGCAGCTCCAGCATCTTGTCGGCGATTTCCTTGAGCGCCACGTCCCAGCTGATGCGCTCGTATTTGCCGTTGACGAGCTTCATGGGATAGCGCAGGCGGTATTCACCGTGGCCATGCTCACGGATGGCCGCGCCCTTGGCACAGTGGGCGCCCAGGTTGATGGGCGAGTCGAATACAGGCTCCTGCCGCACCCAGACGCCGTTTTCCACCACCGCGTCGATGGCACAACCCACCGAGCAGTGGGTGCAGACGGTGCGCTTGACCTCTACCTTGCCAGCGCCCATGCCCTGGGCGGCGGTACCGCCTGCTGCCTGGGCTTTTTGCACCAGGCTGAGTTGGCTGGCCGCCAAACCGACGCCAACACCCAGACCGGAACGGCGCAGGAAACTGCGGCGGTCGAGCGTGGGCAACGCCTGCGAGAGGCCACGACGCAGACTGTGAACAAAGGAAGAAGAGGCGGCGCCCGAGGACGTGCCCTGTTTTTTGGTCAGCAACATGGAAAGCTCCAGTTGGATGAAAAGAAGGGAAAGGGGGTCAGACGCGGGTGGTCTGGTAGTAGCGCTTGACGTGCTCGCTCAGAGAGTAGCCACCGCCGCGCTCAGGCTTGGGCAACTCGGGGGCGGCTTTGGCGCTCAGGTTCTGGACAGCGGTGGGCAACACGCTGGTGGCCGCAGCCACCGCCCCCACAGTGGCCGCACCTGCAAACAGGCTGCGGCGGGAAACAGCAGGTTTCTGATCTTGCATTCAGTTTCTCCTCTACATGCCAGGATGCACCTAGGCAAAATTTTGCATATCTCGCGATATTAGACACCGGTCAGACCCCGGCAATAGGGTTAACACGGTAACGGGAAGGGGTCTTTCTCAAAATAAGACATCACAGCAAATCAAAACCTTGCGCCTCCACGCTGGCGAATGCCTCTGTCAGGACCGCCAGCCGACCGTAAAAAGCGGCCTTGGGATGCGCCGTGATGGCCTGACACATCTGCGACACCCAGGGCTGCAGGTGGCGGCTGAAAAACTCAGCCTGCCGCGTCAGGTTGCACACCGCCACATCGTCGCCCGCGATCAGGTAACGCATCACCTCGAGCAGGTAGGCCACGTGGTCTTCGGTCTCGGGCATCCGGGTATCGCGGGTCAGGCCCAGTCCGGCCAGATCGTCGCGCAGTTGCACCAGGGGCTTTTCGTTGAGGAAGCCGCTGAGGTAATGCGAACCAAAAAGATAGACCTCGGGCTTGCCGACCCCGCCGAACAGGGCACTGTACTCTTGCGCAATCTGCGCGGTCGACATGTCGCGTGCCTGGGCCACCAGCGCCCGCCAGGGCTCTTCCAGAAAGCCCCCCTGCTCGGGGGCTTCAGTCACGGCCGCCTGCAGCTGCGCCAGCAAGTCGGTGTCCGGAGCTTGGTAAAACAAGGTGGCCAGCAGGCCATACATCTCGGCGCGTGCCACTTCTTCGTCAAGTGCGCTGGATCGTTGCAGTGGGGTACTCATGGCGTTCAGTGCTTCCTGGATGGGTCAGACGCGGGGGCAATACGCACCTCGTTTTCGGCAGTGAAGATGTCCACCACCCGGCAGTCACCGCACATCTTCAGGCGCTCCAGCGCCGCCCCCTGGAACATGCTGTGGCCGGAGAGGCGCCCCAACATGGCCTCGATGGCCTTGAGCGTGCCAAAGGGTTTGCCACAGCGCACGCAGGCATAGGGCGGGCTGTGATGCAGGCGGCGTGCCTGGCTGCGCTCGGGGGTGGGCAGCAGGCGCGGCTGCAGCACGATGGCCTGCTCGGGGCAGGTCTTCGCGCACAAGCCGCACTGCACGCAATTCTTTTCGATGAACTTGAGTTCGGGCTGCTGCGGGTTGTCCTGCAACGCCGAGGCAGGGCAGGCGCCCACGCAGCTCATGCACAAGGTGCAACGGTCAGGGTCGACGCTGATGCTGCCCAGCATGGCACCTGCAGCGGGCAAGGCGATGGCCTTGGCTTGGGCATTGCCCTGCAAGGCCGGCGCGTGGATCAAGAGGTGGTCCAGCGCCAGCTCCAGCGTGCTGCGCTTTTCTTGCTGCACCGCGTGGCGTGCAGCCACACCTGGGCCCTGCGGCACGGCCACGCCACGCCCGGCCAGGCGCTGCAGCTCGGCGTCCAGCGCCTGCGAATGGACGGCTTCGATCAGTGTGAAATGCGTGCCGGTGTAGCCCAGACCGTGCAGGATCGCTTGCGCCACCGCCATCTGTTCAGTCAGCGCGGTTTTGTACTGCGGGGCTTCTTCGGCCGTGAGCAGCACCAGGACCTGACGCGCGCCATACGCCACAGCCGACAGCCAGACCTCCAGCCCCAGGCTGGCGGTGTGCCACAGCCCCATCGGCATCACGCGGGCAGGCATGCCCTGCATCACCTGCAGTTGCGCACCGCGCCCCAGTTCATCGACCAGCTTCTGACCTTGCTCCTGGCTGTGGAGCAAGAGTGCAGCATCCCTCCCCCCGGCCGCCTGGTAGGTCGTCAACAGGGTGCGGATTTTTTGGCCCTGCTCGGGAGCGCGCGGGTAAGCGTAGGTGAGCGCTCCGGTCGGACAGGCTGTGGTGCAGGCACCACAGCCCACACACAGGTTGGGGTTCACGACGATCTGCTGGCGCGACTTGTCCGAACGAATGGCCTCAGCAGAGCAAATGTCCACACACGCGTTACAACCCGTTTGGTCATTGCGGCTGTGGGCACACAGCTTTTGCTTGTATTGAAAGAAACGCGGCTTTTCGAACTCGCCCACCAGCTCGCGCAATTTCAGCAGGGTTTGCAGATCGCGGCCGTCCCAGCGGAAAAAGCCCTGCGGCAGGGCATGCTGCAAAAAGGTTGGCGAGGCCTGCGGCCCGCGCAGGTCCAGTACCAGGTCAAAGCGCTCACGCTGTTCGCTCGGGCTGCGTCCAAAGTCGATGGCCCCGGCTGCACCGCAGGCTTTCACGCAATCGCGGTGGCCGGTGCAGCGGCTCAGGTCGATTTGGTAATCCAGACCAATGGCCTGCTCGGGACAGGCGGCCACACAGGCATTGCAACGGGTGCACAGGTCCAGGTCGATCGGATTGCTGCTCGACCAGGTCACATCAAACGCCCCGAGCCAGCCGCTGAGCCCCTGCAGCTGACCAGCGATGACCGGATAGCGCCGCATCTGGCTGCCGCCGGCCTCGCCAGGACCCTCAGCCCAGAGCGTGACCTGCAGCGCATCGGCCAGCAGGTCGGCTGCGCGCTCGGCCGCGTCCAGCGGCCCCAGGATCAGCAAGCGACCTTCGCTCTTGTAGCTGACGGTGGGCACCGGCTCGGGTTCCGGCAGGCGCGCGGCCGCGAGCAAGGCGGCCATTTTGGGGGTGGCTTGCGTGCCCTCCCGAGCCCAGCCGGCACTTTCACGGATGTTGACGAAACGGATCGGCGCCACAGCGCCCTCGGTCTGCTGCGCCAGCTCGGCAAACAGGGTTTGTTCCTGGGTGCAGGCCACCACCACCGTCTCGCGTCCTTGTGCGGCACGCTGAAATGCCCCCGCCTCACGGCGGCACAGGGTGGTGTGTTCTTTCAGTTCCTCACCCAGGACGCGACCCAGGGCTTGGGGCTGCAGGGGCAGGGTCTGGTTGCAGTTGCAGATCAGGGTCGTCATGTCGTGGGGGCTCAGCCATTGCCGAAGAATCCGGCGACTGTGCCACAAGTTCCGACACCTGCCCTGCTTCCTCACGGGCATGAGGGTCTTGTGCGGGACGCTCTGCCCCCTCCTGACCAGGCTCCGGCACGAGCTTGAGGAACTGGGCGCTGGCCATCTTGCCCAGCATGCCGGCCGGCATGGGATCAGGGCGGCTGTAGTCGTCGATGTAGATGTCCAGCCCATCCATCACATTGAAGTGCGGATCGGCAAACAGTTTTTTCATGGCGGCATTGCGCACCTCGGCCCCCACACCACGCTGCATGAAGGGCTGAAAATCGGACGCGGGCGTCAGCGCCTGCACATCGTCGAGTGTCGGCAAAGGTGCTTTTGCCGTTACCGTCCCATCGGCAGACGGCTGGGCAAGGTGTTCCTTGGCCGTTGCGGCAGGTACCTCGCCAGCTTGCGGTACAGCCGGCGTCTGATCGGTCGGGGGGGCTTGAATGACTTGCGATGGTGTCGATGCCCTTTTCTGACGCGACCAGCGGCTGAAGAAACTTTCGCTCATGCCCCCCCCTCCCGCTGCCCGCCTTTGCGCTTGCCTTCGGTGCTGATGCTCACCGGCTGGCCAAACCGGTCGGTCAAGCGCTGAAAACTCTGCGGGCGCTGACGGCGTTTGGGTTCCGGCACGAAATGTTGCTCGGCAAACCCCCGTATCCAGGCCACCACATCGGGCGTTGCCACCGAGGTCTCGACCGTTTCCTGCGCATCCAGCCAGCGACCCGCATCGTGGTAACTGAGACTGACCGCCTGAGGCACCGCCACGGCCTCAGAACCGTCTTCGGGTTCATTCATGCGCCACATCACAAAGTAAGCCGGCGCAGGCGAAGTCGCATTGAGCCAATACCCCTCGGCATCGTCGGTGAACAATTCAACCGTCCAGCCGGGATACAGCCAAAGCGCCTCAGCTTCGCTGGTGCGCAGGCACCGGGGCTGTTCGCCAAAGCCCGGCTCGTGCGGCACCACATCGGCCAGCACCCAGCGCCAGGGCTGCCATCGCGCCATGGCGCCTTGCACCGGCTCGCGGCGCATCAGCACCGCCACACGAATCTGGGGACGAGTGGGCATGACCATGGGACCTTCCAACCGGCCAGCATCAGGAAATCTGCGCACCACTGTCCCTGACGGGCAATCGCAGCACAAACACCGTGCCTTGGCCTGGAGTACTTGTAAATTCGATTGTGCCACCATGGTCTTGCACCACGGATTGGCTCAGCCAAAGACCCACACCCATGCCGTGCGAGCGGGGGGACTTGAACAAAGCAAACACATCGTCCTGAGCGGCAACATCGATGCCGCACCCGTTATCCTGTACCTGCAATTCAACCCAACCATCGACCAACTGGCAGTTCAGCACGATGCTCGGCTGCAATAAATCCTTTGTGGCAAATGCCTGGATGGCGTTGTTCAGAAGATTCAGCACCACTTGTTGCAACTTGGTCGCATCTCCCCAAAACCACAATTGCTGTGGCACCTTGAGCGTCACGGCGATCCCTTGTCTGTCTGCATGGCTGCGCACCATGCCCACCACATCGCGGAGCAAACCGGCGAAATCCAATCTTTCGGTTCTGGCGCCTGGGCTGGCAAACATGTTGCGCAAGGTTTTGATCATGCCAGCAGCCCGATGCGTGTCTTTGCGAATTTGTTCACACAAGCCCCGCACCTCCACTGTCTCGGGCTGACCATCTCGCAGATAAGTTTCAATCAATTCGGTCTTGAGCACCATGGTGGTCAGCGGTTGATTGATCTCGTGCGCAATGCCAGACACCAGTGCCCCCATGCCTGCACTCTTGTTGGACAGGGTCAGCCGGCGCACGATCTCCTCGCGCTCGCGCAGCAATTGGGTGAGGTCGAGTGAATTTCGCTCAGCCAATACGGCGCGATCACGCTGCACTGCCAGCGCCAATTCGGTTTTAACGCGCTCTTGCTGAAACTGATCGATCTGAATCTGCATGAAGCCGAAATTCACCAGACTGATGGCCAGAAATTGGCCTGTAAACAAGACCACCTGATCCCAACTGGGATCGTACAGATCTTGCGCACCCCACCCCAGCCCCACACTCAGGCATTTCACGCTCAGAGTGCCAGAGAAAACCAAACCACTCCATTGCACGCTGCGTGCCCCTGGTGAACCACGCCTGCGCGCAATTGCACGGCCTGCAAAAAAGTAGTCCACGCAATTGATTGCGTAAAAGGCAAAAAACACCACCATCATCTGGGCACGGTCCGCCCCAGAAAAGAACAGAGTGCCATTGAGTGCCAAATAGGCCAAATTGGACAACCCTTGCCTCCACAGCCAGCGCACCGAGGGGTTGCCAGCGATCGAGCGCATGGCGTACTGGCGGCCGAAATTACCAGCAGCCATCAACACCTGTCCAAAAACAGCCACCACCCAGTCAGGCACCAGGCCTTCACTGCCCAACAACACAACCCCAGCCGCACTGACCATGCCCCAGACACTCCAGAGCGTGACCACACGATTTTTATAACGCGCCAGGCTCACCCAGATGATGCCGTGCAACATCAGGTACACCACCGCATTCATCATGTAGATGGTGCGTATGTCCAGTCCCAAGCCTTGTCTCCGTGATGGTCGGCGCCCGCTCAGGGGCACCAACGCTGTTAGTCCAGGCTGGAAATTATGCAGCTTGCGGTATGCGGACCTGCACCGCGCAGTACTTGAACTCCGGAATCTTGCCAAACGGATCAAGCGCCGCGTTGGTCAGCAGGTTGGCCGCCGCCTCGCGGTAGGCGAACGGGATGTAGACCACGCCTTCGGGCGTGCCGTCGTCGCGACGCACCACCAGTTCGACCTCGCCGCGGCGAGAGGCCACCTGCACCCGCTGGCCAGGCACCACCCCCAGCCGCTGCAGGTCGGCGCCGCACATCGACACGGTGGCGGCCGGCTCGATCGCATCGAGCACCGTGGCCCGGCGCGTCATGGCGCCGGTGTGCCAGTGCTCAAGCTGGCGGCCGGTGATCAGCACCATGGGGTAGTCGACATCGGGCCGCTCATTGGCCGAAATCAATCCGGCAGGCACCAGCCTGACACGGCCATCGGGCGTGGGGAAGTGGTCGTGAAAGACGATGGGCTGGCCCGGGTCGTCGGCGCTCAGGCAGGGGTAGGTGACCGACCCCGCATTCAGGCGCGCCCAGTCGATGCCGCCAATGGCGGCATGCATGGCCTGACGCATTTCCTCATAGACCTGTTCGACGCCGGCGTGCTCACCCTCGTAATGCCAGTCCAGGCCCATGCGCTGCGCGATCTGCTGGATGATCCAGAGGTCGGGCCTGGCCTCACCCGGCGGCTGCAGGGCCTGGCGGCCCATCTGCACCATGCGGTCGGTGTTGCTGACGGTGCCGGTCTTTTCGGGCCAGGCGCTGGCGGGCAGCACCACATCGGCCAGCCAGGCGGTTTCGGTCAGGAAGATGTCCTGCACCACCAGGTGTTTCAGGCTGGCCAGCGCGTGGCGTGCGTGGTTCAGGTCCGGGTCGCTCATGGCCGGGTTTTCGCCCATGATGTACATGCCGTGCACCTTGTGCGGGTCGCTGTCATCGGCCAGCGCCTTGTGCATGATCTCGACCACGGTGTAGCCGGGCTGGTCGTCGAGTCGGGTGCCCCAGAATTTTTCGAACCAGTCGTGCGCTTCGGCGTTACTCACACGCTGGTAGTTGGGGTACATCATCGGGATCAGGCCCGCGTCGCTCGCGCCCTGCACATTGTTCTGGCCGCGCAGCGGGTGCAGACCGGTGCCGGGGCGGCCGATCTGGCCCGTCAGGCTGGCCAGCGCGATCAGGCAGCGCACGTTGTCGGTGCCGTGCACATGCTGGCTCACACCCATGCCCCACAGAATCATGGCCGCCTTGCTGGTGGCGTAAGCACGCGCCACTTCGCGGATGGTCTCGGCCGGGATGCCGCAGATCGGCGCCATGGCCTCAGGGCTGAAGGCCTGCACATGCGCCTTGAGCTCGGCCACATGGTCGGCCCGCTCGCGCAGGAAGGTCTCGTCGCACAGCCCCTCGGTCACCACCACATGCAGCATGGCGTTGAGCAG
>JACCEC013114304.1_pt1 | contig 53900 bp, 54 predicted proteins | sample 7450121 | NCBI WGS metagenome assembly JACCEC01 (sample SAMN15323455, study PRJNA562643) | freshwater metagenome | isolation source: river surface water | place: USA:Blue River Watershed | collected 2017-08-18
GCAGGTCCAGGTAATAGGTGCCCACCTGGTCGGCCAGCAGCAGGCCCTTGTAGACCACGGTGCGGCTGGACATGCTGGGGATGTAGTACTCGTTGCTGTGCTTGAGGTTCAGGGCCTGAATGGCGGCGCTGGCCGTCTTGCGGATCACGTAGAGCTTGCGCTCCAGGGCGTCCTGCACGATCACGTCGGCGCCACGGCCGATGAAGATCTGGCGCATGACCGGCTCTTTGGCGCGCACGCGCGGCGACATGGGCATCTCGCGGTTGACCGGCACATCGCGCCAGCCCAGCACCACCTGACCTTCGGCCTTGACGGCGCGCTCCAGCTCCTGCTCGCAGGCCATGCGCGAAGCGTGTTCCTGGGGCAGGAAGACCATGCCCACACCGTATTCGCCAAACGGCGGCAGCGCCACGCCCTGCTTGGCCATCTCTTCGCGGTACAGCGCATCGGGCAGCTGGATCAAGATACCAGCGCCGTCACCCATCAGCGGGTCGGCACCCACAGCACCCCGGTGGTCCAGGTTCTCCAAGATCTTGAGCGCCTGGGTGACGATGGCGTGGCTCTTTTGGCCCTTGATGTGCGCCACGAAGCCGACGCCGCAAGCGTCGTGCTCATTGGCCGGGTCGTACAGGCCCGTTTGTTGGAAGAGTTCTTTGTCAGCAGCCGTGGTCATGGCGCACTCCTAGGGTTTTTACGCAGGGGGAAGAGTGTAATCCACTGCACCAAGCATGCCAACCCCATTAATCGGGGTCAGATCCCAATTAAAATCCAGTCTAGCTTTTGTAAAGATTAATCGGGGACAGATCAAATCCCTCAGGACGGCGCTTTTTTGAAGGGCCGCCCCGCCCTGCCAGGCAGCAGGCGGCGCGCGGTTTCGCCCTGCAGGGCGCTGACAAAGGGCTCGGAACCCAGGGCCCAGCCCGACAGCGCGCTGCGGGTGAGTTGTTCGCGCTGGCCTGCTGCCAAACCGGCCCGAACCAGTTCGGCATAGGCCGCTTCGCGCGCGAACGGGGTGTTGCCAAGCGCCCAATACAGTGCATGCGGGGTCACCAATTTGTCGCTCACCAACCCAATACAGTGCCTGTGACTGGACCAACGGTGGTCCTGCGCCTCCTGCACGAGGCCCGCGCGCACGGGGTTGAGGTCGATGTAGACCATGCAGGCCAGCAGATAGCGCTCGCTCTCGATCAGGTTGCTGCGGTAGCGCCCTTCCCACAGGGTGCCAGAGCGGCCATGGCGCAGGTTGAAATAACGCACATAGGCGCGACCCACCGCCTGCATCATCTTGGGCAGGCCATCGGCGGTTTCCGGGGTGGCCAGCAGGTGGAAATGGTTGTCCATGATCACGTAGGCGTGGACCGCCACCTTGCAGGCGCGCGCATGTTCAAACCACAAGGCCAGGAGCCGCTCGCGGTCGGCGTCGTCGCGCACGATGGGCTGGCGGTCGTTGCCGCGCTGGATCACGTGGTGCGGGTGGCCGGCAAGGGTGAGGCGGGGCAAACGGGCCATGGACAAAGCGAAAAAGTTCGCCCCAGTTTAATCGGGATCTGACCCCAATTGACCAATTGAATGCCGGTGACAGTCCCGGGTCGACGTGCAGCGGCGGGCTGGCTATGCTCGGCGCGTGAACAAAGCCCCTCTTCGCCTGGGCGCGGGCGCCGGTTATGCCGGCGACCGCATCCCGCCGGCCGCAGAACTCGCCGAGCACGGCCAGCTCGACTGGCTGGTGTTTGAATGCCTGGCCGAACGCACCATCGCGCTCGCCCAGCTGGCGCGCGCGCACGACCCGTCGCTGGGCTACGACCCCCTGCTGCTCGCGCGTCTGCGCGCCGTGCTGCCCGCCTGCCTGCGCCAGGGCACGCGCGTGCTCAGCAATATGGGGGCGGCCAACCCGCTGGGCGGCGCCCGCGCGGTGCTGCGCGAGGCGAAAACACGGGGCTGGACCGGCCTGCGCGTGGCCGTGGTCACGGGTGACGATGTGCTGGACACCTTGCGCCAGCGCGGCCTGCAGCTGCCGCTGATCGACAGCGCGCAGCCCCTGGCCAGCCTGCAAGACCGCCTCGTCTCGGCCAACGCTTACCTGGGCGCCGACGCCTTGCTGCCCGCCCTGGCCACCGAGGCCCCGCTGGTTTTGTGCGGCCGGGTGGCCGACCCGGCCCTCTTTCTGGCGCCGCTGATGCACCACTTCGGCTGGGCCGCCGACGACTGGACGCGCCTGGGCCGCGGCGTGCTCGTGGGCCACCTGCTCGAATGCGCGGGCCAGATCACCGGCGGCTATTTCGCCGACCCCGGCTTCAAGGACGTGCCCAACTTGGCGCGCCTGGGCTTTCCGCTGGCCGAGGTCGACGCCGAAGGCCAGGCCCTGATCACCAAGCTGCCGCAGTCGGGCGGCTGCGTGACGGTGCGCACCTGCACCGAACAGCTGCTCTACGAGATCGAAAACCCCGCGCGCTACCTGCAGCCCGACGTCGTGGCCGACTTCTCGCAGGTCGCGCTGCAGCAGGACGGCCCCGACCGCGTGCGCGCCACGGGCGCGAGCGGCCAGCCGCGCCCCGACACGCTCAAGGTCACCGTCGGCTACCGCGACGGCTTCATCGGCGAGGGCCAGATGAGCTATGCCGGTCCGGGTTGCGTGGCGCGCGGTCAGCTCGCACTCGAGGTGGTGCGCGAGCGCCTGCGCGAGGCGGGCCTGGGCGGGCTTGAAACCCGTTGCGAGTTGATCGGCATCAACAGCGTCGTGCCCACAATCGCACCGCCTGCGCAAGCGCCGGCCGAGGTGCGCCTGCGCGTGGCCGTGCGCGCACCTTCTCGCGAGCAGGCCGAGGCCGTGGCGGGCGAGGTCGAGGCGCTTTACACCAACGGCCCGGCCGCCGGCGGCGGCGCCAGCAAATCGGTGCGCGAAGTCATCGCGGCCGCCTCGGTGCTGGTGCCGCGCGACTGGGTGCGGCCGCAGCTGACGCTGCTCACGTCGGAGGACGCATGACACGCCTGCACCAACTGGCCCACGCGCGCACCGGCGACAAGGGCAACCGCTCGACACTCACCGTGGTTGCCTACGACCCCCAGGACTACCCGCGCCTGCGCGCGCAGCTCACGTCCGAGCGCGTGCGCGCGCATTGCGCGGGCTTCGTGCAAGGCCGCGTGGAGCGCTTTGAACTGCCACAGCTCGGCGCCCTGCAATTCGTGCTGCACGAAGCGCTCGCCGGCGGCGTCACCCGCTCGCTCGCGCTGGACGCGCACGGCAAATGCCTGAGCAGCCACATCCTGAGCATGGACGTGGCCTGAGCCAGACCTGCCCCCCCAACGATTCACCAGGAGACCTCCATGAACTTTCGCCGCCCCTTGATCGCCAGCGTCCTGCTGAGCGCCCTGCTCGCCGCCACCGGCGCCGCGCACGCCCAGGCCTACCCGAACAAACCCATCAAGGCCATCGTGCCGTTTGCCGCGGGCAGCGCGACCGACCAGATCGGCCGCGCGTTCGCGCAAAAAATGGCCGAGTCGTTGGGGCAGCCCATCGTGGTGGAAAACCGTGCCGGTGTGAACGGCATGCTGGGCGCCGACGCCGTGGCCAAGGCCGCGCCCGACGGCTACACCCTCATGGTCGGCACCAACAGCACCAACGCCGCACTCAAGAGCCTCATGAAAAAGCTGCCCTATGACCAGGACACGGCTTTTGCACCGATCGGCTACATCGGCTCGGTGCCGTTGATCGTGGCGGTCCACAACGAGGTGCCGGCCAAGAACCTCAAGGACCTCGTGGCGCTGGCCAAGGCCAAGCCCGGCCAGCTGACGTTCGCCAGCGCCAGCACCTCGCAGCGCGTGTCCAGCGAAATGCTGCAAAGCCTTGCGGGCATCGAGATGACGCACGTGCCCTACAAGAGCGGCCCGGCCGCCATGACCGACCTGATCGGCGGCCAGGTCAACCTGTTCACCGCCGATTTCGCGGTCATGCTGCCCCAGGTCAAGGCCGGCAAGGTCCGCGGCCTGGCCGTGACCTCGCTGCAGCGCTCCAAGGCCATTCCGGAGCTGCCCACGGTCAACGAGGCGCTGGGCACGCGGGACTACGAGCTGATCGCCTATTTCGCGATGTTCGCGCCCGCGGGCACGCCGCCCGACGTCATTGCCAAGCTCAACCGCGCACTCAACGCGGCGGCCGCCGACAAGGACATCCAGGACAAGTTCTCGGCGATCGGTTTCGAGACTTCACCGGGCACCCCCGAAGCGCTCGCGCAGCGCAACAAGGCCGAAACCGCCAAGTGGGCCAAGGCCATCCGCGAGGCCAAGATCGAGGCCGAATGAGGGCTCAGCGCGCCGGGTAACGCGCCGGGGCCAGCGACGCCAGGCCGAACTGCGCGAGCAGGGCCTCGAGCCGCTCGCGTGCGCTGCGCTTTTTCTGGCCCGTGTGCTTGGCCAGGATCAGCTCGTTCTTCATGCTGTGCTCCCAGCCCACGAGCTCGGTCACGGTGACCGCATAGCCCTGCGACTCGAGGTAGAGGCAGCGCAGCACATTGGTCAGCTGGCTGCCGATCTCGCGGGTGTGCAAGGGGTGGCGCCAGAGCTCGGCCAGCGGCGTTTGCGACAGCGCGAGCGCCTTGTGCTGGCGCAGGCAGGCCGCGAGCTCGGCCTGGCAGCAGGGCACCAGCACCATGTATTTCGCTTTTTTCTCCAGGCCAAAGGCGATCGCGTCGTCCGTGGCGGTGTCGCAGGCGTGCAGCGCCGTGACCACATCGATTTGCTCGGGGAGCTCGGCGCTTTGCGCCGATTCGGCCACGCTCAGGTTCAGAAAGCGCATGCGTTCGAAACCGAGCCGCTCGGCCAGTGCGCGCGAGGACTCGACCAGCTCGCTGCGCGTCTCGATACCGTAGATCGTGCCTTGGCCCAGCGCCTTGAAATACAGGTCGTAGATGATGAAGCCCAAATAGGACTTGCCCGCGCCGTGGTCGGCCAGCGTCGGACCTGGCGGTGTGTTGGGCAGTTCGCGCAGCAGTGTCTCGATGAACTGGAACAGGTGGTAGACCTGCTTGAGCTTGCGCCGCGAGTCCTGGTTGAGCTTGCCCTCGCGCGTGAGGATGTGCAGCTGCTGAAGCAGTTCGACCGACTGACCAGGCCGCACCTCAGGCGGCAATGCAGGCGTGGCGGCAGGGGCGCGCCGGCTCATGGTGTCTTGTCCACACCCAGGGCCCGCCAGCCTGGCAGGCCCAGCTTTTGCAGCGTCGCCATGTTCGCCTCGTAAATCGTCTCGGCTTCAGGAAAGGCCTGCACCGCGCGCTCGATGCTGGCCTCGCGCAGCAGGTGCAGCGTGGGATAGGGCGAGCGGTTCGTGTAATTCGTGATGTCGTCCGGCTCGGTGCCCGCAAACTGGAAGTCGGGATGGAAGCTCGCGATCTGGAACACACCTTCGAGGTCGAGCTCCTGCAGCACGCCATCGGCCTCGTCCTGGAAGTCGTTGAAGTCCAGAAAGTCGCGCAGCATCTGCGGCACGATCAAGAGCGTGGTTTCGCGCTCCTCGGGCGTGCACCGCTGCAGCGCCTGCAGCTCGGCGATCAGCTCGTCGCGCAGACCTTCAAGCCCCTTGGCTTCGCTGAGCGCGTAATGGATCTGGCCCTTGATGTGCGGCGCTTTCGCGAACGGGCAAAGGTTCAGGCCGATCACGGCGCGTTCGAGCCAGCGCACCGTGTCGGCCACCTCCGGATGGGATGTCAAATCGGTCATGGCCCAATTGTCGCAGGCCCCTTGGCTCCAGCCGAAACCCGCCGCTTCATGGCACAGTGGCCTCTGGCTGTTCCTTGGGCTGCCCCGGTCTCAGCCAGCGGCCATTCGAGTCGGCTTGGCTTTACCCTGCCCTGCCTGCCATCGCAGACCCCAAAGTCAAACACCCAGATAGCGGTGCAGCGTGGAAGCGTCTGCAGACAAGTCGGTGGGCGAACCGTTGTAAACCACGGCACCGGTTTCCAAAATGTAGACGCTGTCCACCACGGTCAAAGCACTGCGCAGGTTTTGCTCAACCAAAAGCACGGTGATGCCCTCGGCCTTCAACGTCTTCACCGCTTGCTCCACATGCTGAACAATCAAAGGCGCCAGGCCTTCGGTGGGTTCGTCCATGAGCAGCAAATCCGGATTGAGCATCAATGCGCGGGTGATCGCCAGCATTTGGCGCTCTCCGCCGGAGAGCTGGTTACCGCGGTGGTTGCGGCGCTCGCCCAGACGGGGGAACAATTCGTAAGCACGCTCGATGGTCCAGGGCGCACGCCCCGAAGCGGACGGTCGTTTGGGCACGATGTCCAGGTGCTCACGCACGGTGAGCGAAGCAAAAAGCCTGCGACCTTGCGGCACCAGCCCGATGCCCAGCATGGCCACCTGATCGGGCGTGAGACCGCACAACTCCTGGCCTCGCCATTGAATGGAGCCAGAAGTGACTTGTGGCGGGCGAGCCTGCATGATCGAGCGGATCAGGGTGGTCTTGCCTGTGCCGTTGCGGCCGAGAAGACCGACAACAGTGCCCTCCGGCACAGTGAGGCTGACTTCACGCAATATCTGCGCATCGCCGTAGCTGGAAGAAACAGATCGGATGTCAAGCATGGCTGCTGGCGGTTCCAAAGTAGACGGATTGCACTTTTTCGTGCGAGCGGAGTTCCTCGGGGGTGCCTTCAGCCAGGACTTGTCCGTAATACAGACAGGTGACGCGATCGGCCAGCCCCAGGGCCAGCTCCATGTCGTGTTCGATGAGCACCACGGTCAAGTCCGAGGGCAGCCGCCGGATGGTCTCCGCCATGGGTCCACGCTCTGCGGGTGAAAGACCCGCTGCCGGCTCGTCGAGCATCAGCAGGCGCGGCTCGTTGGCCAAGGCGATCGCCAGTTCCAGCAGGCGCTGCTCGCCGTAGGACATCGCACTGGCCCGCGTGTCACGGCGCCCTTTGAGGCCGCAGATGGCCAACAGCTCATCGATGCGCTGGCTGCCCTTGTCGTCCGGCCGGATGGTGCGGAACATGTTCAGCCGCCCACCCTGTCGCCCGCGCATGGCCAACACGAGGTTTTCCTCCACGGTCAGCCCGCTGAACACATTGGTGATCTGATAAGTACGCCCAAGCCCAGCGCGAGAGCGGCGCATGGCAGACCAAGCGCTCACATCTTCGCCAAACAGACTGATCTGCCCCGAACTGAGCTCCAGCTCGCCCGACATCAACGCAAACAAAGTGGTCTTTCCTGCGCCGTTGGGGCCGATCACGACATGGCGTGTGCCCTGCGCGATGGAGAAAGTGACATCGTCGACCGCCTTGAGGCCACCGAAATTGCGCGTGACGCCGCGCAATTCGATGGCTGCAGACGGTGCTCGGTGCGCTGAGGTCATTTAGCAATGCCCTGGAACGCGCGGCTGTAAGCGGGTTGCTTGAGGTATTCCGTGGGGTTGTAGCGCCAGAACTGCGACACTTGCGGATAGGTCTCGACAACGGCATTGACGAGTTTTCCATCGGCACGCTTGACCACGCGGCGCACATACACGTCGAAGATCGGGTTGCCGTAGGAATCCATCTTCACACTCTTGCCAAAGGGCGTGCCTTCAACCGTCTCACTGACCAGGGTGCTGAGCAAGGCCTTGGCGTCTTCCGATCGGCCCTTCATCTTGTTGAGCGCGTAGGCGATCCACATCGCGCCCGTGAAGCCCTCTGCGGCGAAAATGCCAGGCAGCTTTTTGTAGGCTTTGTCATAGGTCTCCACAAACGCCTTGGTGCCCGGAATGTCTCCGCCTTCTGCAAAGTGAGAGCTGGAAACGATGCCCTCGCATTCCGCGGGGGTGAGCGTGCGGATCACAGACTGGTCGGTGACGTTTTGCGAGGTCAGCAGCGGGATCTTGTCCTTGAAGCCATAGCTGGCCCATTGCTGCAAAATGCGCGCGGAATCGGCCCCCGTCTGCACGGAGAACACACAGTCGGGGTTCAGCGCACGGATCTGACCCAGGTAAGTGCTCAGATCCGGGGTGTTCAAGGGGTGCCAGAATTGGCCGGCCACAGCGCCACCGCCTTCGGTGAAGACCTGTACGAAACCGCCCACCTGTTCGTGGCCGAATGCGTAATCCTGGCCCAGCGTGACCACACGCTTGTACCCGCGCTTGATGGCCCAGTCCGCCAGCGGCCGGGTGATTTGGCTGGCTGAGAAGCCGCCGGTTCGAAGCACGTTGGGAATGCGCGCACGCTGCGTGAGCTCATCGGCAGCCACGGCAGGCATCAGGTAGGGCACACCGGTGGTCTTGGCGTATTCGGCCACCGCCAGTCCCGTGTTGGCGAGCACGTTGCCCACCAGCATGTGCACCCCTTGCTGCTGGTGCAGGCGGCGGGCTTTTTGCAGTGCCGTGTCGGGGTTGGAGCCATCGTCTTCGGTCAGGATTTCGACGGGGCGGCCCGCGATCTGCATGCCGTGCTGTTGCCAAAAAAGATTCCAGCCATCGACCATCTCGCGGCCTGGCGCTGCCGCCACACCGGTCAGCGGTGCCATGAAGCCAATTTTGATGGGGCCGCTCTGGCCGAAAACCTCGGAAGTCAGCACAGGCAAACTCAAAGCCAAGCCAGCTTGACCGGTGCGCGAAAGGAAGTGTCTGCGTTGCATGCTATGTCTCCTGTTGAAATGTGTTGTCGAAAAAATGGCTGGTGGTGGGGGTGGCGCACCCCTGCTCTTTTAGTGGCTTGGGGGCGACGATCTGAATCGCTCCCAGTACTGGCGGGCCGTCCCCAGCAAGCCGTTGGGCGCGTACAGCATGGTCAGCACAAACAATGCGCCCAGGAACAAGGCCCATCGCTCCGTGTAGAAACTGACGAAGTTTTCCAAAGCGATCATCACGCCCGCGCCGATGAAGCCGCCCCAGAGCGTGCCCACGCCCCCGAGAATGGCCATGAGCAAGCCTTTGGTCGATTGCGCCAGGGCAACGCTGCTGGGGCTGACAAAGCTGTTGAGGTAAACGCCCAACACACCAGCCACCCCAGCCACGAAGCCCGAAGCCGTGAAGGCAAGCGCGAGCGTGAGCGGCACGTTGTAGCCCAGGGTGCGCATGCGCGTCGCGCTTTGCTTGATGCCGCGCAGCGCCAGGCCAAACTGCGAATTGACCAGGCCCCGCAAAGCGATGAATGTGACGCAAACCACGGCCAGCACAAACCAGTAAAAACGTCCGTTGTCCGCCAGGCCATCGGGGCGGGCAATGCCACGGATGCCGCTCTCGGCGCCAGTCACCGACACCCATCGGTAGGCCACGCCCCAGACGACCATGCCCAAGGCCAGGGTCAGCAACAAGAAATAAACGCCCTCGGTGCGCACCGCCAACAAACCGAACACCAGGGCCAACAAGGTCGCCGCCAGCACCCCCACGACGGCCGCGACCCAGGGGTCAACGCCCGCCGCGTTCTGGCACCAGGCCACGACATAGGCCGCGGTGCCGAAGATGGCGCCGTGCCCCAGCGATGTTCGGCCAGCCACGCCGGCCAGCAGATCAATGGACGCTGCGAACAGGCCAAAGATGAGGATTTCGGTGAGCAAGGTTTGCGGGTAGGAGGCCAGCCAAAAAGGGGCCGAGGCCAACACCGCCAGCAACAAAACCACCCAGACCAGCAGGGAGCGCGACTTCATCGCTCAAGCCTTTCCAAACAGGCCCAGGGGCCGGAACGCCAACAGCAGTGCCATCGGAGCAAAGATCACAAAATAAGCCAGCTCGGGCAGCCACAGCGGGCCAAAGGTGGCCAAAAAACCCACAAGCAGGCTGCCGATGGCCGCACCGACCAGGCTGCCACGCCCGCCAATGATCACGATGGCCAGGCTGAACACGAGGATTTCAGAGTCTGCGGTCGGGTACAGCGTCAAGAATGCACCGCCCAGCACGCCGCCCAGCCCCGCCAGGGCCGAGCCCAGCATGAAGGTGAAAATGAACAAGCGTTTGATGTTGACGCCAATGGCTTGAACCATTTCCTTGTCGTCCACACCGGCGCGAATCAGCGCCCCCAAGCGTGTGCGGTTGTAGAGCAGCCACAAGCCAAGGAAAGTCAGCACACCCACCGCAAAGACGAACACACGGTATTTGGGAAAGAAGGCGCCGCCCACCTCCATGGCGCCGATCAAAAACTCAGGGACGGGCACCGTGAGCGCATCCCCGCCCCAGGCCACCAACGACAAATCGTTGAGCACCAGGGCAACGCCCAGCGTCAGCAGCACCTGCTTGAGGTCCTGGTCTTTCACGCGCTCGAGCAACAATCGGTCAAGCAGGTAGCCCATGAGCGCGACAGACAATGTGGCCGCCAAAATGGCTAGCATGAAACTGCCGGACCAGCGCGCAGCCGTCAATCCGATGTAACCGCCCAGCAGGTACAGCGCCCCGTGGGCCAGGTTCACCACCCGCAACAATCCGAAAATCAATGTGAAGCCGCTGGCCACCACAAACAAGAGCGCCGCCAGGGACATTGCATTGGCTAGCTGGATCAAGTTGGCTGTCATCAATCGGGCTTTCGCAGACGGTCAATTTCCGGGAAATTGGCTTGATTAAAAATTTTAGTGATCAATCGATCATCGAAAATCAGGAAATACCCTAGCGCATTGTTCAGAAACCAAGAGTGAATTGATTCTGCGCAGGCCATCGCAAGGGGTCATTTTTTCAAAAATACAGTGAGCAACAGATCACATTCAAAAAGACCGCAGAGGGCCCGACAAGGCGCCCGCCCGTCGAATGAAGGCCGCCAGTTCTCCCTGCGCGACGCCGCAAGCGAGCAGCAGGCGCAGGAGCAGGCAGGCCTTGGGGCCGGAGAGGTGCCCCGCAGGGATCAGCCCCTTTTGGATCAGGTCCATCTCTGAGCCGGGAAATCCGTAGGTCTGCTCGAGTACCCTGCCCGCCTTCACGCGGGTGGCCAGCACCACAGGCATCTTGTCGGCCAAGGCCTGAACCTGCGCCACCCAAGTCGCCGGCAAGTGGCCAGCGCCCATGGCTTCGATCACCGCACCGCGGTAGCCCATCTGCGGCAGATGCGGCAGCATTCGACCGTCGTCACCCAGCACGGCACTCACCAGCGCCACGGGCGCTGGGGTGACCGGATCCGAAGGCAGGGCCAGTGCGGGGCTGCGCGCGATGCGCGCAAACACCTCCACCCGCCCCTCGACAACGGTCGCCAGGGGCGCAAAACCGGGCGATGCGAACGCGGCTGTGGACACCGTGTGGCTTTTGCGCACGTGGCGGGCGGCATGCACCTCGTCGTTGAGCACCACCAAGGCGCCCTGACCGCACATCGCTTCGCTGCCGGCGACGATCACCGACGCCAGCAGATTGGCGGGACCGTCGGCACCCGGCGTCTGCGGACCGCGCATGGCACCGGTCACCACCACGGGCCGGTCTGAAGCCAGCAGCATGTCCAGCACGAATGCCGTTTCCTCGATCGTATCGGTGCCTTGCACCACCACCACACCGTGAGCGCCCTGCGCAAACTGTTCCCGTGCCAGTTGCGCGATCGCGAGCAAATCCTCCAGGGTCAAGGACGCGCCTGGTTTTTGAGAATACGAGTGCACGTCCAGTTCGGCGTGGTGCGCCAATTCGGGGACCGCAGCCACCAAATCAGCGCCCGTCAAGGTCGGCGTGATGCCGCCTGCGGCGGAACGGGTCATGGTGATGGTGCCACCCGTCACCAGGAGGCTGACACGCGGGAGTTGCTGCATGGTTTCTTTCTCAATGAACGCCGCTCATCGGCCAGCTTGCTGCGCTTTGTAGACATCCATGATCTCGCCGCCGGTCATGAACACCACGTCTTCATGCTGCAAGATGTGGTCGTACAAGGCCTCAAGGTGGCGGATGCGGTGTGGCGCCCCGGTCAAATACGGGTGGATCGAGATGGCCATCACGCGCGGCGTCTCGGCCCCCTCTTTGTAGAGTTGGTCAAATTGATCGCGTCCGCGCAAGAACAGCTCTTCGGAGGACTTCTGCTGCACGGCAAACATGACCACGTCGTTGATTTCGACGGTGTAGGGCACCGACACCATGTCGCCATGCTGGGTCTTGATGCGCACCGGCTGGTCGTCGAGCACCCAGTCGGCCACGTACTCGATGCCAGCTTCGGCCAACAAATCGATGGTGGCGCCGGTTTCGGTCAGCCCTGGGCTTTCCCAGCCCCGCGGTGGCGTGCCGGCAAAGGCCTCGATCGCCTGCATGGTTTGGCGGATGGCCTCGGCCTGGTCGTCGACCCGGTGCATCGGCTTTTGAACGTAGCCATGCCCCATGAACTCCCAGCCCGCCTCGAGGGCCGCCTGGCATGCCTGGGGGTACTCTTGCAAAGCGGTGCCGTTGACGGCAAAGGTGGCGCGCATGTTTCTTTTGTTCAGGACCTCCAGAAAACGCCAAAAACCGACACGCATGCCGTACTCGTGCCAACACCAGTTCGGAATGTCGGGCAGCAAGGGCTGCCCCATGGGCGGCGACAGCACGGCACGCGGCATGGCGTTTTCCGGCAGCCAGTTTTCCACGTTGACGATGGTCCACACCGCCACCCGCGCGTTGTTGGGCAGCTTGAATGGCGGCCGCGACACAATGGGTTCGTATGGAACGCGCTCTCGTGCCGTTTGAAAGCTTGGAACAGTGCTCATCTGATGGTCAGCCCAGTTGCGTGAAAGTCAGTGCTTGAAGCTCAGGCCACCGCCACCGCCGGCGCCTGGCGGGCGATCGCGGCATTGACCCGCGGCATGACCTCTTCGGCCATGAGTTGCATGGAGCGTCGCCCGAGCGCAGGGTCCATCCAGTCGTGGCAGGCATAGAGCAGCGTGCCGAAGTCCCCCACCTGTTCACGGAATGCCAGCAACTGATCGACCACCGAGTTGACGGTGCCGGCGATCACCAAACGCTGGTTCACATACTCGGGTGTGACCGCCGAATCGGGCATGGCCGGATCGGTTTTGAAAAGGTTGGAACGGCCGCCACCCAGCATCTTGCGCACGAGTTGCTTGAAATAGAAGCGATAGGGCCCGCCCTCCTCCAGCGCGTAGCGCTTGGCCGTGGCTTCGTCGTCGGCCACGAAAATACTTTTGGCCACGCGCCACTCGGAGGGCTGAGCGACCGCGCCCACCGCTTGCCGGCCTTCGACGTACTTGGGCCAGTGCGTCTTGACCCATTCGGGCATCAGGAAGTTGGCCGAAATGGGCTGCCAGCCGCGCTTGGCCATTTCGGTGACGCCTTGCGAAAAAGGTGCCACCGCCGTGCCCACGATCAAGGGATGGGGTTTCTGGAAGGGTTTCATGATGAAGCCCTGTCCGATCTCGGGGATCATCGTCTTGCCGACCGACACCTGCCAGTGCTCACCCACGATGTCGTAGGGCGGCTCAGACGCCCAGATCTTGAGCACGGTGTTGATGCCTTCCACGAACATCTTGTTGCGGTCTTTGCCGAAGTTGCCAAAGACCTCGGCGTCCGACATCAAGCCGCCAGGGCTGATGCCCATGATGAAACGCCCTTGAAGCATGTGATCGAGCATCGCGGCCTGGGCGGCCACCGCGGCCGGATGCGAGTTGGGCAGGTTGATCGTGCCCGTGCCCAGCTTGATCGAGCGGGTCTGGTAAGCCACGCTGGCCAGGAACATCAGCGATGAAGTGATGGTTTCGGCTGCATCCGTGACGTGCTCGCCCACATACGCTTCGCTGTAACCCAAGCGGTCTGCCAACAAAATGGCTTCCCGATCCTCCTGCAGTGTTTCAGTCACATTGCGCCCCGGCGGGTGCAACGGCATCATGAACATACCCAGCTTCATTTCGGCTCCTTGTGTTTCACTGTGGGGACCCTGTCAGGCGCTCAGCGCCAAGGCATGCGCCTGGGCGTACTGGCCATTGAGGTAGATGAGCGGCTGCGACTCTTGGTAGGCATAGCGATCGACCTGACCCAGAAACAGAACGTGGTCGCCCATCTGCTGCTGCATGACGGTGCGACATTCAAAGATGGCCGCACTTCCCGCCAGCAGCGGCACCCCCCTGAGGCCGGGCTGGGTGTCGGCGTTGTCAAACTTGTTGGGAATGGGGCGCGCGAAACGCTGCGACAAGGGCAGCTGCTCCTGGCTGAGCACATTGACGGCGAAGCAACCCGATTGCTGAAATGCCTGCAGGCTGGGCGACTTGTTTGAGAGACTCCAAACCACAATCGGCGGCTCCAGGGAGACCGTGTTGAAGGAGTTCGCGGTCAAGCCCACCCATGCGCCATCGGCCGTCACCGTGGTGACGATCGTCACGCCAGTGCCAAACCGGCCAAACGCCGTTCGCAGGTCTCGGGCATCGCCGGGCTCCCGTACAAGCATTTCGTTCACCTGAACATCTCCTGCGCAAGCAAGTCAATGATGAAGATCAATTGATCACCATCATAGTGATCAGTTGATCATCATTGAACAGGGTTATCCCTGATTTTGGAGGTGCCGGGGTTCATCCCTGGATGCGCGCAGCCAGGGATTCGGATCAGGCCGAGGCGCTGCCCAGGAATTGCGTGACCGCCTCGTAAAAGGCGGTCTCACTTTCGACATGCAGCAAGTGTGGCCCCGGCAACTCTGCGAAGCGAGCACCCGGCGTTTGCTGCGCATAGCCGAGCAAATGCGCTGCAGGCACAGCCTTGTCCTCGCGACCGGCAATGAACTGCACCGGCAGCCGCAAACCGGCAAGCCGCGACAGCGGCTGCCCATTGGCCAGGGCCCGCGCACATTGCGCAAAGCCCATCGGTGTCGTGGCCGCCAGCGTGGCGCGGATCGCCTGAACTTGCTCGGAATGTCCCTGCCGCCAGGGCTCTGTGAGCCAGCGATCCAGCGTGGCCTCCACCACCGGCGCCATGCCCTGGGTTTGCACGGCATCGGCGCGTTCGCGCCACATATTGGCCGCTTGCACATCCATGGCCAGGCGCGCGCAGGCCACCGTCAGCGCCGTGACCCGATGGGGTGCGCGGTGGGCCAAAGCGAGGCCAATGCACCCCCCCAAAGACAGCCCGACAAACACGCTTTGCTCGATGCCCAGTGCATTCCAGATGGCCTCGCAGTCGCCGGCCAGATCGTCCATGGCGACTTCACCCGGCACCGCCGGGCTCTGTCCATGGCCACGGATGTCGTAGCTGAGCACCCTGTAATGCACACCCAGCCGCTCGGCCAAGGCCTCCCAGATCTGCTTGCTGGAGCCGATGGGGTGACACAGCGTCAGCCAAGGACGCGCTGGATTGCCGCTGACGCTGTAGGAAAACTGCACCACTTTTCAATGCCTTTCTGGCTTCGGTTGCCCATGCTCTAAGTGTGCATCAGAACACTTAAAGTGGACAATAATCGCTTCTACCAACAACCCTCGACCGGTCACCCAGGAGAACGCCACATGGTGAGCATCGCCAAAAACAAGAAAAAGACACCGGCAGCACCCACACCAGCAACACGCAAACGCGCCAGCCGCACGGCAGTCCATGCCGCCAATCCCGGCGAGGACACAGCGCCCGCGGCACCGCGCAAGCGTTTGCAAGGCGAGGAACGCGAAAGAACCATCGTCCAGGAGGCTGTGCGGTTTTTCGCTGAGGTGGGGTTTGACGGCGACACCCGCGAACTCGCCCGCAGGCTGGGTGTCACGCAATCGCTGATCTACCGCTACTTTCCGACCAAGGCGGCCTTGATCGACCGGGTTTATCAAGAGGTTTACGTGGGCCGCTGGAACCCGTATTGGGAGACCATCATCGCGGACCGCAGCATGCCGCTGCAGGATCGGCTGACGCGGCTGTACTCCGACTACGCACGCACCGCACTCACCTGGGATTGGGTGCGCATCTTCATGTTTTCAGGGCTGCGCAACGAAGACATCAACAAGCGCTACCTGGAATTCCTGCGCAGTCGCATTCTCGAGCCGATTGCCACGGAAATCCGGGCGAGCCTCCAGCTTCCCGCGCCGACCGAATTGCCACTGACCACGGCCGAGATTGAACTGGTGTGGGGGATCAACGCGCGGGTCTTTTACTGGGGCCAGAGGCACTGGATCTTCGACGTCCCCATGGAAGAAGATCTCGATGCCATGATCGCACTGACGATCTCCCATTTCATCAAGGGCGCGGAATCTGTGATCCCCCAACTGTTGAAAGAGTCCGGCGCCACCACACGCCAGTCGACCAAAAAGAACAACTTCTGGCCAGACCGGAGTTAAAAACCGCCGACCTTCCACGGGGGTGGACCCTCAAGGCCGATGTTTTGATTGACCCGGCAGCAGGTGTTTTAAGGCCAAAAACGCGTGGGCAAGGGGGCGGTCCGTCATGGATGCACAGAATGCCGCAAGGCCCGCTGCGCCAGCGCGGCCAGCGCCATGCCGCCAGCGCAGCAGGCCACGGTGAACAGCGGCGTGAGCTGCCAGCCGCCGGCACGTGCGGCCAGCGCCGCCGCCACGGGCGGGCCGATGAACTGACCCAGGGCCGAAAGCTGCTGCACCCAGCCCACCGTGGCCGCGACCTGCTGCTCGCCGGGCGCCAGACGCACCGCGAGCGAAAACAGCGTACCCGGCACCAGGCCGCCCAGGCCCGAGAACAGCAGCACGCCCGCATAGCGCAGCCAGGGCCAGCCCTCGGTGAGCGCGGCAAAGGCCAGGCTGCTGCCCAGCGCCATCGCGCCAAAGCCCAGCCACAGCGTGGCGCGCGGCCGCCAGCCGCGCTGCAGCAGCCGGCCCGAGGCCATGTTGCCGCCCATGTTGACGGCCGCGGCGAACGCGGTCAGCACGCCCAGCATGGCGCCCGACAGGCCTGCCGCCGCATAAATCGACGGCAAAAAGCCCACCACCGCGAGCCACTGGCCGGAGTACAGGCCAAAGCTCAGCGCCACCACCCAGGGGCCCGGCGCGCCCAGCGTGCGCTGCAGGCGCTGGAAGGTGCCGCTGCGCGGACCCGCCTGCGCCGGCGGGTCGGCCGGGATCACGCGCGCCACGCCCAGGGCCATGGCCAGCGAGACCAGCGCAAACAGACCCCACCAGGCGCTCCAGCCCCAGACCGGGATGAACAGCGGCCCCGCCAGCAGCGCCAGCGCCGTGCCCGTGGGCATGTAGGCGCCCCAGACGCCGAGCATGCCCGCGAGCCGCGTCTGTGGCACGAGGCGGCGGATCAGCGCGGGCGCCGGCAAGGCCACCAGCAAGAGGCCCAGGCCTTCGAGTGCGCGGCACAGCAGCAGCACCGGCACCGACGTCGCCAGACCACCCACCGCACTGGCCAGCGCGAGCAGCAGCAGGCCCCGCACCATGCTGCGCTGCAGGCCCATGCCATCGGACCACACGCCCATGAAGACCGCCAGCGTCAGGCCGGCAAGTTGCACCATCGACAGCAAAAAGCCCGATTGCAGCAGGCTCAGCCCCAGCTCGGCCTGCAGCGCGGGCAGCGCCGGCGGCAACTTGCCCACCTGCAGCGCCGCCACACCGCCCGCGGCCACGACCAGCCAGGCCCCGCGCAGACCGGGGCTGCCCGTGGCGCTCACAGCAGCCGCCTGCCGGTCAGGCGCTCGTGCTCGCGCAGCGCGAAGCGATCGGTCATGCCGGCGATGTAGTCGGCCACGGCGCGGTGGCGGTCGGTGCGCGCCGCGAATTCGGCGCGCAACTCCTGAGGCCGATCGAGGTAAACCGCGAACAGCTCACGCACCACCTGCTGGGCCTGGCCCGTGGTGTGCATGACCTGCGGGTGGCGGTAGAGCTGCGCGAAGAGGAATTTTTTGAGTGCGGCACTTTCTGCGTGCATGGCCTCGGAAAACCGCAGCAACGGCCCCGCCTGGCGTGCCTCGTCGGCACTGTGCACGCCGGCGGCGGCGATCGCGGCGCGCGTGGTGTCGATCACGTCGTAGACCTGTTCGCTGAGCATGCGGCGCGTGCTCTCGTAAAGCCAGCGGCGCGGTTTGCTGGCCAGCTGCGGGTGCTCGGCCAGCGCCTGCTGGCGGTGGCGCTCGAACAGCGGCACGTCCTGCAGCTGCTCGAGCCTGAGCAGGCCCGAGCGCACGCCATCGTCGATGTCGTGCGCGTTGTAGGCGATGGCGTCGGCCAGATTGCACAGCTGCGCCTCGAGGCTGGGCTGGCTGCGGTCCAGAAAACGGCGCGCCACGCCACCGGGCTCCTGCACCTCGATGGCTTCGGCGTTGCTGCGCGAGCAGTGCTTGAGGATGCCCTCGCGCGTCTCGAAGCTCAGGTTCAGGCCGTCGAAAGCGGGGTAGCGCTCCTCCAGCCGGTCGACCACACGCAGGCTTTGCAGGTTGTGCTCGAAGCCGCCGTGACCGGCCATGCACTCGTGCAGCGCGTCCTGGCCGGCATGGCCAAAAGGCGTGTGCCCGAGGTCGTGTGCGAGTGCGATGGCCTCGACCAGGTCTTCGCTCAGCCCCAGCGCGCGCGCGATCGAGCGGCCCAGCTGCGCGACCTCGAGCGAGTGCGTGAGGCGCGTGCGAAACAGGTCGCCCTCGTGGTTCAGAAACACCTGCGTCTTGTAGACCAGGCGCCGAAAGGCGGTGGAGTGGACGATGCGGTCGCGGTCTCTTTGGAAAGCGTTGCGCGTGGGCGCGGGCGGCTCGGCATGGCGACGCCCGCGCGTGTGCGCCGGGTCGCTGGCCCAGGGCGCCAGGCCCAGGGGGTTGAGCAGCTCAAGCACAGCAGGCGTCGATGACGTCGCGCACCAGCGCGTCGGGCGCCCCCTGCACCCGGGCCTGGCCCGGGCCGTCGATGAGGACGAACTGGAGGTCGCCGCCCACCGCCTTTTTGTCCAGGCGCATGTGCGCGATGTAGTCGCCCGCGTTGTCCCGGCCCTCGAGCACCGGGCCGCGCACCGGCAGGCCGGCGCGTGCGAGCAGGGCCTTCAGGCGCGCCACGAAGGCGGCATCGACCTGGCCCAGGCGCTGCGACAGCTCGGCCGCCATGACCATGCCGCAGCCCACCGCCTCGCCGTGCAGCCAGGTGCCAAAGCCCAGGCCGGCCTCGATCGCGTGGCCGAAGGTGTGGCCGAAATTGAGGATGGCGCGCAGGCCCGATTCGCGCTCGTCCTGCCCCACCACCGACGCCTTGATCTCGCAGCTGCGCTGCACCGCATGCGCAAGCGCCTGCGGCTCGCGCGCCATCAAGGCCTCGGTGTGGGCCTCGATCCAGGCCAGGAAGTCCATGTCGGCGATCGGCCCGTACTTGATCACTTCGGCCAGGCCGGCGCTGAGCTCGCGCGCGGGCAGTGTCTTGAGGGTGTCGAGGTCGCAGACCACGCGCACCGGCTGGTAGAAGGCGCCGATCATGTTCTTGCCCAGCGGGTGGTTGATGGCGGTCTTGCCGCCCACCGAGGAATCGACCTGCGCCAGCAGCGTGGTCGGCACCTGCACAAAGGGCACGCCGCGCATGTAGCTGGCGGCGGCAAAGCCGGTCATGTCGCCGACCACGCCGCCACCCAGCGCGAACAGCACGGTCTTGCGGTCGCAGCCCTGGGCCAGCAAGGCATCGAAGATGCGGTTGAGGGTGGCCCAGTCCTTGTGCGCCTCGCCATCGGGCAGCACCACGGTGTGCACTTGCTTGTAATGGGCTGTGAGCGCGGTGCGCAGCTGCGTCTCGTACAGCGGCGCAACGGTGTCGTTGGTGACGATCATCGCGGCCCGCGCCTGGGGCAGGCCGGCAAAGGTGTCGGGCCGCGCCAGCAGGCCGGCGCCGATGTGGATTTCGTAGCTGCGGTCGCCCAGGGCAATGGCGACTTGGGTCGGGGCTGAAGTCATGCCCCAAGTTTAGGGCCTGCGGCTGACGCGGCGCAGGCCTCAGCCCTGGGCGGTGGCGGCGCGGGCGCGCCGGGCCAGTGCCGCGGCCACGGGCGATGACACCAGGCCGGCAACCTCGCCGCCGAGCTTGGCGATCTCGCGCACCAGGGTGCTGCTGATGTGCTGCACGTCCGCGCTGGTGTGCAGGAACACCGTGTCGACCTGCGGCGCGAGGTGCCGGTTCATGCCGGCCATCTGGGTTTCGTAGTCGTAGTCGGTCAGCGAGCGCAGGCCGCGCACGATCACGCGGGCGCCCTGGGTCTTCACGAAGTCGACGATCAGGCCGTCAAAGGGCAAGGCGGTGACGTTCGGGCAATCGGCCAGCGCGTCCTGCGCCAGTTGCAGGCGCTCGTCGAGCGTGAACAGGGTGTTTTTGTGGTGGGCACGCGCGACCGCGATCACCACCTGGTCGAACAGGACCGCGGCGCGGCGCACCACGTCCTCGTGGCCCAGGGTCAGCGGATCGAAGGTGCCCGAGTAAACGGCGATGACGGAAGGGCGCATGCGCAAAGCCTCGTGAGGATGTCGGCGGATTATGCCGTCCGCTGCAGCAGGTGGGCGTGCACCGCGCCGGCCTTGAGGTGGCGCGCCAGGCTCAGGCCCAGCGGCGCCAGGGCCTCGTCGCCCCAGGCGCTGGGCGCCTCGAGGTAGACCCAGCCTTGCAGGGGCACCAGGCGCGCCGCCGCGCGCAGGGCCGACTCGAACCAGGGGCCCTCGAAGGGCGGATCGAGGAAAACCAGGTCGAAGGCCTGGGCCGGCAGGCGCTGCATGGCCGACACGGCGTCGGCGCGCTGCACCTGCAGCATGTCGGCCTTGAGGCGCTCGGCCTGTTGCTGCAACAGCTGGACCAGCTCGGCGTCCTGTTCCAGCGCCAGCACCTGCACGGCGCCGCGTGAAGCGGCCTCGAGCCCGAGCGCGCCGGTGCCGGCAAAGGCGTCAACGCAACGCCAGCCACTCAGGTCCTGGCCCAGCCAGTTGAACAGGGTCTCGCGCACGCGGTCGGGCGTGGGCCGCAGGCCCGGTTTGTCCAGCACCTTCAGCGGTGTGCGCCGCCACCGACCGCCGATGATGCGCACGGTGTGCGCCGCCGGGCCGCGCGCTGCGGGCGCGGGGGCTTTTTTCGGGGGAGGCAAGGTGGACTTGGGGCGCATGGGGCTGGAGTGTACGTGCGCCCGCTGGGGCCCAAAACAAACGCCAGTCCCCTCTCGGTGGACTGGCGCTCTCCCTGTGGGCATCGGCACTCGGCGGTGCGCGGGCCCTGTGTGACGCGGGACCTGGCTTTATTTGGCGCCGGACTGGGCCTCGGCCTTCCTGGCTTTCTTGGCGGCCTGGTGCTGGGCTTTTCTCTCGGCCTTCATCTCGTCCGAGTGCATGGGGCCCTTGGCAGCGCTGGCAGCCACCGCGGGCGTCGCCGGCACAGCAGGCATCTTGGCGTCGCCTTTGGCCCCGGTGGCGGCGGTGGCCGGCGTGGCGGGGGTCGCCGGCGTGGCCGGCGCTTGTGCAAAGGCGCCCGCAGCAAAACCAGCGGCGATCAGGGTGGCAAGCAATCGTTTCATGAGAAGGTCCTTTTTCTCGGGGGTTGAGCCCGGCACCGTGCCGGACTTGTCACCACAACGTGCGCCCCGCACCGGCTGATGACGGCGGGCGCCGGGCAGGTGTAACGCGCTGTGACATGACCTGCATCAACAAGCATGTCGTTGCCGCTTGGCGCGGGCGCAGGCGGCTCTTAGAGTCAAGCCATTCCGTCTGAAAATGAAAGCACCGCCATGCGCACCAGCGACACCGACGCCCCCATCTCCCACTTCGAGCATTGCCATGTGGGCATCTTCGCCCAGCTCTCGCGCCTGCACGAACTGCCGGCCCTGCTCGCCCCGGCCGCGCTGGCGCGCAAAACCGCCGAGCAGGCGATCGGCTTTTTCAGCCAGGGCATGTACACGCACCACCAGGAAGAAGAGCAGGACCTGTTCCCGGCGGTGCGCAGCAGCGCGCAGGCCGGTGCCGAGCGCCTGCGCGTCGACGGCCTGATCGAGCAGCTGACCGCCGGCCACCGCGAACTCGAGGGGCTGTGGGAAAGCCTGGCGCCCGGCCTGCACAAGGTCGCCAAGGGCCAGGACGCGACGCTCAACGAGACGGCGCTGGCGGCTCTGGTGCAACGCTACCGCGCGCACGCACAACTGGAAGAACAAGCGTTTCTGCCCTTGGCCGAAACCATCCTGGGCCGCAACAGCAACCACATGGCGGCGCTGGGCCTGTCACTGCACATGCGGCATGCGCCGCACTTCATCGCGCACATCTGAGGCCGCGCGCGCTGGCGGCCGCGCTCAGGGCTGGGCGCCCACCACCACGGTGACCATGCGCTCGGGCGCGAGCACGCGCGCGAAAGCGCGGCGCACATCGGCCGCCGTCACGCGCTCGACCTGGTCTGTCCAGGTGTCCAGGTAGTCCAGCGGCAGGCGGTTCCAGGCGATGTTGGCCACGTTCTCGAGCAGCTTGCGGTTGCTGTCGATGCGCAGCGCAAAGCCCCCGACCAGATTGGCCTTGGCCGCCTGCAGCTCGGCCTCGCTGGGGCCCTGGGCGACAAAGTCCTGCACCACCTGGCGCGCGACCTCGACGGCGCGCGCCGCCTGGTCGGGCCGCGTCTGCAGGCCCACGCTGAAGGCGCCCGCGTGCATGGCGGGCGCGAAGCTGCTGTAGACGCTGTAGCTCAGGCCGCGCTGCTCGCGCACCTGCGCCGTCAGGCGCGAGGTGAAGCCGCCGCCGCCGAGGATGTGGTTGCCCACCAGCAGCGCGAAAAAGTCCGGGTCGCGGCGCGGGTAGCCGGGCTGGCCGATCAGCACATGGGCCTGGGCTGAAGCGAAAGGCACGCGCAGGTCCTGCGCGGCCGTCAGCGCCGGCACCTCGGCCACGGGGGGCAAGGGCTCGCAAGCGCCCTGCGGCCACAGCGCCAACAGGCGCTGCACCAGCGCGTCGGCGCGTGCACGGTCCACATCGCCGACCACGCTGACCACCGCGCGGCAAGGCCGCAGCGCCTGCGCATGCCAGCGGCGCAGGTCGGCCACGCCGATGCGCGCCAGCGACTCGGGCGTGCTGCGCCAGCCATAGGGGTGGCCGCCGTAGACCGCCTCGGCAAAGCGGATTTGGGCCACGCTGCCGGGCCGTGTCAGCGATTCGCGGATGGCGGCCGCCATCTTCTCGCGGTCGCGTCGCCAGACCGCCTCGGGGTAGGCCGGCTGCGCCATCTGGCGCGCGGCCAGCTGCACCGCCTGCTCGAGCAGCTCGGGGTCGCTCAGGCTGCGCAGTGAAAAGCTCAGGCGGTCGCCCGTGGCCACGGCGCCAAAGCTCGCGCCCAGGTCGGCCCAGGCTTCGCCGAGCTGGTTTTCGTTGAGCGCGGGTGCAGCCCCGTGGGCGCGGATGCCGCTGGCCAGCTGGCTGGCCGCGACCGCCGCCAGGCCAGGCTGGGCCACCGGGTCGCGGCGGCTGCCGGCATCGAGGTCGATCTGCACATCGACCATGGGGATGCTGCGGCTTTCGACCAGGTGCACGCGCGCACCGCTGGCCTGCGTCCAGTGGGCGATGGGCAGCACCGCGTGCGCCGCGGGCGCCAGGACCAGTCCGGCGACCAGCCAGCAGGCGCGGGCCTTCAGGCATTTGAAAAGCATGTTCATGGCGGCAGGGGTGTCAGTGGCGGGCGCCGGTCAGGGCCGGTCGAACAGGGTGGGGCGCCGAGGCGCGCGGCTGGGGCTGCAGCACGGCCACGGTGAGGGCGTCATCGCCAAAGTAGCGGCGCGCCACCGCCTGCACCTGCGCCGCCGTCACCGCCCGCAGGCGCGCGATCAGCTGCGCCTGGCTGTCGGGTGGCAGGCCCAGCGACCAGGCAACACCGAGCTCGCGCGCCTGGTTGAAGACCGAATCGAGCTTGTAGACCTCGCTCGCGACCCATTGTGTTTTCACGCGCCGCAGCTCGGCCTCGCTCACGCCGCGCTCGGCGATGTGGCGGACTTCGGCGCGCAACGCAGCCTCCAGCGCCGCCGGCGACACACCGGCGGCCGGCACGGCCTCGAGCATGAAAAATTGCGGGCCGCGGCCCATCAGGCCGTTCGAGGCGCCCACGCTGTCGGCCAGGCGCTTCGGGCCCTGCGTCAGGTGGCGCTCGAGGCGCGCGCCGCTGTAGCCGTCGAGCACCGCGGCCAGCACCGTCAGGGCCAGCGCGTCCTCGTGCTCGGGCGTGGGGTCCATGGACCGCAGGCGCGGCACCTTGAAGGCGAGCACCACCTGCCCCTGTTCGGCCGGCGCCTTGAGTTCGACGCGGCGCAGGCCTTTTTGCGGCGGCTCGTCCTGTGGCTTGCGCGCGGGCACGGCCGCCGCGCTCAGGCGACCGTAGTGGCGCTCGGCCAGGGCGCGCACCTGCTCGGGTTCGACGTCGCCGGCCACCACCACCACCGCATTGGCGGGCGTGTACCAGCGGCGGTAGAAGTCGCGTGCGTCCTGCGCCGTCATCGCCTCCAGGTCGCTCATCCAGCCGACAATGGGGCGGCGGTAAGGCGAGGCGACAAGCGCATTCGCGTGCAACAGCTCGTACAACAGCGCGCGCGGGTTGTCCTCGGTGCGCAGGCGGCGCTCTTCCTTGACGACCTCGATCTCCTTGGCGAACTCGCTGTCGGGCCACTGGTTGTTCGCAAAGCGGTCGGCTTCCAGGCGCATCACGTCCTCGAGCCGCGCGGCCGGAATTTGCTGGAAATAGCCCGTGTAGTCCTTGGAGGTGAAGGCGTTCTCGCGCCCGCCGAGGGCGGCCACGCGGCGCGAGAACTCGCCCGGTGCCAGCTGCGCGGTGCCCTTGAACATCATGTGTTCCAGCACATGCGCCACGCCGCTGGTGCCATCGACCTCGTCGATCGAACCCACACGCAGCCACACCATGTGCACCGCCGTGGGCGCGCGCCGGTCGGGCTTGACCCACAGCGCCATGCCGTTGGACAGGGTGTAGGTGAAGGTGCCACGCCCGGGCGGGGCAGCTGCCGGCGCGGGGGTCTGGGCCGGCGCCGCACAAGCGATCAGCCAAGCGGCCAGGCCCAGGGTCATGAGGGCAAGCAGACGGGGTTTCATAAAATGGATGATCCTCGAAATCCCACCCATGTTCAGTTTCTTCCGCAAAAAGTCCCCGACGCCCGCCCTGGAAACGGCGGCGCCCAGCGCCCCGCCCCCACCCGAGGCCGCCGCCGCGCCCCCAGCCCCGGCGCGCCAGGGCTGGCTGGACCGCCTGAAGGCCGGTCTGCGCAAGACCGGCTCGGGCATCGCCACCGTCTTCACCGGCACCCAGATCGACGACCAGCTCTACGAAGAGCTGGAAACGGCCTTGCTGATGGCCGACACCGGCGTCAAGGCCACCGAGCAGCTGCTGACCGACCTCAAGCGGCGCGTCAAAGAGGCCAAAGCGACCGAGCCCGCCCAGGTCAAGGGCCTGCTCGCCGACGCCATCGCCGACCTGCTGACCCCCCTGCAAAAACCGCTGCAGATTGGCGCGCAGCAGCCCACGGTGATCATGGTGGCCGGCGTCAACGGCGCCGGCAAAACCACCTCGATCGGCAAACTGACCAAGCACCTGGCCGACAGCGGCCAGAGCGTGCTGCTGGCCGCCGCCGACACCTTCCGCGCGGCGGCCAAGGAGCAGCTGGCCGTCTGGGCCGACCGCAACACCGTCGAGATCGTCAGCCAACAAGGCGGCGACCCGGCCGCCGTGAGCTTTGACGCGGTGAGCGCCGGCCGCGCGCGCGGCAAGGACGTGGTGCTGGTCGACACCGCCGGACGCCTGCCCACGCAGCTGCACCTGATGGAAGAGCTGAAAAAGATCAAGCGTGTGGTGCAAAAAGCCGACGCCACGGCCCCGCACGAAGTGCTGCTGGTGATCGACGGCAACACCGGCCAGAACGCGCTCGCGCAGGTCAAGGCCTTTGACGAGGCGCTGCAGCTCACGGGCCTGGTCGTGACCAAGCTCGACGGCACCGCCAAAGGCGGCGTGCTCTGCGCGATCGCACGCGAAAAACCGATCCCGGTGTATTTCATCGGCGTCGGCGAAAAGCTGGAAGACCTCGAAACCTTTGACGCCCGCGAATTCGCGCAGGCGCTGTTGAGCTAATGCCTTTGCGGGACAGCGCTTCGGCGCTGTCCACCACCGATCAAGACCATGACGAACACCACCGAACCCCGTCTGACCTCCCTCTCGCATGGCGGCGGCTGCGGCTGCAAGATCGCACCCGGCGTGCTGTCCGACATCCTCAAAAGCACCCACGCCCTGCCGGTACCGCCCGAACTGCTGGTCGGCATCGAGACCGCCGACGACGCCGCGGTCTACCAGCTCAACGACGAGCAGGCGCTGATCGCGACCACCGACTTCTTCATGCCCATCGTCGACGACCCCTTCGACTTTGGCCGCATCGCCGCCACCAACGCCATCAGCGACGTCTACGCCATGGGCGGCACCCCCATCCTGGCGCTGGCGCTGGTGGGCATGCCGATCAACGTGCTGTCGACGCAGACGATCGGCCGCATCCTCGAGGGCGGCGCCAGCGTTTGCAAAGCCGCGGGTATCCCGATCGCGGGCGGCCACACCATCGACTCGGTCGAGCCGATCTACGGCCTCGTCGCACTGGGTCTGGTGCACCCGAGCCGCATCAAGCGCAACGCCGATGCCCGGCCCGGGGACGTGCTGGTGCTGGGCAAGCCGCTGGGCGTGGGCGTGCTCTCGGCGGCGCTCAAGAAAAACGCGCTGCCCGCCGGCGGCTACGAACAGATGATCGCCACCACCACGCGCCTGAACACGCCGGGCCCGGCGCTGGCGGCCCTGCCGGGTGTGCACGCGCTCACCGACGTCACGGGTTTCGGCCTGGCGGGCCATGCGCTGGAGATGGCGCGCGGCAGCGGCTGCACAGTCGAGCTCGACTGGCCGCGCGTGCCGCTGCTGGACGGCGTGCGCGATCTGGCCCGCCAGGGCCTGGTCACCGGTGCTTCAGGCCGCAACTGGGCCGGCTACGGCCAGGACGTGCAGTTGCCCCCTGGACTGGCCGCCGAGGACCAGGCGCTGCTGACCGACCCGCAGACCAGCGGCGGTCTGCTGGTGGCCTGCGCGCCGGACAGCGCCGACGCGGTGCTGGCCGCCTTTGCCGCCCAGGGCTTTGCCCAGGCCGCCGTGGTGGGCCGCATCCGCCCGGGCCCGGCCCGGCTGGTGGTCAAGGACTGAGCGCCCGGGCCCGCCAAGCCCCCCAAGGCGCTTGTAACTGCTTGTCACACCAGCCTTTTGCCGCTTAGCACTCCCTGACTGAGAGTGCTAATATCGGGGCATTGAAAGGAGTTCTGGAATGACGATTCAGTCTGGTTCCCCGTCCACCGCAATGGCTTTGAGCAGCCCTTGGGCTGTGGTGCCCTCGCTCGGCCACCTCGACGCCTACATTTCCGCCGTCAACCGCATGCCCATGCTCACCCTCGAGGAAGAGCAGGACGCGGCGCGCCGCCTCAAAAACGACAACGACATCGAAGCCGCCCGCAAGCTGGTGCTCTCGCACCTGCGCCTGGTGGTGTCCGTGTCGCGCCAGTACCTGGGCTACGGCCTGCCGCACGGCGACCTGATCCAGGAAGGCAATGTCGGCCTCATGAAGGCCGTCAAGCGCTTCGACCCCGAACAGGGCGTGCGCCTGGTGAGCTACGCGCTGCACTGGATCAAGGCCGAGATCCACGAGTACATCCTCAAGAACTGGCGCATGGTCAAGGTCGCCACGACCAAGGCCCAGCGCAAGCTGTTTTTCAACCTGCGCTCGATGAAGCAGGGCTTCAAGGCCGACGCCGAGCACGGCACCCACCGCGACACGCTCTCGAGCAGCGAGGTCGACCAGGTCGCGCAGCGGCTGGGCGTCAAGCGCGAGGAAGTGCTGGAGATGGAAACGCGCCTGTCGGGCGGCGATGTGTTGCTGGACCCGGCGCCCAGCGACGACGGCGAGCAGGCCTTCGGCCCGATCGCTTACCTCTCGGACGCGGGCCACGAGCCCACCGCCATGCTCGAAGCGCGCCAGCGCGACGTGCTGGCCAGCGACGGCCTGGCCGCTGCCCTGGAAGGCCTGGACGCGCGCAGCCGCCGCATCGTCGAGGAGCGCTGGCTCAAGGTCAACGACGACGGTTCGGGCGGCATGACGCTGCACGAGCTGGCCGCCGAATACGGCGTGAGCGCCGAGCGCATCCGCCAGATCGAGGTGGCCGCGATGAAGAAGATGAAGAAGGCGCTCGCCGAATACGCCTGAGCGATCCGGTCTGGTCCCAACCCGGCTGCGGCCGGGTTTTTTCATGGGCGTGGCGCTAAGATGCGGCCCTGCCCTGAACCCCTTGGGACCCGACCATGATTTGCCGCCGCACCCTGCTCGCCAGCCTGCTCACCTTGGCCCTGCCCGGGGCCCATGCCGACGCCTGGCCCCACAAACCGCTGCGCCTGATCGTCGGCTTCCCGGCCGGCTCGAGCCCCGACCTCACGGCACGTGCGCTGGCCGAGCCGCTGTCGCGCGCCCTGGGCCAAGCGGTGGTCGTGGAAAACAAGGTCGGTGCGGGCGGCAACATCGCGGCCGACGCGGTGGCCAAGGCCACGGACGGGCACACGCTGGGCCTGATGATCAACGGCAACATGACGGTGGCGGGCCTGCTCAATCCCAAGCTGGGCTACAAGCCGCTGCAGGACCTGGCGCCCGTGAGCCTGATCGGCACCGCACCGCTGCTGCTCACCGTGCCCGCGGGCAGCCCGGGCGAAACGCCAGCGCAATGGCTCGCACAGGCGCGCCAGGCCGGCCAGCAGCTCAGCTACGGCTCGCCGGGCGTGGGCACGGTCGCGCACCTGGGCATGGAGCTGCTCAAGGCCAAAACGGGCCTCGCGGCTGTGCACGTGCCTTACCCGGGCAACCCGCAAATCATCAACGCCATGCTCGGCGGCCAGGTGCAGCTCGCGCTGCTGCCGCCGGGCCTCGCGATGGCGCAGGTGCGCGCGGGCAAGCTGCGCGCCATCGGCACCACCAGCAGCGGCCGCAGCGCCCTGGTGCCCGAGGTGCCGAGCCTGGCCGACGCGGGCGTGAAGAACTACCAGCTCGAGATCTGGAACGCGGTGGCGGCCCCGGCGCAGATGCCCAAAGCCCATGTGCAGCAGCTCGCCAGCCTGGTCAGCGAGATCGTGCGCGGTCCCGAGATGCGCCAGCGCCTGTTTCAGCAGGGCTGGCAGGTGGTGGGCTCGGCGCCCGAGGGGCTCGCGCACCGCATCGCGGCCGACACGCAGGCGCTCGGCGCCATCATCCGCGAACAGAAAATCGAGCTGAACTGATCCAAGCTTGTCGCGCGTGCGGCGCGACCGGCTGCGGCGGCAGGCTCACTGGCCCTTGAGCAGCAAGCGCACGTCGTCGGCGAGGGCTTGCACACCGCTGCCGTAGCGGTTGTACAGGCGCAGGCGGCCCTGCGGGTCATAGACATAGCTTTGCGCCGAGTGGTCCATGGTGTAGCTGGTCGCGGTCTTGCCCTCGACCTTCTTGGCGTAAATCTTGTAGTCCTTGAGCAGCGGCGTCAGCTGCTCGGGCGTGGGGCGCAGCGCGATGAACGAGGGGTCGAAATTGGCCATGTAGGCCTGCAGCAGCTCGGGCGTGTCGCGCTCGGGGTCGACCGTGACGAAGACGCCCTGCAGCTTGTCGCCCTCGGCGCCGAGCAGGCGCTTGACCTCGGTGAGCTCTTGCATGGTGGTGGGGCAGACGTCGGGGCACTGGGTGTAGCCGAAGAACAGCACGACCACCTTGCCCGCGAAGTCTTTCAGCGCGCGCGTCTGGCCGTTTTGATCAGCGAGGGAAAAATCTTTGGCGTAGTCGGCGCCCGTGATGTCCACGCCCTTGAAGGCGGGCTTGTCGGGGCTGCAGCCGAGCAAGGCGCTGAGCGCCAGCGCGGCCAGCAGCGCGAAAAATGGGCGTGGGGTCATGCGCACCTCAGAACAGGTAATGGTCGACCAACAGGGCGGCGAACAGCGCGCTCAGGTGGATCAGCGAAAAGCGGAAGGTCTTGCGCGCGAGCGCATCGGAATACGAGCGCCACAGCGCGAACGCGTAGGCGATGAAGCCCAGGCTCAGCACCAGCGCCACGCCCAGGTAGAGCCACGAGCTCATGCCGTAGACAAAGGGCATCAGGCAAGCGGCCAGCAGCACGAAGGTGTAGAGCAGGATCTGCAGGCGCGTGAAGGCATTGCCGTGCGTGACCGGCAGCATGGGCAGGCCCGATTTGCGGTAGTCCTCGACGCGGTAGAGCGCGAGTGCCCAGAAATGCGGCGGCGTCCACAGAAAAATGATGAGGAAGAGGATCAGCGCCTCGGGGCCGACATCGCCCGTGATCGCGGCCCAGCCCAGCACCGGCGGCATGGCACCGCTGGCACCGCCGATCACGATGTTCTGCGGCGTGAGCGGCTTGAGGATCACGGTGTAGACGATGGCATAGCCGACGAAGGTGGCAAAGGTCAGCCACATGGTCAAGGGATTGACCAGCACATAGAGGATGGCCGAGCCGACCGCGCACAGCAGGGCCGAAAACGCCAGCGCCTGGCGGTCGCTGAGTTCGCCCTTGGCGGTGGGGCGCCAGGCGGTGCGCTTCATCTTGGCGTCGATGCTTTTTTCGACCAGGCAGTTGAAGGCGGCGGCGGCGCCAGCCACCAGCCAGATGCCGACACAAGCCCACAAGCCGAGCAGCAGTTGCGAGCCATCGGGCCAGCCGGGCACCGCCAGCACCATGCCGATCAGGGCGCAAAACACGATGAGCTGCACCACGCGCGGCTTGGTCAGCGCGTGGTACTGGCGCCAGACCGAGGGCGCGGGAAGAGCGGGGGCAGAAGTCATGCGACAGGCCGGGAAGGATCGGAAAAAGCGCGCCCGGGCACGGACGCCGAAAGGGAGGCTGCCACGCGGCTGCGCGCGAGCAGCCACACAAGCGTGACCATGAGCGCGCTCGCGCCGCCGGTGTGCAGCACGGCCGCCAGCAGCGGCCAGCCGAGCACCACATTGGACAGGCCTGTCAGCAGTTGCAGCGCCGCCAGCGCCAGCAGCCCCTGCGCGCCGCGGCGCAGCGCGCCGAACGCGCGCAGGCGCCAGCCCAGCGCCACGAGCACCGCGAGCACGGGCCAGGCCATGCTGCGGTGGATGTGGTGGATCGTCGCGAGCGCGTCAAAGGGCAGCGGTTGGCCGTCGGTGCCGTGGCCAAGTTCGCGCCAGAGCGCAAAGCCCTGCCAGTTCATCGCGGGCCACCACTGGCCCTGGCAGGTCGGGAAATCGCGGCAGGCGAGCACCGCGTAATTGGTGCTGACCCAGCCGCCGAGCGCGATCTGCAGCGCCAGCAAGGCGAGCGCGAGCCACAGGCCCGTGCGCAGCCCGGCGCCCACGGCCACCTGGCCCCAACCCTCGTAGCGCACGGCCTGCATCATCAAGAGCGCGAGCAGGCCGACGGCCAGCAGCAGGTGCAGCGTGACGATCGCGGGAAACAGTTTCATGGTCACGGTGAGCGCACCGAAGGCGCCCTGCAGGCAGACCCACAGCAGGGTCAGCGCGGGCCACAGCGGGTGCACGGCCTGCGCACGGTCGCGCCGCCAGACGCGCCAGGTCCAGAGCGTGAGCACGATGATCAGCACGCCCACGCCCGTGGCCATGTAGCGGTGCACCATCTCGATCCAGGCCTTGCTGTGTGTGACCGGCCCCGTAGGCATGGCCTCCTCGGCCGCGCGGATGTGCTGCGCCGCGCCCAGCGGCGACGCGCTGCCGTAGCAGCCGGGCCAGTCGGGGCAACCCAGGCCCGAGTCGGTCAGGCGCGTGAAGGCGCCCACCAGCACGAGCTCGAAGGTCAGCGTGAGGACCAGCAGCGTGAGCGCCTTCAGGCGCTGGCGCGGCGTGGCCGTGCGCTGGCGCCGCCAGAACCAGGCCAGCGGCAGGCCCGCGACCAGCAGGCCCAGGCCCATGAGCGCCAGCAGCGGCTCGAGGTTGTAGAGGCTCGCCTGCATCGCCGTTCAGCGCCCCGCCGTGTCCCAGGACGCCGAGGCGCGCAGCAGGCGCTCCAGGTCGCGCCGCGCCTTGGAAGCCGCGTGCACGTCCATGTGCGCCGGAAAGCGCATCATCCAGTTGCCCATCGGGTCGACCACGTAAATGTGGTCCTGCAGGGCCTGCCCTGCGGCCGGACGCAGCCAGGCGTGCAGGCCCGCCGCGTCCACGCGCAGCACCTGGGCCTGGCGCAGGGCGGGCTGCAAGGCCTCGGGCACGGCGGCCGCGTCATCGATCAGCCAGACGCGCTCGAGGCGCTCTTTTTCCTTGCCCTGGGTCTCGCGCAGCTGGCGCTGGAAATACAGGTTTTCCTGGCAGGTGGCATCGCAGGTACCGCCGGCCACACTGAGCAGCAGCCACTGGCCGCGCAGGCTGCGCAGCGGCACGCTCTGGCCCGCGAGGTCGCGCGCCGTCAGCTCGGGCATGTCGACCGGCGGCACGATCAGCTCGCCAAAGTTGCGGCTGCCGCCGGCCGGCTTGAGCACATAAAAGGTGAAGTAGGACGCGATCACCGGGGCCGCACAGATCAGCAGCAAGGCGATCATCTTCAGGCGTCCCGAACGGGTGCGCGCGCGGTCGGCCTGCGCCACATCGCCAGGGTGCGGCAAATCGTGCACCGTCAGGCTGAGCGGCACATCAGTGGCTGCGGGGTTTTCGGCGGGGTTGGACAATTTGGAACCAGACATAAAGCAAGGCGATCAGGGCCGACAGGCCGAACCACTGGAAGGCGTAACCATGGTGTTTCTCGATGCCACTGGCAGGCTGCGGCCAGTCGCGCAGCAAACCCTCGTCGCTGGCACCGGTCTGTTGCACGCTGAGCGCGAGCAGCGGCAAACCCGTTTGGGCGCGGTAGGCATCAAAGTCGAGATTTTGCCGTATCGGCCCTGTCTCGACCGCCCCGAAGTCGTAGATCCGTGAGGGCCAAGGGGCCAAATGGCCCTGCAGCCGCTGCTCGCCTTCGGGCGTGCGCACCTCCGGCAGCGCGGTGCGATCGGTGAAGTGGCGCGGCACCCAGCCACGCTGCACCAGGACCACAGCGCCGCCCTCGGTGCGCAGCGGCGTGAGCACGAAAAAGCCGGGGCGCCCCTGCATCTGCCGGTTTTCGAGGTAGACCGTGTGCGCCGGCAGCCACTGCCCTTGCAGCTGCACCGCGCGGTGCAGCAAGGCTTCGCGCTGGGCGGGCGAATCGCCCGCCTGGGCGAGCGTGGCGCCGTCGACCATGGGCATCTGCGCGCGCGCGGCGCGCGCGTCGACCAGCGCCTGCTTGTGTTCGGCACGCCGCAGCTGCCACTGCCCGAGTGTGGCCGTGATGACAATGGTGGCCAGGGCGGCCAACAGCACCAGCATGCGCTGGCCTCGTCTGGGTGTCTGGTTCATCGGATAATCGGCCCCATGAATACAGTGGTGGCTTTGGCTTTCGTGGCGATTTTGGGCAGTTTGGCCGCTGCCTTGTTCATCATGATGCGCGGCAGTGGCCCCGCCGACGAAGAAGGCCGCTCACGCCCCAGGGGCAATATGGCCAAAGCGCTCGCCTTTCGGGTCGGATTGTCCATCGCGCTGTTCCTGTTGATCCTGCTGGCCTGGAAAATGGGCTGGATCCAGCCCACCGGCATCCCGGCCGGCGCCTGAGTTCCCGCGCCCCTGTTGCCGGCAAAAAAAAGCGCCCTCGCGGGCGCTTTTTTTCGAGGCTGGCCCGGCATCAGAGCCAGTACACCAGGATGTACAGGCCCAGCCACACCACGTCCACAAAGTGCCAGTACCAGGCCGCGCCTTCGAAGCCGAAGTGGCGCTCGGCCGTGAAATGGCCTTTTTGCAGGCGCAGCGTGATGAACAGCAGCATCAGCATGCCCACCAGCACGTGGAAGCCGTGGAAGCCGGTCAGCATGTAGAAGGTCGAACCGTAGACGCCGGAAGACAGCTTGAGGTTCATATCGCTCCAGGCGTGGGCGTATTCGTAGCCCTGCACACCCAGGAAGACCACGCCCAGCAGCACCGTCATCCACATGAAGCGGATGGTCTTGGCGCGCTCGCCCAGCTGCATCGCGTGGTGGGCGATGGTCAGCGTGACGCCCGAGGTCAGCAGCAGTGCGGTGTTGATGGTGGGCAGCCAAAACGGCGTCATGACCTGGAAGGGCTCGACCGTGCCGGCCGGTGAGGTGGTGGCACCTGCGGCCAGGGTCGGCCAGACGGCCTTGAAGTCGGGCCACAGCAGCGCGTTGTCCAGGCTGCCGAGCGCGGGCACCGAGTGCGCGCGCACCCACCACAGGGCCGAGAAGAAAGCGCCAAAGAACATCACTTCGGAGAAGATGAACCAGGTCATGCTCCAGCGGTAGGACAGATCGATCTTGCGGCCGTACAGGCCGGCTTCGCTCTCGGCCACCGCGTCCTTGAACCACTGGTAGAGCACCACAAGCCACCAGGCCAGGCCGAACAGCGTGGCGTACATGCCCCAGCCCGAACCATTGACCCACTGGCCGGCACCCAGGATCACAAAAAACAGGCCGATGGAGGCCATGACCGGGTGCCGCGACTCGTGCGGGACGTAGTAGTAAGGCGTGCTGCCGTGTGCGGTAGAACTCATGGGGACTCCTGCTTGGATTGTCTTGTGAAACTTGAAGGCTTGAATTTAAAAACCGGTGGTGGGCTGCTGCACCACCCAGTTGACCAGGGCCAGCAGCCCCAGCACGAACAACAGGGCGAGGGCCAGACCGACCGCGATCAGGTGGATCGGGTTGAGCTGGGCCACGTCCTTTTGGAATTCCTCGCGGCTGCGCAGGCCGATGAAGGACCAGAGCACGGCTTTGACGGTGCGCACAAAGGCGCCCGCACGCTGGGAAAGGCGGCGACCGTCGCTCACAGCGCCCCCCTGCCCGTCTCGCTGCGCTGTGCCACCGGGGCCGGCGGCGTGCCGCTGCCGACCTCAAAAAAAGTGTAGGACAGCGTGATGGTGCTCACGTCCTTGGACAACTTGGGGTCGATCACAAAGGCCACGGGCCACTGCTTTTTTTCGCCGGGCGCGAGCGTGTACTGGTTGAAGCAAAAACACTCGAGCTTGTTGAAGTGGGCCGCCGCCTGCTTGGGCGCATAGCTGGGGATGGCCTGCGCGGCCATGGCGCGGTTTTGCACGTTCTGGAACTCGTACATCACCGTGGCGAGCTCGCCAGGGTGGACCTGGATCGAGCGCTGCTCGGGCTTGAACTCCCAGGGGCCGCGCGCATTGGCGTCGAACTCGACCGTGATCAGGCGGCTGGTGTCGACCTGCGTGTTGGCGGCCGCAGCGCGGGCACTTTTGCCCGGCACATCGCGCTCGGACAGGGCCAGGATATTGACCCCGGTCAGCTCGCAGATGTGCTTGTAGATCGGGATCAGCGCATAGCCGAAGCCGAACATGCCGACCGCGATCACGGCCAGCTTGCCCAGCATTTGGAAATTGGCACCGCGCAGGTTCATGGCTTGCGAAAGTGAAAACCGCTCAGTGGCCCAGCAAGGCGATCTTGGCCACGAAGCCCAAAGCGAACACCAGGGCCACCGAGGCCAGGATCCAAGCCAGGCGGACGTTGCTCTTGCGTTGCTCTTCGGGCGTCATGGCCGTGCTCTCCTCAGCCCACCACGCGCGTGGCGTCGGCGTTGAGCTTGGGCGGGTTTTCAAAGGTGTGGAAGGGGGCCGGCGAGGGCACTTCCCACTCCAGGCCTTCGGCCGCTTCCCAGGGGCGCTGCGGGGCCTTCTCGCCCTGGCCGCGCATCACGGGGATGACAACGAAGACGAAGAAATAGACCTGCATCAGACCGAAGCCGAAGGCACCGATCGAGGACAGCATGTTGAAGTCGGCGAACTGCAGCGGGTAGTCGGCGTAGCGGCGCGGCATGCCGGCCAGACCCAGGAAGTGCTGCGGGAAGAAGGTGATGTTGAAGAAGATCAGCGACAGCCAGAAGTGGATCTTGCCGCGCGTTTCGTTGTACATCACGCCAGCCCACTTGGGCGCCCAGTAGTAGAAACCGCCAAACAGTGCGAACAGCGAACCGGCCACCATGGTGTAGTGGAAGTGCGCGACCACGTAGTAGGTGTCGTGCAGCTGCTGGTCCAGCGGCGCCATCGACAGGATCAGGCCGGTGAAACCGCCCATGGTGAACACAAAGATGAAGCCCACGGCCCACAGCATCGGGGTCTCAAAGCTCATCGAGCCCTTCCACATGGTGGCGATCCAGTTGAACACCTTCACGCCGGTCGGCACGGCGATCAGCATGGTGGCGTACATGAAGAAGAGCTGGCCCGTCACCGGCATGCCGGTGGTGTACATGTGGTGCGCCCACACGATGAAGGAGAGGATGGCGATCGAGGCGGTGGCGTAAACCATGGAGGTGTAGCCAAACAGCTTCTTGCGGGCAAAGGCCGGGATGATCTGGCTGACGATGCCAAACGCCGGCAGGATCAGCACATAGACCTCGGGGTGGCCGAAGAACCAGAAGATTTGCTGGTACATCACCGGGTCACCGCCGCCGGCGGGGTTGAAGAAGTTGGTGCCGAAGTGGCGGTCGGTCAGCGTCATGGTGATGGCGCCGGCCAGCACCGGGATCACGGCGATCAGCAGGTAGGCGGTGATGAGCCAGGTCCAGGCGAACATCGGCATCTTCATCAGCGTCATGCCGGGGGCGCGCATGTTGAGGATGGTCACGATGATGTTGATCGAGCCCATGATCGACGAAGCGCCCAGGATGTGCATGGCGAAAATGCCGGCATCCATCGAGGGGCCCATCTGCAGCGTCAGCGGCGCATACAGCGTCCAGCCGGCGGCGGGCGCGCCACCGGGCATGAAGAAGGAACCGGCCAGCATGATGGCGGCCGGGATCATCAGCCAGAAGCTGAAGTTGTTCATGCGCGCGAAGGCCATGTCGGAGGCGCCGATCTGCAGCGGCAACATCCAGTTCGCAAAGCCCACGAAGGCCGGCATGATGGCGCCGAACACCATGATCAGGCCGTGCATGGTGGTGAACTGGTTGAACAGTTCGGGGTTGACGATCTGCAGGCCGGGCATGAACAGCTCGGCGCGGATCATCATGGCGCAGATGCCGCCGATGATCAGCATGGCGAAGCTGAACAGCAGGTACAGCGTCCCGATGTCCTTGTGGTTGGTCGCAAAGACCCAGCGACGCCAGCCCGCAGGCGCGTGACCGTGGTCGTCGTGAGCGTGGTCGTGGTGGTCGAGAACGGCACTCATCTGGACTTCCTCTTTTCTAAATCAGCGGGACTGGCTTCACTTGCGGGCAGCCAGCACATCGGCCGGTTGCACGATTTGCCCGGTCTTGTTGGACCAGTTGTTCTTGGTGTAGGTGATCACGGCGGCGATGTCGGTGTCCGACAGCTGCTTCCAGGCCGGCATCGCGCCATTGGCCTGGCCATTGAGCAAGACCGCGATCTGCTTGGACTTGTCGGCGTCCAGCACCACGGGCGAGCCGTCGACCGGCTTGATCGGACCGGCGCCCTTGCCGTTGGCCTGGTGGCAGGCCGCGCAGTTGGCGGCATAGACCTTCTCGCCACGCTTGGCCAGGTCATCGAGCGCCCAGACCTTGCTCGGGTCGTCGGCCTTAGCGGCCATTTTTTTCTTCTCGCCTTCAACCCACTTCGAATAGTCTTCGGCCGAGAGCACCTTCACATGGATCGGCATGTAGGCGTGCTCTTTGCCGCACAGCTCCACGCACTGGCCGTAGAAATCGCCGGTCTTGTCGGCGCGGAACCAGTTGTCGCGCACGAAGCCGGGGATCGCGTCCTGCTTGACGCCAAAGGCCGGGATCATCCAGGCGTGGATGACGTCGTTGGCGGTGGTGATGATGCGCACCTTCTTGCCCACCGGCACCACCATGGGGTTGTCGACCTTGAGCAGGTAGTTGTCGCCTTCGGGCTTGCCGGCATCGGACATGGCGCGGTGGCTGGTGTCCAGGGTGGAGATGAAGCCAATGCCCTCGCCCTCGCCCTTGAGGTAGTCGTAGCCCCACTTCCACTGGTAGCCGGTGATCTTGATCGTCAGGTCGGCGTTGGTGGTGTCTTTCTGGGCCACCAGCACCTTGGTGGCCGGCAAGGCCATGGCGATCACGATCAGGAAAGGCACCACCGTCCAGGCGATTTCCACCGCCACGGAATCGGTGAAGGTGCCGGGCTTGTGGCCCTTGTCCTTGCGGTGCTGGAAGATGGAATAGAACATCACGCCGAACACGGCCACAAAGATGACCGTGCACAGGATCAGCATGAACCAGTGCAGGCCGTGCTGCCACTCGGCGATCTTGCTGACCGCCGGGCCCAGATTGAGCTGGTTGACGGCCGGGCCGCCAGGCAGGTCATTGACGGCATGCGCTGCGCTGGACAGCGCGAGGCCGGTGAAGATGCCCGCACGGGACAGCAGCGAAGCCAGTTTTCTGGAGATGTTCTTCATGGTTGTCACAAACTTCCAAGTCTCGGTTGATCCCACACCCTCGGTCCGCGGCCTTTTGGCCATGGACCCGGCTCTCACGCACAGCGCAAAGCCTGTCTGATTTCCCCCGCCAGTGCCTGGCGGAGCTCCGGACGCACAAAGCGCCCCACTTCCATCTTGCGCCCCCGACCGGACAGCTCGATCAGGCTGCGCTCGCCGGCCTGGGGTTCGACCCGAACCCACTGCCGCTCGAATTCGGCCCGCTCGCGGCGCCCTGCCGTCTCGCGCTCCACCACCAGGCTTGCGCCTTGCAGAGAAATCCATTCGCCATCGGTGGCATGGCGGGCGTAGGCCACAAAGCCCGCACCCACCGCCAACAGTTCCAGACCAGCGAAAGCCAGCACGAACGTGGCGCCCTGCAACCAGAAGAACACTCCGATCGACAGGGAAACCCCGCACAGCATCAGGTAAGCCACCCCCAGTTGGGCCGGGGTGACCGAGCAGTTGCGGCGCAAGCGCCAGCTCACGCTGCGTCCCGATACCGTCGCAAACTGGTAAACAGGCTGAGTCACACCGAACTCCCGGAAACCCTCGATCCTGCCCAAGGCAGGCGGATGAAATTTCGCGGAATTCTACCCGACTTGCCTGGGCCCTTTGACATTTCGCAAAGCTTACGGCGGAGGTCTGCGCCCCTGTGTGAGCATTTGACGCATGTCATCCAAACCGATCTGGCTTTCGGGCAGCACGCGCGGGCGCCCCAGGGGTTTGAGGGCGTGGCCGTAGACCACCTCGAAGCTCAGCTGCAGCCGCCCCGCGCGGTCGCGCGGCACCCCCTCGGCCACAGCCTGCAGCCACTGCGCGCGCCAGCCGCGGCCGCGCAGGCCCGCGGCACGCGCGACATGGGCGTTGCGCCCGAGTTCGCGCAGCTCCTGCAGCAGGCGCTCGGGCGTCTCGAAGGTCAGCGTCAGGCGCTCCATGTCCATCACCGGCTCGGCAAAACCGGCCTGCACCAGCATGTCGCCCCAGTCGTGCATGTCGGTGAAGTCGTGGTGCGGCGCCGGCCAGCCCATGTGCGCGTGCACCGTGCGCAACTCGCGCAGGCTGTCGGGCCCCAGGCAGGAAAACATCAAAAAACCGTCGACCGCGAGCGCCCGGTGCCAGCGCGCGAGCAAGGCCTGCGGATCGGCCACCTGGTGCAAGAGCATATTGGCCCAGACCATCTGCACCGCGCCGGCGGGCGGCTCGCCCTGCTGCACCGCAGGACCCCGCCAGCGCGCGGGCTGCCACCAGGCGGCCTTGGGCTGGGCCTGCAGGCGGCGCGCTTCCTCGGCCTGGGCACAGACCTGCCAGAGCGCGGCCTGCGGGTAGCGCGCGCGCAGCGCCTGGTGCGCCTGCAAACCGCCGCGCCAGGGTTCCCAGTCGGCCCAGGCGCGCGGCTGCAGGCGGATCAGGTCCAGCCGCTCTTGCATGCGCCGCGCGATTTCTTCGTGCAGCCAGGGCGAGGCCGGCAGCGCGCGCGCGGCCCAGCGCGCCGCGGCGGCCGGGTCCAGGGTTGGGGGTTTGTCGGAAGTGCTCATGGGCAGAGTGCGGCAGTATATTGGCCCGATGGGAGCGATCGGTCCGTGGTGGCAGTCAGCCCGGGCCCCGTGGCGGGGTGGGGGCCTGGTGCTGCCCAGCCGCTGCGCGATTTGCCAGGCCTGGCCGGCGCAGCCGGTCTGCGATGCCTGTGTGGCCCGCTTTGCGCCGCCCGTGCCGCGCTGCACCGGCTGCGCGCTGCCGGTGCCGGCGGGCGTGGCGCGCTGCGGCGCCTGCCTGCGCGAGCCGCCTGTGCTGGCGCAGTGCATCGCGGCCGTGGCCTACACCTGGCCCTGGCGCGGCCTGCTGGCGCGCTTCAAATTCCAGGCGCAGCCGGGCTGGGACCGTCCGCTCGCGCTCTTGCTGCGCAGCAGCGGCGGCGCCGAAGACCTTTTGCACGAGGCCGATGCGGTGCTGCCGATACCGCTGTCGCGCGAGCGCCTGGCCGAACGCGGCTACAACCCCGCCTGGCAGCTCGCGCGTGCGCTGGCACCGCAGCAGGCCGACGCCGGCTTGTTGCTGCGCATCCGCCACAGCGCCGCCCAGAGCACACTGGCGCGCAGCGAACGGCTGCGCAATTTGCACGGCGCGTTCGCGCTCGAGCCGCTGCGCGCGCGGCAGGTGCGCGGCCGCCACCTGCTGCTGGTGGACGATGTGATGACCAGCGGCGCCACGCTGCACAGCGCGGCGCAGGCCTTGCGCCAGGCGGGCGCGGCGCGCGTCAGCGCCCTCGTGTTCGCGCGCACCGAGGCGCACATGGACGACGCTGTGCAGGCGCCGGCGGCCGACGCACCTTGAGGCCCGGCTGCGACAATCGGCGCATGTTCCGCATCGTCCTCGTCGAACCCGAAATCCCGCCCAACACCGGCAACGTGATCCGCCTGGCCGCCAACACCGGCTGCGCGCTGCACCTGGTCGAGCCGCTGGGTTTTTCCATGGACGACAAGCTCATGCGCCGCGCGGGCCTGGACTACCACGAGTACGCCGAGGTGCGGCGCCATGCGAGCTGGTCGGCTTTTCTGGCGCGCGAGCAGCCCGACCCGACGCGCCTGTTTGCGTTGACCACGCGCGGCAGCCGCCACGCGCACACGCTTGCGTTTCAGCCCGGTGACTGGTTCGTCTTTGGCGCCGAAAGCCGCGGCCTGGCGCCCGAGCTGCGCGAACAATTCCCCGCCGCGCAGCGCATCCGGCTGCCGATGCGCGAAGGTCAGCGCAGCCTCAACCTGTCGAACGCGGTCGCGGTCACGGTGTTCGAGGCCTGGCGGCAAAACGGCTTCGGGGGCGCAGCAAGCCCCCCCGATCAGGCGTAAAGGCGCACCAGCGATTCGGCCACGCAAACCGGCTTGTCGCTGCCCTCGCGCTCGATCGTGACCTGCCACTGCAGCTGCAGGCCCGGCCCCTCGATCGGCTTGGCCTCCTGCAGCTCAAGCTGCGCGCGCAACAGGCTGCCCACCGGCACCGGCGCCATGAAGCGCACCTTGTTGAGGCCGTAATTGACCCCCATGCGCGTCTCACGCACCGACACGCCCAGGGCGAAAAACTGCGAGAGCAGCGAGAGCGTGAGGAAACCGTGCGCGATCGGCGCCCCGAAAGGGCCCGCCTTGGCGCGCTCGGGATCCACATGGATCCACTGGTGGTCGCCCGTGGCGTCGGCAAACTGGTTGACCTGCTGCTGGGTGATCGGCACCCACTCGGTGGTGGCCACGTGCTGGCCCACACAGGCGGCCAGCTCGGCAAGGGTTTCGAAAGTTTTCATGCGGCCACTGTAGGCAGGGCGCATGCCGGCGGCTGTCCATGGCGCGACAAGCTGGGGCAAACCATGACAGCGCCCGCGCGCTGTTCCATACTGGCGCCATGGCCGCCCTTGCCGATACCCCCTCCCCCACCTGCGTGCCCCCCAACGGCCTGACGGACGGCGAGGCGGCCGAGCGGCTCGCGCGCGAAGGCCCGAACGCGCTCGACACCGAACCGCCGCGCAGCGCCTGGCGGCGCGCCCTGGACATGCTGCGCGAGCCGATGTTCGCGCTGCTGGTCGCCGCGGCCCTGCTCTACACCGCGCTCGGCGACCTCACCGAAGGCCTGACGCTGGCGGTGTTCGTGCTCGCGGTGTTGGGGCTGACCTTCTACCAGGAAGGCCGGGCCGAGGCCTCGCTGCAGGCGCTGCGCCAGCTCACACAACCGCAGGCGCGTGTGCTGCGCGGCGGCGAGGTGCGGCGCGTCGCGGCCAGCGAGGTCGTGCGCGGCGACCTGTTGCTGCTGGCCGAGGGCGACCGCGTTGCGGCCGATGGCTGGCTGGTGCAGGCCGACAACCTGATGCTCGACGAATCGCTGCTGACCGGCGAATCGGTGCCCGTGGCCAAACAGGCCGACGCCTCGGCAACGCCGCAACCCCTCGCGCCCGGCGGCGAGGACAGCCCGGCCGTGTTCGCCGCCACGCACGTGGTGCGCGGACAAGCGCTGGCGCTGGTCACGGCGACCGGGGCGCGCACCGAGGTGGGCCGCATCGGCCAGGCGCTGGCCCAGCAACAGCCGATGCCGACCCCCTTGCAGCGGCAAACCGCCGTGCTGGTGCGGCAGCTCGCCTGGGTGGTGGCCGCGCTCAGTGTGCTGATGGTGCTGACGCTGGGCCTGCGCAGCGGCGACTGGGTCGCCGCCCTGCTGTCGGGCATCGCGCTGGCCATGGCGGCCCTGCCCGAGGAATACCCGGTGGTGCTGGCGCTGTTTCCGGCGCTGGGCGCGCGCCGGCTCACGCGCGAGGGCATGCTCACGCGCCGCATCAACGCGATCGAAACGCTGGGCTCGGTCAGCGTGCTGTGCACCGACAAAACCGGCACGCTCACGCAAAACCGCATGACCGTCAGCGCCCTGGTGACGGGCAGCGCGCAGGCGCCGCAGGCGCTGCAGTGGCCAGGCGACCGCCCGGCCGCGGTCGGCGCGCCGTTTCACCCTTTGCTCGAGCACGCGGTGCTGGCCAGCGCGCCCGAACCCTTCGACCCGATGGAGCACGCCTTGCACCGCCTCGGGCACGAACAGCTGCAGGGCAGCGGCCGTCTGCACCCGGACTGGACGCTGGTGCGCAGCTACGCCCTGAGCCCGGCGCTGCCCGCGATGACCCAGCTCTGGCGTCCGGCCGGGGCGACGGCGGGCGGACTGCACAGCGCCTCGGTCAAGGGCGCGCCCGAGGCCGTGATGGCGCTGTGCCGGCTCGACGAGGAGGCGCGGCGGCCATGGCTCGCGCAGGTCGAGCGCCTGGCGGCCGATGGTCTGCGCGTGCTGGGCGTGGCATGCAGCCGCCACCACGGTCCGAGCTTTCCCGACGGCATGCAGGATTTCGATTGGACCTGGCTGGGCCTGGTCGGCCTGAGCGACCCGCTGCGCCCCGACATCGCCGAGGCCGTGGCGCAATGCCTGCAGGCCGGCATCCGGCCCGTGATGATCACCGGCGACTACCCGGCGACCGCGCGCGTGATCGCGCGCCAGGCCGGCCTGCCCGAGGGCGAGGTGCTGACCGGCCAGCAGCTGGCCGAACTTGACGACCAGGCCCTGCGCGCACGCCTGCCCCGGGTGCGCGTGTGCGCACGCATCACGCCCAGCCAGAAACTGCGCCTGGTGCAGGCCTTGCAGGCCGATGGCGAGGTGGTGGCCATGACCGGCGACGGCGTCAACGACGCGCCCGCGCTGCGCGCCGCGCACGTGGGCATCGCGATGGGCCAGCGCGGCACCGATGTCGCGCGCGAGGCCGCCGCCATGGTGCTGGTGGACGACCGTTTTGGCGCCATCGTGCGCGGCATCGGCACCGGCCGTCGCATCTTCGACAACCTGCGCCTGTCGATGCGCTACATCTTTGCCATCCACATCCCCATCGTGCTGCTCGCGCTGTGGCCGCTGCTGGGCGGCCCTGGCCTTTTGCTGCCGATCCACCTGGCGCTGCTGGAACTCGTGATCGACCCGGCTTGTGCCATCGCCTTCGAAAACGAACCTGCCGCGGCCAAGGCCATGCAGCGCCCGCCACGCGACACGCGCCGCATGCTGTTTGGCGCCTCGGAGCTCCTGCTCGCCCTCGGCCAGGGGCTGGCACTGACCGGTGCGATCGCGGCGGCCCTGGTCTGGGGCGTGCACAGCGCGCAGTGGCCGCTGGACAGCAGCGCCACGCGCAGCCTCGCGCTGGCCACCCTGGTGCTGGGCAATGCAGTGCTGGTGCTGTTGCGTCCGGGCACGCGCTGGATGGGCAACCCCTGGGCCTGGGGCCTGAGCCTGGCCAGCCTGGGCCTGCTGGCCTTGCTGATCCACTTGCCCTGGCCGGCGTCTGCCCTGCATCTGGCGCCCTTGCCGGCCGCGGCCTGGGCGGTGGCCGCCGCCTGCAGCGTGTTCGGGGCCGGCACGCTGAGCTGGCTGCTGCAGCGCCGCTTCGCCCGCAGCCACTGAGGCCCGGGTGCGCCGGCGCACATCGCCGCAAGGCCCTGCACAGCGACACTGCCCAAAGAACTGAGCGCCCGACGGGCGCACCGGAGGCGTTTGCATGAGCCCCGACCCCAACCCCGACACCCTGGCACGCCATGCTGGCGAGCTCAGGCCAGCGCCGCCCGAGGCGTCCCCCTTGCCGCCGCAGGCCCTGTGCGAGCAGGTGCTGCAGCAGCGCTACCTGCAGCCCGGCGAACGCCACCGGGACGACCTCTTTGACCGCGTCGCGCTGGCCCTGGCGCAGGCCGAGACCGTCGCCTTGCGCAGCCCCTGGGCCACGCGCTTTCGACAGGCGCTGCAGCGCGGCGGCCTGCTGTCGGGCCGCATCCTGGTGGGCGCCGGCACCGGCCTGCACACCACCCTCGCCAACGGCTTTGTGCAGCCGCTGGGCGACTGCACGGTGGGCCACGACAGCGCCGGCCAGCCGGGGATCTACGACGCGCTCGGCGAGACCGCCGAAACCCTGCGGCGCGGCGGCGCCGTGGGCTGCGACTTCTCACCGCTGCGCCCGCTCGGCGCACTGGTGCGCAGCACCGCCTCGCTGGCCTCGGGGCCCTGCAGCTACATCGACGTGTTCGAGCGCTCCTGCGCCACGCTGGCACAGGCCAGCGTGCGGCGCAGCGTGCAGCAGGCCCTGCTGCGCATCGACCACCCCGACATCCTGCAGTTCATCGCGGGCGCACAGGCGGCGCAGCGCTGGCCACATTTCCGCCTGCAGGTCGGCCTCAGCGACGCCTTCATGCAAGCGCTCGCGCAGGACCAGCCCTGGCCGCTGGTGCACCGCGCGGCACCCGCGCAGGCGCTGATCGCGCAAGGTGCGCACTGGCGCGGCGACGGCCTGTGGGTCTACCGCACACTGCCCGCACGCGCGCTCTGGACCGCCTTGCTGCAGGCCGCGCGCGACAGCGCCGAGCCCGGCCTGCTGTTTCTGGACACGGTGCAGCGCGACAACAACCTGCGCAGCATCGAGACGCTGGACGCGGCCAGTCCCGGCGGCGAACCGGCGCTGCCGCCCTATGGCAGCACGGTGCAGGGCGCGCTGGTGCTGCCGCGCTTTGTGCGCCAGGCTTTTGGCGCGCAGGCGCAACTCGACTTCGCGGGCCTGGACGAGTGCGCGGGTGTGCTGGTGCGCGCGCTCGACAACGTGCTCGACCTGGGCGGGTGGCCGCTGCCCGCGCAGCAACGCGAAGCCCGCACCAAGCGGCGCATCGGCCTGGGCCTGACGGGCCTGGCCGATGCCCTCGCGATGCTGGGCCTGCACTACGACAGCGAAGAGGGCCGGGCCATGGCGGTGCGCATCGCACGCTGCCTGCGCGACGCGGCCTACCGCGCCTCGAGCGCGCTGGCGCGCGAAAAAGGCCCCTACCCGCTGTTCAATGCCGAAGCCTGCCTGGCCGCCGGCACCTGCGCCAGCCGCCTGCCCAGCGCGCTGCAGGCCGAGGTCCGCGCGCACGGCCTGCGCAACAGCCACCTGCTGTGCCTGGCGCCGATGGGCGGCGTCGACCTCGCACTGGCCGACAACACCTCCGGCGGCATCGGTCCGGCCCTGGCCTGGCGCATGCACCAGCCGCTGCCGCAGCTGCCGCAGCTGCAGGCGCAGGCCTGCGCACTGGAAAACCACGCCTACCGCCATTGGCTGGCACAGGGCGGCGACCCCCTGCACCCGCCCGAGGCCATGCGCAGCGCCGCCCAGCTCACGCCGCAGGCGCAGCTGGCGATGGTGGCCGCGCTGCGGCCTTTTGTCGATGGCGGCATCGTCCACCCGCTGCACCTGCCGGCCTCGGCGAACACCGACGACTGGGGCGCGCTGTGCACCGAAGCCTGGCGCCTGGGCCTGCACAGCCTGGTGCCGTGGCGCGCCGACAGCGCCGCGCCTGACCAGGCGCCCGAGGCCGCGGCGCGCCCCGCCGGCACCTGAGCAGCTCAGGCCACGGTGGCGTGGCGATGCGCCAGCACCTGCTGCACCAGCGGGTGGTGGCGCGAACGCTGGCTGTACAGCGCGTGGATGTCTTCCTTGACCGGCGTCTGGCCCAGGCAGGCCAGGCCCGGCATCAAGGCCAGGTCCTGCGCCCCCAGCACGCTGACCGGGAACACGCCCAGACCGCGCGCCGCGAACACCGACATCAGCGCGCTGTCCTCGAATTCGCCAACGACCCGCGGCCGCAGGCCCTGCGCATCGAACCAGCGGTCGAGCGCGATGCGCACGGGCGCGTGGCGCGTGGGCAGCAGCACGGGCAACTCGCCCAGCACCTCGGGAAAGCGCGCCGCGGTGTCGGCATGGACCCACTGGCTCGCGCCGTACCAGGCCATGGGCGAGGACACCAGCCACTGGCTGGCGACGCGCAGATTGGGATTGGCCGCGGCGCCCTGGCCGGCGAGCACGAGGTCGAGGTGGTGCAGCGCGAGCTCGGCCATCAGGTGCTCGAACTCGCCCTCGTGGCACACCAGGCGCAGGCCCGGGGCTTGCAGCACCGGGTCGAGCAGGGTGTGCGCGGCCAGTTTCGAGAGGCCGTCCGACAGGCCGATCGACAGGCGCAGCGCCGGGCCTGCGGCCGCGTCGGCGAGCTCGCCCGCGATGCGCTGGCCGATTTCAAAAATCTCCTCGGCGCGCGCATAGGCGATCTGGCCCGCCTCGGTCAGCACCAGGCCCCGTCCCTCGGGCTTGAGCAGCTGGTGACCGAAGGATTTTTCAAGCTCGCGCACCTGGGTGCTGATGGTCTGGATCGCGATGTCCAGGCGCTGCGCAGCGCGCGCCATGCCGCCCTCCTTGGCCACCACCCAGAAGTAGTAGAGGTGCCGGTAATTGAGCGGGCGCATGGCGGGCCGTCTGCGCTTTAACCCAGCGCCTGGCGGTCGCGGATGCGGTGCACCTGCGCCACGTCGAGCACCCAAACCAGGCCGTCGCCGATCTGGCCCGTGCCGCAGGCCTCAACGATGGCGTCGCGGATCGCCTCGACCATGTCGTCGGGACAGAGCACGCACACCATGTATTTTTCGGTGAAGTCGGTCAGCTCGTCGCGCACGCTGCGCTTGTGCAGCGCGGCGGGCGCGGTGAAGCCTTCGGCGCGGAACATCGTGACGCCCGGAAAATTGGGGATGTTGCGCAGCGCTTCGCGCAGGCGGTCGCGGCGGTTGGGTCGAATGATGGCGCGGATTTCTTTCATAGGGGGCCTCCGGGTTTCAAGCTTCCTGCGGCAAGTCGTCGAACCAGCGGTACAGCGTCGGCACCACCACGAGCGTGAGCAGCGTCGACGAGATCAGCCCGCCGATCACGACCACCGCCAAGGGACGCTGCACCTCGGAGCCGGGACCGCTGGCGAACAAAAAGGGCACCAGACCGAGCAGAGCGACGGTGGCGGTCATCATCACCGGACGGAAACGCTGGATGCAACCCTCGCGCACAGCCTGGGCGACCGTCATGCCCTCCTCGCGCAAACGGCGGATGCAGCTGACCAGCACCACCCCGTTGAGCACCGCGATGCCCCACAGCGCGATGAAACCCACCGAGGCGGGCACACTGAGGTACTCGCCCGTGACGAACAGCGCGATCACGCCACCGATCGAGGCGAAGGGCAGCACGAGGATGATCAGCGAGGCCAGGCGCAGCGAGTTGAACAGCATGAAGAGCAAGAAGAAAATCGCCGCGATCGTGAGCGGCACGATCACCATCAGGGTGTCCATCGCGCGCTGCATGTTCTCGAACTGGCCGCCCCACGAGAGGACGTAGCCCTCGGGCAGCGCAAGCTCACGGTCGACACGGCGCTGCACCTCCTGCACGAAGCCGCCGAGGTCGCGGCCGCTGACGTTGGCGCCCACCACCACCCGGCGCTGGCCCGATTCGCGGCTGATCGTCGGTGGGCTGTCGACCAGCCCGATGCGCGCGACCGCCGACAGGGGCACGAGCGTGCCATCGGTGCTGCGCAGCGTGCTGTTGCGGATGGCCTCGACCGAGTTGCGGTATTCGGCCGGGTAGCGCACGACGATGCCGTAGCGCCGCTGGCCCTCGAACAGCTGGCCGACCTCGTTGCCGCCGAAGGCGGTCTCGATCAGTTCGTTGACGTCGGCCACGTTGATGCCGTAGCGCGCGATCGCCTGTCGGTCAATGTCGATGGTGAGCGTCTGCTGGCCCGACAGGCGCTCGACGCGGATGTCGATCGCGCCGGGCACGGTGCGCACGATGCGTGCGAGCTCCTCGGACAGGCGGATCAGCTGATCGAGGTCGTCACCAAAGAGCTTGATCGCGAGCTGCGAGCGCACCCCCGTGACCATCTCGTCGACGCGCTGCGCGATCGGCTGGTTCATGATGACCTGCACGCCCGGCAGCACCGCGAGCGCCTTGCGGATGTCCTCCTCGATCTCGGCCTGGCTGCGGCCGGCCTCGGGGTCGATCACCGCGATCGGGTCCGATTCGTTGGGCCCGGCCGGGTCGGCCGGCGACTCGCCGCGCCCGAGCTTGGAAATCACCGAGCGCACGCCCGGCACCTGCGCCACCAGCTGCATCGCTTCGGTTTCAACCTTGAGCGACTCCTCGAGCGAGATGCTCGGCACGCGCACGATCTGCGGCACGATCGAGCCTTCCTTCATGGTCGGGATGAAGCTCTTGCCCAGCAGCGGAAACAGCGCCAGCGTGCCCAGCAGCAGCGCGATCGCGGCCAGCACCGTTTGCTTCTCGGCCGCGAGCGCCTGCGCCAACAAGCGCAGGTAGCGCGCCTTGAGCCAGGCGATCGGGCGCGTGTCGTGGTCGCTGCCACCTCGCAGGATGTAGCTGCACAGCACCGGCGAGAGGAACAGCGAGACCGCGAGCGAGACCGCCAGCGCGATCGCGATGGTCAGCGCGAGCGGCGCGAACATCTTGCCCTCCATGCCGGTGAGCATCATCAGCGGCAGGAACACCAGGATGATGATCGAGATGCCGTAGACCGTGGGCTTGGCGATCTCGGAGGTGGCCTCGAGGATCACGCGCAGACGCGACTCGCGCGAGGCGCCGGCCTGGCCAAGCTTGTGGAACACGTTTTCGACCACCACCACGGTGCCGTCGACCATGAGCCCGATCGCGATCGCGAGGCCGCCGAGCGACATCAGGTTGGCCGACAGGCCAAGCCGGTTCATCGCCATGAAGGTCGCCAGCGGCGTGATCACGATGGTCGCGACCACGACCAGGCTCGAGCGCACGTCGCCGAGGAACAGGAACAGGATGATCACGATGAAGACGATGCCCTCGAGCAGCACCTTGGTCACCATCCAGAGCGCCGAGTCGACGAGTTCGGTGCGGTCGTAAAACGGCTCGATCTGCAGACCACCGGGCAGCAGCCCCTGCGCGTTGATCTCGTGGACCTTGGCCTTGACGCGGCCCACCACCTCCTTGGCGTTGCCACCGCGCAGCATCATCACGATGCCCGCGACCGCCTCGGTCTCGCCGTTCTTGACGACCGCGCCCTGGCGCACGGCCGCACCGACCTGCACCTGCGCAACGTCCCGCACGAACACCGGCACGCCGCGCTCCTCCTTGAGCACGATCGAGCCGATGTCCTCGACGCTGCGGATCAAACCAACGCCACGGATCAGGTACTGCTCGGCGGCCGAGCGCAGCACGCCGCCGCCGGCGTTCGCGTTGTTGCGCTCGATCGCGTCCTGCACTTCGCGCAGGCTCAGCCGGTAGTGGCGCAATCGGTCGGGGTTGACCAGCACCTGAAACTGGCGCTCCAGGCCGCCCATCGAGTTGATTTCGGCCACGCCCGGGATGGCGCGCAGCATCGGTCGCAGCACCCAGTCCTGGATCACGCGCCGCTCCATGAGCTCCTCGGCGCTGAGCTGGCGGTCGCCGTCGCCCGGGTGTTTGAGCGTGTACTGGTAGACCTCGCCCAGGCCCGTCGAGACCGGGCCGAGCACCGGCACCACGCCCTCGGGCATCTTGGGCGTGACCTCGAGCAGCCGCTCCATGACGAGCTGGCGCGCGAAATAGACATCGGTCTTGTCGGTGAACACCAGCGTGATCAGCGACAGCCCTGCGCGGTTGAGCGCGCGCATCTCGGTCAGGCCCGGCAGGCCCGTCATCGCCACCTCGAGCGGCACCGTGACGAAACGCTCGACCTCCTCGGGCGATCGGCCCGGCACCTCGGTGGCCACCTGCACCTGCACATTGGTCACATCGGGGAAGGCGTCGACCGACAGGCGCATGGCCGCGCGGATGCCAAAGCCCACGAGTGCGAGCGCGACCACCACCACCAACAGGCGCTGCGTGAGCGCAGCGCGGATGAGCGATTTGAGCATGGCGAGGCGTCCTTACTCGAGCTCGGCGCGCTTGCGCTGGTTGTGCAGATGGAAGGCGCCGTGCACGACCACCGGGTCGCCCTCGGCCAGGCCCTGGCGCACAGGGCGCCATTCGTTTTGCTGAGGCCCGAGCTCGACCGGCGTGTAACGGTAGCGGCCATCGCCGATGCGCTGGTAAACGTGGTCGCGGTCGTTTTCGCGAATCACCGCGTCCTGCGGCACGGTCAGCAGCCGCTGGCTTTCGCCGCGGATGCGCATGGTCGCGAGCATCTGCGGCTTGAGTTCGCGCCCCAGGTTGTCGACCTGGGTGCGGATCGGCACGGTGCGCGTCTCGGGCGAGACGGTGTCGCCGACGTAGACGATCTTGCCCGAGAGCTGGCGGGCGCCGAGCGCCGGCACCTCGATGTCGACGCGCTGACCCACGCTCACCGTGCGCGCGGTCTGCTCGGGCAGCTCGCCGACGACCCAGACGCGGCTCAGGTCGGCCACCGTGAACAGCGGATCGCCGGGCTGCGCGACCTGGCCATTGCTGACCTTGCGCTCGATCACCACGCCCGAGAGGGTCGAGACCACGGTGGCGTAAGGATGCAGCGTGCCCTGTTCACGCAGCTGTGCGAGCGCCTCGGCGGGAATGCCCAGCAGACGCAGCTGGTCCTGCAGCGCGCGTTTTTCGGCGCGCGCGACCGCTTGCTCGGACTCACGGCGCTGCAGTTCGGCCGAGCCGATCACATCGGCCTGGAACAACTGGCGTGCGCGCTCGACCGCGCGGTCGGCCAGCGCCGAGGCCGAATGCGCACGCAAATACGCCATCTGCGCTTGCGCCAGCTCGGGGCTGGCCACGCGCGCGAGCGCCTGACCCTGCTGCACGCGGTCGCCGATTTCAACCAGCACATCGGTCACGCGCCCGGTCACCGACGCGCCGATGCGCGTGACGAGCCGGTCATTGGCCTCGATGCGCCCGACCACCTCTTTCATCGGCTCGAGGTCCTTGAACTGCACCGGCATCACCTGGAAGCGGCCTGCCATCTCGGGCGGCACCTGCACCACCAGCGGGTCGGCCTCGGCCTTGGCTGGGGCTGTGGGCGTGCTCGTCTGCGGCTGGCACGCGGCCAGCCCGAGCAGCAACAAGGAAACCGCGGCAACGCGCAATGCCGGCGCGGATTGGGAACATTGAACGATCTTCATGGCCATCCCGTCTCAAGGCTGGGGGTCGTGGGCAAACTGCCCGGAAAGCTGGTCGAGTGCGATGCGCGCGGACTGTTGCTGGTAGCGCGCCTGCAGCAGGTCGGCGCGCACGCCGCGCAGCACGCGCTGCGCGTCGAGCACATCCAGGATGCCGCGCTCGCCAAAGCGGTAGGCCGCCTCGGCCACGCGCACAGCGGCCTGCGCTTCGCGCAGCACACCCTGGCTCAGCGCCTCGACGCGAAAGCGCGCCATGTCCAGGGTTTTCCAGGCGATCTCGATCTGACGGCGCAGCTCGCCCTGGCGGCCCTCGAGCCGCGTGAGCGCGCGCTCGACCTCGGCCTGCGCCTCGGCGATCGGGCCGCTGCGCTGGTCGAGCAAGGGCAGCTGCAGGCCCACGCCCCATTGGCTCAGCCGCAGCTGCGGGTCGCGGTTTTCGCTGTAGCGCAGCTCCAGCCCGGGCAGCCGGCTCGCGCGCGCCGCGCGCCATTTCGCAAGCGCACGTGCATGCTCGTGGCGCAGGCCTGCGAGCTCGGGGTTCAGGCGCTCGGCCTGGGCCTGCAGCTGGGCCATGTCGGGCATGTCCAGGCCGTCGCTGAAGCTCGCGCTGAGCCGCCAGCGCGCGGGCAGCTGCCCGGCCGCCATGCGGTTGAGTTCGAGCAAAGCGTGCTCGGCCTGCAGCGCCGCGGTCTTTTGGCGTTCGCGCGCATGGATGACCTCGGCATCGGCCTTGATGATTTCGTAGCGTGCAGCCTCGCCGCTGTCCACCCGCACGCGCACGCGTTCGCGCACTTGCTCGAGCAGCTCGAGCGCGGCCGCGCTCGATTCGGCCTCGGCCTGGTGGAGCAGCGCCTCGTAAGCGCGCAGCCGCACCTGGGCCACCAGGTCGCTGCGCGTGGCGGCCAGCTGCTGCGCGCTGCCCTGCGCGCCGGCCTGCGCGGCCTCGATGCGCGCGCTGCGCATCCAGGGGTTTTCAATCGGCTGCACCAGGCTCCAGCCCTCGGCCCGCTGGCCCGCTGCGCCCACCGGCTGCCAGGGCCCGCGCTGCCATTCCACCTTCGGGTTGACCAGGGCAGCGGCCGTGCCCACGCCGGCACGCGCACCGTCGACGCTGCTGCGCGCGGCGCGCAGCGTGGGGTTGTGGTCGAGCACGATGCGCGTGATCTGCTCGACCGTGAGCTCGGGCCCCGGCGCGGCGCGCTCGCCCGCGTGCACCAGGATCGGCAGGCACAGCACGCCCACCCAGCCGCCGAGCAGCCATGCGCGCGCGCGGTTTCGCAACCCTGACTTGTTCTTGTTCGTTGTGTCGTGCACCTGGTCCTCCCCGGGGACGAAAAATGCAGAGTTTAGTGACGCGACAAAAACATAAAAATCATCATGGAAATGATTAAGACTTCGGTTTTTCAGAAGTCAGTGGCGGCCCTGGTTTGGGCCGCCATGCACAGCGGGAAGGACGCGGGGACGGTCAGACGCGTTCGAGGATCAGCGCGATGCCCTGGCCCACGCCGATGCACATGGTGCACAGCGCGTAGCGCCCGCCCGTGGTGTGCAGGCGGTTGATGGCGGTGGTGGCCAGGCGCGCACCCGAGGCGCCCAGCGGGTGACCCAGGGCGATGGCGCCGCCCCAGGCGTTCACGCGCGCGTCGTCGTCTTTCAGACCCAGCAGGCGCAGCACGGCCAGGCCTTGCGCGGCAAAGGCTTCGTTGAGTTCGATCACATCGATCTGGTCCAGCGTCAGGCCGGTCTGGGCCAGCACTTTTTGCGTGGCCGGGGCCGGGCCGATGCCCATGATGCGCGGCGCCACACCGGCAGTCGCCATGCCCACCACGCGGGCCTTGGGCGTGAGGCCATACTTGGCGGCTTCGGCCTCACCGGCCAAGAGCAGCGCGCAGGCGCCGTCGTTCACACCCGAGGCGTTGCCCGCCGTCACGGTGCCATCGGGGCGCACCACGCCCTTGAGCTTGGCCAGCGCTTCCAGGCTGGTGGCACGCGGGTGCTCGTCGGTGTCGACCACGATGGCATCGCCCTTTTTCTGGGGAATGCTCACGCCCACGATCTCGCGGGCCAGGTGGCCGGCCTGGATCGCGGCCACGGCGCGCAGCTGGCTGTTCATGGCCATCAAGTCTTGCGCTTCGCGCTCGATCTTGAAGTCGGTCGCCACGTTCTCGGCGGTCTCGGGCATGGAGTCCACGCCGTAC
>JACCEC011755876.1_pt1 | contig 53695 bp, 51 predicted proteins | sample 7450121 | NCBI WGS metagenome assembly JACCEC01 (sample SAMN15323455, study PRJNA562643) | freshwater metagenome | isolation source: river surface water | place: USA:Blue River Watershed | collected 2017-08-18
GTTCATTTTTTGAGTTTTGGGTTAAAATATCCACTCGATTGAATTTATCCTGATCAGCTTCTTGATTGGTTTCGCTTTCAAGGATTTGGAGGATGGTGATATCATCAAAAAGGATTTCGGATAAAAACCCTTCCAGCACGACAAAATTGGCTTTGTTGCGGAGGAGTTTTTTGACAGCCCAATCAAACCGAATTAATTTTTTGCTCATGGGATTTTGTATTTATGATACAAAGGTACAAAAAAACAAAAATAAGTATAAGATTTAGAGACTAATTCGGCTATTATGTGGTGTTTTGTCCTGCTATTCATCAAATTCTAAGTAGAGGTATTTCATATACATTTTAGTACAAATCTTCTATCTCTTCAGTATGTTGTAGAATAAATATTTTCGATTTTAATGTACTAAAGCGGTACACTTCATCCTACTTTACTAAAGTATTAATTTTTTTTTATACCTTCGCAAATATTTGTCTTTATTTTATTGTAAATAACACCAGATTCAACATACTAATTTTTTATCGTATATTCAATGGAACGCTTTACCGGACTTGTGGGAATAGTACTTATTCTCGGAATTGCTTATCTTATGTCGAATAATCGCAAACAAATCAACTACCGTACGGTAGGTATAGGTTTGTTACTTCAAGTGAGTTTTGCGATTTTTATTTTAAAAACCTCTGTCGGACAAGCTTTGTTTGATTGGTTAGGTAAACGTATTCAGACAATATTAAGCCTAGCAGATAAAGGTGCGGATTTTGTGTTTGGTCCGTTGGTTAGTCCAATGTTATTAGGGAAAGTATTTGGGCAACAGACGATTTTTTTCTTTAAAATTATTCCGACAATCATTTTTGTGGCTGTTTTAGTGAATATTTTATACCATTTAGGTATCATGCAACGTGTTGTGGCTATTTTGGCAAAAGGAGTTAAATGGTTGATGGGAGTGAGTGGGGCAGAAGCTCTGTCGAATGTAGCAAGTGCTTTTGTGGGACAAGTGGAGGCTCAAATCATGATTAAACCCTATTTGAAAAATATGACACAGAGTGAGTTGTTGGCATCTATGGCAGGTAGTTTTGCTTGTATTGCCGGAGGTGTAATGGCTCTTTATATTTCATTCGGTATTCCGGCTCCGTATTTATTGGCAGCAAGTATTATGGCTGCTCCTGGGGCTTTAGTAATTGCAAAAATTATTCATCCCGAAACACAAGAATCTGAAACTAAAGGAACTGTCAGTGTTGAAATTAAAAAAGCTCATGCTAATTTGCTAGATGCTATTGCTGCCGGTGCGAGTGAAGGCTTAAAAGTAGGTTTTAATGTCATTGCGATGTTGATAGGGTTTATTGCTTTAATTGCTTTGATTGATCTAATTTTATCAAAAACTGGAATGCTATGGGGGCAACAAGATTTAAGTATGAACTTTATTTTGGGTAAAGTATTTTCGGTATTTGCTTGGGCAATGGGTGTGCCTTCAAAAGATATAGAAATTGCAGGATCTTTGATGGGGACTAAAATGGTAGTGAATGAATTTGTGGCTTATTTAGAGTTATTGAAAGTGAAAGACCAAATTGACCCTAAAACATTGGCAATTACGAGCTTTGCTCTTTGTGGATTTGCTAATTTCAGTTCAATTGCCATACAAATTGGCGGAATAGGCGAATTAGCTCCTTCTCGTCGTCAAGATTTGGCAAAATTAGGGTTTAAGGCATTAATTGCTGGTACATTAGCAAGTTATTTAAGTGCCACTATTGCGGGTTTATTGTTATAATTTTTAAAAATATTCAAAATGAGAGTTTCGTTAATCGATACTCTCATTTCTTTTGAAAAATTCCCCGATATGCCATAAAATTCCAGAAGGGTCGTGAATAAAACATTCCTTGCCCCAATCCATTGTTCGGATAGGATCAAGGCGAACTTTATCGAACTTTTTATCCAATTCGAGAGTGAGTAGATTTGCCCAAAATTTCTCCACATCTTGTACTTCCATGAATAGCATCGTGTTATCTACCCAATCTTTGATGTATGCTTTCTGTAAATAAAATCCGATAGAGTCATTGCTAAAATAACTTAAATTATCATCTAATTTTGTTTGCTTAAATCCCAACGCAACATAAAATTCGGATGAGATATCGAAATTTTTTGCCCCAAGAAATGGTCTGATAGAAATAACTTCGTGTTTCATAATAAAAAAGCCGTTTTATTTATAAAAACGGCTAAATTTGGAAGATTTAATTATTTTCTGCTCTATAATATAAAGTTGAGCAATTTTCTTTTCTGAAAATTTTCTTTGCCATTTGATGTAAGCTTTCTGGAGTAATCTGTGCAATCCTTTGGGCATCTTCATTACACCAATCCACATTTCCTGCATTGGCAGCAAAGGCAATATTCATGGCTCGGTTTAATAATTCTATTTCTGCAAAAGCAATCGTTGATTCTGCTTGGTTTTTTACTTTCTGAAGTTCTTTTTCACTTAATATTTCTTGTGAAATGCCATCTATTACCTCATTGATGGCAGCATCAGCTTCCTCCAAGGTGATGTTTTCGTTCAGATTGCCTTGAATAATTAATAAACCTGGTTCGAGAGAAGCTGTGACGTATGCGTTGATTGAGTTGAAAAGTTGCTTTTCTTTCACTAAAGTACTATATAGTCGAGAAGATTTTCCTCGTCCTAAAATATCGCTCAATAAATCCGCATCGTAGAAATTTGCATCAAATCTCCCTGGCATGTGATAGGCTTTATAAATTGCATTAAGTGGCACTTTAGCTGTAACTTCCAAGAATTTTGAAACTTTTTGCTCGGGTTCTTGAGGTAAATTTCTAATATATTTTTCACCCGCTGGAATAGGTTCAAACCATTTTTTGCACAATTCTTTTACTTTCTCTAAAGTGATATCTCCGGCAACTACCAAAATAGCGTTATTCGGAAGATAATACTTATAGAAAAAGTGTTTTACATCTTCCATAGTAGCGTCTTCAATATGCTTGATTTCCTTGCCAATAGTTGCCCATTTATAAGGGTGTTTTTCATAAACCAAAGGGCGTAATTTCAACCATACATCACCGTAAGGTTGGTTGAGATACCTTTGTTTAAACTCTTCAATGACAACTTTTTGTTGTACTTCCAATACCTTTGGGTCGAAAGATAAGCTCAACATACGGTCAGATTCTAGCCAAAAAGCGGTTTCAATATTTTGAGCAGGTAACGTAATATAATAATTCGTAATATCAGGAGAAGTAAAAGCGTTATTTTCACCTCCAACATTTTGTAGAGGTTCATCATAGCTTGGAATATTTTTCGAGCCTCCAAACATCAAGTGCTCAAAAAGGTGTGCAAAACCAGTCTTATCTTCGTCTTCATCTCTCGACCCTACGTTGTAAAGAATATTCACCGCAGCCATTGGGGTAGTATGGTCTTCATGGACATAAACTTCCAGACCGTTATTTAATGTAAAGTGTTGGTAATTAATCATATTGACGGTATTTGCGTTTGCTCACGTTTGATGTTTATTTTGTATAAATATACTATTTTGGCGGTTCAACCAAAATGCAAATTTAAAACATCTTTCCGAAAGCAAAAGTTTATATTACATTTGTCGAAAATATTTTTTCTATGAACATAAGAATTGGTCAAGGATATGATGTTCACCAATTAGGTGAAGGGTACGAATTATGGCTTGGTGGGGTCAAAATTCCCCATACGGTAGGTTCGGTAGGGCATTCAGATGCTGATGTGTTATTGCATGCGATGTGTGATGCTTTATTGGGTGCGGCTGCGATGGGCGATATTGGTAAACATTTTAAAAATACGGACCCTCGTTGGAAAGGAATTGATAGTAAGATTTTGCTTAAAATTGTGGTAGAAATGCTACAAAAAGAAGGTTATAAAATTGGCAATATCGATTCAACAGTTTGCTTACAAGAGCCTAAAATTGGTAAATATATCCCAGAAATGATTCGTGCAATTGCGGATGTTAGCGGATTACCCGAAAACTGTATTTCTATCAAAGCAACCACTACTGAAGAGATGGGCTTTGTAGGTCGAAAAGAAGGATTAGAGGCACACGCCGTTGCTCTAATTTACAAATAAACAAGACTTATCGCCACAATCGACAAAATTGTCGAACTATGGTTTATTAAATTCTACTTTTTGTCTTTTTTCCTTATATTGCATATAAATAAATATTTTTATGATGCAATATAAGGATTCAACTCTATTTTTTCTTCGCAAAAATCTACTGATTGTCGTTTTTTCAATGTCTTTGTCGATGGCATTTTCCCAACAAATTAAAATTGGTGATAATGCTGGTGTCGTCACCTTTGAAGAATACGAACCAAAATCTACACTTGTTGTACCCGGAAAGCCAATTACTAAGGCTAAATTTCCATTTATTGATGTGCATAATCACCAATGGGAAATGAAAAATAGAGCCGATTTGGAAAAATTAATTGTCGAAATGGACAAGATGAACATGGCAGTCATGTGTAATTTGAGTGGTAGGGGTTTTAATCAAAGTTTATCTTCAAGTACACAAGGATTAGAAGCAATGATTGGGGCAGTGAAGGCAAATTTTCCTAATCGTTTTACTATTTTTACAAATATTGATTTCAATAAAATAGATGAACCAAATTGGACAGAAAATGCCGTGAAATTATTAGAAGAAGATGTGAAAAATAGGGGGGCAAAAGGACTTAAAATCTATAAAAGCCTTGGATTTAATGTAAAAGATAAAGGAAAATTAGTTCGGGTAGATGATGAAAGAATTGACCCAATTTGGCAAAAAGCGGGTGAATTAGGTATTCCAGTACTCATCCATACAGCAGATCCTGCGTCTTTTTGGCAGCCACTCGATGCTCAAAATGAGCGTTGGTTGGAGCTAAAAACACACCCGAATCGAAAGAGAGATGCGGCAGAAGGAAAAGATTTTACATGGGAGCAACTGATTGAGCAGCAACATAATGTTTTTAGAAAACACCCCAAAACAACATTTATCAATGCTCACATGGGCTGGTTTCCGAATAATCTCAATAAATTAGACTCCTTGATGGATACTTTTCCGAATATGTATGTTGAAATTGGAGCAGTAATTGCAGAATTAGGAAGACAACCTCGAATGGCAAAGAAATTTTTCGACAAACGACAAGATAGAATTTTGTTTGGAAAAGATTCGTGGGTTCCCGATGAATACCAAACCTATTTCCGAGTATTAGAGTCAGAAGATGAATATTTCCCGTATCACAAAAAATACCATGCTTATTGGAAAATGTATGGAATGGGGCTATCTGATGAAGTTTTGAAGAAAATATATTATAAAAATGCCCTAAAAATTATTCCGGGATTAGATAAATCTCAATTTCCTAAGTAATTGTTCACATTTCATAACCTAAACTAATTTTTCAGATGAAACACCTCTCGCTCTTTGCTTGTATGTTTTTGTTATTAACTACAAGTATTTATGCTCAAAAGAAAAAAAACTCCGCAAAGCCTATTCCTGATAAAGTGGAGTTGTTGAAACAAGAATTGATTAAAAAAATAGATGAGAAGCAAAAATTCACTCAAGAAGTAAACGACCAAATATTCAGCTATGCAGAATTGGGATTTCAGGAGTTTGAAACATCAAAATTTTTAACCAATTTATTAGAAAAAAATGGATTTCAGGTTGAAAGGGGGATTGCTGGAATGCCTACCGCTTGGATAGCCAAATGGGGTTCGGGAAAACCTGTTATTGCTGTTGGAAGTGATATTGATTGTATTCCTAAAGCTTCCCAAAAGCCAGGAGTAGCGTTTAAATCTCCAATTGTGGAAGGTGCTCCCGGACATGGTGAAGGGCATAATTCAGGGCAAGCCCTCAATATCACGGCAGTTTTGGCTTTGAAAGAACTAATGGAGCGTGAGAAAATTCCAGGTACATTGGTTTTATGGCCTGGGGTAGCTGAAGAGCAAGTAGGGGCAAAAGCTATTTTTGTGAGAGAAGGCTATTTTAAAGATGTAGATGCTTGTATTTTTACGCATGTTGGAGATAATTTAGGAGTTGCTTGGGGTGATGCAGGAAATACGGGCTTAGTATCTGTTAAATTTCATTTTGAAGGGTCTGCAGCTCATGCTGCTGGGGCTCCATGGGTAGGAAGGAGTGCCTTAGATGCAGTAGAATTGATGGATATAGGTTGGAATTTTAAAAGAGAGCATTTAGAAACTACTCAGCGTTCGCATTATGTTATTTCTGATGGGGGGGATCAACCGAACGTAGTGCCTTCTAAGGCATCTGTTTGGTATTATTTTAGAGAACGTACCTACCCGAGAATCAAAAAATTGTTCGATAATGCCATGAAAATCGCTGAAGGTGCAGCCTTAATGACCGATACTAAGTTTACTTATGAAATATTAGGAAGTGCTTGGCCAGGGCATTTTAATAAGCCTATTGCCGAAACAATGTATCAAAATATTAAACGTGTCGGCTTGCCTCAATGGTCTGAAGCTGACCAATTATTGGCAAAAGCGTCGCAAAAGGAACTCAAATCATCGAAAATTGATGGCTTAGCAACGCAGTTAGATAGCATCGGAGAGCCTGTTTACTCTCCAAATGTTGTTCGCCAAGGTGGCTCTGATGATATTGCGGATATTTCTTGGTCTATTCCGACTGTCGTTTTGAGATATCCTGCCAATATGCCTGGTATGCCAGGTCATCATTGGGCAAACGCAATTACAATGGCAACTCCGATTGCTCATAAAGGGTGTACTGCTGGTGCTAAAGTTGAAGCTCTTACACTTCTCGACATGTTATTGAAGCCAGAAGTAATCCAAAGTGCGAAGGAATATTACACAAATGTACAAACAAAGGATACGAAATATACGCCATTGATTTCTAAAGATGATAAGCCTGCGATTCATCTAAATAAAGAAATCATGGAAAAATTCAGACCAGAAATGAGTAAGTATTATTATGATTCAAGCAAATATAGTACTTATTTAGAGCAATTAGGTATCAAATACCCTACTGTGAGAGAAGAAAAATAGCTCAATTTTATAGGAATAAAAGGGGATAATTGATTGAAAATTATTCCCTTTTATTGATTAATCTTCAGGAAAAGGAATATAGACAAAACCCGCAAAACCACCTTCAATTACAAATAAACAACAATATTCATCAGCATTTTTGTAGTTCTCCTTGAATAATTCAATAGATTCTTCACCAATAAGATTTCTTTGTACAAATTCATCCAAAAAAGAAGCTTTATAGTCAAATTGCGTATCAAAATCTAATCGGGTGAATAGCATTTGTCCAACTTCAACGAGCGTACGGGTGACGATAAATATTGGGTTTTCCGAAAACCCTCTTTTCCGAATTTGGTAAGATGCTTCTTTGAGATGGTCTGATACTTTAACAAAATCATTGGCAATAAATCCCATTATTTTTGAGTCTAACTCCGGAGAATTAGCATCGTCCATAATTGTATTTTCGTTGGTATGTGAAATCATTTTTTTTATATTTTTATTGAAAATTACATCCTGGCTGCTACCAATAAACTCAGGTCTTTATATCTTAGACGATAACGTTGAGCAATTGATAAATTGGTAATACTTCCATTAAAACAATATACTCCTTTTGTAAACCATTGTTTGGCAAAAATCATCTCCTCGATACCCCCAATATTACCTGTTTTTAATAAAAAAGGAGTAAATACATTACTTAGTGCAATGCTTGCAGTATGGGCAACCCGAGAGGCAATATTGGGTACACAATAATGTGTAATACCATATTTTTGAAAAGTTGGATTTTTGTGGGTAGTCATTTCTGAGGTTTCAAAGCATCCCCCTTGGTCGATAGAAACATCAATAATAATTGAGTTAGCCTTCATTCTTGATACCATTTCATCCGAAACTATTAGTGGGGCAACACCCTCTTCCGAGCGTATTGCTCCAATCACCACATCGGCTCTTGCAATGGCATCACTCAGTGTATCAGAATCGATGATGGAGGTGTAAATATGTTGCCCAACAGCGTATTTTAATCGTTGAAGGCGATAGATATGCTGGTCGAATACTTTGATTTCTGCTCCTAAGCCTAATGCCGTTCTGGCAGCGTATTCTCCTACCGTTCCGGCACCAATAATGACCACTTTTGTAGGGGGGACTCCCGTAATTCCACCTAAAATCATTCCTCTTCCATCATGTACACTACTGAGATACTCTGCCGCAATCAGCATTACGGTACTTCCAGCAATTTCGCTCATGGTACGGATAATAGGAAAATTGCCAACTTTATCTTGTATAAGTTCAAAGCCAATTCCGGTAGCTCTTTTTTTGTTCAAAAACTCAAAATAATCTTTAGAAAGTCCTGGCATATTGAGTGCCGAAATGAGTGTTTGTCCGTTTTTTATATATTTTTTTTCTTCCTCAATGATAGGTTCAATTTTGAGGATGAGATCCGCCTCAAAAACATCTTTGTGGTTTTCAACGATTTGAGCTCCGGCTTCACTATATTCCGAATCAGCAAATTTTGCACCTTTTCCTGCACCTTTTTCAATCAAAACCTCATGCCCATTTTTGATAAGTAAAGATACCGCTTCTGGCGTGAGAGCGATTCTGTTCTCTTGAAGAGAAATTTCTTTTGGTAAACCTATAAATAGGTTTTTGTTACCTTTACGGATAATTTCGGGAGATTCTTGCGGATAGAGAGATTGCCTGGCAAGTTCAGAAATAGATTGGTCTTTCATATTGTTTCGTCCGTCAATAGAATATTTCTTTTTGCAAAATCATTTTGCTTGATTTCTATTTTAAAATAAGTATCTGGTAAAAAAGGTTTGATATTTTCCGCCCACTCCAAAAGGCATAGATTTCCTGAATCAAAGTATTCTTCAACCCCAAAATCTAAGGCTTCTTCAGGATTTTTGATTCTATAAAAATCAAAATGATAAATTGTTTTTTGTTCAGAATTAATATATTCATTTACAATAGAAAATGTTGGGCTATGCACGTCTCCGACAATTCCCAAGATTTCGCCCACTGCTTTGATGAGTGTCGTTTTTCCAGCACCCATTTCCCCCTCGAAAACCCAAATAGGATAGTTTTTGCCTTTTTCTACAACTATTTTTGCAATTTGATTGACTTCTGCTAACGAATATTCCATATTTATTTGGATATACAATTGATGCTCGCAGGATAAGAACTTGAGCTATATCCTACATTTTTTTTCGAAATTAAAACGAAATCAGGATTAAAGGAAACATTAGACGAAAACGCTCGTAATTTCTTGCAAAAATCGTATATTTACTTAAAATATTTTTAATAATCCGAACAAAATTTAGAATGAATAAAAAAAAATAAATTTTCTTGCCGATTTATATAAAAATATCTTCTTTTTTCAAGAACTTTGCCATCGAAATTAAAATTTTACAATTGTTTATTGAGCTGTTTTTGTAAGTTTTTTAGTTTTAAAATCTTCATAAATTATTATAATGTTTCAGAATAGAAAGCAAATCATTTTAGTTTTTTTCTTCTTTATTTGCGGTATCTACTTGATTCGCTTGCTTTATTTGCAAGTAATCGACAAACAATACCACACGATTGGTTCGACCGGAGCTTTAAAAAAAGAAGTTCAAATCCCTTTGAGAGGGCAAATTTATGACAGAAATGGCAAACTTTTAGTGGCTAATGTCGATGTATATGATATGTACGTGACTCCTTACAAAGTCAAAAGTATAGATACTTCGACTTTTTGTAGGTTATTCGACATCACCAAAGGTTATTTTGATAGTACGATGACCAATGCTAAAAGATATTCTCGTACACGTGCGTCTGTCTTTTTACGACAATTGTCTAAAGAAGATTATGCCCGAGTGGCAGATGCAATGGTGAGTTATCCCGGTTTTCATTTCGAGCTTTCGTTTTTTAGAACATATCCTGCCAAGACTATGGCAAATGCCTTAGGTTATATTGGTGAAATTAGTAAAAAGGCTTATGAAGCCCAAGAGGTAGAGTATTATCGAAGCGGGGATTACATCGGAATTACGGGTTTGGAAAAGCAGTATGAAATGGAATTGCGAGGTAAAAGAGGGGTAAGGTTCACGATGATGAACGTGCATGGTGAAAACAAAGGAGCTTATGCTGATGGGCAATTTGATACCCTTGCAGTAATTGGTAAAAATTTATATACCACTGTTGATGTAGAAGTTCAAAAGTTGGCGGATAGCCTTTTTCAAGGAAAAACTGGTTGTGCGGTGGCTATCGAACCTTCTAGCGGTGAAATTTTAGCAATGGGGTCTTATCCATATTTCGACCCGAATGTCTTGTCTGGCAAGCAATTTGCCAAAAATTTTAAAGAATTATCTCGGGATCCTGATAAACCTTTGAACGATAGGGTTGCCACTGGATTTTTTAGACCTGGTTCGACTTTCAAATTGGTACAAGCTTTGGTAGGTTTACAATTGGGTTCGATTAAACCCGAAACTTTCTATGTATGTGGCAATGCTCCTGTCAAATGCCACGGGCATCCATCGGGAGATTTGCATAATGCTGTACGATTCTCGTGTAATCCATATTTTTATCAAGTATTTAGAAGTACGATGGGCTTGTCAGATCAGACAAATCCTTTCAAGGCTGCCCCTATTATGTTGTCAAAATGGCATGATATGGTAGAAAAATTTGGTTATGGTAAAAAATTAGGTATCGATTTGCCTTCAGAATCACAAGGATTATTGCCAAGCGTGAAGTATTATGATAAGCGATATGGCAAAGAACAATGGAAGTTTTCTAACATTTATTCCTTGAGTATCGGGGAGGGAGAAGTAGCTGTAAATATGCTAAAAATGGCTAATCTAGCTGCTACTATTGCTAATCGTGGCTATTGGGTAACACCACACTTGGTACGTGGTGTCGGGCAAAATGGGAAAGGAGTGAAGCCCGAATATCGTCAAATACATAGAACTGAAATTGATGCTCGAAATTTTGAGGCAATCATAGGCGGTATGCAAGATGCAGTCGAAAGAGGAACGGTAGGAGGTGGTGCAGGTATTGTGGAAGGTATCGAGATTTGTGGAAAAACAGGAACGTCTCAAAATGATAAAAGAGGAAAAGATAACTCTATATTTATTGCTTTTGCTCCAAGATATAAACCTAAAATTGCGATTGCTGTTATGGTTCAAAATGCTGGTTTTGGTGGCTCAGTAGCTGCTCCTATTGCGACTTTGCTTATTGAAAAATACCTCAAACGCAAAGTGTATCGTACGGCTTTGAAAGAAAGAATGATGAATATGTCTATTCGAACTTTTGAGGCGATGCAAGCTGGCAAAGCATCAAAAGATTTGAGAAGTTTGAGTGCTGAACCTGACAAAAAGGTGAGTCCAAAAGCTTCACCTACTCAAGAAAAAAAGAAAAAGCCTTATGTAAAGAGAATGGCTGCAACATTTATAAAACCTAAAGATTTTAACGAAATTTAATTTGGTATGGCACGTGATATTGATATTCGGGAAGGTATTGACTGGACAACAATTTGGCTTTATGCCGCTTTAGTAATTTTTGGATGGCTGAATATTTATGCAGCCGTCTATAATCCGGAAAATCCAATTACTATTTTTTCATTAGAACACAATGCAGGAAAACAGCTATTGTTTATTTGCTTGTCGTTTATTTTGATTTTATTAATCTTATTTGTGGATTATAAAGTTTACGATTCTTTTGCCTATTTTTTATATGGTTTTACTATCCTTTTACTGATTGCAACAATTTTTGTGGCAACAGAAATCAAAGGGTCTAGGTCTTGGATAAAAATTGGAAGTACTTTTTCATTTCAGCCTGCAGAGTTCTCAAAGGTAATCGCCTCTTTGGCAATATCAAGGTATTTGAGTACTCAGAATGTCAGTATGACTCGTTTAAGAGATGCTATTGTTGCTTTTGCAATTGTCTTTACACCTCCAATTATTATTATTTTACAAAAAGAAACGGGTTCTGCCTTAACTTTCGCTGCTTTCATTGCTGTATTGTACCGTGAAGGTTTACCAGGGATTTATCCGACTTTAGGAATTAGTTTGGCAATTTTATTCGTATTAGTGTTGTTTTTCGATAAATTCTACGTAGTAGCTGGTTTAGCTGTGGCTTGTGCCGCATTTTGGTACTTTTTCTTAAAACGCTACGAGCGTACTCAGCAAAATCTTGTACGATTAATAGGTGTTTTTACTATCGCTTCGGTATTTGTCTTTGGTGTGAAGTTTTTTACAACAAAAGTGCTTCAACCTCACCAACAAAAACGTATTCAAGTTTTGGTAAATCCCGATTCAGACCCATTAGGGGCTGGATGGAACGTAACTCAATCTCGTATTGCTATTAGTTCGGGAGGTGTTATCGGCAAAGGCTATCTACAAGGTACACAAACGAAATTTGATTTTGTTCCTGAGCAATCGACCGATTTTATTTTCTGTACTGTCGGTGAAGAATGGGGTTTTGTGGGTAGTTTATTCGTGATTTTGATATTTGCGGCTTTACTCAATCGTCTAATTAATTTGGCAGAAAAACAGCGGAGTAAGTTTGCCAGAATTTACGGCTATTGTGTTGCTTCTATCTTATTTTTCCATCTTTTGGTCAATATCGGAATGACTATCGGTTTAATGCCCGTAATTGGTATCCCATTGCCATTTTTAAGTTATGGAGGGTCGTCGCTTTGGTCATTTACGATTTTGTTGTTTATTTTCTTGAAATTAGATGCCCATCGAAGCTATAAAGTTTAAATTTTTAAGGCTGCTCCTGAGAGCAGCCTTTTTTATTGATAGATTTATGTAGTAGATTTCCTTCATTATTAATTTATATTTTTAACTATAATTATTGATTTATTTAGATAAAATAACTATTTTATTTTGTTTTTGTAAAAAATATATCTAATTTTGTTTGAAAATAAAGATATTTTATAATTTAGCTGATAGATAGTCATGGCAAAAGTAACAGAACATCTCAGTAAAAATAATGGGAAGCCAATTTTTTCAATAGAAATTATCCCGCCAACCAAAGGAAGTAATATTGATGGATTATTGAATGCTATTGAGCCGATGATGGAGTTGAATCCTCCATTTATTGATGTGACGTATCATCGTGAAGAATACATTTCTAAACAAATGCCCGATGGTTCTATCAGAGAAATTGCTACTCGTAAACGTCCAGGAACGGTCGGAATTTGCTCTGCTATTATGCAAAAATTCAAAATAGACCCTGTTCCTCATGTACTTTGTGGAGGGTTCAATAAAGATGAAACAGAAGATTTGTTGATTGATTTGAATTATCTGGGTGTAGAGAATGTATTAGCTTTAAGAGGAGATTATGCAAAACCTTACGATTCTTTTATGCCAAAAGAAGATGGACACACTTATGCGAATGAGTTAGTTGGGCAAATTGTGGCAATGAATCGTGGTCAGTATTTGCATGAAGAAGCGGAATATTTGAATGCAAGTAATTTTTGTATTGGGGTGGCAGCTTATCCTGAAAAGCATTTTGAGGCAGATAGTTTGGATTTTGATATGCTAAATTTGAAAAGAAAGGTAGATGCTGGAGCAGATTATATCGTGACACAAATGTTTTTTGATAATCAAAAGTACTTCGAATTTGTTAATCTTTGTCGTCAAGAAGGTATTAATATTCCGATTATTCCAGGTCTAAAAGTTCTTTCCACTAAAAAACAGATGGAGATTCTTCCTAAATTATTCTATTTGGGCTTGCCTGAAGAATTTAAGAAAAGTATTCAAGCTTGTGAAAATGATAAACAAGTAAAACAAGTTGGTATTGAGTGGACAATTCAACAATGTAGAGAATTGATGGAGTTTGGTGTGCCTGCCTTACACTTTTATACCATGAGCAAATCGGATACGACAATGGCTGTTGCCAGAGAAATATTCTAAGAAACAGGCTTTATTGCCTGTTTCTTTTATGGTAAAATAAGTGAATATCCTTTATTTTGGAACGTGCTGAAGGTGAGTAATGCTGATTGTGCGACTTGTATATTTGAGTTTCTTTTCTCATCTACTAATTTTCTTGCACGCAAAGATTGTCCACAAACATAGAATTTTACACCATTTGCTGCTAATTCGTTGATAAGTGCAGTATTTGGATTTTTTATCCCAAATTTCTTACTATAAGCCTCATCATCTAAAATATTTGGAGTGGCTAAGAAATGAAATACAGCAACAATTGAGATATTTTTTGTTGGAATACCCGCCTCATGGTGTAAATTTACCAATCTTGCTAATTTATCAATCGCTGCGTTGACAGAGTCGGGCTTATCGGAAGCTTTAGATAGATCAACAATAATTTTGTATTTCATTTGCTTATCGGCAATAGATACTGCTTCTGGAACTTCGTACATTGTTCCTCCCGATTTAATAACAGGATTGATTTTCTTTTGTGCATTTGCTAGGAATGTAGTTCCTCCAAATAATAATAAAAGAATAGCTTTTTTCATGGTAATTGCCAGGGTTAAATAAAAAGTTCCGAAATTAAATTTCGGAACTTGAGGGTTAATTTTAAATATCAATTTTAGCATATTTGGCATTTTTTTCAATGAAGTCCCTTCTCGGTCCAACTTCATCACCCATCAACATCGCAAAAAGATGATCTGCCTCCGCCGCTGATTCAACAGTAACTTGCTTTAAGCTTCGTTTTTCTGGTCTCATGGTTGTTTCCCACAATTGCTCAGGATTCATTTCTCCCAAACCTTTGTAACGTTGGATACCGACATTTTCTTCTTTTCCACCACCTGCCAAACGTTTTACTGCAATAGCCCTTTGCTCTTCTGTCCAACAATATTCTTCCTCCTTCCCTTTTTTTACTAAATAGAGTGGAGGTTGAGCAATATAAATGTACCCTCTTTCAATCAATTCTTTCATATAACGATAGAAGAAAGTAAGAATTAAAGTACGAATGTGACTTCCATCCACATCGGCATCGGTCATAATTATGATTTTGTGGTAGCGTAATTTGTCTAAATTTAGGGCTTTTTCATCCCCTTCTCTTCCAATTTGAACCCCCAATGCAGTGAAGATATTTTTTATCTCTTCATTTTCATAAATTCTGAATTCCTGAGCCTTCTCAACATTCAATATTTTACCTCTCAATGGCAAAATCGCTTGAAAGGCTCTATTTCTTCCTTGTTTTGCACTACCACCCGCACTATCACCCTCTACCAAATAAACTTCGCAAATACTTGGGTCTGATTCCGAACAATCTGCTAATTTTCCAGGAAGTCCGCTACCAACTAATACATTTTTGCGTTGAACCATTTCTCTGGCTTTTTTAGCTGCAATACGTGCTTTAGCTGCCAAAAGTACTTTATCGATAATGATTCTTGCTTCTTTAGGGTGTTCTTCTAAATAATTTTCAAGCATTTCTGCTACGCAAGAGCTTACTGCTGAGGTTACCTCGCTATTACCTAATTTGGTTTTGGTCTGTCCTTCAAATTGTGGTTCGGCAACTTTGACAGAGATAACAGCAGTTAATCCTTCACGAAAATCATCTCCACTAATATCAATTTTTTCTTTTGCTAAAATCCCTGATTTTTCTGCATAAGATTTGAGTGTTCGGGTGAGAGCCATTCTAAAGCCCGACACGTGCGTACCACCTTCATGTGTATTGATGTTATTTACAAAAGAATATACATTTTCGCTGTAACTTGTATTGTAAAGCATCGCAACATCTACTGGCACTCCATCACGGCTACCTTCCATAAACATTGGTTCAGGAATTAGCTTTTCTCGTCCTGCATCGATATAGGTGACAAATTCTGCAATCCCACCTTCAGAATGGAAAGTATCTGTAATTGGATTGTTATTCTCATCTTTTTCACGTAAATCTGTGAGAATAATCGTGATTCCTTTGTTTAAGAAGGAAAGTTCACGCAAACGATTAGCTACAGTTTCGTATTTATACTCTGTCGCAGTAAAAATTGATGCATCGGGTTTGAATGTAACCATCGTGCCGGTATCATTTGCTTCACCAATTTCACGTACAGCATACAGCGGCTTACCAATACTATACTCTTGCTCAAATATCTTTCCTTCACGGTGTACTTCTACTCTTAAATGAGTCGATAAGGCATTCACACAAGAAACCCCAACACCATGCAATCCTCCCGAAACTTTATAAGTATCTTTATCGAATTTCCCCCCAGCATGTAGCACTGTCATAACTACTTCTAAAGCCGATTTTTTTTCTTTCGAGTGCATTCCTGTCGGAATACCTCGTCCATTATCTTTTACCGTAACTGAATTATCTTCGTTGATTGTTACATAGATAGTATCGCAATGCCCTGCCAATGCTTCATCGATAGAGTTATCGACAACCTCCCAAATCAAATGATGTAAACCTTTCGGGCCAATGTCTCCGATGTACATTGCCGGACGTTTTCTAACCGCCTCTAAACCTTCCAGTACCTGTATATTCTCGGCACCATAATCTGCTCTTGATTTTTGAGGCTCTAAGCCTTCTTGATTTTCTGCCATTTTTGGAATAAATATGATTTATGAATCAACAAATATCTAAATGAAACTATTGATTTGTTGCCCTCGTTTATTAGGTGTATATTCACGTAAAGATAGTAATTTTTATCGAATTTTGAAAATTTGAAGGGGGCATAAAATTCAAAAAAACACTTGTTTTCTGAAAATGCTTGCTTGTCATTAAATATTAGGTTATGCAAAAGTACTTAGCTATTTTATTGTTATTTTCGTCTTGTCAATCGAATTTTTATTTAGTTCGTCATGCTGAAAAGGCAGATAATTCGTATAATCCTCCATTAAGCGAGGTCGGCATGAAAAGGGCTTTGGTTTTGGCGGATTCACTACAAACAAAATCGATTGATAGAATTTATTCAACTCATTTTATTCGTACCGAATCTACGGCTCAGCCTCTTGCCAATCAATTGTCTTTACCAATTCGGAATTATCATTCGTCTAAAGATTCTTTGGCTGATTTTATAGAAAAAATGAAAAAAATCAAAGGTAAAAATATATTGATTGTGGGTCATAGTAATACTTTAAAACATTTGGCTAATGGTCTTTCTGAAAAAGAAGTCATGCTTAATGATATTCCAGATTATAGATATTTCGATTTGTTGAAGGTACAAAGAAGTTTTTTCCCGATTAGGAAAATGAAATTTTATACCCAAACTTATGGAAATATTACGATAAAATAGTTTCTTTTGTGCAAATTTGGGCTGTTTCCCGAAAAAATATTAAATTCTGAAAAAAATATGAAATTTATTCGTCGTCTTACGATTGTGGTCTTGTGCTTCATTAGTGTGTCTTTTGTTGCTTTTAAAAGTGACGATCGCTATTTTGAAATTGCTAAAAATCTCGACATTTTTATTACTATGTTCAGAGAATTGAACGCTTATTATGTTGATGAAATTAATCCTACCAAGGCAATTCGAAATGGTATCGAAGCAATGTTAAAACAATTAGATCCTTATACTAATTTTTATCCAGAAGATGATATCGAGGATGTAATGACGATGATGACTGGTAAATATAACGGAATTGGTGCTACTGTCTCACATCGAGATAATAAACATATTGTGGTGATGTTGTATGAAAATTCGCCAGCAGATAAAGCAGGAATGAAAATAGGAGATGAAATTATTAAAATTGACGGGGTTGATTTATTAACAAGAAAAGAGGTTGATTTGGGTCGATTATTGAAAGGACAAACCGGAACGACAGTCAAAATTCAGGTAAAACGTTATGGAAAAATAAATCCAGTCGAGTTAATTGTGGGAAGGGATATTGTGAAAACAACGAATGTTCCGAATTATGGTATGATAAATGAGGAAACGGGCTATATTCAGTTGAATGATTTTACAGCAACTGCTGCAAAAGAAGTCAAAAGTGCATTTAATGAGCTAAAGGGACAAGGAATGAAAAAATTAGTGTTTGATTTGCGGGGAAACCCAGGTGGTTTATTGAACATGGCTGTTGAAATTTCTAATATTTTTGTTCCCAAAGATCAATTGATTGTTGAAACTCGAGGAAAAGTAAAAGAATGGAATCATCGCTATTTGAGCTTAGAAGCTCCGTTGGATACTGAAATTCCAGTGGCAGTATTGATTAATAGTCAAAGTGCCTCGGCGGCAGAAATTGTAAGTGGTACATTACAAGATTACGATCGTGCAGTTTTAATTGGACAACGTTCGTTTGGGAAAGGTTTGGTACAAACTACTAGGGATTTGAGTTTTAATACTAAAATGAAAATCACAACCGCTAAGTATTATATTCCAAGTGGAAGATGTATCCAAGCCTTAGATTATTCGCATAGAAATGCTGACGGAAGCGTTGGTCGGGTGCCAGATTCATTGAAAACAGCCTTTAAAACCAAAAATGGAAGAATTGTGTATGATGGTGGGGGAGTTGAGCCTGATATTAAATTGGATGCAAGTATTTTGTCGGGAATTACCTCACAATTGATACTGAAGAATTTTATTTTTGATTATGCTACAAAATATTATTTTGAGCATAGCAATCAAAAGCCAGAGGGTAAATTTGCATTGTCTGAATCTGATTATCAAGAGTTTATCGCTTGGCTAAAGGCTCAAAAGTTCAACTACGAAAGTCCTGAAGAAAAAAGTTTGGATATATTGGAAGCAACAGCAAAAAAAGAAAATTCTTATGATGATTTGAAGCAAGAACTATTGGCTCTTAAGTTGAAGGTGGAGCAATCCAAGTCGAAAGAATTACTCAAATACAAAGATGAAATAAAAGAACAATTAGAAAATGAAATTTTAAGTAGGTATTATTATCAAAAGGCAATGAAATTTGTATCTTTTGAAAGAGATAAAGAAGTGCAAGAGGCTTTAAAGTTATTCAAAAATATGCCAAAATACTATGAATTTTTGAAAGCAAAATAAATCATATCAGCAACTTTGTATTTCTTGTGTTTTTTTTTGAAAAAACAATTAAATATTTATTTTTTGTTGTATTTTTGTGAGGTTAATCAATTAAAATAAATACGATTATGTTCGGTTATCAATTTCCAACTTGGTATGCAATCGCTTTTTTTGCAACTTTGATGATTCTATCTTTTGCAGTAGGCAAATGGTTAGTTAAAAATGACAGAAATTATAAAGGTTTCTAAATAATATTTAATGATTGGGCTTCAAAAAAAGGAAGTCCAATCATTAAAAAATACCTTCTTCCAAATGTAAAATCTCACATTTTGGCAATTTTTTTGTCAAAACATTGGCTATAATTCTACTTCTTAGTCCATTCGAACAAACAACAATTATTTTTCTATATAATGCCATTTCGTCGAGATTATCCATGATTTCGTGCGAGGGAACATTTGTTCCACCAATATTAAAATCATGAAACTCTGTTTTTTCTCTAACATCCAGTAATAAAACATCTGGCTGAGTTATTAGGTTTTTGAGTGTTTCTAAGTCGATTGGGGTATAATTCATAGGAATAAAAATGGCACGATTGCCGTGCCATAAGTTGAATATTATTTATAAAGTGCAGCTCGCTGTGCCTTGATTTTTTCATCTGTTAAGAATCCGTCAAAGTCAATTAATTTATCTAAGCAGCCATTTGGCGTTAATTCGATAATGCGACTAGCAACTGTCTGAGTCAGTTGATGATCATGACAAGTAAACAAGATATTACTTGGAAATTCCTCCATTCCTTTGTTGAGAGCCTGGATAGATTCCAAATCCAAGTGGTTTGTAGGCTCGTCGAAAAGCAACACATTCGCTCCCGAAAGCATCATTCTCGAAAACATACATCTTTGTTTTTCACCTCCTGATAAGACAGTGCATTTTTTTAAGGCTTCTTCTCCTGAAAACAACATTCTTCCCAAAAATCCCCTGATAAAAGTTTCATCTTTTTCGGCTGAATATTGACGCAACCAATCTACCAAATCTAAATCAGAATTAGCGAAGTATTTGGCATTGTCATTGGGCAAATAAGAATGCGTAATGGTGATTCCCCACTTAAATGTACCACCGCTTGGAGCTTTTTCTCCCGATAAAATATCGAATAGTGCGGCAACTGCAAGCCCATCTTTACTTAAAAATGCGATTTTGTCGTTTTTGCCAACTTGAAAATTTAAGTCTTTGAATAGATAAGAGCCGTCTTCTAATTGATAGCTTAAATTTTCGACTAATAAAATTTGGTCGCCAACTTCTCTTTCAGGCTTAAATCCAATGTATGGATATTTTCTTGAGGAAGGCTGTATTTGCTCGATATTTAATTTTTCAATCATCTTCTGACGAGCAGTTGCTTGCTTTGATTTAGCAACATTGGCAGAAAATCGGCGAATAAATTCTTCCAATTCCTTTTTCTTTTCCTCAGCTTTCTTGTTTTGATCAGCTTTTTGGCGTGCTGCTAATTGGCTTGATTCATACCAAAAAGAGTAGTTTCCACCATAAAGTGTGATTTTTTTAAAGTCTAAATCCGCAATGTAAGTACAAACATTATCCAAGAAATGTCTGTCGTGCGAAACTACAATAACTGTATTTTTAAAATTCATTAAAAAGTTTTCTAACCAAAGAATCGAGTCGATATCGAGGTTGTTGGTTGGCTCATCTAATAATAAAATGTCTGGATTTCCAAATAATGCTTGTGCCAACAAAACTTTTACTTTTTCGGAAGGATTCATTTCCGACATTAGCGTATAATGAACATCTTCTTTGATGCCTAAACCAGAAAGCAAAGAAGCTGCGTCAGATTCAGCATCCCAGCCATTCATGTCGGCAAATTCTGCTTCTAATTCAGCTGCACGATTGCCGTCCTCCTCAGTAAAATCTGCTTTGGCATAAATTTCATCTTTTTCGAGGATAATTTGGTGCAATCGCTCATTTCCTCGAATGACAGTATTCAAAACTGTTTCTTCGTCAAAAGCATTTTGATTTTGTTTTAAAACAGACATTCTTTCGCCCGGATCCATGCTGATATTTCCGGTGGTAGGTTCTATTTCACCTGATAGAATTTTTACGAAAGTAGATTTCCCTGCTCCGTTAGCACCAATAAGCCCGTAAACATTGCCCGGTGTAAATTTTAAATTTACTTCTTCGAAAAGAGTTCTCTTTCCGAAACTTAATGAAATATTTGAAACTGTAAGCATTCTCGATGAATTTGGTGAACCATTTCGGGTTCAGTCTGATTGATAATATTTGATAAAAAATTATAAAATACCTTCGTCTGCAAAGCTAAAATAATGATAATCACTAAAAATAATATGGTCAAGAACTGGTATATCAAGCAATTTGCCTGCTTCTTTGACTTTTTTTGTTAAATCTTTATCGGCTTGGCTCGGTGTCAAATTTCCCGAAGGATGGTTATGCACTAAAATAATACCTGATGCGAGAGCATCGATAGCAGCTTTGAAAATGATTTTCGGGTCTGCGATAGTGCCTGCCACACCGCCGATACTTATCTGAGTAATTTTAGCAATTTCATTTGCCCTGTTTAATAAAATTACCCAAAATTGTTCGTGTAATAAATCCATTAAATAGGGGCGAATGGCTTCATGTGCATCTTTTGAAGAACTGATTTTTGTCTTTTTTCTGATATCACTTTCCTTTCGTCTTCTCCCCAATTCGAGAGCTGCCACGATAGAGATGGCTTTTGCTTCTCCGATGCCTTTGAATCTGCAAAGCTCGTCGATATTCATTTTTGCAAGCTCGTGAAGGTTGTTATTGGCACTTTGAAGAATTATCTTAGATAAATCAACGGCCGATAACTCCCTAGTCCCAGAGCCAATCAGAATCGCAATCAATTCTGCATCGCTTAAAGAGGCTTTGCCTTTTAGCATCAGCTTTTCTCTTGGACGGTCTTCTTCTGCCCAAGAACTTATTTTCGTTATCATTTTTATAAAGGCTCGCTAAAATATGCGAGTTTTAGTCAACAGCATGAGGGTAATTCTATGTTTGCCAAACAAAAAATGCTCACGGAGAATTTATTCCATGAGCAAAATATCTTGATGGGCGAAATTAAGCTAATTTAGCGATATACTTTGCCAAACCTGATTTCAAATTAGCAGCTTTATTTTTGTGAATCACATTTTTACGTGCTAATTTATCCAAAGATGAAGCAGCTGCTTTAAATAATTCGCTAGCGGCTAATTTATCTGTTAGACTGCGTAATTTTCTAACCAATGTACGAGTCGATTTGTGTTGGTAACGATTTCTTAAACGTTTCGCTTCGTTTGCTCTAATACGCTTTAATGCTGACTTATGATTTGCCATTGTATTTTATATAATAATTGTCTTATACTAAAAATTTGGAGTGCAAAATTAAATAAATTATCTGTTAAATAAAAAAATATGTTGGATTTATTTAAAAAAAATCCCCTCAATTATTCAGAATTGAAGGGTTTTTCTGGAAATAGTAGCGATTTACTTATTTTATATCTGCATCAATTACTAAAACTTTTTCCCAATTTGAGGAATTTTCTTTTTCAAAAGTTTGGTATTGTGTGCTTTGATTGAACTTTTCTATCTCAGCTTTATTTCTGAATGTCAGGTAGTGCATCACATCGTATGTTTCCGATGCTTCTTTGGAAAGATTAGTTTCTCCTGCCGAATAAGCAACTATTTCAGGAATTTCTCTTTTAAGATTCTGAAACGCTTCCAAATGCTTTTTCACAAGTATTTGTTTCTTCCCTTCTTTGAATTTGTAGCAAACAATTCTTTGGATTTGTGCTTTGGGAGGTGTATATGCCGACCCATAAGCTAAAATCAATGATAAAAATACAGCTAATGCAACAGCTGGGGTTAGATATTTTAATAATGATATTTTTTGTGAATGGTTCATGTCTTTTCCGAATAATATTTTGTTCTTCGTTGCAAAATTAACAATAATCATTATTATTTTTGTATTTTTTTTAGAAAAAATTTTAATGTTTTTGTATTTTTTAATTTATTCAGAATATTATTTGGTATTTGTGCCTTTTTTGTTTCTGTTGTAATTTGCTCAAATTATTCATATTTGATAAAATTAAGTTTATTTTTTTTGCATTTTTTTTAAAAAATTAAATATTATAGAAAAATATTGTTTCTAAACTCTTGATTTTTGAAGATTTTTTTTGGAAATTTTCTAAAATAAGTTTAAATTCAACTTCAATTTTTTGCTGTATTTTTAAAATATTATTCTGTGACTTATGAAAAGGCTTTTTGTCTGCATTTTTTTAGTTGTTTCAGGGCTGAGTCTTATGGACTTTGTTTCTCTTCACCTTTATTCCGCTTGGGGTTTTTATGCCCACCAACGTATTAATAGATTAGCTGTATTTACTTTGCCGAAAGAATTGATAGGATTTTATAAAAATAACATCGATTTTGTAACGGACAATGCTGTTAATCCCGATGAGCGTAGATATGCCATTAAAGAAGAAGCTCCCAGACATTTTATTGATTTAGATAATTATTCGGATTCTCTAAGGAGGAAAATGATTTTTTGGTCGTGGGCTAAAGCTAAAGAATCGATACCGGAGGATACTTTGTACAAACATGGCATTGTCCCTTGGCATATTTATTTTATGAAATATCAGCTTACGGAAGCATTTAGAGCGAAAGATATTCGGAAAATACTCATTATTTCTGCCGATTTGGGGCATTATATTGCTGATGCGAATGTACCTCTACATACCACCAAAAATTATAATGGTCAGTTATCGAACCAGCATGGTATTCACGGATTTTGGGAAAGCCGTTTACCAGAATTATTTGCCGAAAATTATGATTTCTTTGTTGGAAAAGCGGTTTATGAAGAAAAAGTTCAAGAAAGAGCGTGGCAGGCTGTTTTGAATGCCAATGCGGCATTAGATTCAGTTTTATCTTTTGAGAAAAAACTGAGTAAACAATACCGAGAAGATAAAAAATTTGGATTTGATGAAAGAAATGGACAAACGGTAAAGACTTATTCTCGAGAGTTTTCGGCAAAATACCATGAATTACTTCAGAATCAGGTAGAGAGGCAGATGAGAGCTTCGGTGAAAATGGTCGGTGATTTATGGCTGACAAGCTGGATTGATGCAGGGCAGCCAGACTTATCGAAGGAGAAAGTCTATGTGAAGTCAAAGGAAGATATGGATGCTGAAGTGTTGGAACGAAAATCGTGGTTGAATAAAATATTTGAAGTAAGAAGGGAAGCTGACAATTAATCGGATAAAACGATATTTTTTCGTTTTATCCGATTGATAACATTAGGCTTCAGATGAGAGCTTTACGACGGTTCGACCAATTTGTTCTCCTTTTAAAATTTTGTTGATTTCTTGAGGAAGTTCCTCTAAAGCAATAATTTTGCTGATGGATTCGAGATGGTCGGGCTTCCATTCCTCGGAGAGCTTTTGCCAAACTTTTTTTCGCCATTCTAAAGAACACTCTGATGAATCAATACCGAAAAGAGAGATACCTCTCAAAATAAAAGGAAATACACTCGTATGAAGCTCGGGAGATTGTACCAAACCACAAATAGAGACCAAACCATTATATTGCATAGATTTCAAAATAGTGGTCAAAATATTTCCACCAACTGTATCAACACAAGCGGCGTAAATGCCTTTTAACAAAGGTTTGCTGGAATTATCAGAAACTTCATCTCGGCTGATAATTTCTTTGGCACCGATGCCGTAAAGAAATTCATGTGCATGTTTTTTTCCACTAACAGCTACTACATGATATCCTAATTTTGCCAATATCATGACAGCCAGTGTACCAACTCCACCTGTAGCTCCCGTGACAATCACTTTGCCATTTTCTGGTTTAGAACCGTTTTCAATCAATTTATCGATACACAAGCCAGCGGTTAGTCCAGCTGTACCCAAAATCATACTTTCGGTTGGCGTAAGATTCTGAGGGAGTTTAATTGCCCATTTTGCCGGAATACGTATATATTCTCCAAAGCCACCAGAAGTATTCATGCCTAAGTCGAATCCAGTAATTAGGACTTGATCGCCAGGTTTAAAGTCCTCGGCAGAGCAAATTTCCACTATACCGAAGGCATCTATTCCGGGGGTATGAGGAAAATTACGGCTTACGCCTTTATTTCCAATCGAGGATAAGGCATCTTTATAATTAAGAGAAGAATACTTTACTCTAACCAATAATTCGCCGATTGGCAAATCGTCGATATTTCTTTCAACAATATCTTGTTGAAAATCTTTATTCTCATTTTCTGTTACGAGAAAAGCTTTAAATTTACTCATTTTAGGTGGTTTTGTTGTCAAAATATATAGGATAAAATTGTTGTTTTTCTCAAAACTCTATTTACAAAAGAAAAGATTCTAATTTGAAGAAATAAAATTTATTTTCCAACAAATTGCTTAATTTTGAGGTTCTAAAAATAAAATTTAATTGTAAATGAACGAAAATATCTCTAAAATTCAATCACAAATTGAGCCATTAAGGCAAGAAATTATCAATCATAAAGTATATGGATTAATCCGAGACTTGGATGATTTAAAAATGTTTATGCAGTTTCATATTTATGCGGTATGGGATTTCATGTCGTTATTAAAAGCATTACAAAATCAACTAACTTGTGTTAGCATCCCTTGGTATCCAACTTCGGATGCAGATTCAAGGTATTTGATTAATGAAATTGTAGTAGGGGAGGAGTCAGATGTAGATGAAAATGGAATTCGTAAAAGTCATTTTGAACTATATTTAGATGCGATGAACCAAGCAGGAGCAAGTACAGACGAGATATACATTTTTTTAGAAAATCTAAAAAGAGAAGGTCAATCAGCACCTGCATTTTTGGCAGCTAATACTCCTGCAGCAGCTCAAAGCTTTGTTAATTTTACATTTGATATTATCCAAAGTGGGAAGGCACACTTACAAGCAGCGATTTTTACTTTTGGCAGAGAAGATTTAATACCAAGTATGTTTTATTCAATAATAAATGATATTCATTTGTCAGTTCCGGATAAAATATCGATATTTAAGTATTATTTAGAAAGACATATTGAAGTAGATGGAGATCACCATAGTCATTTAGCTTTGGAAATGACCAATAACCTTTGTGGGGATAATCTTAATTATTGGGAAGAAGCACAAGAAGCCACTATCCAATCGTTGAAGAAAAGAATTGAATTGTGGGATGGGGTTTATGAAGCAATTAAGCAGAAAAAATCATAATGTTTTTGAGAAAGCTCTGAAAAACAGAGCTTTTTTTATTTACTGAATCTAAAAAATACTTTTGTTATGAAATTTTGGTTTTTAGGTATTGGCTTTTATTTGATTAGTAATTTGTGCGAGGCACAGCTTGCTAATTCATCTGATAAGGCAGTATCTTTCTACGAATTAAAGGCTATTTCCAAGAAAAATGGAGCATATTACTATGGTAATACCAAAATTACCAATTGGGCGGCATTATCTATCCCTTTTTCAGAGTTAAATGATAGTGAGGTAAATTTGAGGTATCGGCAATATCGAACTTTGAATACGGCAGCACAAATTGTCTCTTGGATTCCTACGGTGTATTTCATTGCTAATTTGAACCAAGAAAAAAATAATCGTTCGCAGGCATATTGGGGAGTTTTGTTGACAAGCCTTGCTGGAAGCATGACATGCAATTTATTGGCACAGAGACATATCAAACGGGCAATTAGCCAATACAATAGTAAAATTTCACCAAAAACAAGCTTCCAAATGAGTATCGAACCAGATAAAAATACATGGGGGATAGCATTACAAATGAAATTTTGAAAAAAAACACTGACATAAATGGTTCTTTTTGTCAGGCTAAGCAGAAATTTTGTCAGAAAAGTGTATCTTTGCCGACCTTTGGCAAAACTTTTGATAAATCAAAGAGGAAATCTATTCGGACGTTTTCGAGTAGCAAGGTATAAAACTAAATTTAAGTAAATATTTTTTAAACTCTAAAAAATCATAATAAAATGTCAGTAAACATTAAGCCTTTAGCAGACCGAGTATTGGTTGAAGCTGCTCCAGCGGAGGAGAAAACTGCATTTGGTATCATCATTCCTGATACGGCAAAAGAAAAACCACAAAGAGGAATCGTAGTAGCAGTAGGCCCAGGAAAAAAAGATGAACCAACGTTAGTAAAAGTAGGAGACAGCGTACTTTATGGTAAATATGCTGGCACAGAGATTACTGTTGACGGCAAAGAATATTTAATTATGCGTGAGTCTGATATCTATGCAATCATCTGATATTAGTTTTGTGTTTTTATTTTCGTTGACAATTTTAACCAAATTATTCAAACATTTATTTTAATTAACAAAAATGGCAAAGCAAATTATATTTGATACAGATGCAAGAGAAAAATTGAAACGTGGTGTAGATACCCTTGCAAATGCAGTAAAAGTAACTTTAGGGCCTAAAGGTCGTAACGTAATCATCGATAAAAAATTCGGTTCACCTTCTATCACTAAAGATGGTGTGAGTGTTGCTAAAGAGATTGAATTGAAAGATTCTATCGAAAATATGGGAGCCCAATTAGTGAAAGAAGTAGCATCAAAAACAGCAGATCAAGCTGGAGACGGAACTACTACTGCAACTGTATTGGCACAAGCAATCTATACAATTGGAGCGAAAAACGTAGCTGCAGGAGCAAATCCAATGGATTTGAAGCGTGGTATCGACAAAGCTGTTAGTGCAGTGGTATCTGCATTGAAAACGCAATCAAAAGCTATTTCTACTTCAAAAGAAATCGAACAAGTAGCAACTATCTCTGCTAATAACGACCATGAAATTGGACAAATGATTGCCCATGCAATGGAAAAAGTAGGTAAAGAGGGCGTAATTACTGTAGAAGAGGCAAGAGGTACAGAAACTGAAGTAAAAACTGTGGAAGGTATGCAGTTTGACAGAGGTTATTTGTCTCCATATTTTGTTACAAATGCTGAGAAAATGGAAGTAGAGATGGAAAAACCTTTCATCTTGATTTCTGAAAAGAAAGTATCTTCAATGAAAGAGCTTTTACCGGTATTAGAAGGTGTAGCTCAAACTGGTCGTCCGTTGTTAATCATTGCGGAAGATGTAGATGGAGAAGCTTTGGCAACGTTGGTTGTGAATAAAATTCGTGGAGCATTGAAAGTATGTGCTGTAAAAGCTCCAGGTTTCGGAGATCGTCGTAAAGCGATGTTAGAAGATATTGCTATCTTGACAGGTGGTACTGTAATTGCAGAAGAAAGAGGCTTTAAATTAGAAAATGCAGATATTTCTTATTTAGGACATTGCGATAAAATTATTATTGATAAAGATAATACCACTATCGTTAACGGAGTAGGTGATCAAGAGCAAATTACTGCAAGAGTAAATCAAATTAAAGCTCAAATCGAAACTACTACATCTGATTATGACCGTGAAAAATTACAAGAGCGTTTGGCTAAATTGTCGGGTGGTGTTGCAATTATTTACATTGGTGCTGCTACAGAAGTAGAAATGAAAGAGAAAAAAGACCGTGTAGATGATGCTTTACATGCAACACGTGCCGCAGTAGAAGAAGGTATCGTTGCAGGAGGTGGAGTAGCATTGATTCGTGCTCAATCGGCACTTGCTGGTTTAGAAGGTGCTAATAGTGACGAAACAACTGGTATTGCAATTATTCGTACTGCAATTGAATCTCCTCTACGTACAATCGTTGCCAATGCAGGTGGTGAAGGATCTGTTATTGTACAAGAGATTAAGGCAGGTAAAGACGACTACGGTTATAATGCCCGTGAAGATAAATTCGAAAATATGTTGACTGCAGGTATCATTGATCCAACGAAAGTAACTCGTTTAGCTTTAGAAAATGCAGCTTCTATTGCAGGATTGTTATTGACTACTGAGGCAGTTGTATCGGATATTCCTGAAGACAAAGCTCCTGATATGGGTCATGCTCATGGCGGAGGAATGGGTGGAATGATGTAATTTCATTCTGCTTATGATTAAAAAAGCGGGGCTCTCATTTTGAAAGCTCCGCTTTTTGTGTTTAAAACATCAAATCTAAATCCAATATTGCTTTCAATTGTGCTAAATTGGCATTTTTATTCACTAAATAATCGTATTTTTCTTGTGCAGTATAGGGGCGTCGCTCTTGCTGGCTATCGACAATTTCGGCAGTAAATTGAAGGTTATTATTGCGTATATGTTGCCTGACATAAGTAGCTAAATCTTGTTTGATTTGGTTGAAAGTATCAATTTGTACTACATTATCCAGATGCAAAGTAAGTGTCATTTCTTCCAAAATAAACTCTCTTTTCAACATTATTTTTAATGTTTCATTGTCTTGGCTATCTGCAAATAAATCCATTGCTTCTCTAACATCAGTAGCTGAAAAACTTTCATTAAGTCCGACAGTTGGGTTTTCCTGAATTTTTTCCTCGGATTTATTGCTTCTTGGCTTCAGTAATGGTTCATCGATTCCTATCGTCGATTTGAGCTTTGTATTAGAATAATTAATAATTGTTTTTTGAATAACTTTTGCGTCTTCTGCTACTTGTAATACTTGTTTTTCAGAAATAGGGGTTGCTAATGGTTTTACACTATCGTTTTTTTTTTCATCCCCTATCGAATTGGGTAGCTCGCTTAATCGCAAAACTTGCTGTATCTGCGAAAGTTTCATTAGTCCTATTTCAACATGTAAGCGTTGATTTTTAGCTGTTTTAAAATTTAGGTCTAATTGACTTCCAATACTTAAAGATGAAAAAAGATAAGAAAGGGAAACTTTGGCAGATTGTTCTGTATATTTTTCTTGAATAGAAGAAGCAACCTGTAATAATTTCACGGTTTGTGGGTCTTTACAAACCATTAAATTACGAAAATGCTCATTCAAGCCAATCACAAATTGATGAATATCGAAACCTTTACTGATAATTTCATCCAAAATTAGTAAAGCCTCAGAAGTAGAGCTTGCATATAATACATCGACCATTTTGAAATAGTAATCGTAATCCAAAATATGAAGATTTTCCAGCACTGCTTCATAGCTTAATCGATTTCCAGCAGAAAAAGTTACGTTTAGGTCAAACATCGACAGTGCATCACGTAATCCTCCATCGGCTTTTTGGGCAATTAATTCTAAGGCTTGATAATCTGTTTCGACATGCTCTTTTTGGGCTACATTTGCTAAATGATCAGCAATGTCTTTGATTTGGATGCGATTGAAATCAAAAATTTGACAACGACTAAGAATAGTTGGCAAGATTTTATGCTTTTCGGTAGTAGCCAAAATAAAAATGGCATAAGCGGGGGGTTCTTCTAAAGTCTTCAAAAAAGCATTGAATGCCGCCTGCGAAAGCATGTGAACCTCATCAATGATATAGATTTTGTATTTGCCTGATTGTGGCGGAAACCGTACTTGGTCAGTCAAATTTCTTATATCTTCTACCGAATTGTTGGAAGCTGCATCAAGTTCATGTATGTTGAATGAAGCATTATTGTTAAAGCTTTTACACGAATCGCACGTATTACAAGGAGAAATATCGTCGCTTAGATTTTGACAATTAATGGTTTTGGCTAAAATCCTTGCACAAGTAGTTTTTCCAACCCCTCTTGGGCCACAAAATAAAAATGCTTGGGCTAAATGATTGGTACGAATGGCATTTTGTAAAGTGGTTGTAATGTGTCCCTGACCAACGACGGCATCGAAGGTAATTGGGCGATATTTTCGAGCTGAAACAACAAATTTTTCCATGTCGCAAGTTACAAAAAAAATGAATTATTCAGAAAATTGCTTGTTACAATGCTGAATTATATTTAAAATTAACATAAAATAATGAAAAAATAATGCAAAAATTACCTCAAATCAAGCATCTAAACCATATTGCTATACAAATATCTGATATTCAGCGGAGTATGTTTTTTTATTCGGATATTTTAGGATTGACCGAAATAGACCATCCTGCCTTTTCATATCCTGTTATTTGGTATGATTTAGGAGGCGGCAGGCAATTGCATCTCATAGCACGTGTGCCTGAAAAAGATTTTCAACCTATTAAAAGTAATCATTTTGCTCTAGAAGTAAACAATATACATGAAATTCAGATGTATTTTGAAGAGAAAAAAGTGTCGTTTCTGCCTATAAAACCTCGTCCGGATGGAGTTTTACAATTATTTTTTAATGACCCTGATGGAAATTTTATCGAATTTTGTCAGTTTTAGCCTATTTCTTATGTAGATTATCAATAAAAGGAGCATAGCAGAAATTTCTTTCTTTGTCGATTTTAACATACGACAAAGAAAGAAATTTGAAACTTAAAACAATTTTTCTTGTGGTGGTTTTGCTCCTGCTAAGCGGATATATACAGTTGTTTGACCACGGTGGTGGGTTTGGTGCTCAAAACATTTTGCTAATGCTAAGCCTTTTGTCATTTCAAATCTGCCAAATAATTTTACTTGTTCATTGAGCTGCGAAGGACTCATTTTCTTGATACTTTCTATTGCAAAATCATAACCGGCTAATACTAGTTTTGTGACATTAGCTTTCGATTTATCGGTAGTTTTTTCTGATTCTCCAAAACCGACTGGGCTTTTTTCGCCCGTTGCTCCCGATACAAATCCATAATTGGCATCCGTCAAATGTAACATTTGCTCGGCGAAAGATCGCATTTCGGCTGTAGGTTTCAAAGAATATCCAGCCTCTGGCATAGCATCCAAATACTCTTTGGTATAAATTTTCGCTCTTTCCCATTCTTTTACAATTTCCTCAACGGAATTTTGGGCTTTAGTACCTAAAGACAAGAACGTCATCAACAAAAATGAAAACAAAAAAAATGTTTTTTTCATCTGAAAAATGGTTTTGGTTAAAAAATAATTTATTCTGCAAATTTAACTCTCTATATTTTATAGTACTCTTAAACTATTTTAAGAATTTTGCTTTTTGGATAAATCTTTTCTGATTTTACTCAAAAATTCTGGCGTGATACCCAAATAGGAGGCAATCTGAGTATTCGGGATTCGTTGGACAATAGGTGGATATTGCTCTAAAAAATTCAGGTATCTTTGTTCTGCGGTAGAACTGATGTTTTGTAAAACACGATTTTGAAATTCAATAAATTTATGCTCCACAATCACCTTGAAAATACGATTTAATTTCGGAATATGTGTAAAAAGAGAATACAAATCTTGTTGTTCAATCTGTATGATAACACCCGACTCTATTGCTTCTATAAATAATTTACTAGGTTTTCCTGAATAAAAGCTATCGAGATCGCTTATCCAATCATTTTCGGCAGCAAACTGAAGATTATGTTCGTTTCCTCTTTCGTCTAGTGCATACATTCTGAAACATCCTTTGAGTACAAAAGTATAGTATTTGCATACAAATCCCTCTTGAACGAGCATCTGTTTGCGTTTGACTGTTTTCTTTGTCGCTTTAGATAAAATCATGTTCAGTTCTATTACATCTAATGGAATAAAACTTTGTAAATGTTCAATTAATGCCTGCATTCAATTTCGATAATTTGATAAATATTGCCTCAAAAGAGTGTTCCTTGTACTACTTTGGGTAAAAAAGTAGGCTCGAGAATGTCAATATTTGTTTGTATTTTTAATTGATTTATCCAATATTTGGCTAGTTCAGGGGCAAAAGTATTATCCCCGCAGTGAATAAAAATAAAAGCTTGTTCTAAGCCTTTTTGCATCCAATTGCCTATTTTTATTGCCCACTCATCAGCCCTTGTATAATCGCTTGGGTGCAGTTCGTTACCCACGAATCGAAGCGTCAGTATAGGGTTTGTTAAAGATAAATGCAATACATCTCTTCTGCCAGAAACGTCTGATATGACCGTTCCGATATTATATTTGGCAAGTATTTCGCAGGTTTTTAGCCAAATAGATTCTTTGCTAAACCAATCTGGATGGCGAAATTCGACGGAGATAGCCATATTTTTAGGTAATTTTTGTAAATAGGTCTCTAATGTTGGCAAATATTGTGGTCCAAAATAGGGAGATAATTGCAAAAACGACATGCCTAAATTTTCTTCTAAACCTAAAATTGATTGACAAAACTGCTCGGTTAATGCTTCACATCCTAGTAATTGTTTGTCGTGACTAATTATTTGTGGAAATTTTGGACAAAATTTAAAACCTTTAGTTACTGAATTTTTCCATTTTTGAATGGTTTCTTGTGTAGGAATTTGATAATGAGTAACATTTAATTCGATAGTATTAAATTGCTTGGAATAGTACGCCAAAAAATCTTTTTCTTTTGCAAAAGTGGGATAAATTTTCCCTACCCATTCTTTATTCGCCCAAATAGGAAGTCCAATAAATATTTTTTGTTGCTTATTTTCAGCAGTATGGGTTGCTAAACTTTGATAGGTAAAAGCATTGTCTGCTGGAAGTGAAAAATCAACTTTTGAAATATCTTGTAATTTGCCAAAATCCATGAAAATAGAATTAATTTAAAAGCAAATTTCAATATATTTGAGGATTAATTACAATATTTCGGATAATATTTAGAAAATATACCGAAATTGAACCTCAACCTTAACGAAAAAATGAAAAAAATTATCTTAGCATTTGCCTTTATGGGAATTATGACGCCTATTACTGCCCAAAAGAATCCAGTATTACTATATCCTGAAGGTACACCCGGATTGAAAGAAGGGATAAATATTCCCGAAAACTCTAAAACAGACGGAGGGATTACCAGAGTCAATGATGTTACACAACCTGCATTATATGTGTATCAGCCTAAGAAAAAAGTAAGTGATGCCGCCGTGATTATTTGTCCAGGCGGAGGATATAGCATTTTGGCGATTGATCATGAAGGTTATGAAATTGCTGAGTGGTTTAATGCCAGAGGTATTACGGCTTTTGTGCTGAAATACCGACTTCCTCAAGAAAATCTTTTTACGCATGTAGATATTCGTCCGCTACAAGATGCCCAACAAGCCATTCGTTTAGTCCGAAAAAATGCTAATAAATATGGAATTTCTCCCGAAAAAATAGGTATTATGGGCTTTTCTGCTGGTGGTCACTTAGCTTCTACTGCTTCTACACACTTTAATCGACAAGTAGGAGAAACCGCAGATCCTACAAGTAATGTAAGACCAGATTTTTCAATCCTGATTTATCCTGTTATTTCAATGGGTGATAGATTCACGCATTCTGGCTCAAGGAATAATCTTATCGGACAGAATCCAAGCGTTGAAAATATAGAATTATATTCTAACGACAAACAAGTAAGTAAAGATACCCCGCCAACCTTTCTGATTAGTACTACAGATGATTGGGTCGTGCCAGAAAATACGATTAATTATTTTTTAGCTTGCAAAAAAAATAATGTACCAGTAGAAATGCACATTTATGCGAAAGGAGGGCATGGATATGCTCTGAAAAAACGAAACTTAGGAGCAGTCGAAAAATGGCCAGCTCGTCTTGAAGATTGGTTAAAAGACCGTAAATTACTATAAATTAAATAAATTTTATCAAAACTTACAAAATGAAATACGATTTTGACGAATTAGTCGATAGAACTAATACCGACAGCTTTAAATGGGAAAAATATAAAAACCAAGATATTATTCCGCTTTGGGTAGCAGATATGGATTTTAAAGCAGCTAATCCTATCTTAAATGCTATTGAGAATGTTACGAAACAAGGAGTAATTGGCTATTGGCAAACCCCTGAAGCCTTAGTTGAAATCGTGCTTCAGCGTCTTGAGGAAAAACATCATTGGAAAATTCAAAGAGATTGGATTGTTTGGTTGCCGGGTTTGGTACCAGGATTGACTTTGTCGTGCTTGAGTGTGGGTGAGGCAGAGGATGAAGTTATCACCACAGTGCCGGTTTATGGGCCATTTATGAAAGCCCCGATAGCTGCTAATAAAAAATTGGTCAAAGTGCAAATGAAACTCGACGAAGGACGTTGGACTTTCGACTTTGATGCAATCAGAGCTGCCATTAGTCCACGTACGAAAATGTTTATGCTTTGCAATCCTTATAATCCAGGCGGAACGGTATTTACAAGAGAAGAGTTACAAATGCTTAGTGATATTTGTGCCGAACACCAAATCGTGATTTGTGCGGATGAAATACATTGCGATTTGATTTTAGATGAAACAAAAAACCATATTTCTATTGCGACTTTGAGCGAAGTAGCAGCTAATCAAACTATTACACTTCTAGCTCCGAGCAAAACTTTTAATATCGCTGGACTTGGATGTTCGTTTGCAGTGATTCCAAATGCTGAAATTAGGGCGAAATTTGCTAATCTAAAGTATATTTATGAACCGATGAATTCGGCTTTTGCATATCAGGCTGCCCTAGCGGCATATAGAGATTGCAGTGATTGGCACGAGCAATTATTAGGTTATCTTCGCAAAAACTATGAATATCTTTTGGAGGAAATTAATAATATCAAAGGCTTGAAGATGTACCCTCTTGAAGCTACTTATTTAGCATGGATTGATACCCGTGAAACGGGAATCGAAAATATAGGAACTTTTTTAGAAAATGCTGGAGTCGGAATTTCGGAAGGAGAATTTTATTTTGATGGAAAAGGTTTTATTCGATTAAATTTTGGAACACAATTCTCAAGGCTACAACAAGCTGTTGAGCGAATTAAAAAGGCTTTAAATCAGTAACTTGTAATAATAATCCCGAAAAATTTTCGGGATTATTATCCTAAATTGTCCTAGAAAACAATTTTTCTTGCGTGTTATATGACTTTAAATATTTATCAAAAACCATACAAATATTTCTAACAAAAGTTTTGCCTTTAGGACTAACTTTTAATCCCGTATTTTCTAAACAAATAAGTCCATCAGATTCTAAATTTGATAATTTATCAAAAATAAACTCTTTTTCTTCTTCTGTCCAATCTTCTGGTCTCCACGAAGTTTCTAATTGGCAAATAATATTTAAGATTTGTTTTCGTATAAATAAATCTTCATCGCTCAATAAATGCCCTTTAACAATCGGCAATTCTCCTTGTGTTAGAGATTCGATATAAGTTTCAACTTCCTTGATATTTTGTCCAAAAGCTGTCCATGAATCACTGATTGAAGATGCTCCTAAACCCAATAAAACCTTTGATTGAGTAGTGGTATAGCCCATAAAATTACGGTGTAATGTCCCTTTTTTTTGAGCAATAAACATCGAATCATGTGCTAAAGCAAAGTGGTCCATGCCAATTTCGTGATAGGAATTCTGTTCTAATAGTTCTCTCCCTTTTTCATACAATGCTCTTTTTTGTTCGCCATTAGGTAAGTTGTTTTCGTCAAACCCCCTTTGTCCGTTTCCTTTAATCCAAGGAACATGAGCGTATGAGTAAAAAGCAATCCTGTCGGGACGGAGTAGTAAAGTTTTACGAACGGTATCTTCTATTGAGCTTAATTGTTGAAAAGGTAATCCAAATACCAAATCATGACTGATAGAAGTATAGCCAATTTTTCGGGCAAATTCGGTTACTTTTTGGACATTTTCAAAAGGCTGAATGCGATGGATTGCTTTTTGGACTATTGGGTCATAATCTTGTACCCCGAAGCTCACTCTCCGAAACCCAAGATTGTATAATGTTTCGAGATGCTCGAAAGAAGTATTATTGGGATGTCCTTCAAAACTAAACTCATGCTCTGGGCGTACATAAGCGTCATCCAAAATCCCTTCTATTAATAATTTGAGCATTTCTGGAGCAAAAAAGCTTGGTGTTCCTCCTCCGAGATGTATTTCTACAATATTAGGTTTTTCTGTGAATAAAGACACGTATAAATGCCATTCTTTCAAAACTGCTTCAATATAGGGCAATTCGACGCCATGGCTTTTTGTAATTCGCTTATGGCAAGCACAAAAGGTACATAAACTTTCGCAATAAGGCAGGTGAATATAAATACTTATGCCATCAGATTGGTTAGTCGCTGCGAAAGTAGTCAGAAGATTTTCTTTCCATTTATCGACCGAAAAACCATCATTTTTCCAATACGGTACGGTTGGATAACTTGTATATCTCGGACCTGGTACATCGTATTTTTTTATTAATTCAGTTTCAAGCATATTTCTTAATTAAAATGCAAAATTAGCTGAAAAAGCCAACAGAAAAACTGAGAAAAATCATAGAATCCGATTATTTATGTGTCTATTTTCAAACTAACCCTTCTGGATTTGGAATAAAATTCAAGAAAGAATCAGAGTTTTTCTTGTATTTCTCAACATCGAGTGTATATAAAAAAGCTCCTTTTTTAGAAAATCCTTTTTGTTTTTCTTTGAGCTTAATAAGCAAGCCCGTTGATAATATTTTTCTACTAAAATTTCGTTTATCAAAATTGTTTCCATAAATCGCCTCATAAAGATTTAAGATTTGTGGAATAGTGAATTTTTCTGGCATCAACTCAAAACCAATGGGGTGGAAAGCTGCTTTGTATCTCAATTTTTCGATAGCAGCCTGAATCATTTGATGATGGTCGAATAATAATTCTGGTAGGTTATCCATCGAAAACCATTTGGCATGGTAGGTATCAGATATTTTAGTTTCATAATCTTTTACATTCACCAAAGCAAAATAAGCAACAGAAACAGTTCTTTCGACAGGGTCACGCTTGGGGTCTCCGAAAGCACTTATTTGTTCTAAAAAAATTCCAGAAACTCCAGTTAATTCAAATAAAATTCGTTCGGCAGCTTCGTCAAGGCTTTCGTCTGTTTTCAGCCATCCTCCCATCAAAGACCATGTATCATGGTCGGTTTGTACGCCACGTTTGACAAGTAAAAGTTTTAATTCAGTTCCATCAAACCCAAAAATGATTGAGTCTAATGCGACCAAACATTTGGTTTGTTCTTTATATAATTCTAACATTTATTCAAAATAGGGTCAGATAAGGCTTTATTAAAAAGCAATATATAAAAGTCAAAAAGCATACACAACAAAAAAAGACTATTTCTCTCAAAAACTTGTATTTTTGCAAAAAAAGCAGGCATGAGCTTATTAAAAGTCAGTGAATTAAATAAATTTTTTGATAACCAAGCAGTTGTTAATGGCATTTCATTTTCGCTTGAAGAGGGGAGGATATTATCTATTTTGGGAGAAAGTGGTTCAGGAAAGACAACCTTATTACATTTAATTGCGGGGCTTTACGAACCCGATTCTGGGGTTTTGTTGCTTGATAATAAGCGAATTACGCCACCATCAGAGAAACTGATTGCTGGGCATCCAGATATAAAGTTGGTTCGACAAGATTATGGATTATTTCCCAATATTTCTATACGAGCCAATATTGCTTATGAGTTACGTTATTATGAAGAAAGTTACAAGCAACAAAGAGTTGATAAGTTGTTATCAGTCAGTGGTTTAATACACGTTCAGCACCATCTTCCTCGACAAGTCTCAGGGGGGGAGCAGCAACGTGCTGTTATTGCAAAGGCTATTGCAGAAGAACCAAAACTACTTCTTTTAGATGAGCCGTTTAGTCATTTAGATACTGTCAATAAAAATAGAATTAAAAATGAATTGCTACAATTGATTAAACAGGAAAATGTGGCCTGTATTTTTGTTACGCATGATGTGGAGGATGCTTACGGAATAGCGGACGAGTTGCTAATTATGAGAAAAGGTGAAATTTTACAAATTGGAGAGCCTGAAACTATTTACCGAAATCCTATCAATCAATATGTTGCAGAAATAACGGGCAGTGTCAATATATTATCGGAAGCTCAACGGAGTATTTTGGGTGAAAAAGAGATAATTCCCAGTTTTCTTCGACCCGAACAGATAATTTTTAATTCGTCCTCTTCTTGCCAAGGAATAATAGAGGAAGTGAGGTTTTTGGGTACATATTATGAAATGACTATCAAAATTGGGGATTTCAGTATTCAGGCGTACGCCTTTGAAAAAAAACGAGTAGGGGAGCAAGTAGGGATACAAATTAAGAGATAGAAAAATAGTATTTATTTTTAGAAATTCATTAAGTGAAAATATCCTAAATTTAATCAAAATTTAGATAAATAATCCAACATAAAAATATTATTCAGATATTTTAAATAAACGATTAAGTTTTTGTAGATAAAAAATTATTCTATAATCTTTGCTTTTGTTTCAGCAATTAGCCAAATTTGCAACATAATAACCAAGATATTCTTATTTTATTTGTACGAATAATTCCTTAATTCAATAAATAGCATGAGAATTTATCAATTTCTTTTTAAGAAAACTTGTTTATTTCAGACTGAAATTTATTAACTCAATCAAATACTTAGGATTTATGCCTTACTTATTCACTTCAGAATCCGTGTCGGAAGGTCATCCTGACAAAGTTTCTGACCAAATTTCAGATGCCTTGATAGATAATTTTATGGCATTTGACCCGTCGTCTAAAGTTGCATGTGAAACCCTCGTTACAACCGGATTAGTGGTCTTGGCAGGAGAGGTAAAAACCAATACCTACCTTGATGTACAATCAATTGCCAGAGAAGTGATTCGTAAAATCGGTTATACAAAATCCGAATATATGTTTGAGGCAAATTCTTGCGGTATCATTTCTGCTATCCATGACCAATCTGCGGACATTAACCAAGGAGTGGACAGAAAAACAGCTGATGACTTTGAATCAAGAGCCAATGCACAAGGGGCTGGCGACCAAGGAATGATGTTTGGGTATGCTACTAAAGAAACAGATAATTATATGCCTTTGGCTTTAGATTTGGCTCATACCATTCTTCAGGAAATGTCGGCTATTCGTAACAATGAACCTGAATTGATTTCTTATCTAAGACCGGATGCTAAATCTCAAGTAACTATTGAATATTCTGATGACAATGTGCCTCAAAGAATTGATACAATTGTAGTTTCGACACAGCACGATGATTTTGCTGATGACGAAACCATGCTGGCAAAAATCAAAGCTGATGTAATTGAAATTGTTATTCCTCGAGTAAAGGCAAAATTAAAACCAGAATTACAAGCACTATTTAATGATAGTATTCAATACCATATCAACCCAACTGGGAAGTTTGTAATCGGAGGTCCTCATGGAGATACAGGTCTGACAGGACGCAAAATTATTGTAGATACTTACGGAGGCAAAGGTGCTCATGGAGGAGGTGCATTTTCTGGGAAAGACCCATCAAAAGTGGATCGTTCGGCAGCCTATGCTACTCGTCACATTGCCAAAAATTTGGTAGCAGCAGGGCTTTGTGATGAAGTGCTTGTACAAGTTTCTTATGCAATTGGTGTGGCTCAACCATGCGGTTTGTATGTGAATACTTATGGTACATCAAAAGTGAATCTTTCGGATGGTGAGGTTGCACAAAAAGTTGCCCAAATTTTTGATATGAGACCTTATGCTATTGAACAAAGGTTGAAGCTACGTAATCCAATGTATTCAGAAACAGCTGCTTATGGACACATGGGACGCAAAAATGAAGTTGTTACAAAAACGTTTAAAGGTCCTGATGGACAAACGATTACTAAAGAAGTAGAGCTTTTTACTTGGGAAAAATTAGATTATGTTGATGCTGTAAAAGCTGCATTTGGAATTTAATTTTCTATAATTTTATACTAGAAAAGGGCTATTTCTCAAAGAATAGCCCTTTTCTATTGAAAGCTGTTAATAACGCAATCCTTTCAAATCAAAAATAAGTACTTGCTTGTTTTTCCCTATACAATAAATCCGATTAGGCTCATTTTTATTTATTCTTTGAATTATTTCAGCATTTTTAGGTAAATATATATTTACATACTGAGCATCTTGAACCGAATATTCAGGACTATTATAGCCTTTATATGGTATATTCTCAGTGAAAGAGGGATAAATGATTGTGTCACCTTTCGCATATACCTCTAAAATTTTATCTGCTGCCTGTTGATATGGATTTGCCTGCCTTGGACTTAAAAACGCTTGAAAATAATAAAGTGGTTTATCTAAATAAATATTATCTATGAGTTGAGCAAGATTGCCAATTTGCAGTATTATTGTACCGAGTACAATATAATTCATCCAACTTTTTTGCTCAAAATATTTTAAAATTATCCAAGCAAATAAAATGATAGCAAAAAGATAAGAATAGGCAATGTAGCGAGGCATCATTCGCATGGTATTTCCATCTTGGATTGCATAAGCTACTAAAGATAAAATCGGAAGTATTATTAATAACAATAAAAATACAATCAGTTGATTATTGAATTTGATTCGAAATATAAAATCTATTATTAAATATAAAAAAACAGATGTAATTAAATAGGTGGTTGGGTAAATTGAAAATAAGAAAAAAGATACAAAAATCGAACCTAATATAAGTCCCATTTGCACTTGTTTTTTAGATACTTTTTTTAGCGTAATTATCCAAAAAATACTCAAAAGGACACACAAAAAAGCATTTTTTATACCAGTAACTTTAAAAGAAACTCCATCTACCATCAAAAACTGCATACTCAAAATATGAGCAAGTTGCTTTGAAACTGATTTGGCATTTGTCAGAGCTAACCAGTCATCTGGCATTACGGTTGCCATTAAGGAGTTGGCAATTGCACTTTCCTTTATGGCGTGAAAAGACCATTGACCTCCACCAAATTTAAGCCAATAAATCATTCCCAAAAAAGGAATCAGATAAGATGAAAGTAGCCCAATCCAAGTTGCTTTATCTCTCAAATAAATCAGGCAATAAATAAAATGTATGAAAAATAGAGGAAAAATCGAATAATGTGTCATTAAATTAGCAAAAACAACACATCCATAGATTAGATATAGATATACTTTTCGTTTGTTTTTTTTCTCATTATCGATGATAATTAGAAGTAAATGAGTACTAAGCAAAGCCCAGAAAGTAAGCATTGAATAATTACGTGCAACACGGGAGAAAAAAATCAAATATGGGGATATGCTGGCTAAAAAAACACTTAATAATGCTAAATTAATATTTCCAAAATGCCTTTTGATGAAAAAAAACAGCAGAATGATAGAGCATAAACCATATAAAACAGATGGGAACCTTAATACAAAATCAGATACCCCGAAGCATTCACTCACCAAATGATTAGCTAAAGAATATAGGGCAGAAGTACCATTTTCTCGATGAGTAATTGCCCATTCAAAATCATCCCAAGTTCTTTCTTTCCAAAATTGTTTTGGAGTGAAATAGGGTGTTTGAGGGTTGCGAATTGATTCCTTTTGATTACTGCCTTCTTGAGCCATAAACTGACTTACCAATAAGCCATATTTTTCATCACCTGCCAAGCCTCGTTCTCCAAGCCGATGTACTCTCAAATAAAAGGCAAGTACAAGGCATAGTACTACTATCAGCCAAGCATATTTTTCGATATTTTTCTGTAAATCCATTGATTAAATCGCTTTTAGTTCTTGAATAGTTAGTATTGGGTTTTCAGACGCAAATACAAAACTTCCGGCAACCAAAGCATTAGCTCCCGCATCGACCAATTGTTTGGCATTTTTATTAGTAACTCCTCCATCGATTTCAATGACTGTTTGAAGCCCCTGATTATCAATCATTTTTCTTAGTTTTTTTACTTTCTCAAATGTATATTCGATGAATTTTTGTCCACCAAAACCCGGATTTACCGACATAATCAACACCAAATCAATATCATGCAAAATATCTTCCAAAACATTAATTGGCGTATGAGGGTTGAGGGCAACACCTGCCTTACAGCCTAAGCTTTTGATTTGCTGAATGGTACGATGTAAATGAGGGCAAGCTTCATAATGAACTGTGATAATTTCTGCTCCTAATTTTTTGAAATTTTCTAAATATCTTTCAGGCTGTACAATCATCAAATGAACATCTAAGGTTTTTTGAGCGTGTCGTTGAATAGCTTCCAAAACGGGCATTCCAAAAGAAATATTTGGCACAAATACCCCGTCCATCACATCTATATGAAACCAATCTGCTTCCGAAGCATTCAACATTTCACAATCTTTTTGCAAATTTGCAAAGTCAGCCGCCAACAAAGAAGGCGAAATAATCACTTTATTCGAAGTACTAATCATCTATATATTTTTTTACAAAGTTAAGGCTTTATTAAAGTAATTAAAAACAAAGCCCGTGTTTAAATCAAACACGGGCTTTTAGTAAGTCAATAATAAATATTATTTTTCTCTGTACAATACTTCATCAATCAGACCATAGGCTTTAGCTTCCTCTGATTTCATCCAATAATCTCTGTCAGAATCTCTTTCTATTTCTTCGAGTGTTTTTCCTGTGTGATTGGCTAGGATTTCATACAATTCATGGCGAAGTTTAATGATTTCTTTCACCGTAATTTCCATATCTCTTGATTGTCCTTGAGCCCCTCCACTTGGTTGATGAATCATTACTCTGGCATGGGGAAGAGCCGAACGTTTTCCTGCTGCACCGCCCGCCAAAAGTACTGCTCCCATTGAAGCAGCCAAAGAGGTACAAATCGTTGCCACATCTGGACGCACATATTGCATGGTATCGTACATTCCTAATCCAGCATATACCGAGCCTCCCGGAGAGTTGATATACATTAATACATCTTTCTTCGCATCTACTGACTCTAAAAATAATAATTGAGCCACTACAACATTTGCTACATAGTCGTCCACACCTGTACCTAAAAAGATAATTCTATCCATAATTAGACGGGAAAAAACATCTATGGCAGCAAATCTCATCGGACGTTCCTCGATAATATTCGGAGTCATATTTTGTACGTTGTGCTTCATGTAATCGTCTATTCCCAATCCACTCATTCCAAGGTGGTGAACAGCATATTTACGAAATTCTTCTCCAAAATGCATATTTTTATTTTTTTCAGTTAATGATTTATAAACAAGTACCTCTTTCGCAAAGTTCAAATTTTTTACAAACTTGAGTTTCGTCGTGAAATTATAAAAAGTTTGATAAAAAAGAGTAATTTTATTAAAAAAAATCCCATAAACAGCTTTGCTTATGGGATTTTGGACAATTTTATCTAATACCAGTATCTAAAGAAATATTAATTACGGTATTCTTATTTTTTTCAATTATTGCATAAATAGGAAAAACCTTTCTTGTGAAAAAAGACGGTGGTGCCAGTGTAATGGCATAAGTAGCTGGTTTTAAATCTTTAATACTAATTTTCCCTGATTTTCCATCATACTTTAAAGGCATTTGAATAAGAGCTTCTGAAGTGGAGGAATCTGAAATAACTACGGTATAATTTGCATAAATCTTGGCTATTTCCTCTGCTGTTTGTTTACACGGTTCAACCGGACACAATGGACTTAAGATTAGATAAAAATCCAAAGAACCCGTTGGTAAATAAATATTTTCATTGTTTTTACAAGAAAATAAGAGAATAAAAGCCAAAATGCTGGCGAATAAATATCTCATTAATTATTTGATTCCAGTGTTTACATAAATCTCTACTTTAGTAACCATGTTTTTGTTCACAATTACCTCTTTTTCGCTTACTTTTCCTCCCTCTTGATAGAATCTCCCATCGGGCATGATAATCTTTACCTTAAAACTACCAATCGGTACTTTAAATGTAAAAGTTCCAGATTTTGCCAAGGTCAATCGTTGTGTTACCGAATTTCCTTTTACCACACCATCTACCAATACTTGATATTTACTATAAATAGCATTTATTTGTTCGTCCGAAAAACCACAAGGATTGGAAGATTGTTTTACTGTAGAAATATTTCCACACAAAGGTCCAATTGTTACCGATCCTTCAATAGTACCAGTTTCGTTTACTTCAACGATATTGGCTTCACATGCCCAAACCAAAAGACAACTTAACAATAGCAAAAATCCCTTTTTCATAAATTATCCTGTTTTTATAAATGATTCAATTTCAGAATAATTGGTTGGAAATTGAACATATCTTTTAGTAACAAACGGGTTCAATCTTGGCAGTAAACACACTGCTTGATTTTGTCTCGAAATTTGGCTCTAAAAGTATATATTTCTCCGCTTTGTATTCCACTTTTTTACCTGTAGATATAGAGTTACTTCCTGTTCCTCTGATATATGTGCGTGAAGAAATTACACCATCAGTATCAATAGATGTACTCTTGACAACATCACTCGGTATTGAACAAAAATTAGCTGTAAAAATCCCTCTTCCATGAGTTGCTACTGCTATTTGTTGGTCTGAACTTCTATAACGTAACATATCACATCTTACATTTGCTAAATTTGAATTGGTGGGTTTCCAATCTGGGTTAGCAGCAGTAATATCAGTTGTACTCCAAACCCCAAGTTCTGTTGCCAATAAAACTTGTTTTCTATCATTAGGATTGAATAAAGCATATCTTACCGGAATATTTGGCAATCCGTGCGATGATTCGTCTTTACTTGTCCATGTAGTACCGCCATTACTAGTATAAAACACAGACTTTACACCATAATTGGATTGTATGACAATAAGCTCGTTCTCCGAAGCACCAATCTCAATACAAGATACATTACCAGCACTACCAGATTTGGTAGGGTCGAAGACTGTTGTTTGAGTAGGTAAATTACCATCTACATTCGTAATACCGGTAAGCTTATAAACATATCCATTAGCTGTTCCAACAAAAATAGTATTGGCTACTAAACCAGCTTTGATGAATGAAACGTTTATACTACCATCTGCCATACTGAAATAGTTGTAAGAATAAGTATTTGTGCCTGAGATAGCATATCTTGAAAAATCTAAGGTTCCATAACTTCCTTCTAAACTATATAATATATTGTTCTGTGAATCATAATCTGCAGGATTGACAAAATCCCCCCCGTAATGAGGTGACAAATCTGCAATAACAGTGCCATTCGCATTAAGTAAATTAAAACTATTATACTGATATGTAGCAAATTGGTAGCCAGGGTTGTCTTGGTCAATAAAACATAACATCCCATCTCCACCCAAAACTTCGGTTCCTGATCCGATGGTATTTTTAACCCCTGGTATTTTAATTGTTCCATTATCTTGTAAACCAGTAAGAATATAGCCATCATCCGCTATGTTTTTCTGAGCTACTGAATAAGGTTGATTAACGTTATAGTTTAAATTTCTGGTAGCAAAAGAAAATGCACTTGCTGAAGCTGTGATGGTTTTATCTCCAAAATTTGTAGAATAATAAACTCCTCCGTCATTTGCCATAATCATTTCATTGGTACTTCCTGTTCTGAAAATCATATTATGATGGTCAGGATGCATGCCACTGCCATAAGCAAAGCCATACCATGATGTTCCACCATTGACACTTCGTGCAAAAGAAGCCCCACCTAAATATATAACATTATCGTCTGAAGGATGTACTGCTAAAATTAAATCATACCATGCTTGTTCATTTGTTATATCAGGGGTTAGGTTGGTTCCTGTTGGGATAGTTACATCTGTCCAAGAACTTCCCCCATTGGTTGATTTTTTAAAATAACTTATTGAGGAGAAATTCTTATCACTTACTGCATAAATAGTGTTTGAAGTACCCACAGCTAATTCAGTTCTTCCACCTGTTACAGAAGTAGGAGTAATATTTGTCCAATTAGCCCCATTGTCAGAACTTTTGTGGATAGAAGTGCCATCTCCACGCCCAAAGCTTGCATAAAGTATGCCATTGACATATTCTAAATCTGAACAGAAATTTTTTCCCGCTCCACCAGTGCCATCGATTACTTTATTTATACTCCAAGTTACCCCACCATCTGTCGATTTCCAAACACCATATTGAGTGCCAGCAAACACATTTCCATTGGAAGTTACAACTATTTTTTGAACTGTGCGAAAGGCGTATTGTTGTGTAGTAGGTGATGTAAAAACTGGGATAGTGGCAGTTAAAATACTCCAAGTTGTACCACCATTAGTTGTTTTCCAGATTCCGCCACCTTGTACGGCATCTGCATTAAACCAACCCTCTCCAGTTCCTACATAAAAAACTTGGGAGTTAGATGGGTCGGAAGCCATGCAAGAAATGGCTAAATTATCCCAAAAGTCATTTACTTTTACCCAGCTTGAAGCCGCAGAGGTAATATCATTATTGTACCACAAACCACCAGCAACCCCTCCTGCCCAAACTCGTTTGCGGGTTCCATCATTCGGGTCGAGCATCAAGGCACGAGTACGTCCACCTATATTATTAGCCCCTCTTTCAGACCAATCTATGCCAGAAATAGCCAATAAAGGTTCATTTTTAAAACGTTCTTTAACTTGAATATGGGCTTTTACTAATTCATCTAAAGGAACTTTGCCTGATTTAGGATCGGCAATCAATTGTTTGTCGAAATTAACCCTTTCCATTGGGTTGTCTTTTAGTCCTTCTGTTCGTTCTGTTTTTATTTTCTTTTGAGCGAAAGATAATTGGAATGAACAGACAAGTAGTAACAGCAGAAATTTGTTGATAGAATTGAACATAGACCTCTAAATTTAGGATTTATTTTGAATAATATTTTACAATTTAACTTATTTATGATTCACAAAAAAATATTTTAGTGAATATCATTACTAATTTTCTTCAGCATTTGTCGAACTCCCTTGCGTATCACTTCGTAGTCTTCTATTTTTTTTCCTACATATATCCACACAATCATATATTTTCCTTCGACCAATGATTTGTTCAGACGATAAGCTTCTTTGCTTCTACGTCGAATCAAATTTCTGTCAACAGCATGTTTAAATTGTTTTTTGGGAATTGAAAAAAGAACCTTAGTACTTTCGGATTCGCCTTCTTTAAATGGTTTAAATACTACTCGAAATGGATAGGCAAAAGCAGAACTATTGCCAGTGTTTTTCCTGTCAAATAAAGACTCAATATCTTTCTTACTGCAAAGACGTTCGTGTTTTTTGAATGTATTTTTCAAAAATTTTAAATTAAATTACAAAAAAAGCCACCAAAAGGCGGCTTTACATATCTCTCAAAAAATTCTGTTCAATTCAAATAAAATTATTTGTGACCTTTTTCGTCAGAAACAGTTAATTTTTTTCTTCCTCTTGCACGACGAGCAGCCAATACTCTTCTGCCGTTTGCAGTTGCCATACGCTCACGGAATCCGTGCTTATTACGACGCTTTCTATTCGATGGTTGGAATGTTCTTTTCATTATATTTTTTTATTTTTGTTCTATATTTTCAAAATTGAATCGCAAAATTACTATTTTTTTTTAACTTGCCAAAATACTGATAAAAAAATCTACCATGAAATATAAAATTTATTCTAAAAATCGCCGTTCGCATTGGATTGATATTGAGTGTATCATTGAGAATATTGATAGTGACGAACTAATTGTTTCTTTGCCAGCCTGGCGACCGGGTAGATACGAACTACAAAATTTTGCCAAAAATATTCAAAGCTTCCATGTTTTTGACCAAAATAATGAAAAAATCCCGTTTGAAAAAATCACAAAGGATACTTGGAAAATTCAAGCAAAAGGTACTCAACTTGTGATTGTTCGATACAATTATTATTCAAGTGCAATCAATGCAGGAAGTAGCTTTGTAGATGAGCAAACTTTGTATATCAATCCCGTAAATTTATGCCTTTATCGTCCAGAAAAAATTAGGGAAAAGTGTAGCATTTCTATTGATATTCGTGAAAATGAACAAATTGCTGGTATTCAATCGATTGAAGATGTTGATAATCAAACAAAAATATTGCACTTTGATGATTTCTATCATTTGGCAGATTCGCCATTTATTATTAGCAAGAATTTGACACACGATAGTTTTGAAATAAATGATACTACTTTCCATCTTTGGTTTGAGGGGAATTTTAACATACCTAATTTAAGTCAGATAACCGATGATTTTAGGAAATTTGCCACCAAACAAATAGAACTTTTTGGTGAATTTCCAGAAAAAGTATTTCATTTTATTACATGGTTATTTCCTAATCACAAATACCATGGAGTAGAGCATCGAAGCTCAACGATGCAAACTTTAGGTCCTTTTATAGAAAATAGTCAGGATTTTCTTGTGGACTTATATGGATTATCGTCTCATGAGTTATTTCATGCTTGGAATATTTGTAAAATCCGTCCAAAAGAGCTTCTTCCTTATGATTATAGCAAAGAAAACTACTTCAAAACTTGCTTTGTTGCGGAAGGACTTACAACTTATTATGGAGATTTAATGCTTTATCGCTCGGGAGTTTTTGACTATGAGCAGTATTTAAGAGAGTTAGAAACTTATTACAAAAGACATTTTGACGAAGCCGATGGAGCCTCTCAATCTTTATTAGAATCTTCCTGGGATTTATGGCTTGATGGTTATTCAAGTTCTATTCCCAAACGCAAAGTTTCTGTTTATCATAAGGGGGCTATTGCTGGGCAAATTTTAGATTTACATATTCAAAGAATCAGCAACAAACAACGTTCTTTAGACGATGTTATGCGAAAAATGTGGAAAAAATTTGGAAAATCTGTCAATGGACATCCGCTTGTCGGGTATTCTTTAGAAGATTATATAAGTATTTGTGAGGAAGTAGCAGGCGAAAAACTCGAGTGGTATTTTGAAACTTGTATTGCAGGAACTGACTCATTATTTGGATTACTTAACGAATATTTGAAAGACATTGGCTTATCTTTGCAGAAAAATGAACACGATTTAGTTTATCTTACTAAAATCTAAACAGTATGTATCAATTTGATTATCAATACAGAATACGTTATGCCGATATCGACCAGATGGGCTATATGTATTATGGAAATTATGCAAAATTATATGAAATAGGTCGGGTAGAGGCACTTCGTTCTTTAGGTCTGAGATATAGGGATTTGGAAGAAAGCGGAATTATTATGCCTGTTTATGAAAATCATTCAAAATTTATTTCTCCGGCAAAATACGATGAGTTGATTACGATTCGTGTCATTATTAAAGAATTACCTAAAGTTCGAATTGTATTCAATTATGAAATTTTCGATGAATCGGAAACTTTAATTCATACCGGAGAAACCACGCTTGTATTTCTGAAAACTAATAATAACCGAATTACGGTTTGTCCTTCGGAAATTATTGAAAAGCTAAACCCATTTTTCTGACCTTCCCAAAATATATAAATTGTCGGTCTAAAGTTTATTTGCTACTTCTTCCATTACTTTCAATAAATAGTCGATGGAGGAGGTTTGTTTTCGATGATTGATTAAGCAGGCACGTAGCACAAATTTGCCGTTTAGCTTGGTTCCAGCAATGAAAATTCGTCCATCTTTTTCTAAAGCATCGGTTAGTTTTAGGTTAAATGCTGATAATTCATCTTCCGACAAGCCTTCTCGGATATATCTAAAACAAACTACCGCTAATTTATCTTCAGACATTAGCTCAAAATTGCTTGAACTTTTAACTCGTTTTGCTAAATAATTTGCTAAAATAATATCTTTACGAATCATTTCTTGGATTTTTTCGAATCCATAAACCTTGACAGAAAGCCAAACCTTAAATGCTTTTGCATTACGAGAGAGTTGGAAATAATGTTCGTTGAATTCAATTTTACCATCTCCCGAATTATGCAGATAATCGGCTTGTTTGAAATATGTTTCTCGTAGAATATCCCAATTTTTCACCAATACACAACCTATCTCGAAGGGTTGATAAAGCCATTTATGAAAATCTAAAGCAAGTGAGTCTGCTTGTTGTATGCCATCATAAAATTCCCCTAACTCTGGTAAGGTGGAAGCCAAGCCACCATAAGCCCCATCTATATGAAACCACATTTGGTTATTTTGGGCGATTTTTGCTAATGTTTTCAAATCGTCAATGGCACCAGTATTGACAGTTCCAGCATTTCCAATTAAGCAAAACGGCAAAAATCCATCTTTTTTATCTACTTCAATTTGTTCAATTAAGGCATCTATATCTATCTGGAACTGATTATTGACAGGAATTTTTCTAATATTATCCGTACCAATTCCCAATAAAGCGATACTTTTATCGATACAATTATGGGTTTCGGTAGAGCAGTAAACCAAAAATGGTTTTATCCCGAAAAGTCCTTTTTTCTTGATATCATATCGGCGAAAAAATATATTTCTGGCAACTGTCAGACCTGCTAAATTTGCCTCAGAGCCTCCACTCACCATCGCTCCGCCTGCTTGTGTGTCCAAACCAATCATTTCGGCCGCCCAATGCACCACTCTTTTTTCGATTTCTGCCATGGCGGGAGCTAAATGCCATTTTGCATTATTTTGATTGACCGTTGACATTAAAAATTCTGCCAAAGTAGAAACTTGATTTCCACCAGACATGACGTAGGCATACATATTTTCTCCTAAATTGCCAGTTGCACTATCTAAAATATGTGTTTTCAGTTTGGGCAATAAGTCTGAAAATGAGCTTGAATTGAATGGTAAAGGTTCATCAAACCAAGACGCAACTTCCGCTTGGGATTCAACATTAAAACCATGAATTGATGATAAATTTTGATAATGCTGAAGGATTAATTCAGAGGTCTGATGTACCATTTCTGCCCATTGATCGGACGAAAAATCTAAACTATTTTCCATAAATTGAATGCTTAATTAATTTCAAAAATACTTACGGCTCTCGGAGAGACAGAAAAATCTTTATTCAACGGTTTCTTTTCGTGACTAAAAACATCTTCCGCTTGTATTTTATGACCTAAAATTTCTGTAAATCTAGATAAATCAATATTTTTTTGCTCGAAATTCTTATTCATTACTATCATCAATGTTTTATCAGTTTGGTGTCGAAAATAGACATAAATTCCATCAAAAGGAGCAAAATGTAGGGTTTTTCCAGAAAAAATTACTGGATTTTGCTTTCTCCATTGTAATAATTGACGTAAATAATCTTGCATTTCTTTCTGAAAAGAGCTAAGTCCTTCTCCCGAAAAACCATTGATTAAATCTTTATCCCATCCGCCTGGAAAATCTGAACGAATATACCCGTGATTATCTCGATGCTCCGAGTTTTCCATTAGAATTTCTGTGCCATAATAAATTTGTGGAATCCCTCGAATTGTGAGTAAATATGCCATTGCCATCTTGGTCAATGCTACATCTTTGTCTAATTGTGTAAAAATCCTATCCATGTCATGATTGTCTGCCATAATAAGCAAACGATTGGGATTTGGATACACGAAGTCATTGGCTAATGCTTCGTACAATGCAGGTAAACCTTTACTAAAATGCTTGTCATCTTTTTCTTTTAAAGCTGCAACTAAAGCCCCTTGAAGCGGAAAATCCATCACAGAAGTTAGGCATCCAGCATATTGATCTCGGTTAGTTTTTCCTTGTTGCCAATAAGAAGTAATCAGAGGATTATAGCTCCACTCTTCGCCCACAAGCGAGAAATTAGGGTATTCATCCATGATAGAGCAACTCCATTGTTTGAGGAAATTTTTATTAGAATATCCATAAGTATCTTGTCTGATTCCTCCTAGCTGAAGCGTTTCAATCCACCAAATAGAGTTTTGTATCAAGTAATTAGCCAAGAAAGGGTTTTCTGCATTCATATCTGGCATTGATGAATCAAACCAACCTTGAGTCATTAACTTTTTATCATAATCAGAAGCATATAAATCTTGATTGACAGTTCGGCGATGGTTTGATGCTTGGTATTTTCCCTGAAAATTAATCCAATTGTTGAATGGTAAATCATCTTTCCACCAATAATGTAGTCCAGTATGGTTCAGAACCTCATCAAAAATTAGTTTAATTCCTTTTTCTTTAGCTTTTTTCGATAATTCGATGTATTCGTTTAGTGTCCCAAATCGAGGGTCAACTTGATAGTGATTGGTAATAGAATAGCCATGGTAAGAATAGACCGCCATGTTATTTTCGAGCATTGGGGTTGGCCAAATTGCCGTAAATCCCATATTTTTTATGTAATCCAAATGATTAATAATTCCTCGAATATCTCCTCCATGTCTGCCTCCTTCAAAGTTTCTATCTATTTTTGCTTCTCGCATTCCCTCAATTACGTCATTATCAAGATTGCCATTGGCGAATCTGTCGGGGGTTATCAAATAAATAGCATCAGAAGCATCAAAACCTTTGAAAGCGGAAGACGGTTTTTCTCTGGCAAGTAATGAATAAGGGAAATTATGAACTATTTTTTCATGGTCTTTGAAATAAATGTTCATTTTTCCTGGTTTGGCAAGTGGAGATATCACCAAATCAAGAAATAGATAATTAGGGCTATCTGCCCGATGGACTTTTGTGATTCTGACGCCCGAATAATCAATTACAGGCGTTAATTCAGCAATTTTATCGCCATGTACTAATAATTGTAATTTAGGATTTTTTAATCCGACCCACCAATGGAGAGGTTCGACATGCTTGATTTGGGCAACACTCTCCCATGAAAAGCATGAAAAAATTGAAAGAAAAACGAAAAAGAAATATTTTCTCATGATTTCATTAAAGAATTCCTGTTTATGAAATTTTTTGATAAATTTTTAAATGCTCATCCATAAATTTCTGCCAAGAAAATTTTTCGGCTTGTTGTAATGCCAAAGCACTCAGTTGTTGATGGAGTGTGTCGTCCGAATATAATTTCCACATAGATTCTGTAATTTCTTCATTATCAATAGGATTTATTAAAATTCCTGCTTCTCCGACTACCTCTGGTATGGAGCTATTATTCGACGAAATAACTGGAATTCCACATTGCATGGCTTCAAGAGGCGGTAAACCAAAACCCTCGTATAAAGACGGATAGACAAAGGCTCTTGCCGCCGAATAAAGAACAGCCAAATCCTCATCCTCCACAAACCCCGTAATGATGATTTTATTTTTTAGGTGTGGATTAGACTCGATTTCTTTAAATATTGCACCAAAATCCCAACCCTTAGTGCCAACCAAAACTAAATTCAAATCGTTGATTTTTTGTTCTTGTACTAAAGTAAAGAACGAGCGAATGGTTCGTTCGATATTTTTACGAGGTTCTAAAGTTGATAAA
>JACCEC011482955.1_pt1 | contig 53643 bp, 76 predicted proteins | sample 7450121 | NCBI WGS metagenome assembly JACCEC01 (sample SAMN15323455, study PRJNA562643) | freshwater metagenome | isolation source: river surface water | place: USA:Blue River Watershed | collected 2017-08-18
CCTAAAAAATTCTCTGGGGGTATATTTTAGGGTAGCAATCCACTTTCCTGGGTGGTCTTTAGAAGAGCTCGCAAGGTTAGTTTGCTTGATTCTTTTCTCCTTTCAATTAAAGCTTACATTCTAGCTTGTGTGAGCCCCTTTAAGGACCACCCAAAAGTGTACTAATACTACTATGAAACTAATCGCTGGAGGATTCAAACTACCTACTATCTATGCAAGAGGAGGCAGTAAGTATGCCAAAAGTAAATCGGTCGCAACCATCAGAACCAACTCGCAAGATGCGTCCAGCACTGACACCAGAGGCTAACGAAAACCAGATGGTTTCTTTGGCTATGGATCTTGTAAGAAAGAGACTAATCGAAGGAACTGCTTCTTCTCAAGAGACTACGCACTTTTTAAAGATCGGATCATCCAAAGAGCGACTCGAGAAAGAGATATTGGAGAAGCAGAAAGATTTGATTGAAGCAAAAACTCAATCTCTGCAATCAGCACAAAAGGTCGAAGAGCTGTACACAAATGCTTTAAAAGCTATGAGAAATTATAGTGGGCAAGGTGATATTGATGACTATTAGAATCTATTCAGAAATGATTCAATTAAAAACTTTTGAAGAGCGATATCAATATTTACAACTTAATGGTGTAGTTGGAAAAGAGACTTTCGGATTTGATAGATATTTGAATCAAATGCTTTATAAATCAGATGAATGGAAACGTTGTCGAAGAGATGTCATTATTCGAGATAATGGTTGTGATTTAGGATGTGAGGGATTTGATATTTATGGAAAAATTCTAATTCACCACTTAGAACCAATAACCGTTCAAGATATATATAATCGAAACCCAAAAGTATTTGACCTAGAGAATCTAATATCAACGACTCTTGTGACGCATAACGCTATCCATTATGGCGATGAAAGTTTACTAATCCGAGCTCCAATTATACGAAGAAAAAATGATACATGTCTATGGAAAAAGGGGGGGTAATAAAATGAACGAACTCTATCACCATGGTGTCAAAGGACAAAAATGGGGAGTACGTAGATATCAAGAAAAAGACGGTAGCTTAACATATGCAGGTAAGGCTAGAATGCGGGCGGTAAGAGCGTCTAAAACAATGAATGATGTTAATGAAATTGTAAGTACCATGTCTAAAAAAGATAAAGCATTGCTTGGCGTTGAAGATGGGTATCTAACTTTGCAAGAAGGCGAATATGTTGTTAAACGATTCCTTTATAAACAAGGAACCACTCCTGTAGCTTTTTTTGATCTGCTTAGAGATGGAGACGATTTAAATGTTGCCATCGGTACTCGCTCTGGCGATGAATACCGAGGAAAAGGTTATGCTACAAAATTAGCAAAAGAAGGCATAAAATGGTGCGAAAAAAATAAAGATAAATGGGATAATATAACATGGGGAGCTCGCAAAGATAATGCCGCTTCTATAAATTTGGCTAAAAAAATGAAATTCAAGCAAATTAAAAATACCGATAAAAATTGGGCCGTTTACAAATACAAAAATCAATAATAGGAGGAAAACAAAAATGAGTCAGGATAATTTTTCTAAAAGCAAGTCCTTGAACTTCGGCATCCTTGGGATGGGACTGCTTATGCCCTGTCCTATAAACCCCAAAAGATGATTGAGGCAATGGAAGCAGATAGCAAACCAAACATTTTGGCAATCGGCCACTATCACAAACTCGAATATTTGTTCTACCGCAACATCCATTGTTTCCAAACTGGTTGCTTCCAGATGCAAACTCCTTTCACTCGTGGCAAAGGTATCAGTGTTCATCTCGGTGGATGGATTGTAACTGTGGAAGTTGATATCAACGGTTATGTTCAGCGTATCATTCCAGAGATGATTCCATTCTACAAAGGAATCGAGGATGACTACCTCAACTGGAGTAAGTAATCATGATCATCACTCGGTCTTATACAGAACTCTCTCGTCTGTCTTCGTTTGAAGAACGGTTCGAGTATCTGAAACTCTCGGGAACAGTTGGTGAATCAACTTTCGGTTTTGATCGTTACCTCAATCAGCAATTCTATCTATCACCAGAATGGAGAGCAATCCGAGATCGAGTTATTGCTCGTGATCTTGGTTGCGATTTGGGTGTGGAAGGGTTTGAAGTTCATGGAAGAATTTTAATTCACCACATCAATCCTATAACGGTCGATGACATAGTTAATCGAAATCCGAAAGTATTTGACCCAGAGAATTTAATTCTCACAGTCCATAATACCCACAACGCAATACACTATGGCGATGAAGACTTGTTAATTCGAGCACCGATTGAACGAAGCAAATATGACACATGCCCGTGGAAAAACATATGAAAGATGTGGTGAAAAAAAATGTCAGGAAATGATGATTTAAAAAGTAGATTTGAAATATATCTCGAAGCTGCTTTAAATTCTATAGAAGTTGATGGTCTTCCGAAACCAATATCGAGAGCTGACCAATATCTTCTTGCTCTTATTGCTAAAATGAGAGAAATGGGATCATCTCTTGAAAGAATCGATGAAACCTTTCAAGATTTAACAGGAACTTCTGTGATGTCTGTTATAATGCGACGTAACATATACAGAGGTAAAAACTTAGGAACATCGGTAACCCCGGCACAGAAAACAGCAATTACTACTGGGACTTTTGAGGACATGTATGTCGGAGATTACTGGGTTATTAATGGAGTAATCTGGAGAATAGCTGATATAAATTACTGGTATAATTGCGGCGATACTAGTTTTACGAAAAATCATTTGGTTATGGTTCCGGACTCTTCTTTATACTCGACTCAAATGAACGAAACAAACATTACAGTTGGTGGATACGTAGGATCTAAGATGTATGCAGAAAATTTAAATCAGGCCAAAACCACCATACAGACAGCTTTCAGAGATCTTCTCTTAACTCATAGAGAATATCTGACCAATGCCGTTACAAATGGGTATCCTTCCGGAGGAGCATGGTTCGATTCCACAGTCGAGTTAATGAACGAGATTATGGTTTACGGTTCATATATTTATACACCAGGAGGTACTGGATCGATACTCGTAAATCGATATACAATTAATAAACAACAGTTGGCTTTATTTTCTTTAAACCCAGGAATGATTAATAGGCTACAGTCTTTTTGGTTAAGAGATGTCGGTTCTTCGTCTTATTTCGATCTTGTGAACTTCAATGGCATCGCGCTCGGCAACAACGCTTCGATCTCTCTTGGGGTTCGTCCGGCCTTCGCTATTGGTTAGCTAAATCTAGGGGCTTTGTGCCCCGTTAATATTAATAAGGAGGGTTAGATAAAATGGATAGAAAAACCTATACGATTACCCTTGCCGATGGAACGGTTCTCGATAACCTTAAGCTTAACGGGAATAACTTTATCTCCAATACAGCTATTAATGCTGATATTTTTAACGAAAACTGCTCTCCTGTTATCATTAGCGATGGTGTTAACAGCGAAACGCACAACAATATGGAGTTTGTTCAGGTAACGGAACAGGAACCCGGAAAATACTGGTTTGTTCTTCGAGAGCTTTCGGCTTCTGAACTGGCTCGGATTAAAATGCAATCCGATATTGAATATGTGGCTATGATGGCCGGAATAGAACTGTAAAGGAGGATCACCATGGAACATAGCAGTAATTACAATAAGGTAAAGCGTTATTTTGTACTTGGCGTATGGAATGTCGGCCGCGTTCGCGATGCTGTGGAAAAAAGTTGGATTACCATAGCCGAGTTCGAAGAAATCACTGGAACCACGTACTAATGAGTGTTTTGGTAAGTAATCGCAAGGAGTCCAGGTTCGAAGTTATAACATATTCAATCGAATTACATGACATGCTTATTGATTTGATGCAAAGAGGATTGTTAATCAAAAAATGATCATTAGCGAGGTCGTTCCGGTAAATGTTTTATAAAAAGGAGGAAATTATGGGAGAAAGCATTCTTACCAGCACCAAAAAGTTACTTGGCATTGAAGACAATGACACAAGTTTCGATTTGGACGTTTTAATCCACATCAACACAGCACTTGCCATTCTTAATCAACTCGGCGTCGGTCCTAATGAAGGAATCTTCGTCGCCGACAAATCAACACTATGGGAAGCCGTTCTCGCGGACAACAAATTTCTTGTGCCCGCCAAATCGTACGTCTTTCTCAAGGTTAAGTTACTGTTTGATCCTCCTTTGAGTTCGGCGGCGATCGAATCAATGAACAAACTGATTGCTGAGTTTGAATGGAGGTTGACTGTCTTGGTTGAAACACCCAATACCACAAGTTAGGAGAATCGTCATGGATAATGAATACCTTGCTCATCATGGTATCAAAGGAATGCATTGGGGTGTTCGAAGAACTGAAGCACAACTTGGTGGAAGAACCACTTCCACGGTTGAAAGAACTGTCTATAGGATTGGTGCAAAAGTTAATCCCAGAGAGTTTGCGTATAAACTTCGTAAACTAACCAACAATCCAAATACAGATACCAAGTCTCTCGCCGATCTAGTTGAACAAAACACAAAAACGACCGGCGTTTTAACAACCAATCTGAAAGCACTTAAAGCCGTTGAAAGCATCGGCATCGAAACCCATTCCAAAAAAGTATATGACAATCTGGATCAAAATGACCTGGATAATCTAAAGACCTATACAGACTCGGCTCGTTATTCCAGAGGGGTTAATGGTTACTTGGCAATTGGCGATCCTAAAGCTTATGCTGAAGAAGCCGAAAAACTAAAAACCACTTTACAGAAGAACTCAGTTGATAATCTGACCGTTTACAGAAGTTGTAATCTCAAATTCTCAGTAAATGGAATCGCCAAAAAGATGAATACCCTCAACGATGAAGAAAAGTCAAGTTTGTTTTCTGGATTGTCTAAAAATTTTTCTGGAAAGACCAACAAAGAGAGTCGAGTATTTTCGACAAGCACTTCTCCATTGTTTGCTATTGATACTTGGAGATCTGTTAACCCAACTGCGGCTTCAACCTATAACACGTATATGCTCATCAACTGCAAAAAGTGTCCTGGTGTTCTTGCCGACGGTAAAACCAATACCGGAAAAGCTTTAGTCAACACAAGAAGTAACCAAGAGGCAATTCTGGCCCCCAATAAGTTAACATATCGTAAACTTGAGTTTGACAAAGAACGAAACATGTTTGCTATTACAGTTGATGCTTATTAGGAAAGGAGGAATCTTACATGGATAAAGATTATCAAAATTTTGTTGAGCGAATGGGAAGTTTTGATGATGATCTGGATGTCATCACTGGTAAGAAAGAAGAAAATCTTGCTCATCATGGTATCAAAGGAATGCATTGGGGTGTTCGAAGAACTGAAGCACAACTTGGAACTGATAAGAAAGTTCTCGATGCATCAAAAAATATTGTTGGCGAAACAAAGAACATCAACTATGCGGCTCGTAGCGCTAGAACAACCGCCAAGTATAAGGAAGCTGAGTCCCTGACAGATCAGGAACTTAAAGACCGAGTTGCTCGTATGAATCTTGAGCAACAGTATTCAAATCTATCTGCGGCTAAGACTTCCAGAGGTCAGTCCTATGTACAAAATACCTTGGATGTTGCCGGAAGCGTTCTCGCCATTGCTGGTTCCGCGGCCTCAATTGCTTTGGCTGTAAAACAACTGAAGAGATAAGAGATGATTTTTAGATGTGGACATACACCTATTCAAATGAACTATGCTCCAGCATCAGTTGCAAATACTGTTGTAACTGGAAAGAATGTTACCTATTTACTTTTAGCAAAATAATCTAAAATTAAAGGAGAGTCAGTATGGCATTATCAAACACTGCCGTTCCAAAATATTACGGCATGTTTCGAGATGCCGTTATCCGAGGGGAGATTCCGGTATGCAAAGAAATCTCAATGGAGATGAACCGTATCGACGATCTCATTGCTAACCCCGGAGTTTACTATGACGACCAAGCAGTTGAAGGCTGGATAAATTATTGTGAATCTGAACTAACATTAACCGATGGTGGAGACCTACATTTACTGGATAGTTTTAAATTATGGGGGGAACAGGTTTTTGGATGGTATTACTTTGTTGAACGAAGCGTGTATGAACCAAATCCAGATGGTCATGGTGGACATTATATTAAGAAAACAATCAAGAAACGCCTCATTAACAAACAGTATCTTATAGTTGGAAGAGGTGCTGCTAAGTCCCTATATGATTCGTGCATTCAGTCATATTTCCAAAACGTTGATACGTCAACGACTCATCAGATTACGACAGCTCCTACAATGAAACAGGCTGAAGAAGTAATGTCCCCTATTCGTACAGCTATAACTCGATCAAGAGGTCCTTTGTTTAAGTTTCTTACAGAAGGTTCGTTGCAAAATACCACCGGAGCTAAAGCTAAACGAATGAAGTTAGCCTCTACAAAGAAAGGTATTGAGAACTTTCTTACTGGTTCTTTGATAGAGATACGTCCGATGTCAATTGCCAAACTTCAAGGTCTCCGAACAAAAGTAGCATCCGTAGATGAATGGCTTTCCGGAGACATCCGAGAGGACGTTGTTGGCGCTATTGAACAGGGTGCTTCTAAAGTTGATGACTATTTAATTGTAGCAACAAGTTCAGAAGGTACTGTTCGAAACGGGAGCGGCGATACAATCAAAATGGAGTTATCAGACATTCTTAAAGGTGATTACATTAATCCTCATGTTTCGATTTGGTGGTACAAACTTGATTCAATTGACGAAGTTTCTAATCTGGAAATGTGGATAAAGGCCAATCCCAATCTTGGCAAAACGGTTACCTATGAAACCTACCAATTGGATGTTGAAAGAGCAGAAAAAGCCCCAGCAGCCAGAAACGATATTTTAGCTAAACGTTTTGGAATTCCAATGGAGGGTTACACATACTACTTCACTTATGAAGAAACCCTTCCTCATAGAAAACGGGACTTTTGGAGGTTGCCATGCGCATTGGGCGGTGACCTTTCCCAGGGAGATGACTTCTGTGCATTTACATTTCTGTTTCCTTTATCCAACGGTTGTTTCGGTGTCAAAACTCGAAATTATATATCTTCCCTAACCCTAATGAAACTACCTGCTGCCATGAGAATTAAATACGACCATTTCATGAAAGAAGGAAGTCTGATAGTTCTTGAGGGAACAGTTTTAGACATGATGGAGGTTTATGAGGATTTAGATAATCATATAACCGAATGTGGATATGATGTTCGATGTTTTGGTTTTGATCCATATAACGCAAAGGAATTTGTAGAACGTTGGGAATCAGAAAACGGTCCATTCGGAATTGAAAAAGTTATACAGGGTGCAAAAACAGAATCTGTTCCTCTTGGAGAGTTAAAGAAACTTTCTGAGGAGCGGATGCTTTTATTTGACGAAGAACTTATGACTTTCGCCATGGGCAACTGTATAACACTCGAAGACACGAACGGAAATCGAAAATTACTTAAGAAACGATATGAGCAGAAGATCGATGCCGTGGCCGCTATGATGGATGCCTATGTGGCGTTTAAGACAAACAAGGACGCATTCGAATAATGAAAGGAGGAGTTATCGTGAAAGAACTCACTGAAGCAGAAGTAAGAGTATTTAACAATGTTTCTCAGGCCGTCAATCCCTCCGTAAAGCTCGGCGACGTTCTTCAGACTATGATCCAGGAACAAGCTAAACCCGAACCTGAGGTTAATTCTGAAGATCAGACGCCGGCTGTTCCGGATTCTTCGGAGATCAAGACTCTCGGAGATTAAGACTCTCGGAAATTAAGTCAAAATGAAACTAAATAACCGGAAAGGAGAGAGGTAAATGAGTTAGAACATCATGGTATCAAAGGAATGCATTGGGGCGTTCGACGGAAAACAGAAGAATCGTCGAATACCAAGACTGCGAGAAAGCATCTAACGGTCAATGATAATGGTGATTTAACCATATCAGACAAACCAGCAAGTCGAAAAGGTAAGACTAATTTTGCAGTTAAAAGTATGTTGCATAAAACAACCTCTTCTATAGAACCAAAAAACCATAGTCGATAGCGGAATCTATTCTAAAAGTTTAGGTCGCATGCTTAGTGTGGCCGAGGCATTCGAATTAGGTTTTTTGATTTGCACGATTAAGTAATTTTTATTACAGAAAGGAGGTGGCGATTCAAAATGGATGTGACATTTGGTTCTAGACTGAAACATGCTTGGAATGCGTTTCTCAACAAAGATCCTACTGACTATTTCAAAGATGTCGGAATTGGATATTCTTATCGTCCAGACAGACCTAGACTTACAAGGGGTAATGAGCGATCTATCGTAACTTCAGTATACAACCGTATTGCGTTGGACGCTTCAGCAATCAACGTCCAGCATGTTAGGCTAGACAAAAACAATCGTTTCCTATCAACCATCGATTCAGGGTTAAACACCTGCCTTACAGTCGAAGCCAATATTGACCAAACTGGTAGAGCTTTTATACAGGATGTTGTTATGTCAATGCTGGACGAAGGAAGCGTGGCTATTGTTCCAGTAGACACTACCTTTAATCCAGAGGCTACCAGTTCATATGACATAAATTCAATGAGAACTGGTCAGATTTTGGAATGGCATCCAAATCATGTTAAGGTTTGTGTTTATAATGAAAAGACTGGACTGAAAGAGAACATCATGATGCCAAAGAATATGGTTGGTATTGTTGAAAATCCTTTGTATGCAGTTATTAACGAACCCAACTCAACTATGCAGCGTCTTGTTCGGAAACTCAATTTATTGGATGTGGTGGATGAACAAAGTAGTTCTGGTAAATTGGATTTGATTATTCAATTACCATACGTGATAAAGACAGAAGCAAGACGTCAACAAGCCGAAAAACGACGTAAAGATATAGAGGACCAATTAGCCGGTTCTAAGTATGGTATTGCTTATACCGATGGCACTGAGCATATCACACAGTTGAATCGTTCCGTCGAGAACAATCTAATGAAACAGATTGAATACCTAACGAGCATGTTATACAGCCAGTTAGGGATCACTCAGAGTATATTAGATGGTACTGCCGACGATAAAACAATGCTCAACTATTACAACCGTACGATTGAACCTATACTTTCGGCTATTGTTGATGAAATGAAACGAAAGTTTTTAACCAAAACCGCTCGGTCACAATCGCAGTCGATTTCATTCTTCAGGGATCCGTTTAAGCTTGTTCCGGTTAATGAAATTGCTGAAATTGCTGACAAATTTACTCGAAATGAGATAATGACGTCGAATGAAATTAGGCAAATCATCGGAATGAAGCCATTGGATGATCCGAAAGCTGACGAACTTAGAAATAAGAATCTGAGCGAACCGTCAAAAGATAAAACCGATTCATCGAACGATGTGACTGGAGAAAGGATCGAGAAGGCAACTACAAAATTGAAGGAGGAAATTCAAAATGAAGACATTTGATTTCAGTGGCTGGGCTACCCGAAATAATCTTAAATGCTCTGATGGCAGAACTATCATAAAAGATGCATTTAAACATGATGACGGGCAGACGGTTCCCCTCGTATGGAACCACCAGCATAATGACCCTCTTAATGTTCTTGGGCACGCTTTGCTTGAGAATCGTGAGGAGGGAGTTTATGCATATTGCAAGTTCAATGAAACAGAATCCGGAAGGAATGCAAAACTTTTGGTTGAGCACGGAGATGTTTCAGCTTTGTCTATCTATGCCAATCAGCTTAAACAGCAGGGCCCTAATGTTCTGCACGGAGCGATTCGTGAAGTAAGCCTTGTCTTGGCCGGAGCAAATCCAGGAGCATTTATCGATTCTGTTGTTAGCCATGGAGAGGAATCTGACGAGGAAGCTATTATTTTTACCGGTGAGGACATCTCGCTATACCATGCTGATAAAAAGGAGGACAAACCCGTGGATAAGAAAGAAGACCCAAAAGATACTGACAAAACCAAAAAAAAACCAGAGGACGAGGAAACCGTTGCCGACGTCTTCAATACTCTTAATGAAAAACAGAAAACGGTAGTTTATGCAATGATCGGACAGGCTCTTGAAGAAAACAAAGAACCCGAAGATAACAACAATAATAATGATGACTCTAAAGGAGGAAAAAAAGTTATGAAACATAACGTATTTGACAAGGAAGATACTCATGAGGATGTTTTGAGTCATTCCGATATGGAAGCAATCTTTGCCGACGCCAAGCGTTACGGCAGCCTGAAGGACAGTGCCCTTGCCCATGGTATCGAGAACATTGATTGTTTGTTCCCTGATGCTCAAAATGTTACTAATACCCCTCAGTTTATTCAGAGGGATATGGGTTGGGTTCAGAAGGTCATGAGTTCTATTCACCACACCCCGTTCTCTCGCATCAAGTCCATCTTTGCTGATATCACCGAGGAAGATGCTCGTGCAAAGGGTTACATTAAGGGCAACCTCAAGAAGGAAGAAGTTTTCTCCATGCTTAAACGTGCGACTACTCCAACAACTATTTATAAGAAGCAGAAGTTAGATCGTGACGATGTTATTGACATTACTGATTTTGACGTCGTAGCTTGGCTTAAGTCCGAGATGAGAGTGATGCTTGACGAAGAAATTGCTAGAGCAACTCTGGTTGGTGATGGTCGTTTGGCTTCCTCTGATGACAAGATCAACGAACAGAACATTAGACCAATCTGGACTGATGCCGAACTATACACTATTAAGGCTCCGATTACAGTTGCTGCTAATGCTACAGCTGACCAGAAAGCTAAAGAGTTTATTCGTACAGCAATCAAGTCTAGGAAGAACTATAAGGGTTCTGGTGAACCTACCTTATATACTACTGAGGATGTTCTTACCGATTGCCTATTGCTGGAGGATACTACCGGCCGCGTAATCTACGATTCCGTTGACAAGTTGACAACTGCTCTTCGTGTTAAGGAAATTATTACTGTACCAGTCATGGAGAATCTGTCTCGTGTTGATGGTACGACTACTTACGGCCTCATGGGTATTATCGTCAATCTGAACGATTACAATATTGGTGCTGATAAAGGCGGAGCTGTCAATATGTTCGACGATTTCGACATTGATTACAACGCTCAGAAGTACCTAATTGAGACTCGTTGCTCTGGCGCACTTATCAAACCTTATTCCGCTATTGCATTGGAGCTTACAACTAAGGCCGCAGGTTAATTAGCAAAGGAGAGAATTCAAAATGGCAAAATTTTACGGAGTAATCGGCTACGCTGAAACGGTGGAAACAAAGCCAGGAGTGTGGAAGGAGCAGATTACCGAAAAAATGTACTACGGTGAGCTTGTCCGAAATACTCGCAGACTTCAGACCACCGACCAACTCAACGACAACATCAATGTTGCAAATGAGATCAGCATTGTATCCGATCCGTTTGCCAATGAGAATTTTCATTCAATGCGCTACGTTGAGTTTATGGGTGCTAAATGGAAGATAACAAATGTCGAAGTTCAGTACCCAAGACTAATACTGACTACAGGGGGTGTGTACAATGTCCAGTAGGCTAGAACTACAGACTCTACTCGAGGGATTACTCGGAAGTCGAAATGTGTATTTTCAATCCCCTGCATTAGTACAAATGAAATACCCAGCCATTGTTTACGGTCTTGAAGACATCAAAAATATGTTTGCAAATGACGGGGTTTATCTATCTCAAAGGAAATATTCTGTAACGGTAATTGATGAGGATCCAGATAGTTTAATTGTGGATAAAGTTGCGGCTTTGCCTACTTGCCGATTTAATCGACATTTCGAGTCTGATAATCTGAATCATGACGTTTTCATTCTACAATATTAAAAAAGGAGGACAAAAATATGTCTAAAATTGTTTGGGACGATACCGGTAAACGTCTTTACGAAACCGGTGTAAGCCATGGCGTTCTCTACCCTCAGGAGACTGGTGGTACTTATCCGAAAGGGGTTGCTTGGAACGGACTTACAGCCGTGACCGAGAGTCCTTCCGGGGCTGAAGCGACACCTCTTTATGCAGATAACATTAAGTATCTTAATCTTATGTCCGCCGAGGAGTTCGGCGCTACTATTGAAGCTTATACCTATCCCGATGAGTTTGCTCAATGTGATGGTTCTGCCGAGATTGCTACAGGTGTTGTGATTGGACAGCAATCCCGTAAGGTGTTTGGTCTTTCTTACAAGACCGCTCTAGGTAATGATATCGACGGTGCCGATCATGGTTATAAACTACATCTTATTTATGGTGCTTTGGCAGCCCCTTCCGAAAAGGGCTATGCCACCATCAATGATAGCCCAGAAGCTATCACTTTCTCATGGGAAGTTACTACAACTCCTATTACTGTAACTGGATTTAAACCTACGGCTTCCATTACGATTGACTCCACTAAAGCTGACAAAACTAAATTGGCTGCTTTGGAAGCTATTCTGTATGGTGCCGATGCATCAGAGGCAAGACTTCCTCTTCCTGATGAAGTTGCTACTCTTATGAAAGTTGTAACACCATAATCATAATCAGGTAAGCACAAATAATCTTATAGAAATATTGACGGGAGTCGTATTCAGTTTAGGCTGGCGGCTCCCTAATTTTTATTATTGAAAGGAGAACACTTATCATGTTAAAAAAGACAATTACTTACGAAGACTTCGATGGAAATAAAAGAACCGAGGATTTCTATTTTAACCTTTCTAAGGCAGAGGTCTTGGAAATGGAGATGGGTATTTCCGGCGGTATGACTCAAATGCTTAACAAAATTATCGCTGCACAGGATGGAGGAAGAGTCATCAAGACTTTTAAAGATATTATTCTTAAGGCTTACGGTGAGAAATCTCCGGATGGAAAGAGATTTATCAAGTCTGAAGAAATTTCCACAGCCTTTTCTCAGACAGAAGCATATTCCCAACTGTTTATGGAATTGGCAACAAATGCAGATGCAGCTGCTACGTTTGTGAACAGCATCATACCTGTAGATACCACTAAACCGGCAATGACTCCGGTTACACATCAGTAAAAATGTTGGGAGGGTTGAGGAATGCTTCATATTACAATACCAGCTGTTGAGCAATGGGATGAAGTTAAACAAGAATTTGTTTACACAAAAGATCAGACGTTATCACTGGAGCATTCCCTCGTCTCTCTTTCAAAATGGGAATCCAAATGGTGTAAAGCATTTCTGACAAAGCAAGAGAAAACATTTGAAGAAACTTTGGATTACATAAAATTTATGACAATTACGCAAAACGTAGATCCAAAAGTCTACAACTACCTTACTAATGAAAATATTGACGAGGTTAATAGGTATATAGAAGCTCCGATGACTGCCACTTATTTTTCAGAGGATAAGACCAGTAAAATAAGTCGGGAACAGGTTACAGCAGAGCTTATTTATTATTGGATGATCTCGTTGAATATTCCGTTCGAGTGCCAGAAGTGGCATCTTAACCGTCTTCTTACTTTAATAAAGGTCTGCAATATTAAAAACACGCCGCCTAAGAAGAGAAGTAGGAAAGACATCATGAGTCGTAATGCTGCTCTGAATGCAGCTCGTAGAAAACAACTAAATACGAGGGGGTGAGACGATGAATAATAAACAACAAAAACATTATAATGCGTGGCTTACAACTTTTACAAAAAGAGCAGTGGCAGTAATTCTTATTGTTTCATTAATAGATTTGCAGCTATCATATATCCTTGCTTTTATTGGTAAAGAGCAAATTGCAGAATCACTTTCTAGTACCATCGCTACCACTATCGTTGGAGTAATGCTTGGATATTTTCTAAAAGCCCTTTTCGAAACATTCTTTGAGGAACGTGAAAAGAGGTTAAATAAAAATCTGAACAAGACCAGTCATTAAATGATGACGAGTTGGTCAGATAAAGGAGGTTTGACTATGCCTATCTATTTTTTAACTACAGCTCTTTTGATCGTTTCCTTGGTAACAAATTTAACGGTCGAAGGAATTAAGAAGTTGCTTAACGGTACAACAGTTAAGTATTCTTCAAATGTTTTAGCTGCTTCTTCTTCAGTTGTAATTGCTTGTGCTGTTTCTATCATTTATCTGATTATGAATGACATTACCTTTTCTTTAAAAATTGGAGTAGAAATCTTTATTCTTATGTACCTCGGTTTTCTTGTCTCTACTGTCGGATATGACAAGGTAGTTCAGATGATTAAACATATTCAAGACATTAAGGAGGAATAATTATGAGTAATAGTCCATTGGTTAGTTATACAAAAATTAGCCCGAATAGGAATAGCCCAAGAAACCATAAAATCGACACCATCACGATTCACTGTGTTGTTGGGCAATGTTCGGTGGAAACCCTTGGCAATGTCTTTGCTCCTACATCCCGCGAGGCCTCTTGCAACTATGGAATTGGTGTAGATGGCAGAATCGGTATGTATTGTGAAGAAAAAGACCGTTCTTGGTGTTCTTCTAGCGGTAGTAATGACAATCGAGCAATCACTATTGAGTGTGCGAGCGATACAACTCATCCGTATGCCATCAATGATAAAGTTTACAAGGCTCTTATAGACCTTTTGGCAGACATTTGTAAACGGAATGGAATCGAAGAGTTAAAGTGGAAAGCCGACAAATCTTTAATTGGACAACCAGATAAACAGAACATGACCGTTCATAGATGGTTTGCTGATAAATCTTGCCCTGGTGATTACATCTATAATCGACTCGGACAAATCGCATCAGAAGTAAATGATAAACTTAACGGTGGGTCTTCAACCAAAGGCATTCTGTATAGGGTTCAGACCGGTGCATTCAGTAATAAAGCTAATGCTGATGCAATGTTGACCAAGGTTAAAGCTGCCAGGTTCGACACATACATGGTAAAAGTGGACAATCTATACAAGATACAGGTTGGCGCTTATAGTAACAAAGCAAATGCTGATGCTATGTCAGCCAAACTCAAATCAGCAGGTTTTGATACTTACATCACTACAGAGAGTGGGACGGCAGTGACGACATCTTCAAAGAAGAGTATTGATGAAATTGCCAGTGAAGTCATTCAGGGGTTATGGGGTAACGGACAGGACAGAAAGGACCGTATCACTAAAGCCGGTTACGATTATTCTGCCGTGCAGAAGAAAGTAAACGAACTTCTATAAAAGGAGAATCCCATATGATAAGTTTCAGACAAAAGGGCGACTTCTCTAAACTGACACATTTCTTGGAGAAAGCCAAAGGGTCAGTACGTCTCGGAGATCTCGACAAGTATGGTCGGGAAGGAGTAGCCGCCCTTGCGTCTGCAACTCCTATCGATTCCGGACAAACAGCTAATTCGTGGTATTACAAAATAATTAACAAAAATGGATCGGCTACAATTGCTTTTTATAACTCAAATATTCAAAATGGAGTTCCAATAGCTATAATTCTACAGTATGGGCATGGAACTCGAAACGATGGCTGGGTACAGGGACGAGATTACATCAATCCTGCTATCCAGCCTATTTTTGATAAAATCATAAATGATGCATGGAGGGAGGTTACTAAGCTATGAGTAGGACAATTGATTCAAGAGTTGTTGAAATGCAGTTCGATAACAAACAGTTTGAACAAAACGTTTCAACTAGTATGTCTACTCTTGACAAACTTAAGCGTAGTCTTAACATGGAAGGCGCTTCTAAAGGTCTTGAGAATGTTGGTGCAGCTGCCAAAAACTGCGATATGTCAGGACTTAGTGGTGCTGTCGAAACAGTCCGTATCAAGTTTTCAGCTCTTGAGGTCATGGCAGTAACAGCTCTCGCAAACATTACAAATTCTGCAATTAATGCGGGCAAGAAAATTGTTTCTGCTTTAACTATAGAACCTATTTCAGATGGTTTTAAAGAGTATGAAATGACCATGCAAGCAGTACAGACAACAATGGCTGGGACTGGAAAGACTGCCAAAGAAGTTGAAGCTCAATTAAAAAAACTTGATAAATATGCAGACGACACTGTTTATTCCAGTGTTGACATGTTTAACAATCTTCCGAAATTTACAAATGCCGGTGTAGAGTTAGATAAGGCCGTAACTGCTATGATCGGTATTGCTAACGCCACAGCATTAGCTGGAGGGGATGCTAACCAGGCATCAATCGCTTTTTATAATTTAGGTCAGTCTATCGGGAACGGATATTTAACCCGTATGGATTTTAACTCCATAAATCAGGCTGGTATAGCTACTATGGAGTGGAAAAACCAGATGGTCGAGGCAGCTATAGCCCAAGGCACCCTAACAAAAGTCGGTGAAAATGCCTATAGGGTCGGAAACAAAAATTTTACATTGCAATCATTATTTGTTGATGGACTTCAGGAACAATGGGCTTCAACTGAAGTTTTGATGAGCGTTTTTGAGGACTATGGGGATGCAACTACTGACATAGGAAAGAAAGCTATGGCATCCGCAAAAGATCTAAAAACATTTACAATGATGATGGAATCGTTAAAGGCTACAGCCGGAACAGGTTGGAAAGATGCCTGGCAGTTAATCTTTGGCGATTTGGATGAGGCCAAAGTTTTATGGACAAATCTCGGAAATACAATAGGCGGAATAATTACAAAATCATCAGAAGCCCGTAACAAAATGCTACAAGGTTGGAAAGACCTTGGCGGAAGAGACGCTCTGATTGAATCATTCAAAAATTCATTTGAGGCTCTTGAAAAAGTTATAAAGCCAATTCATGATGCTTTTCGAGATATATTCCCTCCGACGACAGGCGAAAAACTACTTGCCATGACCAAAGGGTTAGAGGCATTTACAGAAAAGCTGAAAATTGGAAACGAAACGTCTGACAAACTTAGACGGACATTTGCTGGGTTATTTGCGGTTCTGGATCTTGTCAAACAAGGAATCGGTTTCGTCCTTAAGGTTGCTGGTGAACTCTTTGGATTATTTGGTGGTCCAGCCTCCGATGGAATTTTAGGAGTTACAGCAAAACTTGGTGATTTTCTCGTTAAAATAGATGAAACCGTAAAAAAGAGTGGTATTTTTGAGAAGGCAATTACAAAACTAAGAGATATATTTACGACAGTTGCTGATAAAATCAAAGATGCCATCGAACGTATAAAGGAAGCATTCGGAGGTTTCAATTCCATTGATACGGGACCTATCGATGAGTTTTCAAAAAAGACGGAAAAGAGTTTTAGCCCATTCACGAGAATAGCACAAATTTTTGGAGCGGCATTCGAAGCAATCGTCAAAGTGCTTGAGTGGGCTGCTCCGATTGTTCGTAAACTTGGAAGTATTATTGCAAAAGGTTTAGGTGCATTGGCAGATAAAGTTAGTTACGCTGTTGAGCACATGGAGTTTAATGAAATACTGGATATGGTTAACACCGGTCTTTTTGGGGCTATTCTTCTAGGTATTCGCAACTTTATCAAATCTCTTACTGATATCACATCTGGAGCCGGAGGTTTCCTTAAAAGTCTTACTGATATTCTTGATGGGGTACGTGGATGCCTAGAGGCATATCAGAGCAAACTAAAAGCGGATGCTTTACTTAAAATCGCTTCTGCTATTGCTATTCTAGTTGGTGCCCTTGCTGTGCTATCAATGATTCCAAGCGAGAAACTTACTACGGCACTTATGGGAATTACAGCTCTCTTCATTGAGTTGACTGGTGCTATGACCATTCTTGGAAAAACCCTTAGTAAAACTAAAATACCTAGAATTTCTTTTATGATGATAGCCATGTCAACCGCCATTCTCATTTTATCAAATGCAATGAAAAACCTTGCGGGTTTAGATTATGATGGACTTGCTAAAGGGATTGTTGGTATTGCAACCCTTGCTACAACTTTGGTTATAGCTGCAAATAGTTTTGATAAAACCTCAGGTAAATTGATCAAAGGTTCAGCAGGCTTAATCGCCTTTGCGACAGCTGTTCTCATTCTTTCACATGCTGTAGATAATCTTGCACAGCTTAGTTGGGAAGCGTTAGCCAAAGGACTTGTTGGTCTCACTATTGTTCTCACAGAAATTGTTGCATTAACTCATCTCATGGGTGATGCTAAACGAATGATATCAACAGGTTTAGGTATGATTGCCTTAGGGGCTGCAATAAATATATTTGCATCTGCCATTGCTAAGATGGGACAACTCTCCTGGGGTGAAATTGCAAGAGGACTAACCACTATGGCAGGGGCTTTAACGGCGGTTACAATCGCTCTTAACTTTATGCCTAAGGGAATGATTAATAAGGCAACTGGTCTTGTCATACTTGGCACAGCTATGCAGATATTTGCATCCGCCGTTGCTAAGATGGGTGGACTTAGTTGGAACGAAATTGCCAAAGGTATAACGGCAATGGCTGGTGCTTTAACTGCTATTACGGTAGCCCTTAATTTTATGCCAAAAGGCATAATTGGCATGGGCACTGGTCTAATTGCTATCGGAACAGCTTTGCTAATTGTTTCTAAAGCCCTAGAAAATATGGGTGGAATGTCTTGGGACGAAGTAGCTAAAGGACTAGTTGCCCTCGGAGGATCTCTCCTAGTTATTATAGTTGCAATGAAGGGCATGACCGGTGGATTATCAGGAGCTTCTGCAATGTTAGTTATGGCTGCCGCAATTGGCGTATTTACTCCCTCTCTTAAGGCTCTCGGTAGTATGGATCTTGCTGAGATAGGTAAAGCATTATTAGCCTTAGTAGGGGTATTTGTTGTGGTTGGAGCTGCTGGGGCAGTTTTAGCTCCATTAACTCCTGTTCTATTAGCCTTAGCTGGAGCTATAGCCTTACTCGGTGTCGCTGTGTTAGCTATTGGTGGCGGTCTACTTATGTTCTCAGCTGGTTTAACGGCTCTTGCAGTTGCCGGTACAGCTGGAGCAGCAGCTTTGGTCGTTGTAGTAACAAGTTTATTAAGTCTTATTCCTATGGCACTCGAAAAGCTCGGTGAGGGCGTAATTGCATTTGCACAAGTCATCTCAAATGGTATGCCAGCAATAATGGAAGCAGTTAAACAAATAGCTCTCGGACTCATTCAAGTTCTTGTAGAGGTCACACCACCAGTAGTAGAAGCATTATTATTATTCTTAACGACCCTTTTAGAACAACTTGCTAATGCTGTTCCTCAAATGGTGGATGCTGGTATGCGTCTTCTTCTAGGTATTCTCGATGGTATAGCTTCCCATATTATGGACATGGTTGTTGTGGCACTTAAAATCATTTCTGAATTCCTTAGGGGTATTGCCGAAGGTATTCCTGGCGTAATATCTGCCGGTGTAGACATAGTTGTGGCGTTCCTGACAGCTATTGGACAGGAAACTCCAAGAATCATTGATGCCGGATTCAAAATGATAATCAACTTTATCAATGGACTGGCTGAGTCTATACGTCAAAACACTCCTATACTCGGTGAGGCTATGGGAAATTTGGCTGAAGCTATGATTGAAGGACTTATTGGTGGTATAACAGCCGGAACTGGAAGAGTTGTTGACTCAGTAGTAAACCTTGGTAAGAACGCTTTAGACGGATTAAAGAATGCCCTTGGTATTCACTCCCCTTCCAAAGAATTTGAGAGTCTTGGTATGTACACAAGCGAAGGTTTTGCTCAAGGTATAAACGGTGAACAAACAACCGTTACTTCAGCAGTTAGTGACATGTCAGCGAAGACACTTGCGGCAGTTAATGCATCAGCTCCACAATTTCAACAGGCTGGCAGTACACTCATGATTAATTTTATCGCTGGAGTTAATTCTCAGGATGCAAATTCGAGAATGGCATTTACTAACATAATAAGCGGATGCTTAACAGCGATAAAAAACAAGTATTATGAGTTTCAGAGTGTCAGTAAAGAATGTATGGTTCAATTTATTGCCGGTATTAATCTGAAAGATTCAGCAGTATCAGACACTTTCATACAGGTTGTCAGTGGAACATTAACAGCTATTAGAAACAAATACACCAATTTTTACAATGCTGGTATGTATCTAGTTGAAGGATTTGCAGATGGAATTACGGCATATACCTATCTTGCAGAAGCTAGAGCTCGAGCTATGGCAGCGGCAGCGGCGAGGGCAGCTGAGAAAGAACTTGATATTAATTCTCCATCCAAGGTTAGTTATGGTATCGGTAGCTTTTTCGGTAAAGGCTTCGTAAATGCTCTTATTGACTACACATCCAAATCCTATAAAGCTGGTTCAGAAATAGCCAAATCAGCTAAAAACGGTTTGAGTAACGCTATTTCTAAGATTACAGACGTAATTGAAGGAGATATCGATACACAGCCGACTATCAGACCTGTACTTGATTTGTCAGATGTAGAAACCGGAACAAGTAGACTCAACACTTTGTTCAGTAGAACACAAGCAATGTCTATCAGTGCCGGTATGGGCCATACATCCGGTGAGGAAATTCAAAATGGAGGAAATGCCCCCGGAAGTGGTAACACGTTCTCGTTCACACAAAATAATTATTCGCCTAAACCACTGTCGAGACTTGAGATTTATCGACAGACTAAGAATCAATTCTCGGCGATGAAAGGATTGGTGGAATCATGATTAAATCTTTTACGGTCATCAATTATTTAGGTGATAGTATAAAACTTGAATTGGGGAGGCCTGAGAAATCGGGTTTCCTCATCAAATCTGTTCTCGGACTTGGACCCAGTAAGGCAAATATTAATACAACAGAAGTCTCCACAAATGACGGTTCTCTGTTCAACTCTGCAAGATTGAATCAGCGAAACATCGTCTTCGATTTTATATTCGTTGACTCGGTTAATCGGGAAAACATTGAGGACGTTAGACAGAAATCTTACAAGTATTTTCCATTAAAGAAAAACCTTGATTTACTTATTGAGACTGATAATCGAATTGTAAAAACTACTGGTTATGTAGAATCAAACGAACCAAACATTTTTAGTTCCCAAGAAGGATCACAGATTTCCATTATTTGCCCCGACCCCCACTTTTATTCGGCTGGCCCAGATGGTAATAATACTACAGTTTTTTATGGTGTTGAATCAGTTTTCGAATTCCCATTCAGTAATGAATCCTTAACAGATCCTTTGATTGTATTTGGTAATATCCAAAACAAGACAGAAAACGTAATAACTTACAAAGGAGATTCCGAAATTGGTATTACTATTCAGATTCATGCTATTGGGGGGGCTGGAAGTATAACACTCTACAACACGGGAACAAGGGAAAGTATGAGAATTGATACCGTAAAACTAGAAGCTCTTACTGGTTCCGGAATAGTAGCTGGTGATGATATTATTATCAAAACCCAAAAAGGAGATAAAAGCATCACGCTAATTCGAGGGGGAAAGACAACCAACATACTTAATTGTTTGGATAAAAGAAGTGATTGGTTTAGTTTAGCAAAGGGCGATAATATCTTTGCTTTCACAGCAGAATCGGGAACTACAAATCTTCAGCTTTGGATCGATAATAAAGTAATCTACGAAGGAGTGTAACTATGGAAATGTTAGTTTTGAACACTGATTTTGAGTCCGTAGATGTCGTAGATTCTTTTAAATCGATGATTTGGACGGACCGTTATAATTCATATGGCAATTTCGAAATTTATTTAACTATTAATTCTGATGTTCTCAAGTATCTTAAGGAAGATTATTATCTTTGGTTAAAAGACTCAGAACATAGCATGATTATTGAAGACATAGCAATCGATTCGGACATCGAAGAAGGTAACCATATTATTGTCACTGGGAGATCTTTAGAATCAATTTTGGAACGTCGTATTATATGGGGTCAGAAAGTTTTAACTGGAAATCTACAACTGGCCATTCAGACTCTACTTAATGAAGCCATAATTTCTCCAACCATTTCAGATCGTAAAATTGATAACTTTATATTTGAAGCATCTACCGATCCGAAGGTTACAGGCTTGACCGTTGATACTCAGTTTACTGGCGACGATTTATATGTAATTATAAAAAAGCTGTGCCAATCAAACAATCTGGGTTTTAAGATTATACTTAACGACAGCAACCAATTTGTTTTCAGTTTATATGCCGGGACTGATAGATCTTACAACCAAAGCATCAATCCATACGTTGTGTTCTCTCCAAATTTCGAAAATATCATAAATAGTAACTATTTCACATCCAAAGCCAAATTAAAAAATGTAACCCTTGTGGCTGGTGAAGGCGAGGGAGCTTCCCGTAAAACGACTATTGTCGGTTCTGGTTCTGGATTGAATCGGCGAGAATTGTTTACAGATGCTCGAAATATTTCCTCTGATACTGATGGTGGGACTTTAACCGATGAGCAATACATTGCAAAGTTAAAAGCCAGAGGAAGCGAAAATTTATCCGAGTATACCGCTAAAACCGCTTTTGAAAGTGAGGTTGAAGCTACCCGATTATTTAAGTATGGAGAAGATTTCTTCATTGGCGATATTGTACAAATCGCTAATGAGTATGGCCATGAAGGCAGGGCTTATATTTCGGAACTCGTCATTTCCCAGAATGAAGATGGAGTTTCCATATACCCCACCTTTCAAACAATCTAAAAGGAAGGAGAAGAAACCTAATGAGTGTAACATATGGATTTTATAATTCATTAAACGGCGACCGTAAGTATGATGCGACTCAATTGTCCAGTTTATTTGATGGACTGATTATCGACGGAATATTTGCATCTATCGGGACTTGTTTTGTAGTAAAAGCTGATACTGGAATTATTGTAAACGTAGGGATCGGTAAAGCATGGTTCAATAAAACCTGGACTCTGAATGATGCTATTCTTCCGATGGAAGCCCCAATTTCCGAAATTCTACTAGATCGTATCGATGCTTTAGTTATCGAAGTAAATACTTCAGAGGCGGTACGGGCAAATTCAATCAAATTTATTAAAGGAACACCATCGAGTTCACCGGTCAATCCGACTTTAGCATCTGGAACCACTCTAAACCAATATCCACTTTGTTATATTTACAGACCGGCAGGAAGCACCGAAATTACCCAAGCCCAAATTACCAATATGGTCGGAAGTAAGGCTACCCCATTCGTAACCGGAATTCTTCAGACAATTAATCTTGACGAACTCCTTGGTCAATGGGAGAACGAATTTGATCAATTCATATCGAGAGAGCAGGTTGATTTTACGAGCTGGATGGATGGTGAAAAGAGCGAGTACAACAACTGGTTTAAACAGATGAAAGCTGATCTATTATCTGAACAAGCATTTCTCGACCAATGGATTGCTAGTGAGCAGACTGATTTTCTAACTTGGTTTAACCAGATGAAAGGCCAATTAAGTCAAGACGCTGCCGGTAACCTACAGTTAGAAATTGACAAAGAAGAGATTAAACGAATCCTACTTGTTGGTTTTGTGGATGGGTCTAAAGTATTTTCGGATGATGGAACCACCATCACTTCAACAGCATCTGATGGAAGAACACTAGTTAAGACATTCACCAATGGCTTCTTAACAATGACAAATGTATTAAAAAGTTCAGCTGGTGCTGAAGTAGCGAGATTAGTAAAGACATTCGATTCCAACGGTAAACTTATTAAAACCGTTGTCACCTATTCTTAAACATGAAAGGAGAAATTTAAAATGGCAGAAGAAGATCTGATCTTTGGGAAAAATAGACACCTGTTTGGAGGAATTGAACCTTCTAACATGATAACCTTCAAAGCAACATCCGACTTTTCCGGAGGGAAGGACAGGGTTAAGATTTCAGCGGAACTTCCTTTGAACACCACGGTTGAGGGTCAGCAGCTTTGCACCGTAGCCGGTGCGGTTATTCGTCGAGGGACTACTGGTTTTCCCGTCGATGAGTTTGACGGGACATTGATTGCCGATATCACAGCATTTCCGTATCCTGCAGGTACGGAACTGCATGATATGGATGTCGTCCAAGGGCAGACTTATTATTATGCTGCATTCCCCTACACAAAGCAGGGTGTCTACAATCGCGGCAATAGCGGCAATGCAAATAGATCAAGTTGCACTATCAATAGACACAATTACTTTTTCGGCTTCGATATTAATCTGACAGACAGTAATCCGGCCACCAGAGTCAGCTATCCAAGTGAGGTTGATAATGCGTCTTTCGTTGCGGCAAGGATGAACTTTACGACTGGTATATTTAACTACGGTAGTTGGCCCAGCACTCCTGGCGAGAAGTTTATGCCTCGTCCCTGTATGTTGACGTATGCGGGCGTTGTCGATCATTATTTGAATCCGAACGATTACACCAAAAAGGTGGATGGCACTGTCTCCAGTGTTAATAGTCCGGACTTTGGTGGAAACGCCATGATGGAGTGGCCAAAGATATTTACTAAGTGTTGGGTCGACGCTAGTGGTATATATCATTTCAGATGCTGCGATATAGCACTTGATAACAATTATAAATGCTGGGCCAACTATGACAAAAACAACAAAGAAATCGACCACTTCTATACCCCAATTTATTTTGGATCAAGTGTATCCGGTAAAATGCGTTCCATTAGTGGGCAATCCAATAGTGTTTCAACTACGGCCGATGTGGAAATTAGTCTTGCAATGGCTAATGGAGACGCCTGGTATACCGAGGTCTTAGCTGATAGACTTCTTATTCAGGATTTACTTGTCATGATGGCTAAGACGACTGAGTGTCAAACAGCTTTTGGTTTTGGTAGATGCAAATCTAATCTTACTGACGCCATTGGCCAAGGAACTATGGATAACAAAGGCATGTTCTGGGGTTCTAATGACCGAACCAGTGGCGTTAAGGTCTTTGGTATGGAAAACTTGTGGGGTAACTTATGGAGAAGAACGGCTGGATGGATTCTTCATGATGGGGTTCAGAAGGTTAAGGTTACTCGAGGAACCAAGGATGGCTCAACTGCCTCGGATTATAATATTGATGGTAGTGGATATTTGACCGTTGCCGATGCTACTCCTTCCGGAAGTACTGGTGGATTTATCAGCAGCATGAAAACTGAAGCATTCGGACGTCTTCCTGTTGCCTTAAGTGGGGCAAGCAGCACTTATGAAGGTGACGGAATGATGTTTGATAATTCTGGCATTAAGTATGCGTTTGTCGGTGGCTATTACCGCTTCGAGTTTATTGTTGGGCCTTTCTGCACTAATCTGATGGATCCGGCGTCTGCTTCGTACACGGCCTTTGGCGCTGCTCTTTCTTGTAAACCACTTGTGGTATAGGAGAGGACTGGAGAACGATTAAATGCACCGATACCTATAACATGTATCTCTACTGGATAAAACCTTATGTGAACTTTCAGAAAATGAAAAGAAAGATATCAAAATGCGATAAGTCCGATGATTATCGTTTATATCTGAAACTTACAAAACTCTACATTGGGAAAGGAGGACGAAGTAATGGAGCCAAAATACATGTACGCTGAAAGTACAATTAAACCTCAATCAATCGAGAGGTGTAAAAATACCGTATATTTAAGGACTGATTTTGTTGAAAAGTCTCGTACTTATATGTCCAACGAAGTTACTTATTGGACATATCAGGAGGCAAGGCTTACCACGGATGAGTTTAATTCATATGTCAGTTGGTTGATGTCCAAAAATGCAATCAATGGAATAAATGATTCCGGCAACATTTCACAGTTGGTAATTGGCCAGAAAAATAGAGATAACGACCAACTGACTATAATGGATGCGATAGCTGATTTATATGACACCATCGCATCTATGACGTAGGAGGTAAGATTATGGTAGAGATCTATTGTAAATTGATCATCAATAAAAGAAGAACTTTTGACCGTGTTCCAGACATTTTCAAGAACGAAGTCGAATCTAAACTCAACGAACTTGGCTATGATACCAACGGTGACTTAATCATTACGGAGGAATAGCCATGTTTTATAGGAGGTAATAACATGGTAGCATTGTATGTGGCACCGATTATTAACAGTAGGAGGACCTTCGAACAAGTCCCCACAAAGTTTAAAGAAGCGGTGAAAGCCGATCTCGAGACTATCGGATTGGATGAGAATGGCAATCCTGTATAAAAACAAGGAGGTATCCGCTTATGGAACCATGGATTCAAATGATCGTTACGATCGTATGCTCAGTAATTGCGTCTTCGGGCTTCTGGGCATATTTACAGAAAAATCTTGAAAAGAAAGATGTCAAAAATGAGATGCTTATAGGATTAGGCCATGATAGAATTATTTATCTTGGCCTTTGTTATATTGAGAGAGGATGGATTACTCAAGACGAATATGAGAATCTCAACGATTACTTATACAAACCGTACTTAAAGATGGGAGCCAATGGATCTGCAAAACGCGTTATGCAAGAAGTAGAAAAGCTCCCAATACGTAAAAAACTAAATACGTAAAAAACTAAATACGTAAAAAACTAAATACATCGAAACACTAAGTGACAAAGATCTAGCATAGTGGTAAAATTTAAACTGTGGAACAGTGTAGAGAAGAGCACTAGAATGTAGATTACTTCTTGATTATTCCTACATTATGGTCAAAAAAAAACACTGATATACCGTGGTTTTGTGTTTCCACTATAGAAACAACCTGAGCTGTTATATTCTTAAAAGTCCAGTAATCATGCGGGTTTAAGAAGTGGTTAGGAGTGGTTAAAGGCGGGGAAATGTATGTAATTCATACATTATTTCTGCACCACTCCTACACTCTTATTCCTGCATCTTATTTTATTTTTTTTCTAATCTAGAATAGAAATACCGTACGTAGGTAACGGTAAAACATGTTATTTTTGATAAGTGGAAAAATCCCCGGGTTGAAGAATTGGTAAAACAAATTGAAAGGAGAATGTTTTATGAGCACAATCACTATTCTACTGTTGGGGGTTCTAATTGGAGTTATATTTACGTGCGTAGTATTCCGATGCTGGATGGTCGGGGCCTTACGAGTAGATCACTCAGATCCTCATGATGCTCCATACTTATTTTTGGAGTTATCCAAAGAATTGACTTCGGTCACCAACAAAAAGTATGTGGTTCTGAAGGTTCTGAAGAAGAACTTCATAGGTACTGTTGAAACAGAAAAGCGTCGTTAACGCAAGAATAACATTGCCTATTATGGAACCTATATTTTATGAAAGGAGCAACAAAATGAGTGATGAAATCAAGAAAGAGTTGGAGAAGGAGATACTGAAGGAAATTCAAGATCTGTCCACTCTCGAATCAGGTAGCAAAGAAAAGGGCTCGGCAATCGAAAACCTGGCCACCCTGTACAAGTTGAATATTGAGGAGGTAAAAATTGAGCATGAAGCTATAGAGAAAGCTTATGATAGAGGAAGCGCGGACGAAACGTCCGCCCGCGACCTTAAGCTGAAACAGCAAATGCTCGATGAATCTATCAAAGATCGATATTTCAAACTTGGGCTGGATGTGGCTGGACTGATTGTCCCGATCATTTTCTACGGCATCTGGATGGGGAGAGGACTGAAGTTTGAAGAAACTGGAACGTTCACTTCGACGACATTCCGAAGTCTATTCAATCGTTTTAAGCCGACCCAGAAGTAAATGGACGGTTTAAGAAAGTACGAAGAGTGGGTGTATAACAACACTTACTCTTCGTTTTTGAGCGACAAAAACACCACCTACAATGAAAGAAAGGAGCGTTTATTATGAAAATTACAGACATGATTATATCTGCGGTCATTAAAAAAGGCATTCTTTATGAGGCACGTAATTGTGATGTGGAGTTCGATATTCCACAGAAGCAAGACGGAGACTCTAAAGAGCCAAAAGAAAAGATCAAGGTACATTTCAAAGCTGAACACATGACACTACGTCTTGAGAAAGGAGAGGAGTCCTAACAAGGGCTCTTTCTCTTTGCGCGAATTTTGCATAGCTTATTATGGAAACACATTTGAAAGGAGATCATTATTATGACTTATAAGCAAATTGAGGCTAGTCGAGAGGCGAGACTTTGGATTGGACAAATTGTTGTTCCTGCCGCAAGTGTGGTAGTAGCAACATTGTCAATTCCTGAGGTTCGTCAGATGGCTGCAACAAAGGCCAACAGCATAAAGGAATCCATTCTTAGGAAGACCAAGAGAGGGAGTCGCTAACAGCGGCTCTTCCTCTTTGCGCGAATTTTACAACGTGTATTATGGAAAGAGAAACAGAGTAGTGATACGAATGTAGGTACCAGAAAGAAGGTCCCTGCTCTGTTTAATAAGAATCAGTTCGACACTCGATGACATCTCTTTCTATTATTTTTTTTTTACTTTTGAAAGGAGTAAATGTTATGGAAATCAAGAACATCACAGTAGACATGGGCGACTTTGGACGGATGACACTCGACAAGACGGTAGAGGAACTGATTGCGTTAGCAGTCAAAGATCCTCTTACTGACACCTTCAACCGGAACGTACTGTCTGAACTGCGTTCCAGATTGGAGAGGGAATACATCTATATGGCCATGGTAGATGTAGATCATTTGAAGCAAATCAACGATACATATGGTCACGTTGTCGGAGACATGGTAATCAAACAAGTAGCCGCACAGTTACAGAAGGTTTCCTCAACTGTCTTTCGACTGGGCGGAGATGAGTTCTTGATCGTTAGCTCAAAGTCGCTCATGAACCTGACGGTTCCTCAAGCAACGGTTGGTGCTATGTTCAAACCGGCTTGTTTAAGCTTTGGCGATGCTATAGAAGCCGCAGATCACCTTCTCTACATAGCAAAACATTCCAGAACGCCAAAAGCTGATCGTCACGATTATTCACCTAATGATATTCGTGAGATCTTCGGCCTTCCGAGGATTTGAGCTATGAAACTGCCAACAAGACAAGTAAAGCAATATTTTTGGGATCATGGAGCCACCATCCTAAGTATTGCGGCCGTAGGAGGTGTGGTCGGTACTGCTGTATTAGCGGTAAAGGCCACACCAAAGGCCCTTCAAATCCTGGAATTGGAGTATAATGACAAAGGACGCGACTTGACAATACCCGAGACCGTCATAGCCGCAGGGCCTTGTTATATTCCAGCACTCCTTTGTGGTATGTCGACGATCGTCTGTATTCTTGGTTCAAATGTTCTGAATCAGCGTAAGCAGGCGGCCTTAAATAGTGCTTATATTCTGATGGCAAACTCTTATCAAGAGTATAGGAATAAAGTAAAAGAACGGTTCGGAAAAGACGTCGATGCTGAGATTCGTAAAGAGATGTTTGATGAGCATCAGGAACCCTCTGAATCTGAGGATACAAAGATCCTGTTTTATGACAAGTTCTCAAAACGATATTTTAATCGAACCTGGAAAGAACTCCTTGATGCAGAGTACCATCTGAACAAGGAGTTTGTCATGACTTCCGAGATCCCAATCAATCGATTCTATGAACTATTGGGTCTTCCTGGAACCAGAATGGGATCGGACTTTGGTTGGTCTATTTCGGCCGGAATGTGTTTCTATGGTTATGAGTGGATCGACTTTGAACACAAGTTTGTCAAAATGGAGGATGGCCTTGAATGTTATATCATTGACATGCCATATCCTCCGACAGCGGATTATCTCGATCTCTGATCCGCGAAAAAAACAAGGGCTATAATGAAAAGGAGATGATACTTTATGTTCACGTCTGAATTAGTTAAAGGTATTGGATTGGCAGCTACGGCAGTTGGTGTGGGGGCAACCCTGGTCACTGATTGGGTAAACGACAAGAAGATGGACCAGAAGATTGAAGACAAGGTCAACGAAGCATTATCAAAAAAGAAAGAAGAGGAAGAGTCCTAACAAGGGCTCTTTCTCTTTGATTTTTGGAGGAGTGATATGAAACCTGATATCTACTATCAACGGAACATCAATGCAATGGCTATTGACATTGTTCAGGGATACTACGATGAATGCTTGTTTGAACCAGGCAAGAAGTGGCCTATTGATGAGTTTGAGCTTCGTACGTACGGTCGCTGGATTGCGACAGAGATCATACGGGCCTTAAAAGCTGACCCCATGACACCTCCTCTCATGATTATTGAGGAGATCGTCGACAAGATGAAAAAATTCTGTTATGTAACGGAGGATACTGAGCAAAGCCTCATGTTTGCAATTGCAAAAGATACCGCGGAAGACATTGCTCGATTATTTTTATAAAGGAGACTCATTATGGAAACACAAGGCATGAAAAGGAGAATTGGTATGAGTAAAAGAAACATCCAAACTATTGCATCCTATGTACATATGGCAATGCGGCGACACAGTCCTGAGATCTTTACTGGCCTCGGGATTGTTGGTATGGTGACTACTACAGTCATGGCCGTACGAGCAACCCCTAAAGCATTGTCCCTGATGGAGGAAGAGCAGGATCGCCGGCTTCGCAGATTGAAGCACGACGAGAATGTTGTATCATTTCCGCACCTTGAACCTCTCTCCAAGAAGGAGATATTTGTGTTGGTGTGGCGATGCTACTTGCCTTCTGTCATCACTGGAACGCTCTCAGTCGTCTGTCTGATTGGGGCAAACTCTATCAATACAAGACGAAATGCTGCTCTCGCCACGGCCTATACCCTGTCTGAGTCGGCCTTGAAGGTTTATAAGGACAAGGTTATTGAGACCATCGGCGAAAAGAAAGAGCAAACGATCCACGACGCTATCGCCAAGGACAAGATTGAGCAGAACCCGGTGAATACTAAAGAGATCATCATCACCTGCAATGGTAATACTCTCTGCTATGATGCCTTGTCCGGACGATATTTCAAGTCTGACATCGAGAAGTTGAAACAAGCGGTCAATGAGTTAAACCGACAGATGCTCGATGAGACTTATATTTCCCTGAATGATGTATACTATGGATTTGGCCTGGATAACATTAAACTGGGAGAAGACATCGGCTGGAATGTCAACAAAGGGTTCATTGATTTGCAGTTCAGTTCCCAACTGGCATCGGATGGAACCCCTTGCCTGGTTATAGATTATCAAGTTCAGCCTCGAGCAGACTACTGCGAATATTAAGCACGCGAAAATTACAAGTACTCTAATGGAGAACTAACCAATAAGTTCTATATTTGAAAGGAGTAAATACAATGGAAAACAACGAAATTATTAACGATGAAGTTATCGAGGCAACTACGGATCTGGCAACAACAGGTCTCAGTAAGGGCTTTAAGGTCAATCTCGGCGTCGGTTTGACCGTACTCGCAGGTGTAGTCACCTACAAGTACGTAATCAAGCCTGTGGTCAAGAAGATCAAAGCCAAAAGAGCACAGAAAGCGGAAGCGGAGTGCTTCGACGAGTCGGAAAATGAGGACGCATAATCCGTGTACTCTAAATAAGAAATTTGGAGTTCGAAAAGGGATGGCACCTGTAACAAGGTGCTTTCTCTTTTACTTTTTGGGATAGAAAGGGTTGATCACATGCCAAAATACGTATATAATGGGCCCGTTATGTTGTTTGAGACATGTGTGGCTGACAGATGGAAAGCGGAGACGTCCGCACCGTCCGAAAGAAAAGCACGAAACAACTTGGCCTATCGCTACAAACGCGAAACTGGAAGAACAGCCAATAGTAAAATAACATTGCCAGGTAAACTGGTGAAAGGAGACTAATTGTGGACGATTACAAACCAAACTCCAATCGCTTTAAGGAAGGCAAAGTCGATGAGCCAGTTGTTCGTGAGAAGAAGGTTGAAGCCATCACGACTGCGACGTTAAAGAAGAAAGGTGAAATGAAGAAGTTCACCGACATTTTCATCTCGGAGGACGTCGGAAGTGTCAAGTCCTATATTCTCATGGATGTCCTGGTTCCTGCCATCAAGAAAGCGATCTCAGATATCGTGACAAACGGTATCGATATGATCCTTTATGGCGAGTCCGGACGAACCAAGATGCCCGGAAGTACAGCCTCAAAGGTATCGTATCGTGGATACTACAATCAAGATCAGCCAGTCGCTCGTACGACTGCAAGAACTGCGGCTTACGACTACGATGATGTGATTCTTCCGACTCGTGGCGAGGCAGAAGAAGTCTTGTCTCGTATGGACGATCTGATTGCTACTTATGGCGTTGTCAGCGTCGCAGATCTGTATGATCTTGTCAACGTGAGTTGCAACTACACGGACAACAAGTATGGCTGGACCAATCTTGTCAACGTTGTGCCTGTTCGAGCCAGCGGTGGCGGTTATATTCTCAAACTACCCAGAGCACTTCCCCTCAACTAACAAAATTATATTTTAAGGAGATTGAATCATGAATAAAACTCAAATCATGGCTACCGTAAGCGGCAAGATGAGCCGCGTCGTGTTTAGCCTTAAGAAGCATATCCCTGAAATCCTGGTCGTCGCCGGCATCACCGGCACCGTGGCAAGTGCTGTCATGGCCTGTAAAGCCACAACTAAGATCGACACCATTCTCGATGAGACTGAAAGAAGTGTCAATACTGTCCATCACTACATGAAAGATCCGGCAATGATCGAGTCCGGACGTTACTCTGAGGAAGACGGCAAGAAGGATCTGGCCATCATCTATACTCAGACGGCTGTTAAGATGATCAAACTGTATGCTCCGTCCGTAGCGCTCGGTGCATTGTCCCTGACCTGCATTCTGGCCTCCAACAACATACTGAAGAAGCGCAATGTGGCTCTTGCGGCCGCCTATGCAACCATTGATAAGGGCTTTAAGGAGTATCGCTCCAGAGTTGTTGAACGTTTCGGCGAGACCGTTGACCATGAGATCCGCCACAATATCAAGGCTCAGACTTTTGAAGAGACCGTTACCGATGAGAACGGCAAAACCAATAAGGTAGAGACAAAAGTCGACATCGCAGAAAATCCCAATACTTACAGCGACTACGCCCGCTTCTTTGATGAGGCAAGTTCCTATTGGGAAAAAGATGCCGAGTATAACCTGATGTTCCTTCGCGCCCAGCAGCAGTATGCCAACGATAAACTCAGAGCGAACGGTCGTCTGTTCCTGAACGAAGTCTATGACATGCTGGATATTCCTCGTACGAAGGCTGGTCAGGTTGTCGGTTGGGTATATGATGACAAGAAGCCGACTGGCGACAACTATGTCGACTTCGGAATCTATAGCACCAACAGAGCAGTAACTCGTGACTTTGTCAATGGCTACGAACGTGTCATACTGCTCGACTTTAACGTCGATGGTAACGTCTGGGACAATATGTGAATGGAAGGAGTCTACGGTATAGGCTCTGGAAATAAGTACCAAGACATGTTAGACTACCCTCAGATCTTTGGATTGGTTTGAGGATAATCTCAGTCTTTAATTAAGAAAGGAAATTATATTTATGAAAACGAACCTGAAAGTAGGTCTTGCTTTTGTACTGGGTGTCGCGACTGGCGCTCTGGTTGCAAACAAGTACCTAAAGACCAAGTATGAGAAGATCGCTGATGAGGAAATTGCCTCTGTCAAGGCGGTCTATTGGACCAAGACAAATCCTGAAGCAGCCGCTTATGCAAAGAAAGATGTTGAGTACACTGAAGAAGTCTACAAACAGTATCAGCAGGCGGCTAAAAGTGTGGCTGAGCAGGCGAAAGAGAAGCCTGATATTGTCAAGTATGCAGAAAAACTGCACAAAGAAGGGTACACCAACTACTCCACGACTGCCAAGCCGGATACACCTGATCTGGGTGAACCGTATGTCATCCCTCCCGAAGACTTCGGTGAGTTCGATGATTATGAGAAAATCAGCCTAATCTACTGGGCCGACCGAGTTCTTACGGACGATAATAACGAGGTCGTGGAAGATTTGGAAGGAAGCGTCGGCATCGATTCGCTGACTGCATTCGGAGAGTATGAAGATGACTCTGTTTTCGTACGTAATTCGAGACTTCGTTGCGACTATGAGATCCTGTTGGATCAACGTAACTTCAAAGATGTGATTCATGCCGGCCCGAAGAGATTGGAGGATTAACATTGACACCAGACGAGCTGAAGAACACATACTTCGAATGGATGTACCAGCTCGTATGCAATGACAAATATACTAAGAGGCTGTCTTATCGTAAGCTTTTAATGTTTCTGTACGATGTCCCATTTGCCTATACAATTCCTATGGACGCAAATAGAGCAGAAGATGGGACAGATCTTAGATATCGATTTGGATTCGAGAATTCGTACGATCCCAGGTTAATCACCGATGTCATTGATGACAAGCCTTGTAGTGTACTTGAAATGATGGTGGCTCTTGCCAGTCGTTGTGAAGAGCACCTTATGAGTGACCCGGATATTGGTAATCGAACAGGACAATGGTTCTGGGGTATGATTGCCAACCTTGGTCTTAGTTCAATGAGCGATGCAAGATTTGACGGATGCGCTGTTCAGGAAGTAATGAAAGATTTCATGGAGCATCGCTATCAAGCAAATGGTCGTGGGGGATTGTTCACCGTCAAACACTCCCGCCGCGATATGCGAGAGACCGATATTTGGTATCAGATGTGCTGGTATCTGGATGAGGTTCTCGAGCGCTAATTAGAAAGGAGACAATTCCATGGAGGAACTGCTGAACCATATTTTTGGTAGCTTAAACTCTTCTGAGAAGGCCATCAAACGACTTCGTGCGGCTGATGCTAAGCAAAACTCAATCAACAATTCAATCGCCGCATTATCACTTGCGGTGGCTTTCTATGTCATATTTACAGATCACAAAAACAAGATTCGGGACCAGAAAATTGCAGCACTCGATGCCGAAATTGAGGAGCTAAAACATACAGGAGGAGAATAGGAATGCAATGATCGACTTTTTAACGATTGCAACACGCAGTACGAAGCGTGGCATTATCGAGATCTATCCAAAATTTATCATAAAAAAAAGCTCCGATCTGATGATTCGAGGCGGTGACTTCTATGCTATCTGGGTTGAAGAACGGGGCTTGTGGTCTACAGATGAGCAAGACGCTTTATATTTGATGGACCAGGAGCTGGATAGATATGCGGAAAAAAATCGCCAACGCTTTGACTCCAATATTAAGGTACTGCATTTATGGGACGCAGAAACTGGAATGATTGACTCTTGGCACAAGTATTGTCAGCGACAAATGAGGGATTCGTTCCACATGTTGGACGAAAAACTTATGTTCTCTAATGTCAAGACCAACAAGAAAGACTATGCGAGCAAACGACTATCTTATCCTCTGGAGCAGGGGACTTACCCAGCATACGAGAAACTGATGTCTACTCTATATTCTCCAGACGAAAGAATGAAGATTGAGTGGGCTATTGGTGCAATCGTCCATGGCGATTCCAAGAAGCTTCAAAAATTCATGGTGTTGTATGGTGCCGCAGGAACAGGTAAATCTACCGTCCTAAACATCATCCAGCAACTCTTTGAAGGGTACTATTCAGTATTTGACGCAAAAGCCCTTGGTTCCTCAAGCAATTCTTTTGCTTTGGAATCTTTCAAGGGTAATCCATTGGTTGCAATTCAACATGATGGTGATCTCTCGCGGATTGAAGACAATACTCGTCTAAACAGTTTGGTTTCACATGAGATCATGACAGTTAACGAGAAGTTTAAATCCACTTATGCAAATAGTTTCAAGTGTTTCTTGATTATGGGTACCAACAAACCGGTAAAGATTACGGACGCTAAGTCGGGTCTGATCAGACGACTCATCGATGTATCTCCCTCTGGTGAGAAGTTGTCCATGAAAGAGTATAAGCAAGCTGTGAAGCAAATCGAGTTTGAGCTCGGAGCGATTGTCTATCACTGTCAAGAGGTATATTTGGACGATCCCGGCAAGTATGACGACTATATTCCAATGGCTATGCTCGGGGCCTCTAATGACTTCTATAACTTTATCATCGAGTCATACTACACTTTTAAAAAGGAAGATGGTGTGACTCTTAAAGCGGCTTGGGAAATGTATAAGAACTATTGCGATGATGCAAAGGTTCCCTATCCGTTCTCTCAGCGCGTGTTCAAGGAAGAGCTCAAGAACTATTTTCGAGAGTACAAAGAACGGTTCAATCTGGACGATGGGTCTCGTGTCCGTAGTTACTACACTGGATTCCGTACGGAGAAATTTGAATCAGAACAGAAGGAGAAACGTGAAGAAGTGATTGCTCATCCAACCATTCAATTCGGTAAGATGGCATCCATATTTGATAAGGAATGTTCTGACTGCTATGCACAGTATGCAAGTAGCAATGGCATCCCAACCCAAAAGTGGGCTGAAGTCGAGACTAAATTGTCTGACTTGGACACTTCAAAAGTTCACTATGTTCAGGTTCCGGAGAATCATATAGTCATTGACTTTGATATTCCGGATGAAACCGGTAAGAAATCTTTTCCTAAAAACCTCGAAGAAGCTTCTAAGTGGCCGCCAACGTACGCTGAGTTAAGCAAAGGTGGTGCTGGTATTCATCTCCATTATATTTATAGTGGGGATGTGAACCGACTAAGCCGAGTCTATGACGACCATATCGAAGTTAAAGTATTTACTGGCAATAGTTCATTGAGACGACGTTTATCAAAGTGCAACAATTTGCCAATTGCTACTATTAACTCCGGTTTACCTTTGAAAGGAGAAAGCAAAGTGGTAAACTTCGAGGGAATTAAGAGCGAAAAAGGACTTCGAACAAGCATTAAACGGAATCTCAACAAGGAGATTCATGATGGCACAAAGCCAAGTGTGGATTTCATTTACAAGATTTTGGAAGATGCTCACGCCAGTGATTTGAAGTATGATGTGAGTGACATGCGGAACGAGATTCTCAGTTTCGCTACCAATAGCACACATCAAGCTAATTATTGCATTAAGTTGGTTAACAAAATGCAATTCAAGTCCGATGATCCTTCGCTCGGCGTTAAGAATGATGATGCCAAACTTGTCTTCTACGATGTAGAAGTGTTCCCGAACCTCTTTGTCTGCAACTGGAAGATTGAGGGTTCCGATAAACCAGTTGTTCGTATGATCAATCCGTCTCCGATCGAGATAGAAGATCTGATCAAGTTCCGTTTGGTTGGGTTCAACTGTCGTCGATATGATAACCATATTCTCTATGCCTGGATGATGGGTTACTCGAATGAGCAACTGTACAATCTGTCGCAACGGATTATCCGCGGCGATAAGAATTGCTTCTTCGGCGAAGCATATAACATATCTTATACAGATGTGTTTGACTTTGCCTCAGCAACAAACAAGATGAGTCTCAAGAAATTTGAGATTCTTCTGTCTACTTTAGCAGCTGATCCAAAAGCCAGAGAAAAGATGTCTGCTGAATTGTTGTCTCTCATTGACAGCATTAAGCACCACGAACTGGGCCTTCCTTGGGATGAACCTGTTCCGAAAGAACTCTGGGATAAAGTCGCTGAATATTGCGATGATGATGTCATTGCAACTGAGGCAACCTTCGAGTATCTGTCTGGTGACTGGGCTGCTCGTCTGATCTTGGCTGAGTTGAGCGGATTGACTCCGAACGACACGACCAATCAGCACTCCACTCGAATCATATTTGGCAACACCAAGAACACCAAGAACACCAAAGGAGACCTCGTCTACACTGATCTATCTCAGCCCGTCAATGATCTGGATGAAGAGCATATTAAGTTCTTGAAAAAAAGAACCGTTCTTCCGATGAAATTTGTCAGTCGGGATGGGGTCAAGAGCATCCTGCCGTTCTTCCCGGGTTATAAGTACGACTATGGTAAGTCGACCTATCGGGGAGAGGAAGTTGGTGAGGGTGGTTATGTCTACTCTGAACCCGGAATGTACGGGAATGTGGCCTTGCTGGACATTGCCTCAATGCATCCGACCTCTGTCGAGGATCTATATTTGTTCGGCGACTTCACCTGGGCATTCAGCGATATCAAGAATGGCCGTATCAGCATCAAACACAAGGACTTCGAGCACGCTAAGGAAATTCTGGAAGGTAAGTTGACCCCGTTTGTAGAAGCTCTGGCGAACGGAACTGCTACCTACACAGCAACAGATCTGGCGAATGCTTTGAAGACTGTTATCAACTCGGTGTATGGCCTTACATCAGCAGGATTTGACAATCCGTTCCGTGACCAGCGAAACAAGGACAACATTGTTGCCAAACGCGGGGCTTTGTTCATGATTGATTTGAAGCACGCAGTTCAGGAGAAAGGCTTCACTGTTGCCCACATCAAGACAGACTCGATTAAGATCCCGGACGCAACTCCGGAAATCATTCAGTTTGTCATGGATTTTGGCAAAATGTATGGTTACACCTTCGAACATGAGGCTACGTACGATCGTATGTGCCTTGTCAACAAGGCAGTCTACATAGCCAGATACAAAGACGGTTCTCATGCTGGTGAATGGACGGCCACTGGAACTCAGTTTGCCGTTCCGTATGTCCTCAAAACCCTGTTTACCAAAGAGGATATTTTGCTCAGTGATCTGTGCGAAGTAAAGTCTGTCCAGTCCGCACTATATTTGGACATGAACGAAAGCCTTCCGGATGTCTCCAAAGAAGAAGCTCGTGTAGCCGCACTTCGTAAGGAAAATGTCAAGTTGTCCAAAGACTCTGATTTTCAATCATTAGCAACGATTCAAGCAAATGACGCTGAGATTGAAAAGCTTCTTACAGTAATTGAGAAAGGTCACAACCGTATATTTGTCGGAAAGATTGGCAACTTCTGTCCGATGAAGCCTGGGTGCGGTGGAGGAATCCTTCAGCGTCAAGCAGTCAATAAGCAAGGACTCACTGTCTACAACTCAGCAACTGGTGCCGACGGATACCGTTGGATGGAAGCTGATATTGTAGAAGAACTTGGCAAGGGTGCAGACATTGACCGTGGTTATTACAACCACTTGGTTGATGAAGCAGTCTCGGCCATTGAACAATACGGCGGGTTTGAATGGTTTGTATCAGACGACCCGTACGACAAAGACAACAACGACATATTGCCGTTCTAACAAATCTATATTTGATAAGGAGAATAAATCATGGCACAAGAAATTACAACTCAGGACCTCGAAGAGGTAAAAACAGTTGCTATCATGCACACTGACTTCAATGTTTACGGTACGACGGAGAATCCGTTGTTCCTGGCCAGCGACGTTGCAGAAATGATCGAATATTCCTCTGACAAAGTCGGGCAGATGCTGGAACTCGTCGACGATGATGAAAAGCTGACCGATACAATCTATCGGGCAGGTCAGAAGCGGGAGATGTGGTTCTTGACGGAGAACGGTTTGTATGAACTGCTGATGCAGTCTCGTAAACCCTTGGCCAAACGCTTCAAGGCCGAAATCAAGAAGGTCCTTCAGCAGATCCGCCGCGGTGAACTTCTGGTTCAGAGAGCGGCTCTCCAGAACAATATGGTCATTCTGGAGAATACTCAGTTCATCTTCGAGACCAACTTCTCCGGTGATCCAAAAAGAGATCGTTTCAACAGTGATCAGCGCCGCGGAAACATTATTATCCCGAGTGAAGAGCGGGCTTTGGAACTTCGCGACATGGGTCTTAATGTTAAGGAGACCAAACCGAAGCCGGACGATGAGTTCTTCACTCCGACATATTTCATTTCCATCAAGCTCAACTACGACAGCAAGATGCCGCCCAAACTGTATCTGATCAATGACAGCGGAAACACAGTCCTGCTGGATTCCGAATCGGCCAACATCATCGATGACATGTGGGTCAATCACGTGAACGCTGTCCTCAATGTATACGACGGCCCCAATGGAAAATCCATGTATATCAAGAGCATGGAGGTCTTCCAGCAGACCGATAACGATCCCATTGCGGATCGTCATAGGTAAGCCAGATTGGGTCGGCCGACTAAGGACGCTTACTACCTGAACATTGCCGAGGTAGTAGCGCAAAGATCCACTTGTCTGAGGCGGCAATATGGAGCAGTTATTGTGAAGGACGATGAGATCATCTCGACCGGATACAATGGCGCTCCGAGAGGAGAACCGAACTGCTGTGATGTTGGCACCTGCTGGCGAGAAGCAAACCATATTCCTCATGGTGAACAATATGAGAAATGTGTGTCTGTCCATGCTGAACAGAATGCCATCATTTCAGCAAGTCGGAAAGATCTTCTAAATTCAACCTTATATCTGGTGGGGTTGGAAAATGGAGTTCGAATTGATCATCCAAAACCATGCGATATTTGCAGACGACTGATTCGAAACTCTGGAATCAATGAGGTTATCACCGAAGAACAGTAAGGAGGCGAGCTATGGGATTACAATTATTTGATTACCAGCTCAAAGCCGTCCAGCAGATTAAAAACGGATCTATCCTATGTGGTGGAGTGGGGTCGGGGAAGTCTCTGACCTCACTCGCCTATTATTATCTGCAAAATGGCGGTTCAGAGTCCAGTTTGGCTGGTGACAAGTATATTCCTATGCCGCAAACGCCAAGAGATCTATATATTATTACAACCGCAAGAAAACGAGACACTTTTGAGTGGGAGGGTGAGCTGTCTCCATTCCTAATGTCAACTCATCCTGAAATCAGTAAATACCCTAAACAAAAGATTATTGTCGACTCGTGGAATAACATTCAAAAGTATGACAAAGTGTATGGAGCCTTCTTTATATTTGACGAGCAACGAGTCATTGGAAGTGGCGCTTGGGTAAAGGCATTCTTAAACATTGCAAGAAATAACCAATGGATTCTCTTATCAGCAACACCAGGAGACACTTGGCAAGACTATATTCCAGTCTTCATTGCAAATGGCTTCTTCAAGAACAAATCTGAGTTCACTCGTGAGCATATTGTTTACAGTCGATTCAGTAAGTTTCCAAAAGTGGATCATTATGTTCAGACAGGTAAACTGTTACGACTACGCAATAGCATTCTGGTTCAAATGGACTTCGAACGTAAGACTGTCTCTCATTATGAGAACATATTTGTAAAATATGATGTAGATCTTTACAAGATGCTCATGAAAGATCGGTGGAACTTCTGGAAAGAACAACCGATTGAGAACGCAGGAGAACTGTGTTATTTGTTAAGAAAAGCAGTTAATTCAGACGAGTCCAGAAAAGAAGCAATTCTTGATATCTACAAGACACATCCTAAAGCAATCGTCTTTTACAACTTCGACTATGAGTTAGAGATTCTGAAGAGTCTTGATTATGGTCCGAAGGTAGAGGTCGCTGAATGGAATGGTCATAAACACCAACCAATCCCTACAACAAAGAAGTGGGTATATTTGGTTCAGTATACAGCTGGATGCGAAGGTTGGAACTGCATCAAAACAGACACCATTATATTTTACTCGCAGAACTATTCGTACAAGGTTATGACTCAGGCGGCTGGAAGAACTGATCGACTGAATACACCTTATACAGACTTGTTTTACTTCCACATCAAAAGCAGAAGTCCAATTGATCTAGCAATTAGCAAATCACTCAGCTCAAAAAAGAGCTTCAATGAAAACGGTTTTGTAAGATGGTAGTCTATGAGTGGCGGCAGATGTGACTGCTGAACTTCGGACAGAGATTAAGAATAAAGTTCGGATCGCCGTGTCCGACGCGTTTGCCAGTGTCAAAGGATCTGTGTCGGACGAAACCAAACGGCAGGTTGCCAGACTTGATATTTCGGAACTCAGAACTGAAGCTAAGGAAGAGGCCAAAGAAAAGATCCTGGCGAAGTTTGATGGTGATCTGGATGACATCTTGACTGAGTTAAATCAGAACCTGGCCAATGTTCAGAAGATCTATACCTCAATCGCTGAGAACATCTCGAAGAAGTAACAGGGGGTAATTATTATGACACAAGTAAGTCCTGACAAAGAGGTATATTTTGACCAGTATTGTAGCAAGTGCATCAATAAGGATAAGAAAGAAGATGAAGATCCTTGTTATGATTGTCTCGCGGAACCGGTCAATACCAACTCGCATAAACCTGTATATTTCAAAGAAAAGGAGACTACATAATGGCGGTTAAAGTAATCGCATGTGATTTTGATGGAACTTTGGTATCTAATGCGTGGCCTGAGATTGGAGTTCCGAATCATGAATTGATCAGAGCTATGATCTTGGGGCGAGAGATGGGTAACAAGGTTATCCTCTGGACTTGTCGAGAAGGAAAGATGCTAAGAGATGCTGTTGACTTTTGTGCTGGCCATGGTTTATATTTTGATGCCGTCAACAAAAATCTTCCTGAACGAATTGCTAAGTATGGAACCGATCCGCGGAAGATCGGAGCGGACGAGTACATTGATGATCTGTCATCTACGCGCTTCCGGCTTCCCTATATTCCTTTGCAAGAAAAAAGAGCAACCATGATGATTGTTGATGAATTGATGGATCGAGTCTCCTATCAAAGTGGCATTCCGAAAGATATTTTTGGAAGGGAGAAGTAATCAACCAAATACAACTGGAGGATATTTATGAAAAAACTACAACTCTTATTGGTAACCGTCTTGGTTATTATTGGCGTATCAAGGTTCACCACCAAGGAACCAGACGTAACTCCAACATCACCAACCGTACTAGATACGGGCTTGCTAGTTAAACCTGAGCCAATCGTTGAAGAACCCGTTGTGGCAGTCACAGAACCTGAGCCAATCGTTGAAGAACCCGTTGTGGCAGTCACAGAACCTGAGCCAATCGTTGAAGAACCGCGCTATGGTTTTACGGACGAGGAAGTATATTTGCTTGCTCAACTGCTCTGTGGGTCGTCTAATGTCGATGGCGATGGAGAGTATGACTTTGTTTACACAGCAAAATACTTTCCTGACAAGCTTAACTATTGTGAGATTAGTAAAGTCCTATGTGTAGTGATGAATCGCGTTCGAAGCGAACAGTTTCCTAATACTGTTTCTGAAGTGGTTCTGCAAAAAGGGCAGTTTTCTACGATGCCGAAGAATGCGAAAAAGACCCCGGATGACATTGCCATTCAAAAAGTACAAGAATGGTGCGATGCTTATGACAACTGGGATACTGGCGTACAGAATGTCCCAGAGGATCACCTATATTTCAGCGCCGGACCTAATCTAACCAACGTAACTCGCTAGTTACATAATTGAAAGGAGAAACATGAGTAAACAGTATGATCAATATTTGGTCCAACACAAAGCCAATGTTGCAAAAGGTTTTGAATGGATCAAAGCAAACCTTCCTCAATATATACCGACCGCCAAAGTCGATGCTCATATGAACCCCTTGGGAAATGACCTTGATTGGCAAATGGAAATCAATCACGATTATTCCAAGAATCGACCCGAGGAGTACGATGCCTATGATGCATATTTCTATGGCGGAAATCAATCATTTTTCGTCACAAAAGCTTTTAACAAAGCCTGGTTGCTTCATATTCATAGCAACCCGCACCATTGGCAGTATTGGGTCTTGATCAATGATGATCCTTCTGAAGGAACTATCTGCATTGAGATTCCCTTCAACTACATTCTGGAAATGATCTGCGATTGGTGGGCTTTCAGTTGGGCAAGTGGAAATCTGATGGGAATCTTTGACTGGTATGATGAGCACAAAGCCTATATTCAAATGGCTGATATCAGTCGATCTGCGGTTGAAGATATTTTGTTCAACATGCGTAAAAAGCTTGAAGAACAATCCTCAACCAAATCAATTTAAAGAGGAGATTATATCTGTAACTCTGCGCGAAATTTACATGGTCTATAATGAAAAGAGAATGATTAGCTTAGTGCGTCAGAGCGATGGTGAAAGCCCATAGAGACGGGCTCCGAATCCCCGTATCATTCTCTTTTAGTTTTTATTGAAAGGAAATTCATATTATGTACCGTGGTCACGTAAACGAGAAACTACATACTACCTTTAGAAACTCAGGTAGGGTAGCTGGAACTGGAATTTTATATGATCGGTATGATGAGGAAAGCGGAAACCCTGAATATGAGAAGCAACATTCTCTTGTTCATTTTCTATCTGATTCATTGACCGAAGAAGAACTACTAAGCCATCTATTAAAGGAGGAATCATAATGATCCTGTTGGAAAAAACAGAGGTTGTTGGCTTTGAGCCTGCGATCCGTGGAATGCGAAATCCCAAGAACAGTTGGGCTAAATCGGACAGCGGTATTTGTAAGGGCGGTGATAATGGTATTGGTTGTCAAAACTGTGCTTCTTACGACTGCTGTCATTCCTTTGATCATTCTTTCCAACGCAGAACCATTTCCGAAACAGTATTCGGTAAGAATGATTTTACCCTTATGGACACCCTTGCTAATGGAGGGCCTGTTCATGCCAAGTATCGGAGGATGTTGGCTATCTATGTCGACATCACGGCACCACTGTATTGGTGGAAGGAATTCGATACATACAAGGTTGGTACGGTTGCTAATTCATGTTCGACTATGCATAAAATACAGGATAAAGAATTTACACTGGACGACTTTTCACATGAGCATCTTACTTGTAAAACAGATGGTCTTTGGGTTAACGCTGACGGTAAAGATTTTATGTGTTCTGCGTACGACTTTTGTCAAATTATATGTGATGTTCTTAACTTCTATAGAAATGCATTTTTGAATACCAAAGACAAAAAATACTGGTGGCAGATGATTCAGCTACTTCCTTCCTCTTACAACCAGAAGAGGACTGTTATGCTCAACTATGAGGTTCTGGCTGGCCTCTATCCCATGCGTAAAAACCATAAACTCGATGAATGGCATGACTTCTGCCATTGGGTTGAAGGCCTTCCATATTCTTGCCTAATTACAAGAGAGAAGGAATAATTATGGCAGATCTTGTTGACGGCGGCGAACGCAAAGTATTTGATACTGGTGGCATGAGAGAAATCATTGATGGAAAGGGTCGTTGTGACCTGCTTCCTCTTGATATTATCTCAACACTTCTCGGTGGAGACTATATTCTCGTCTGCATCCACAACTACATCTACACAGGAGAAACTGAAGAACTCTACACAGCCATTCGCGATTTCATGGAGTTGCGAGGTTGGGACATGTATACGGCGATGTTGGAACTCTCCAAGCATTACGAGGACGGCGCTCGTAAGTACGCCGATCGTAACTGGGAGAAAGGTATCCCTCTGCATTCCTTTATTGACTCGGGAGTACGGCACTACTTCAAGTTTCTTCGTGGTGATACGGATGAACCTCATGATCGTGCATTCATATGGAATTTGATTGGCGCCCTTCGTACTCAGCTAGTCCATCCCGATCTGATCGATCTACCCTTTGCTGACACTGCTGTTTAAACCATATTTATAAGGAGGAAATATTATGAGTCAGAGTCGTGAAAAAAAACGTCGCTACAATCAGAAGCTCGAGTTTGATCTGCGCTTTGAGTCCTGGCTACGAGAGGAACCTCCAAAGATCCTCTTCTGGCGCTGGAAGAAGTGGAAATTGCGTCGGCCGGTCCTCTTTGCTGAGGACTTATCATGAGAATAGCGGGTGTCCTACCATTCTCAATGGTTAATGGTGATGGTATTCGATATGTTGTCTTCTGTCAAGGGTGTGATCACCATTGTGAAGGATGTCATAATCCTGACACGTGGAACTTAAACGGTGGTTCATTTGTAACACCGGAATCCTTGGCAGAAGACATCCTCCAGCATAAGCATATTGATGGCATTACTCTATCAGGAGGTGACCCATTCTACCAACAAGAAGAATGCGTAGATCTCTTAAAATTGCTCCCTGGCATGAATGTCTGGATCTACACAGGGTTCTTGTATGAGGAAATCCAACATACACAATTGGCACAAATGGCTGATTATATTGTAGACGGAAGATTTGAACAGGACAAAAAAGTTACCGGAAAAATGTACGGTAGCAGTAACCAAAGAATTATTAATGTAAAGACTGGAGATTTGAACTATGAATAATGAACTTAAACATTATGGTGTCCTCGGTATGAAATGGGGAGTACACCGTTATCAGAGCAAAGATGGTACTTTAACCCCTGCTGGACGCAAGAGATATCAAGCTACTTCTTCTGATTCTGCCACTACTAAAAAAGTTAAAAAAGACCTGGCTAGTTTATCGGGGAGCGAGTTTAGAAAGAAATATGGGACGTCTACCACGACTTATATGAAAAGAGTTGATAGGTATGGGGATCCATATATGAATGCTCCTCTTGCTAAAATAGGAAATTTTTTAGAAAAACAAGCTAAAAATAACGTAAATAGATATGTGAAAAAAGAAGATGTTCGAAATCAGAAACTTCAAAAAAAAGCCGCCGAATTAGTGTCAAGATATGGAGACACATGCAAAGTTGAGGTAAAGGGTAATAAGATATTTGTAACCGATGGTAGAGATAAATGGACTGTATCTTGAAGTGTAAATAGACCCTTATTACGCAAAAAAAACACCTCCTATTATGGAAACTAATTATATTTATTGGGAGGAGTTAAACAATGGAAATGACTGAATATATGTTAATGAAATTAGAAGAAAACGAAGGACTATGGACTGTCGGAGTTGACGAATATGGTGAAACTATAATCGTTAACTCTAATGGACCTTGTCACGGTATTCAAGAAGAAAATGGACAAATAGTAACAGCTGAAACATTGATACAAATGTTCAATAAAAGAAGTTTAAAGATTGAGTCCTAACAAGGGCTCTTTCTCTTTCTAAAAAAAATATATAAATGGAAAGGAATATAACTCAATATGAGAAACGATGAACATATTTTAAACTATAAATCCCTTGTAGAGGACTACTTACACCTTAATGACTGGCGTGTCAAAGAGAACTCTACTGTCACATATTCTATCGGTGGCCTTATTCTCTCCAACTCTGGCGCTGTGACGGCTAACTATTGGCTCTCTGATGTCTATGATCAGGAGATCGCTGATGCCCATAGGAGCGCTCAGATTCACCTGCATGACCTTTCAATGCTGACTGGCTATTGCGCCGGATGGAGCCTGAAACAGCTCATTCAGGAAGGCCTAGGTGGTATAGCGGGCAAGATTACCTCTACTCCAGCGAGCCATCTCTCTACCTTGTGTAATCAGATGGTTAACTTCATCGGCATTATGCAGAACGAGTGGGCCGGAGCTCAGGCCTTCTCTTCTTTCGACACTTACCTGGCCCCCTTTGTTAAGGTGGATCATCTGTCTCAGAAGGAGATCAAGCAGTGCATTCAGTCCTTTGTATTTGGATTGAACACGCCTTCTCGTTGGGGCACACAGGCACCATTCAGTAACATTACCCTTGATTGGACTGTTCCGCCCGATCTTGCTCATATGCCGGCAATTGTTGGTGGCAAGGAGATGGCCTTCAAGTACGGAGACTGTCAGACTGAAATGGACATGGTCAATAAAGCCTTCATCGAGATCATGATTGAAGGTGATGCAGATGGCCGTGGATTCCAATATCCAATTCCAACCTACTCCATTACAAAAGACTTCAATTGGGGCGACACCGAGAACAATCGCCTCCTTTTTACTATGACTGCTAAGTATGGTACTCCATATTTCTCCAACTACGTCAACTCTGACATGGAGCCCAGTGATGTTCGTTCGATGTGCTGCCGGCTTCGTCTGGATCTCAGGCAACTGCGTAAGAAGTCTGGTGGTTTCTTTGGTTCAGGTGAGTCCACTGGTTCGGTCGGTGTTGTGACCATCAATCTGCCCCGCATTGCATATTTAGCGACAGACGAGCGAGACTTCTACGAACGCCTGGATCATCTCATGGATATTTCGGCCAGATCGTTGAAAATCAAACGGACGTTTATCACTCGTCTGCTTGATGGCGGCCTCTATCCCTACACCAGACGATATTTGGGCAACTTTGACAATCACTTCTCGACCATTGGTTTGGTTGGAATGAATGAGGCTTGTCTAAACGCAAAGTGGCTTCAAAAGAGTCTTGGCTTTCCGGCTTGCAGGCACTTTGCTGAGAACGTCCTTAACCACATGAGAGACCGTCTGAGTGATTATCAGGAGGAGTATGGAGATTTATACAACCTCGAGGCAACACCGGCTGAGTCAACCACCTATCGCTTTGCACAGCATGATAAGGACGAGTTCCCTGATATCATTACGGCGAATGAGAATGGAACTCCTTATTACACCAACTCGACACATCTTCCAGTGAACGCTACGGACGATATCTTTGAGGCCCTGGACATCCAGGACAGCCTACAGACGCTTTATACGAGCGGGACTGTCTTTCATGCCTTCCTTGGAGAAAAGCTCCCTAATTGGCAGGCAGCGGCTCATCTTGTCAAGAAGATCGCTGACAACTACAAACTCCCCTATTACGCCCTTTCCCCGACCTATTCGGTTTGTACGAACCACGGATATTTGCCTGGTGAAGAGCACAAGTGTCCGATTTGTGGGGAGACGACTGAGATCTATAGTCGCATTACCGGCTACTATCGTCCGGTCCAGAACTGGAATGTCGGCAAGGCTCAGGAGTTCAAAGATCGTAAAGTCTATAAAGTGACCGAAGCTGCGCCAAGTGTTCCTATGCTCTTTACAACTGGCACCTGCCCTATGTGCAAGGAAGTTCAGAAGCAACTTGACCTGAACCAAATCAAAGTTGTGAAGATCTTGGCTGAGGAGAATATGGATTTGGTCAAGGAGTACAACATCATGCTGGCTCCGACTCTGATTGTTGGTGATAATCGCTACACCGGAATTCAGGAGATCATTCACTTCATCTCAGCCGTTAATAAACTAACAGAAGGAGGAACTAATGAAAAATGAAAGGTGACAACTTAAGAAAGAATGCATCTGGATATTCTGATCCGACGGCTTATCAGGCCATCATGAATGTTGATGCATTTGTATTGATCATGATTGCTGCTGGTCTGTTTGCGATTGCGGCAGAGATCTATTATTCCCGTCCCATAAAGATGATAAGGAGGAGAAACAATGAAGAAGCGTAGTACTGCTGGTCTGATCCTTGACTTTGTTCTGGTGATCGCTACGGGCGGCCTGTGGCTGATCTGGATTCTCATTCGCTACTTGCGCAATCACTAAATAAAGCTTCATAATAAGAAAGGAATATTTCAAATGGCTAAGAACAGAACTCCCAAAGGAATGGTTGCAATTCGTGTACACGACGGTGATGTGACAAAGGTTACATACGCTCCGGCTCCTGCTAAAGGGAGTGGTAAGCACTATAATCCTCATAAATGTAGTGGGAGTTGTTTGAAACAGACCGGGAAATAAAGTTGATTGATCGGGTGGGACTCCTCTTCTTGTATGGAGGGGAGTCTCGCTTTGGTCAATTATGGCCATTTCTGTGCCCACTTTCAGTTTAGCAAAAGTGGGCTTTTACGTTTTTTGGGTGATTTAGTGGAGCATCTACTCTTCATTTTTGTGAAAAAGCCCAAAAAAAGTGGGCAAAAGCCCACTTTCACGAAACAAAAGTGGGCGTGGAAAAATGCAAAAAATGACCTCGAGGTGCTGTTTTTTGGCCAAAAAAGGCCCTTTTTGGTCGATTTGCGCAAATTTGAGAAAAAGTTTTTGTAAAAAGCCCACTTGCCCACTTTTTTTTCCTATTAATTGTGATAAAAAGATTTAATATATATAAAGAATATGCAAAAAAAAGTGGGCAAGTGGGCAGAGCTATATTTTCGAGACAAATGACATGCAAATAAATGAACAAAAAGTTGGGTTTGTATGCAATTCTTTGAATGCTATGGAAGGTGCTTACCGGCACAAGGGTCTATATGAACTTAACACAAAACTCGACCATGACACAGAGTTCTTCCTACACCAAGCACAAGAAATGATCTGGTCCTTATGGGATTTAGTCAAAGAAAATGAGCACGCGAAAAAAACATGCCCTGTTATGAAGAGAGAAGAATAAAACGGCCACTTTTGTAAAAAAAGTTAGCCATTCTCTTTTGCATTTTGTACAACTATGAAAGGAGGCACATAATGTTAGAGAGTCGGTTTAAAACACAGCTTATCAAAGATCTAAAAATTTTGTTTCCCGGCTGTATGGTAGTTCATCTTGACCCAAATGAAATCCAAGGCATTCCAGATCTTCTTGTTTTGTATGGTCCTAAGTGGGCCGCACTTGAAGGTAAGAAATTTGCAGAAGCACATTGTCAGCCTAACCAGCCCTATTATGTTGACCTCATGAATCAAATGTCTTTTGCATCTTTCATCTATCCTGAAAACAAAGAGGAGGTACTGTATGATCTTCAACAAGCATTCCGTCTTTGATGGTCAACATGCTTATCTTGGCGCCAGTAAGTATCATTGGGTAAACTACGACGACGAGAAACTGGTTGATTCCTATTTAAAATTTATGGCGGCTCAAAAGGGAACTGAGCTTCACAATTTTGCCGCCCAATGTATCAAACTCGGACAGAAGCTACCAAAGTCACAAAAGACTTTGAACATGTATATCAACGATGCTATTGGCTTTAAGATGATTCCTGAGCAGATGCTCTTCTATTCACCCAACTGCTTTGGTACTGCCGACACTATTTCTTTTCGCAATCGTTACCTTCGAGTTCATGACTATAAGTCAGGTCTCGTCCCGGCTCACATGGAACAACTCTTTATCTACATAGCGTTGTTCTGTTTGGAGTATAAGTTTAAACCTTCAGACATTGAGATGGAATCTCGAATCTATCAGAATGATGATATTTGGGAGGAGCATCCGACAGCTGAAGATATTGTCCCAATCATGGACAAAATTATCACTTTTGATCGGATCATTACAAAACTAAAAGAACAGGAGAATTGACACTATGAATCCAGTTGCAGAAGACATCTTGATGCACATCGGAACGGCGACATCTGGTCGATATCCAAAAGGTTCTGGTGATGACCCTTATCAGCACAGTGGTGACTTCTTAAGCAGAGTTGAGTTACTCAAAAATCAAGGCCTCGGTGATACTGAGATTGCCAAAGCAATGGGTCTCAGCACAACTCAATATCGTGCTCAGAAATCCTTAGCCAAAGATGAACGCCGTGGTCAGCAAGTGGCTACTGCTAAGAGTCTTCGTGATCAAGGATACAGTCTGAATGCCATCGCTACCGAAATGGGTTATTCCAATGACTCATCTGTTCGTTCCCTATTGAACGAGAATTCTGAAGTCCACATGAATCAAGCCAAAAAAACGGCTGACTTCTTGAAAAATCAAGTCGATGAAAAAGGAATGATTGATGTTGGCGCGGGCGTTGAAAAAGAACTTGGTATATCTACAGAAAAGATGAACCAAGCTCTGCATCTCATGGAACTTGACAGATATCTTGTCTATGGTGGTCGTCTTGATCAGGTAACCAATCCTGGTAAGAAGACAACTCTTCGTGTTTTATGTCCACCCGGCACTCAACATAAAGAAATCTACAATGTCGAAAATATTCACTCATTGCAAGACTATGTCACACACGATGGGGGAGAAACATTTGACAAATTTGTATTTCCTAAAAGCATGGACTCTAGTCGTTTGCAAATTCGCTATGCAGAAGATGGCGGTAAAGCAAAAGACGGAGTCATTGAACTTCGGCGTAATGTTGATGATCTCTCTTTGGGTGATTCTCATTATGCTCAGGTTCGAATACTTGTTGACGGTAACAAGTATCTGAAAGGTATGGCGTTATATTCTGATGACATGCCCAAAGGTGTCGATGTTATATTCAATACAAACAAAAAAGCTGGCACCCCCAAAGAGGATGTCATGAAAACTATTAAAGATGATCCCGATAACCCTTTTGGGTCGTTAATCAAAGCCGGTGGCCAAAGTTATTACACTGATGCCAGCGGAAAGAAACAGCTTTCTTTGATCAATAAGCGTGCGGAAGAAGGAGATTGGAATGAATGGAGCGATAATCTCCCATCTCAGTTCCTTTCTAAGCAAAACATATCCTTGATTAAGAAGCAATTGAATTTGGCCGCTACAGATAAGCAAGCTGAGTTTGATGATATTATGGCTTTGAACAATCCAACTGTTAAGAAGGTTCTTTTGAAATCTTTTTCTGATGATTGTGACTCTGCTGCTGTACATTTACAAGCCGCGGCTCTACCTCGTCAGAAATATCAGGTCATCCTGCCAATTACTACTATGAAGGATACTGAAGTCTATGCTCCTAACTTCAAGAATGGAGAAAAGGTTGCTCTGATTCGATACCCTCATGGCGGAACATTCGAGATCCCTATTGTAACAGTTAACAACAAACAATCGGATGCTAAACGTATATTAGGTAATGCTAAAGATGCAATTGGTATTAACAGCAAAGTTGCTGAACGTTTGTCTGGTGCTGACTTTGATGGGGATACTGTAATGGTCATTCCTACAGGTAAGAATATCAACATTACTTCAACGCCTGCTTTACAAGGACTAAAAGACTTTGATGCTAAAGATCAGTATGGTCCTGACACCTACGATCCTGCTAAGACTCGGCTTATGAAGCGAAAGAGTGCTGATGGTAAGAAGGAAATCGATAACACTCAGATTGAGATGGGTAAGATTTCTAACTTAATCACAGACATGACACTTAAAGGTGCCACTGACAGTGAGCTTACAAGAGCCGTTCGCCACAGTATGGTGGTTATCGACGCCGGCAAACACAAGCTAAACTATAAGCAAAGCGAACTCGACAATAACATCGCTTATCTTAAGAAGAAATATCAAGGTCACTATGATGAAGACGGTTCTTATCATGAGGGCTCTGCTACATTGCTCTCCAAATCCAAGTCTCAGGTATCTATTACTAAAAGACAAGGTACACCAAAGGTCAATCTTAAGGGGAAAGAATGGTATGATCCCGATCAACCAGAAGGCGCGTTACTGTACAAGGAAGTTACTGAATCTTATACTGATGCTAAGGGTAAAACAAAGACCCGTATGCAGACCAGCACTAAGATGGCAGAAACCAATGATGCCCGTACTCTATCTTCTGGCACCGTGCAAGAAGAGGCCTATGCAGACTACGCTAATAAGATGAAGTCTTTGGCTAATCAGGCTCGTAAAGAGATGGTTACTACTGGTAATATAGAGTACAACGCTTCTGCAAAAGCCACCTATAAGAAAGAGGTAGACCACCTTGACGCCCAGTTGAACCTCGCCCTTAAGAACGCTCCACGTGAACGTACGGCCCAGATCCTAGCTAATGCAGAGGTTGCCGCTAAGAAGCAGGCTAACCCTGATATGACTAAAGGCGAGATTAAGAAGGCTTCTCAGCAAGCCCTTACTAAGGCCCGTGCCTCTGTAGGTGCCAAGCGTACCTCCATTACTATTAGTGATAGAGAATGGGAAGCTATTCAAGCAGGCGCTATTAGTGAGAACAAACTAACCCAGATCCTTAACAACACCAACACAGACGACGTTCGTAAGCTTGCTACACCACGATCTACTACTACTATCACGCCTGCTAAGCAGTCTAAGATAGCATCTATGAATGCTTCTGGCTATACTATAGCAGAGATTGCAGAGTCACTCGGTGTCTCTACATCAGCTGTGTTAGCTTACATCAAGTGAAAGGAGTGACCTATACAATGGAAAGCACTTGTATGTTGACTACATTCGACAATCCTTACAATCCTTTTGAACAATTCACTGCCTGGTTCCTGTTTGATGAAGAACACGGCTATCATTCGTCTGCTTACTTAGGAAGAATTGCTAACACTTCTTCACAGCTCTCAGAGCAGGAGAATGCAGATGAGATTGAACATGCTATTGATGAGATAATCAAGTATGATTTCATGAACATCTACAAGAAAGTTACAGTCGATAGCTATCCAAAATCAACAGCAACAGAACTCTAATTCATTCATAAGAATTCAGTGTAGTCTATGGCTACATTAACTGGCACTCAGTACACTCAGTACACTCAGTACACTCAGTACACTCAGTACACTCAGTACACTCAGTACACTCAGTACAATCAGTAGTTACTTGTCAACCAATCTAGACAAAGCTAGTATGTCTACTCATGCTATCTCCTTTTGCATTACTGTCATC
>JACCEC012710838.1_pt1 | contig 53586 bp, 45 predicted proteins | sample 7450121 | NCBI WGS metagenome assembly JACCEC01 (sample SAMN15323455, study PRJNA562643) | freshwater metagenome | isolation source: river surface water | place: USA:Blue River Watershed | collected 2017-08-18
AAAAGAAGCCAAAAAAAAAATTTCTTTTTTGCATTAGAGTAAGAATGCACAAAAGAATGCAAATTTGGACAGTCACGGGTGCAAAAAACCAAGCCTGCGGTGGTGTCCCACCGCTTTGCGGTGGGACACCATGGTTTTTTGCACCCGTGACTGTCCAAATTTGCATTCTTTTGTGCATTCTTACTCTAATGCAAAAAAGAAATTTTTTTTTTGGCTTCTTTTTTTTCCGTTCCTGATCCCTGGCCTGTACGGGCGGACAGCCGCGGGCGCCTGACAGCCCCGGTCAACCCCCATTTTTTTCGCCGCCAACCTCACCGACTCAATACAAAATTAACCCCAGAATCAAGTCGCCATTGCATGCGCGTTTTCACAATCACAGCCCTAACATAACCAAATTGTGGCAGTGATATGCTCGTTTTATATATCTGCACATGCTCTTGAAATTCATCGGATCTTATTTAAAGTATCAACGTGTACGAAAACCGGGGGCCGTTCGGGGCCGTCATAGTATGTATCACACACATATTTCCGGGCCGCTCCGCGGCATTCATTCAATTTAAAAAATCGGGGCCGTTCGGGGCCGTCATAGTATGTATCACACACATATTTCCGGGCCGCTCCGTGGCATTCATTCAATTTAAAAAATCGGGGGCCGTTCGGGGCCGTTCGGTGCCGTCATAGTATGATGTATCACACACATATTTTCCGGGCCGCTCCGCGGCATTCATTCAATTTAAAAAACCGGGGCCGTTCGGGGCCGTTTGGGGCCGTTCGGGGCCGTCATAGTATGTATCACACACATATATTTCCGGGCCGCTCCGCGGCATTAATATTCAATTTAAAAAACCGGGGGCCGTTCGGGGCCGTTCGGGGCCGTTCGGGGCCGTCATAATATGTATCACACACATATATTTCCGGGCCGCTCCGCGGCAATCCGTTAGTTATTTTTTGCCCGCGCGTCTTCGGCGCGCGAGTGTCGTCGTTCGTGATTGTGGTGACTAATTTATATACCTTTATGCTCATTCGGTTGTCTGTCCCTGCTATCTCGGATGGGTTTGAACAAATTGGATCCGGGGCTAATAATAACATGTCATCAGTTCGATGAACTCAGTCACAATAGAGTATTGTGGAGCCCATTTTGCATTTGCGCTCTTTTATCGTGAGACATCTAGAATTGATAAACGTGTGTTAAATTGTCAAACATGACAAACAGGTGCATCATACCGTGCAAGAGGGGCGATTCATCCCTGCCGTCGTTCTTTCAGAAGCGAACAACGCAAGGCATGAGACTCTCGGTCAGTTCACGCTTGTCGTCTGCGTCGAAGTGGCCGCTGATTACCAGATTGGACAAGCTGGTCATGCTTTTTAAGAGATCGACAAGATCCGCGACGTCCGCGTCTGTGTTCTCACTCGGCAGGTGCAGTGAGGTGAGTGTAGTATTGTGATACAGTTCGCCCAGGGCGTTATGACAAATTTTGTCGATGGTAAGATCCGTGACGACGCCAGCTTCGCTGACGAGTGTGCAGATGTTTTCTTTGATGAGGTCAAACTCGGGGTCGAACCCAAACTCGATAAAAGCGAAGGTGTGCAGGGTTGTGTTCGTGAGGAACCCGTCCATGTCGATAACACCACCATCTTGGGCGAGCGTTTCGAAGCTTTCCTCACAGCAGTGTGCGCGGCTGCCGTTAATTGTGAGGGACGTCAGCGTCGAGTTGGTGGCGATCATGTCGTTGATGTCACGAAAGTCAGTGACGGTGATAAAGTAGTTGTCCGGGTCGTTTTCGCCGAACGGGCCGAGTGTGAGCGTCTTGACGGTTGTGTTGGTGCACATGGCGGTGGTGAGCGCGTGGACGTCTACGCCGAGGATGCAGAGGTCGATGATGCTGGTGTTATGGTTCTGCCCGAACAGGTCCGTGAGGGGTTGGACAGAGTCCATAGAACTGAAATTGAGTGTGAAGGTGCGGATAGTCTGATTGTGACGGAGGACGTTAGCGATGTCTGCAAAGCGGCACGAGCTAAATGAGAGGTCTAGGTCGACGATGGACGTGTTCGCCACGAGGGCGTTCGTGAACGGGGTGAGGTTTTGGGCGTTCAGTGCCATCGCCGTGAGGGCGAGCTGCTTGAGTGTCGTGTTTTGAACGACATGTGCGAGTGCGTTTACGTCATCGTCCGTCTCGATGCGGAAGTCACTGGGATAGTCGCTGGCCCAGTCGCACTCGAAGTCGATAAAAGTGAGCCCGGGCATCGCACTGATGGCGGTGAGTAGTGACTTCACATCGACTGCCGCTTTGTGAATTGTTATTTGTTTGAGCGCCGGGAACAGTGTGGCGAAGATCACGGGGTCGGGAAAGACAAACGGGGGGGTGTTCTTGTCGATGAACAACCCGGTAATGTAAAGTTTGGTCACAGAGGGCCAACGCGTGCAGAGGTCAAACGGACCGTCTGAAGTGTAGATCGTGAGTTTCGTACGGGTTTGACGTACGGCCGAGTCGAATCCACGGCCCACGCGTCGAGTGCGGTGAATCTGTTCATCACCAGTCAAGCCGTCGGACAAGAATGAGAAGATGGTATTCGAAAGGTCCGTAGAACTAAGAATCTCGAGCATATTTAACTTGGTACGTGTGAATGTATTCATTTTTGCAGTTTGAGCTCTGGATTGCCATGAACGGTGGTCCGAAAAAGGATTTTGGTTTCGGAAAGTTTTTTCGCCCGGGGGGCTGTCTGTGCCGAGTAGGAATCCGTTCGATTTAGCGAGACACGCTTGGATCGTGAAGAGAACAGAACAAAGCACGGTCTTCAAACATTTTTGAAATATACGATTGGAACTTTCTATCCTTATGGTCCTTCTGATAAAAGGTTAAAATATCCGCACCACTGCTCCATGATACGATCGATACGACGGTGGTGTTAGGAATTGAAGCTTCCTTCTTTAAAACAATTTCAAATTGATCTTGCAGTTTGTTCTTGAAAAGTTGACGAATGCCAGCTCTCATTTCATTGTCGGTAAGCCCGTCAAAACCGCGGATACCGTCGATGCTGTTGATGAAATCGATGACACGGGCGTGACGCGCGGGGTCAGTAATACAGGCGGCAGTTAGGGGGTGTTTGCCTTTGTACTTTTCGGACATGACCGAATTTGTGTACGAAAGATTTGGCGTATTCGAAATGTCCATAAGGACCATATCTCGCGGTACTGTGCATTTAAGAATCACGCCCATCGCGCAAAATTCGTCCGGGTCTCTGTGACTAAAATGATTAATTTGCGCAATAACTTCTTCGTCGGCGTATCGGTAGGCGATTTCGGGTACAAGTGTCCAGCTTGACTCGTACACTTCGTTGTGTGTGAAAGGAACGCCTACTCTGTGAAAATGCGTTTGGGATACCCAGTCCCTCCGTTTGACACAAAGCCCGCGGTACAGAGTGACGTACTGGATGGACGGAGGCAGTGGATATAGTCGCATAACACTCGCTGTTAGACTTCCAATACGAGCTGGTACTGTAAAAAACGGATCTAACTCTGTTCGTGCCAATAAACTATTTTGCACCCAATAAAACGCCCAATCGCTTACAGCCTTGTCGGTCCATCCCCCACCTGCGCCCGCGCCCGCACCTGCACCTGCACCTGCACCTAGATGGTCTCCCAATTCTGTAGAGTCCTCGTCCAGTTCTGTAGCCTCGTCATCGTCGTCATCTCCATACTCCGTTGCAAGCTCCGTCGCAACCTCGTCGTCATCGTCCGTTCTCATCGCTGATGGCACGGGGTTTTGTCTTACAAACGAGTTGGATCCTTTCGTGCCGAAACACATCAAACCCAATGCGTACTTAGCAAATGCTTTGTCTTTTCGACGATATCTGTCTTCGAACTGCCTGTAAGGAATCATTTCTTTTTTATTATTTTAACATTTACACAAACATAAAAAACATACGAACCGAATCAGTTCGCACAGGAGTTTCGTGTGTTAAAACGCCTTTATGCATCATGCCTCAGACACAATTGCATTGGTAAGTATTTCGTCGTCGTTGAATCCAACTTCATCGAATTGTTCCCGAATTAACCGCGCAACAGAAGCCTCGTGCTTTCTAATTAGATTATTACGTTCTGACCTCGTCAAACCGGAAGAGTTTGGACATTTCAGTGCGCATATACGTAAAACATATACCATGCACTGCTTGATAAACTTGGACGAAAACAGCCGAGGCTCGGGAGTCCTCGTACTTCTTACAGGTATTGTCTCTGTAGTTCCATCCGCAAGCGTGCGTGTATGAAAAATCCGTTCGATATCTTCAGCTTGTCCAGCAACACTAATAGCCTCATACATTTCCTGAGTTGGTCGGTGGTAGAGATCATTCTCAAAGTCTATCCCACTTGCATTCATTGCTGATTGCATCACGTAATCCAAAACAGGATAAAAATGTGCACATTCGTATCTAAAATTCATATTGCATCCAGTCGAATGACGAATCGACCATAACATGTAGAAAATGTCACTACCTTCAATGAAACCCTGCACTGGGTTCGATCTTGAAAACAGATCGGAGTTACCAATAAACGGTCTGCCTCTGAATGTTAGCCGTGACATGCCGAAATCAATCAAACATGTCTGAAATATTGGTCCGGCAGAACATATTTTTGGCGAGGTGGGATTCGTATTCTCCATGATCATCACGTTCGTAGTTAATGTGTCACGATGATTGAACGACAAGAGTTCACCAAGTCGTTCGAGCAGGGACGCGACTTGATAGATCGCAAACGATACAATTGTGTTTACAACATCGTAATCTGAACGGTGCCTCGAAACGTAATGAAACATTGTCTCGGACCCCACCTTTTCCATGACAAACACCATCCATGAAATTTCTTCTTTGTCCGAATCAATGTACGGCTCCCTTTCTTGCCACTCAAACAGTTTTTCGTTCACGACAAAGGCGGCTAACAATAAGGGAGTTCGAGCCATTTTCAAGTGCGATTGACGATATTGTATTACAGAATCATCCATAACCGTATGCGAAACGATTGCATGAATGCACATCTCAACCATCGCCTGACGTTTGCTTTTCGGATTGTAACAAGGAATCACTTTCATAATGCAGTTATCAAAACGAGCTCGATTACGATCTGTGAAACTGGCGTTGAATGCAGCACCGTAACTCCCAGACGAAACGTACGACCCCCGCTCAAGTAACACGGACGAGTCAGCACGTGGACGTACCCTCGTCACGAATCGTCCCTCTTCGTTCGCCTCGATCTCCCATCTGGGAACTTGTGTAAACAAAGAATCAACCCTGTCGGGTAAAATCGGATTTTGATTCAGTACCGGAATTTCAGGATCGCGGATAACAAATGTCTTGTAGCAAAATTGTGTCAAGTTCAGTTCAAATGCACCCGTGTTTGAAGCAGGAATTGATGGATACGTTGACGCGAACGTACGTGTTTTTCGCGGGGGTGCTATCGGCTCATGAAACAGTGTTCTCTCAACCGGACGTTTTCGTCCTGATAAATTTTCTGCGATTCCAAGAACTTGTGCTGCCATTCCGTTGTATATATTTATTCAAGACGAGCAGACAAAAAGTTTTTGCAGACACGTATCGTCAATCATCTTAACAGTCCGGATCGCGAACGGGTGTCGTTATATATAAACTTATTTCACACATACACCGTGTCCCTGTTAGCTCAGATGGTTAGAGCATCCGACTGTTAATCGGGAGGTCATCGGTTCGATCCCGATATGGGGAGACTACTTTTTTATTTTACTTTGACGTGAACTGATTTGACCGAAAAAAAAACAGTTCACGTGCACACGACTCAAAACAGAAAAATCATCGGGTGACCATGAACCCGGATCAACTGAGCGGTCCTCCTCATGGCCGCTTCATCCATGATGACACATTCGTGCCCATTGGATGGGTTGATCTGGATTTCCGGGCCTTTGTAATTCCCGATCGATGCATGACGGGGAAGTCCGCCTGGGTACTGACCAGCAAGAGGCGGGGGCCGCAAAAATGCGGGTACGCTCGAATCCTGTCCGGGTCCGGCGGGTCTAACATACAACATGTACAGACCGTGATCCGTACGCGAAAACTCGTACATACGTGTCTGTCCGAAAATAAATGCCATTTTGTTCGTTCGATATAATTACGTCAAAACACTTTTTGCCTCCCAGGGGGGGGGGTAAGGTTCAACAACTGTCTGACACCGGGGTCGTCCAGATTTTTGACGGACAGTAATTCGATAGCCGAAATAAGTTCACTTCGATTCGCCACCAAAAATGGACGACGACATTCTCTGTTTCGTAATTGAGCAAAACAAGTTGATCGAACACGCGAATACAATCACAGAGCGTATACCCGTTGATAAAATCAGTCCAAAGACATCTCGTCGTCGCCGTCCGACTGCAAAAATGTCACCGGTTGTGTCTCAGTCGGAGACCTCGACGGTTTCAAATGAGGCCTTGAAGAGTTCGAGCAACTGACCAACCATCCATCCGGTTCGAATTGTGAACATGTTCCTTCTCTTTTCTTCTTCACGATTCGTTTCGATCTCGTCTGAAAAATCCACCTTAAAGTTTTAAGCCCGTGAGAAATCGAGAATGCGGAACGCACACTTGTCCGTGTAGTGTTGTCGCACATTTTTTGTTTGTGATGTGTTCTATTCGTTTTTATGCTTGGTGCGAGGACGTGTTCGTTTTTGTAATTTTGTAAGGACCGTCCTTTTAAATCTCGAAAAAAACTTGTTTTTACTCCATATAAAAAATGAACGGTTCGAACTATTTTTCGGCTTCCCCATCGGTTACTTACCCTTCAGCTCAGCAAGCACGAAGTGTTCACCAAACAATAACTGAGTGCACGATTGGTTGCCTACACGTCATAAAATGTGCAGAGTTTAGAGGATCTGTTTCGATGCAAAATGTAACAATAACAAATCTTTCGGCAGATAACGCGTCGTTCGGATCTCTATCGGCAGATAACGCGACGATCAGTAACGTGAGTGTCACTAACATTTATAACGAAGCGTTGTCAAACATGTCATACCTGCACTGGGAGACTATACAGCAATTGCAACTGTCCGGATCACCTCTAGTCCCGCACGTCGCTATGTACTCAACTATGAGTCAGTCCATTTCAATTGACAACCATCCGTCAAGAGTGATGTTCAACACGGTTGCCATTTCAAATCCGTCTTTTGTGCAAGTGTCTGGAACACGTTTATATTCACAGATCGATGGGACGCTGAATGTTGATTTCACTTACCAGTTCTACAATCAAGGCGGTGGTGGTTCGGTTGATACGGCTACTGTTTGGATTGCTCGAAATGGTGTAAACGTTCCACATTCCGGGAATTCACTTCACGTGCCAACCAACGGTCGCGACGTTTCATACTCGGGCGGGCTGTACGTTCCAGTGTCGGTTGGGGATTATATAGAACTCATGTGGGCGACAGGGAACCACCAAGCAATTTATGCGCACTACATTCCAGCTACTTCTACATACCCAGACACCCCGTCTGTCAAGTGTGAGATACATTTACTCAAAAATCTGTAATGAAACAAAGAGTCATTCCAACTGTTCGGCAACAGAAAATTGAAAGAAAAATCATGTATGATCACGAAGACTTTTTAACTTTTAGAGAGTGGTCGTACGAGTTTGTACGGCGCCGTCAGGTGGATCCGCCTGGTGCTGAATTCACGATTGACATGAATTCAGAACTGTCGATCCCGGGGACGCACGTCGACGTTGAGTGTTTCGTAAACGGAGTCCGAACAATCCTTCCAACTGGACGTCTTTCTTTCGACATGAACCTCCCAGACAGCTCGGACGTTCATATTCGGCTGAACGTCCGCGAACCGTTGATCTTGTTTGAGTACGCATACGCACCAGGAGCACTCGAAATGGATGGTTTTTATTGCACGAAGAATTCGCGTCCGAAACTGTTCCGCCACTCGAAACAATCATTGCACACGTACATGTCATCGTGTAGAGAGATTACGATCGGTACCCGTCCGTTCTCGGTTGATACGCTGCTCCGCTATCCAAACATTACATCTTTGAAAATTGAAATGCGGGGAAACGAGTTCGACTGGGGGAAATTCCAATTCGTTGTACGAAGTATGACATGGCTCAAGGAGTTACACATTCTCTTCTTCGAACGTGTAGACCCGTATATATTCGAACTGTTCGAATGCCTGCCGGAAAAAGTGACCTTTCAAGGAAGATATACACTTGTCGCGCTTGACCGTTTGTCATCCGTCCGAGATCTCACGATCAAGAAATACGGGCCGCAAACAGATCCGATCGAATCCGAACTCGGACCGTACCTTTCGCATCTACGCTCGCTGACTTGTTTCGGTGGAACGCTCCAGCTCGATCTGACCGAGCTCAGATCGCTGACGAGTCTCACTTTGAATGGTGTGCATTGCACGTACCGCGACGCAGTCGCGATAGGACGTCTTTTAAGACGTAACCAATTAGAATCGTTGAGGTTCGAAAGATGCGTCTGGATATCGAAAAGGGAATTACGTCCGATCTTACAACCTCTTCTCGAAGGCGTGAACGCGTCGTTGCGACATCTTGGGGTTGTCAGTGTCAACATGTCTCGGCACATGACGTACATGTTGTCAGACGTAGTAAACTTTTGTCCAACTTTGACGTCGTTGTCCGTGGACGCCCCGGGTGAAGAGTTTTCACAGGACCGGATGTTGCACTTCGAAGACGTACGTAACACGCGCATCGCGAAAACGTACGTCCCCGTTGGATCTCCTCTGTGGAGAGTTTTCGATTTGGTCGAATCCGAGTTGGCTGTATTTCTTCCGACGTACCGTAGAGAAAATCGACGGTGGCGCCGTACGGGTTTGCGACAGCTCGTGTGTGCTCCGTTTGAGTTTGTATTCTGACGATTCTTTTTTTTGTGAGAAACTCCTTATTGGAAATACACAACAAGAAAGTTAATGTACCCTTCGAACAAACCTCCTCCTCTCGTGAAATAGTATACAAAACTCCCTGCGGTCCTAGGCCTGATATTGATGGTATTTATATTTTGAGTTGCCTGGCTGGTAGTATACGCAGATGGATTCGTTCCATTCTCAAAACTAGCGATGACTACATAGTTAGTCTGCCCTGTTGTATTCTTTTGCAAATACACCGTACCTGTGACGGATGTAGCGGTTGTAGAAATGAAGACCCGAAACGTTTCGTGCTTAGGAATGATAGAGTTAAGATCTGTGTTCGTGTAATTCCCATTGTTCGCGACGTATCCCGTTGCCATCCTTTTTTTGTTTTTTTTTTAATATCAGTTGTCGATATATTTTTAATGGCCTAACGAAAACGATCTATCACTCCCGGTACATATCAATGAAGTCGGTACATTTGTACGTAGTGTGGTCAATAAATGACCAATACATTCACATATCCTTCAAATAACGCTCCCGCGGGTTTTGTGAGTAGGACTCGAAAACCCGTTGCGGTCTTCAATTCGGAAAAGAGTGTATTCACGTTTTGAGAAGCTTGGTCTATTGTATATGCGGATGGGTTTGTGCCGTTTTCTAGAGTGAGAAGAACGGTGTATGTTGAGGAGCCCTCAGAATTTTTCGTGAGAGTGAAGTCATTAAACCAAGTTCCGGTGGATAAGGATACGAAGACTCTAAAAGCTTCGTATGCTGGAAAAATGGTTGATAAGTCTCGGTTTGAGTAGCTTCCGCTGTTGCAGACATACCCGGTCGGCATTTTTGTATTCAGTTAAAGTTTTATTTTTTATAATACGTGCCAGTATATTTTTAGTGAGGATAAACAACGAATACCATCATCGCGCCTGACCAATTATCGCCTGTTGCGTATTTATAAAGTCTAACCGAAAACCCAGTTGAAGTACGATTGAAGACTAGCGGGTTTCCTGCATTCGTCGATCCTTCGTACGGATTGTACGTTCCACTCGTGCCGTCACTACCGTACAGAATTGTCGCAAGGACAATGTAATTCGTGTCATTTCGACGGTTATTTGTAAGTGTAAAGTTGTAGGTGTGGGTTCTGTTTGTGCTGCCCACGTTTCCAGATGTGATGATATCGGGTTCGCATGTGAAGATGGATGTAAGGTCGCAGTTCACGTACACGCCTTGATTTACACGAAAACCAGTATCGAAGGGACTACTCATTTTTTATTTTTAATAAGTGCGTGCTACATTTTTATTTTTCTAATCCGGCCACGGCCTTTTTGAGCGTCTGGATTTCACGCACTAGGACGCCGATTAGACCGATATAGTTGATAGATTGAATACTTTCACCGTCTTTGGAACCTCTGACAAGTTCGGGGAAGAACTCTTGCACTTCGTGCGCAATAAATCCAATATCGACACAACCTGTCTGAGTGTTAAGGTAACGAACGGGACGTAAGTTATCGACGATGTAAGCTTCATCAAGGTCTTCCACATTTTCCTTAATGCGGTAGTCGGAAGATGTTGTGAATGTCGCACCAGTAACTGAACCACCTGCCGACATTGTACCAACAACAGCAAGGTTGCCAGCAATTTGCGCGTTCGAAATACTCGAAATATGACCAACAACAGTGTTTCCAATCACAGACAGTGTCGTTGAAATAGTAACAGCGCCTGATAGAGTCGTGGTACCTACGAACATAGCAGCACCACCGACGGACAGAGTGCCGGCAATCCCGGTATTACCCGTAGTGGCCGTGACGGCGAAGTTCGTGCCGCTAACGTTGAAGTTACCGCCCACAGACAGCGTGTTTGTGCCAGATACAACCAGGGCTCCGAGAACATTAGTCGCAGCCAAAGTGGTCGTGCCGCCAACGGACAGTGTATTGGTGGCGATGACGGCGAGTGCTCCACCGACGTTGGTGGCGGCGAGTGTGGTCGTACCGCCGACGGAGAGGGTGTTGGTGCCGGTGACGGCGAGTGCTCCGCTAACGTTCGTTCCGGCGAGAGTAGTCGTGCCACCCACGGACAACGTGTTGGTACCCGAAACAACCAGGGCGCCGAGAACGTTCGTGGCGGCAAGCGTGGTTGTGCCACCGACGGACAGAGTGCCGGCAATGCCGGTGTTACCCGTGGCGGCCGTGACGGCAAACCTTGTACCGCTAATGTTGAAATTACCGCCGACGGACAGGGTGTTGGTGCCGGTGACGGCGAGTGCTCCACCGACGTTCGTGGCAGCAAGAGTGGTGGTGCCACCGACGGACAGAGTGTTTGTGCCAGTGACGGCGAGTGCACCACCGACGTTCGCAGCGGCGAGTGTAGTTGTGCCACCGACGGACAGAGTGCCGGCAATGCCGGTGTTACCGTTAGTAGCCGTCACAGCGAAGTTCGTGCCGCTGATATTGAAGTTACCGCCGACGGACAGAGTGTTGGTGCCGGTGACCGCCAATGCTCCACCAACGTTTGCGGCGGCAAGCGTGGTTGTGCCACCGACGGACAATGTCCCTGCAACACCTGTGTTACCCGTAGCAGCCGCAATTGTGAACCTTGTTCCGCTAACATTGACGTTACCGCCGACGGACAGGGTGTTGGTGCCCGTAACGGCGAGCGCACCGCCGACGTTGGTGGCAGCGAGTGTGGTCGTACCACCAACGGACAGGGTGCCGGCGATACCGGTGTTACCCGTAGCAGCAGTGACTGTGAAATTTGTGCCGCTCACATTGACGTTACCACCGACGGACAGAGTGTTGGTGCCCGTAACGGCGAGCGCACCACCGACGGTTGTACCGGCTAGAGTAGTTGCGCCACCTACGGACAGCGTACCTGCAATACCGGTGTTACCCGTAGCGGCCGTCACGGCAAAGTTCGTGCCGCTAATGTTAAAGTTACCACCGACGGACAGGGTGTTGGTGCCGGTGACGGCGAGTGCTCCACCGACGTTTGTGCCAGCAAGCGTGGTTGTGCCTCCGACGGACAGCGTACCGGCAACGGCGGTGTTACCCGTAGCGGCCGTCACGGCAAACCTTGTACCGCTAATGTTGAAATTACCGCCGACGGACAGGGTGTTGGTGCCGGTAACGGCGAGAGCACCTGTAACGGTTGTGGCGCCCACGAGGGTAGTCGTACCTCCAACGCTCAGGTTCGAGATTAGCGACAAGTTACCGGCGGTTGTGTTCCCGACAACCGAGAGGGTGCTTCCAATCGTCGCAGTGCCGCTGATGGAAATATTCCGACCGGCGTAAATGTCGGAGACTGTGCTAATGTTTCTCGTGCTGAAAGAATTGTACATGACATTCGACAGGTCAACGAGACCGAGCGACAACTGCTGAACAGCGCCTCCGGCGGTGTTGCTTGAGAGGTTCGAATAAATTTCGGCAATTTCAGACTGTGTGAGAACGCGGTTGATCGCGAACAGACCTTGAAGCTGAACGACATCTCCACCGATAGCGATGTAGGGTGTTGTGACGTTTGTGATCGAGAGACCGGTCCATTGTTTTCTAGACGCGCCAGTGTGATCGTAGGCGGTAAGAGCACCGTTGGAAGCGTACGTAATCAAGACGGTTCTGTACGGTCCCTGTGCGAGGTTGGCCTGTGTCTGAACGTCGGATACCCACGCGAGTTGGTTTTCGGACGAACCGAAGTAAGTGGGTCCAAGACCAGTTTTGACGCGATGGAAATTGTCAAACGCGATTGTTCCCGTCGCATTACCAGGGTTGACACCGAACGTGAACATGTCGCGGTTCTGGGACGTAACATTCGGCGCGGCGTAACGTGCAGCAACAGTAACACCAGTTGAAACGAATTTCATGGTGTCGCTCAAATAGAGAAAGACACCATTGAGCGACAGGCTGTTGTAGTTGAACTGGTAAATTTTGCTATTGGACAAAGCCGTCCACTGAGTACTTAACGCCGAATTCCAGAAGCCCACGCTGAGAACGGCCTGCTTGTAATAATCAAAGTACCCGAGAGGCTGTTCCGACAGTGCAGACACGATACCATCGTAGCCGTAGAACTTGCTCGGAGGGAGCTGGCTCACCGTCAGGGTGAGCGACGAAAGATCGCTATTGAGTTTGCTGAGGCCAATAGACATTTTTTTTTATTCTATAGGCTTCCACATTTTTTATGCGACAGAAATTACACACGTTTTTCAACACGGACTTGCACGAATGATTTGTTTTTTTTTCAAATCGACTCCAAAACCGGAATTGGATAGGGACGAAAAAACATTCGTAAGCGATGCAGTCCTCAGTTCTAATGTTGGTTCATTAGAACGGTTGACGATATGCTCCTCTTATTTCAGAGTTCATCATTTATTTGTTTTTTATCGTGTTTGTGTTCGTGTTTGTTTTTACATTTCAGGCAGATTACGCCGAGTCGAGACGTGCTTGCATATCCAGCAGCTTTTGGTCGAGTTCCTGAATGGCGCGGACGAGGTAGGGGATGATACGTTCGTGACGGATACCCTTGACGTTTTCGTACTGTCCCTCCGATGTCGCCATGTCGCCCTGGAGTTCGACGTGTGTCAGCGGGATGACTTCGTGGATTTCCTGCGCGATGAAACCGACGTCGCGCGTGTTCCTCCTGGGTTCGTAGTAGATGTCGTCCTTCCATGTGAACTCAACGGGGCGCAGGCGACGCAGGATGCGCTCGAGCGTGCCGTCTTCCAGAGGTGTGACGTCCTTCTTCAGACGGCGATCGGATGTGTTTGCGAACGCGATGACATCACCTGCCGACCTGATTTCGGTCATGCCGTAGATGATTCCTCCGACGGAGAGCGTACCAGACATGGTGGTGTTTCCGGTGACGCTCAACGCGGCGGTGTTCACGATGGTCGTGGCCGTCAGTGTCTGCGTGGACAGAGACGTGTACATCGACTGGATCTTGAACGAGATGGTGCTAATGTTGATGACGGAGCCGGTGGTGTTCTTGAACTCCCACTCGCCAGCGTTGTTGAGCAGAAGCGTTGCCGCGTTCTCCACGCCATTTACCTCCACGTTAATACCCGCACCACCGGCCGTCAGACCACCCTTGTTCAGTGTGAACGTGGCGTCGCTGACAGTGACGTTGGTCGTGTTAACTGTCGCGACAGTACCGGAGATGATGACGGTGTCGAGCGCGGTACCGATGATGATCGTCTGGGACACGCCGGCGTTGCCAGTACCACCGATGTACACGTTCACGGCAGACTGGCCGAAGTACACATTGTTCGACCCGTCACGGCTCACGACGAATTCCAGCGAGCTCAGACGAGTGTTTGCATTCGAGCTGAGTGCCGACAGGTTCGTGGACAATGTAGCAACGGTTCCGGAGAGTGACACCAATGTGCCAGACAGGGTGATGACGGTGCCAGACAGGGTGCTCACTGTTCCAGACAGGGAGTTGACGGTGCCGGACAGCGAAATCACAGTAATCGACACAGTGTTGACTGTGCCGGACAGAGAATTCACGGTTGTCGACAAAGCATCAACGGTGCCCGAGAGTGACACCAATGTACCGGACAGAGAATTCACGGTTGTCGACAAAGCATCAACGGTGCCCGAGAGTGACACCAATGTACCGGACAGTGTGTTGACGTTGCCGGACAGGGTGATGACGGAGCCAGACAGAGTGTTGACGGTGCCGGACAGGGTGTTGACGTTGCCGGACAGGGTGTTGACGTTGCCGGACAGTGTGTTGACGTTGCCGGACAGGGTGTTGACGGAGCCGGACAGGGTGTTGACGCGTCCAGACACGGTAAAGATGCTGTACGACAAGAAGCTCACCGTGGAGAGGTCAGCTCCGCCACCACCGCCGCCGCCACCGGAGAGATTGTACACGGTGGTTGAGAGTTCATCGACCTTGAAGGAAAGATCGGAGATGGTGGTCGAGACGAGAGTGTCCCAGAGTTGTTGAACCGACAGGGGAATGATTGTCTGATTGGACATGGACATGACAACGAATCCACCGGCGGCTGCGTCGTTCACCTCGGACAGAGTCATCGCGCGGTTGAAGATGTACAGGTAGTTGATCTCACCGTTCAGGCGCTCGAGGAGTGAGAGGCTGGTGGGCTGGTCCTGACCGCGACCGATGAAGTTACCAGCGGTTCCGCGCGCGGCATCTGTGGAGATGGAGGAGATGGTGGTCACGATCGAGTTGTTCAGAGCGACGTCGATGTTGGTCAGGTTACGGGTGTAGACGATGACGTCACCGTCGGCGGCCGTCGAAGCGATGTCGACCTGGATACCGTTATCAAAGGCGACGTAGGGCTGAGCAGACGAGTAGTAGTTGTAGAGAGTGAACACGGATGAGTTGTTGGTGGTGCCGCTCAGGTTACCGTTGGCGTCGAACGTGAGACCGGCACCAATGAGTGTGGAGCGGACGTTGGAAAGCACGGTTCCGGGCGGTCCGTTCTTGGCGACGATGGTGAACGCGCGGTTGCCCGAGGGGATAGCGCCATCAGGCAGGTTCATGTAGCGAGTGGTGCGGAAGTCGAGAGTGTAGGGGCTCGCGCTCATGTTCAGGATAGGCTGGAGGTTGTGGTCGTACTGGAACGCGTCCCTGCGCGAGGCGTACTGATCGTACCACAGGGTGACGTAGGCGGTCGCACCGCTCAACCAGTCCGAGAGTGTCGTGGTGCGGTCATCGATGGTGAGGTTACCCGATAAGTCCGAGTAGACGTCCGTGAGCACGTTGTCCGTGCTCCTGCGCACGTACATGATCGGGCCCGTGTATGCCGGTGCGACGAGCTTGGTGTCGTAGATGGCGCCTTCGGAGTCGAACTCTTCGGTCTGGACGTCAATGCCAGTCATGTCTGCGAGCAGTTCCGCGGTACGCATCACGATGGTGGAGATGGTGGTGATGGTCTGCCATTGGAAGTGCGAGGTCGTCTTGACTTCCTGGAACGAGATCTTGGTGCCATATGACAGGGAGCTGATGGCGGCCCAGTGGATTGTGCTGGTGGACAGGAGCGATCCGCTCAGGCTGGCGAGCGCAGTCCAATGCTGGAAGGACACGGTGGAGAGCGCGTCCAGGCTCAGACGGGTCTCGTTCGAGAGGGACGACATGTATGCGAAGTGAGTGTCGCTGACGGTCGAGAGAGCACCGCTCAGACTGAGGAGCGCAGCCCAGTGTTGGATGGACGCGGTCGAGAGGGCGTTCAGGCTCATACGGGTCTCGTTCGAGAGGGACGACATGTAGGCGAAGTGAGTGTCGCTGACAGTTGACAGGGCGCCGCTAATGCTCAGAAGGGCGGTCCAGTGTTCCGTCGACGCGGTCGAAAGCGCATCCAGGCTCAACTTGGTGTTGTTGGAGAGCAGCGACAGCGCGGCCCAGTGTTGCTGGCTCACCGTGCTGAGCGCGCCGCTCAGGCTCTGCAGGGCGGTCCAGTGCTCCGTCGAGGCGGTCGAAAGCGCATCCAGGCTCAGACGGGTGTTGTTCGAGAGGTCCGAGATGTGGGCCCAGTGTTGAGTGGATGTGGTGTCCACCGAGCCACTGAGGCTCAAAAGCGCGGCCCAATGTTCGGTCGACGCGGTCGAGAGGGCGTCCAGGCTCAGGCGGGTAATGTTGGAGAGCGCGGACAAAGCGGCCCAATGTGTCTGGCTCACGGTGCTCAGCGCGCCGCTCAGGCTCTGGAGAGCGGCCCAGTGCTGTGTGGACACAGTCGAAAGAGCGTCCAAGCTGAGGCGGGTGTCGCTGGACAGCGCGGACATGTAGGCGAAGTGCGTCTCGCTGACGGTGGAGAGTGCACCGCTGAGGCTCTGGAGAGCGGCCCAGTGTTGAATGGACGCTGTCGAGAGTGCGTTCAGGCTCAGACGGGTCTCGTTCGAGAGGGACGACATGTAGGCGAAGTGAGTGTCGCTGACGGTCGACAGTGCACCACTCAAGCTCAAGATGGCAGCGTAGTGCTGCAGGCTCGTGGTCGAAAGCGACCCGCTGAGGCTCTGGAGGGCGGCCCAATGTTCCGTGGAAGCGGTCGAGAGAGCATCCAGGCTGAGCTTTGTGTTATTCGAGAGGAGCGACAGAGCAGCCCACTGCTGGGTCGAAGTGGTGTCCACGGATCCGCTGAGGCTCAGGAGCGCGGCCCAATGCTGAATGGACGTTGTCGAGAGGGAGTCCAGGCTGAGCTTGGTGTTGTTCGAAAGCAGCGACAGGGCGTTCCACTGCTGCAGACTGACGGTCGAGAGCGCACCGCTCAGGCTCAGGATGGTGGCGAAGTGATCCGCGCTGACAGTCGAAAGGGCGCCGCTCAGGCTCTGAAGGGCGGTCCAGTGTTCCGTGGAAGCGGTCGAGAGAGCATCCAGGCTGAGTTTGGTGTTGTTGGAGAGCAGGGACAGTGCGTTCCAGTGCTGGAGGCTGACGGTCGAGAGCGCACCGCTCAGGCTCAGGATGGTGGCGAAGTGATCCGCGCTGACGGTCGAAAGGGCGCCGCTCAGGCTCTGCAGGGCAGTCCAGTGCTCGATCGAGGCTGTCGACAGGGCGTCCAGGCTCAGCTTGGTGTTGTTGGAGAGCAGGGACAGAGCGGCCCAGTGTTGCAGACTGACAGTGGAGAGCGAGCCGCTCAAGCTCTGCAGGGCGGTCCAGTGCTCCGCGGAGGCAGTCGACAGGGCATCCAGGCTGAGCTTGACGTTGTTCGAGAGGCTCGAGATGGCTTCCCAGTGAGCCAGGCTGGTGGCGCTGAGCGACTCGGAGAGGTTGTAGGCGAAGGTCGAGATACTGACGGGGTCGATCACAGTGCCGTCGGCGTTGTAGATGACGAAGTGTCCGGTCGATCCGCTGATACCAATGCTGGCAATGATCGAGCCACTTGTCTCGACCGCGATACCCGCGCCATCGTAGATGACACCGCCCTTGTTCAGGGTGATCAACTTGTCCGAGACGTTCAGGTTTTCGGTTTGCACGTTCATGACCGTACCGGAGATGATGACGGTGTCGTTCTGCGTACCGATCACGATGGTCTGTCCGGAGCCGTTCGTGGAGCCACCGAGGTAGATAGTGCCCGACACGAGGTCACCGATGCGCAGGTTCCCCAAGTTGTCACGGCTCAGAAGGAATTCGAGTTCCGACAAGCGCAGGTTGTCCGTGTCCGAGAGAGACAAGAGCGCGTTGTTCACGCTCAGCACGAACCCGCTCAGGCTCTGGATGGTGTCCCAGTGTTGGATCGAGGCCGAGGAGAGCGCGTCGAGGCTCAGACGGGTGTTGTTCGACAGGTCCGAGATGAAAGCCCATTGCTGTGTCGAGGTGGTGTCAACCGAACCGCTGAGGCTCAGGAGCGCGGCCCAGTGCTGAATTGAAGCGGTGGACAGCGCGTCCAGGCTCAGGCGGGTAATGTTGGACAGCGACGACAGGGCGTTCCAGTGCTGCAGGCTGACGGTGCTCAGCGCGCCGCTCAGGCTCAGAATGGTGGCGAACTGATCCGCACTGACGGTCGACAGGGCGCCGCTCAGGCTCTGCAGCGCGGCCCAGTGCTCGATCGAAGCCGTGGACAGTGCATCGAAGCTCAGCTTGGTGTTATTGGACAGCGACGAGAGGGCGTTCCAGTGCTGCAGGCTGACGGTGCTCAGCGCGCCGCTCAGGCTCAGAATGGTGGCGAACTGGTCCGCGCTGACAGTCGACAGGGCACCACTCAGGCTCTGGAGGGCGGCCCAATGCTCAGTTGACGCGGTGGACAGGGCGTCCAGGCTGAGACGGGTAGCGTTCGAGAGCGACGACAGGGCGTTCCAGTGCTGCAGGCTGACGGTGCTCAGCGCGCCGCTCAGGCTCAGAATGGTAGCGAAGTGGTCCGCACTGACGGTCGAAAGGGCACCGCTTAGGCTCTGGAGAGCGGTCCAGTGTTCGATCGAGGCTGTGGAAAGGGCGTCCAGGCTCAACTTGGTGTTGTTCGAGAGCAGCGACAGGGCGGCCCAGTGCTGAATCGAAGCGGTCGAGAGAGCGTTCAGGCTCAGACGGGTCTCGTTCGAGAGGGACGACATGTAGGCAAAGTGAGTGTCGCTGACGGTCGAGAGTGCGCCGCTCAGGCTCTGGAGTGCGGCCCATTGCTGCTGGCTCGTGGTCGAGAGCGAACCGCTCAGGCTGAGCAGGGCAGCCCACTGCTGCTGGCTCGTGGTCGAGAGCGAGTCGCTCAAGCTCATGAGAGCGGTCCAGTGTTGAATGGATGTGGTCGACAAAGCATCCAAGCTCAGCTTGGTGTTGTTGGAGAGCAGCGACAGGGCGGCCCAGTGCTGAATCGAGGCGGTCGAGAGCGCATCCAGGCTCAGACGGGTCTCGTTCGACAGTGACGACATGTACGCGAAGTGAGTTTCACTGACCGTGCTCAGCGCACCGCTCAGACTGAGGATTTCATTGTAGAGATTTGCACTCACGGTGCTCAAAGCGCCGCTGAGACTCAGGAGCGCGGTCCAGTGTTGAGTGGACGCGGTCGATAGAGAATCTAAGCTGAGCTTGGTATTGTTCGAGAGCAGGGACAGAGCAGCCCAATGTTGAATGGACGCGGTCGAGAGCGCATCCAGGCTCAGACGGGTCTCGTTCGAGAGGGCGGACATGTAAGCGAAGTGAGTTTCGCTGACGGTGCTCAGCGCTCCGCTCAGACTGAGGATTTCGTTGTAGAGGTTTGCACTCACGGTGCTCAGAGCGCCACTGAGGCTCAGGAGCGCGGTCCAGTGTTGGGTTGACGCGGTCGAGAGAGCGTCCAGGCTGAGTTTAGTACTGTTCGACAGCAGCGACAGTGCGGCCCATTGCTGCATGCTGGTAATCGACAGCGAGTCGCTGAGACTCAGAATTTCGCCGTACAACGCACCGGATACACTGTTCAGAACACTGCTCAGGCTTTGCACGGCAGACCAATGCTGTGTGGATGTAGTCGAAAGGGAGTTGCTGAGACTGAGGATGGCAGCGAAGTGGTCCGCGCTCACGGTCGAGAGGACGTCACTGAGGCTGAGGATGGCCGTCCAGTGTTCCGCGGACGCGCCTGAGAGAGACTCGAGGCTCAGAGCGGTTTGGTAGGACAGTTCCGACAGTGCGCTCCATTGCTGGGCGCTCACCGTAGACAGGGCACCGCTGAGGCTTTGAAGCGCGGTCCAGTGCTGAGCGGACGTGGTCGACACCGAACCACTGAGAGACAGCAGCGCGGCCCAGTGCTGGACGGAGGCAGTCGAGAGTGCGTCCAAGCTCAAGCGGGTGTTGTTGGAGAGGTCAGAGATGTTGTCCCAGTGTTGCACGGACATGGCATTCACGAGGCTCTGGAAGCTCACGAGCGCAGCGTATTGATTGTTGCTCAGGTCCGAGATGGTGCTGCTGAGGCTGTTGATCGCGGCCCAGTGCTCCATCGATGCGGTGGACAAGGCGTCCAAGCTCAGCCGCGTGATGTTCGAGAGGGAAGACAAGGCGTTCCAGTGCTGCTGGCTCACAGTGCTAAGCGCGCCGCTCAGGCTCAGGATCGCGGCGTAGTGAGCTTCGCTGACTGTCGAGAGCGCACCGCTGAGGCTCAGGAAGGCCGTCCAGTGTTGAACAGAGGCGGTGGAGAGTGCGTCTAAGCTCAGACGGGTGTTGTACGAGAGTGAGGAGAGTGAGAGCGACAGCGAGTGGGCAAGTGCCGACACTTCGCTGACAGACAGGGACAATGTGCTGAGATTGTTTGTGTTCGAGAGAATGGTGTCCGACAGCTCGCGAAGGTTGATGGTCCTTCCGTCTGTGCCCTTGGCCACGAAGTCGCCGGACGCGTTCAGCAGGAACGTCGCGGCGTCCGACACGTTGTTCACCTCGATCTGCATACCCGCGCCCAGGGCAGTCGCGCCGCCCGTGTTCACTGTGAAGTAAGGATTCGAGACGGCGAGGGTTGTCGCGCTGACTGTGACAGTCGTACCGCCGATGATGACGGTGTCGGATACGCCACCGAGGTAGATGGTCTGAGAAGACGTGCCTGTCGTGCCGTAGCCGATGTAAATGTCACCGGCGATGTTGTCACCGATGTGCAGATCGTCACCAGTGCGCTCGATCACGTACTCCAGAGAACTCAATCTCGAGTTGACGTTATCACTGAGGGTGGACAAGCTGTCATTCAAACCGGACAGGCTGAGGACGGTTGTGTAATGAGCGGATGAGACGGTAGAAATGTCGGCAGCGTTCTTGCTCAGAGCTGACCAATGCTGCACAGACGTGGCGTTGATTGTACTCAGACGGTCCGAAAGGTACAGGTTCGTGGATGCCAGGGACGACGAGATGGAAGCCGCGCGAGCGCTCAGACTCGACAGGTCGGTCGAGAGAGCAGTCGTGGTCGCCTGCAGGTCGCTAATCGCCGTCCAGTGTGCGGCGCTGGTGGAGGTCACGCTCGATGACAGGCGAGCGGCGTAGTCACTCACGGACGAGATCGCCCCGTACTGCGCCTCCGACAAGGTCTGGATCGTCGACGAGATCTCAGACAGTGAAAGAGCCACATTTGTATCAAACGTGGCGATGCGGCTGCTCACGGATGAAATCGCGGCATAGTGGACAGTAGACATAGTCTGAATCGCCGAGCTCATGGCAAACAGATTAATGCTCGCGCCAGTCGCGGAGTTGTGGACACGCAAGTCATTGTCTCCAGTGACTGCTAAAGTCATCCGACTACTCAGATTCAACTGAGCACCCCTGATGGGGAAGTTGTTCGGATTATAAGACATTCTTTTAGCGTTGAAGGTGCCAAGAGAAAGAAGAAAGCTTTATTTTAAAAGAAACAGGTATATATTTTTTGAAGTGTGCGTGGCACATATTTTTTTCGTTCGAATTCGTTCGACAGAAAAAAAACAAACAGTTTTTCGTTACCCACTCAACGTGATTTCATTCATAAAATAATACTTCGAACTGAGCCCCTCGTACGTCTCTTTTACGAAACGGGATGGTCGGTTTTTGGGGACAATAATAGTCATACATGTACCCGTGAAACTGCAAGTGCCTGCCCTTGCAGATCGGGCACCCAAAGGTGATCCGTACAGACATTTTCTGTCTGCACTTGGTACACTGAAAAAAGTTTTGAAACGGTCTATCCACTACATCATCATCTTCCGATTCGTACAAGCATTCGTACGAGTGTTGACACTTAGATGTAAATATTACGCGCCATTCGTCGATCCCATATCCCGTTTCACCAAAAAAGTCCCAAACACTGTTTGTGATTTCAAGGTCTCTATCGTTACATCCCCTTACTGTACAAACGCGTCTTGTCATTCCCACTTTGTAGGTTTTGAAACGATCTATATTATTCGACGATGCGTTTTTGTCGCCAGACGAAATACTACGCATGGGAGTACTCGCCGCTCCCTGGTGACGACTCCCGCGCTCAAATTGATTAGTATCGAAGTGTTTTACCCGGAAACTCGTCTGTGCGCTGTCCGGGATTACGGTCTGTCATACAGTCTCCTTTTTTGTTTCCGAAAGACCCCCCCCTCTTCTGACCTTTTTCCAATTACCATCACAACAAGCAAAAATGAACTCGATCGTTTTCCACTCGGCTTTCGGCGTGACTGCTAAGACTGTCAACCAAAACTTCAAGAGCGCATGCACCGGTTTGATCCGTGAGGACACGCCTGCACCCGTGCGCATCTTTGCGACGGGCGTGGGCCGTCAGGACTTCCACGCGGTCGGTGGGAAGTTGGCCGGTCACGCGGTGGCTGACGCGACTCTGGAGGATATTTCGCGCGAGACAGGGAAGGAGATTGTGTTGACTTACCTGACGGGTGCACAGGAGGCAACGTTCGGTTTCGATACGATGTTGGAGCACTCCGTGGACGTGCTCGAGCGGGCCATTGTGGACTGTGGTATTGTGGCGCCTCACGTTGGAGTGATCCATTCGGGCAACGGGTCGACGCAGGTGGGGGTGTTTGATCGTGCAACGAAACAGGTGTCCTGTCTAAATGCCTTCGACTTCGGCACGCAGAACGACAACCCCAGGGCTCTCGATGAATTTGGGCACTGGATGGGCGGTGTGGAGGGTGTGCCTGCTGTAGATGCCGCGTCTGGATGCCGGATAAGCGGTGTGGAGCTTGTGCGGGACTTTGTGTCATTCGGGTCGGAGTCGTACGCGGCGCCTGCGGGCAAGATCGCGACGAACAACCCGGACGCATCCAACCCTTTGCATTCGGGCGTGGATGAGTCGGCGCGGGCAGCGGGTGCGGTCAAACGGATGTTCGAGGTGGCAACGGCTCATGACAAGAACTACTACGTGCCCGAGCGCAAGACGTGGAACGCGAAGACTTCTGCGACGCTGGCGATGCGCAAGGTGTTCCCGGACGGGACCATTCTGGATTGGGGTTCGGGTCAGATCAAGAACGAGGAGACGGGTGAGAAGTTCCCGTTCGACCAGCGGGAGATGTTTGGCGCGGACCGTGCGTGATTGCGTGCTGTGTGTTGTTGGTTGACTCGTCCGACTTTGTTGTATTTTATTAACATTGTAATTCATGTATCAAGGCATCAAACGATTCGTGCGGTCCATCGACGTGTAACAGCAAGTTTTTCAGTGCGAGTGCGTGGTCGTTCGTGAGCCAGACGTAGTCTGCCGGGTCGATGCGGTCGGTTAAGAGCATGTTCCGCAGTGACGTGAATCCGAGAACTCGTTGCCAGCACGTTTTCGTGCGACATATCCTTCGGTCTCGCACGGGTCGTGGAATGTAAACGCGCCAGTTCCAGAAACTCCATCTGAATGCAAAGTTTGTTCCTTCTACAGATCTATCGGCGATGTCCGGGTGTTCGAAGATATAAAGACACGCAGTGTTCAAGAGTGCAAGTTGTACGCTGACACAGTCGAAGAGTTCGTCGTACATTTTTTTTTCAATTTGATGTATGATAGCGAGACACACTACAAGTCATCTCCGAACATGTCAACGATCGTTTCCGCGCTGGCGCGCGAATCCGGGTTGTAAACGAGCGTGGCACGGACGATGCGTCGGAGCAATGTCGCGTGGGGGCTTTCGGGCTGGCAGTACAGCATGTTGAGATACTCGTTCCAGTTTATGATTTTATGGAAGTAGGCGAGCTCGAGTCCGTTGAAAATATGCGACTGGTCGAGGCGTGCGAACTGCACGTACTCGGACGTCTCGAATGCGTCGGTGGATTGCGTCCAGCACATTTTCGTGTATTTCATCCACCGGGTTCGATGGTGCGCGTTTTCCTTACGGAATTCGGGCGACGACCGGATGGATGCGTCTGCGCGTCGTCCGTAGATGAACGGAGTCGTTGCGCCCAGAGCGAGTAGTCCGGGCGGGATGGGTCCGAGGAAGATTTCCATCATCGCAACGAGGTCTTCTTCGTCGCTGGCGGGGAAGAGTACGAGTCCCGTGAGTATCTGCACGATGATGCATCCGAGCGCCCACGTGTCAATTTTATGTCCGAGCACTTCGTCGCCTGTGGCAAGAACAACTTCGGGCGCGCGGTACCAGCGAGTGGTGAGGTAGTAGTGTCCGTCGGGGTCGGTCGGAACTCCGGACGGGGCCGTGCTGACGGAATCGGGACGCATGCAGCAGCCAAAATCGATAATTTGCACGCGCATATCGTCGTATACGACGATATTTTCGGGTTTAAGGTCCGTATGCGTCCATCCGAGCGCGTGCAGTCCTTCGAGCCCGAGTGCGATTTGTCGGGCGATTTGGACAGTTGTTTGTATGTCCATCGGGCCCGTTTGCTGGATAAGTTTTCCGAGGGTGCGATCGGCACGCTTCATGACAAGGTAGCACTTTCCTTGCTCCTCGAACGCGTCCAGCATGGTGGTGACATACGGATTGGAACGGAGTTCGTAAAGAATGGCCCGTTCCTGTACGAACGAGTCTCGCTCCGAGTCCGGAACGATCTTGATCGCGACGGTTTTAAAGTGGTTTCGGGTATCAATGTACTCCCCGACGGTCCCGAATGAACCCTCGCCGATCTTTGTAACGAACTCGTACTGATCGATACGGCTGCGTGGTTTGACGCGCGGGAACTCGTGCGTGTTCGCAGCGTCGAGGCGGTTCAGGATAGAAATCGGTGCGGTCTTCATGCTGATCATTTGGCGAATGTATTTATGGATGATCTTGTTCGAGTTTGGTTGGCTCGACTGGCAAATATTTTTGGAAACATTTTGGACAATCCATGAATTATTGTCGAAAGCACCGTCCGTAATATTGAGATCGTCAAAAAGATCCGATGGGATCATTCAACACCCGTGCTCTTTAAAAAAAGTACGAAGAGACAAAAATATGGAAACAATCGTCGACACGTTTCCCACCACGGATCTCATTCGGTACGGATGGCTGCCGTTCGAAGACAATCTCCGAAACTTTACAACAGTACAGATGATTCTGCCTGCGAAAGAGTACGCACGCTTCTGTTCGGAACTCGAACGACCCGGTCGGCATCCAATCGCGGCAGTGTCGTTGCTGCCTGTTGCATACGATGTCATGGTCCCGCGCGACGCGCGCACGGGTTTCGTCGCGACATCAAAGGATTCCGAGTATGCCGCGTTTGTTGCATTTGTTGAATTCGCCAAGTTGTAAAAAGGAAAAAATAAAATGAAAGTTTATTTGGTGGTGATTGCCATTCACGAGGAGCCGTACATTCACGAATTTATCAAGCACTACCTCTCGCTCGGTATTGATCGGATTGTTTTGTACGACAACCACCCGAGTGCAACCCTTTCCGTGTACGGTGAACACCCGAAGATTGAATACATCCATTACCCGGGCAAACAAAAACAGTTGCCGGCGTACATCGATTTTATGAAACGGTGCCACGCCAACCCGTCCGAAGCCCCGGACTTTGTCGGGTATATTGACGTCGACGAATTCCTAATCTTAAAACGTCATTTTTCGATTCAGGATTTCCTTGGATCGTACGGACACTGTTCGGCGGTCGGGATTCCTTGGCGCATGTTCGGATCAAACGGATTAACCTCGTACGATCCCCGTCCGGTTGTCAAACGTTTCCCGATCGGTGCAGGAGAGACGCATTCGCATTTTAAAAGTTTTGTGCGGCCGATGGAGTGTGTCGCGATCAACAACCCGCACTTTTTTTACACAACACGCGGGACGCGGAACGCAGCCGACACGAAACTCCTAACCATAGCGGAAGACCATTGCGAAGATCCCGGAGAAGTTGCGGTGCTAAATCATTACTTCACGAAATCCTTTCGCGAATTTCTTCAGAAACGTGCACGAGGTCGTTCGGACATTGCGAGCACTCGGACGGTTCACGAATTTTTCGAGTTTTAGAAATTTGGATTGATCGTTTCGCAATAAAAAGACTGACACTCGGGTGACTTGAACAAAGGATGACGATCGTCTCCGATCGTGTAACCTTCGTCATCGTTGTAATATATTTTGCAACACTGCTGCACAGTGGTGGTGTTCTTGACCAACAGAGCACTGACAGCCATGATCACATCGATCGCGCGATCGGTAAAGAGATCAAACACACGCAACTCTTCAAGGTCCAATTCGCGAAAACATGAGATGAACAAGTACGAAGTACCTGGTTCGTCATCGATTTGATGCCAGTTGTAACGGTGAACCGAAAACGAACTGGATTGACGGTCGATTCGCAGATCGACCATCTCGAGAGTGACATTGTCGAGAAACGCTTCCGGGTTTTCAAAAGCACGTGTTATCTCATGCCATCTCCGATTGATCGGATTGCTCATAAACGCAGCGACTGTCGCACGGTATTCGTCACAGAAACGAATCCATTCCTCCCCCTTGTACATTTCGCGATTGTCCGATATGAACTCCTCAACAAACTTGATACCCTCCATTTTTGTCCGGTACTGGCCAAGGCCGTCGTCGACATTGTTGTCAAGTCCGATCTTCCGAAAATCATTCCGGACCTCACGGAGGCGCTCGGGACCGTTCGAGTTGAGGGTTTTATAGCGCGCGGGATTGAACATGATTTTTGTGCTTGTATTTGTAAAAATGTGAAAAAGACGGGAGGCGGGGGGGTCATTCGGAAACTCGACCGGGGGCTGTCGAGTGTAAGAACCACCAACCTTAAAAAAGTTATTATTTCAGAATAAGCAAATAAAAAGAAAATGGCAGGAGCCGGTGGTGTAGCAGCAGGAGGAGTACCACGAACACCCGAGCGTATCTGGGAAAGTATCCAGAGGACGAGGATCGCGTGTGCACTTACGCCTGCGTATCACCGATATGGCGTGTGCGGGTCTGAGCATGAAAGTGAGGGTGAATATTTGAATCGCTTTTGGCTTTCAGTTCAAGGTAATACTTCCGATGGCAAACGTGAGTTTTTGAACATGTTGAAAAGATGCATTCGTCTGCGCACGCGTTCGGCACATTCGTTGTTGGAGCAGGCTCGTATGCAATTGTTGAGTGACTTTATAAATGGCACGACAAACGTTTTGGAGCGGTTTGTGACATTTCAAGTGAGCGTTGTGAGAAAGAACGGTCGAGAAGATCTAGTATCTGCTTTACATGATCCGAACAATGTGACAGTGATGCTACAGGATAGTCACATGTTCGAGATTGGATTTAAGAACAACGGTCGTTGGGAAAACATGGCGAATTATGTGAACGTAGCAAATGCGAATGCTTTAAAAAATGTGATGACGTCGGCAACGAAGCACAACCTTGGTATCAAGATAACACTTGAGATGAATGGTGGCCAAAACGAAGCAATCTACAGAGACATTTGCCATATTCGGACATTAAACACGCTCAAGCGTTTGTACCTCATGGTGAAGTATGACAACGCCCTGAGACAAGTTCAGGATCCTGATTTTACGACAGTGGACTTGTACAATCCCGCGATCGCACATCAACCATGGACGACTGCATTCTTTCCGAAAAATACGTTCGGTGTGGCTTTGCACGCGGCTCTCAAACAACTCCAGCAGATACGGCTCGGCAGAGGTGGAGCCGGCGCAAGCGAGAACGGGAGTCTTTGGAACATTCATCGTATGATACAAGTGTACATGAATCTGAAAGGAATCAAGTATACGGTGGATGCGGGAAGAAGTCGCATCACGATCGCGTACCCATATTATACGACTGGTTCTGCGACCTTTTACAACCGTGACTATGTAAGTACAATTTTGACAGAAGCCTTTCCGAGGATGAACGACTTTATGAGCTGCAATGCTCACCAAACGACGGACTTGGAAAACCTGCATTCGGAGTATGCTGGCGAAATGGACAGTTTGACACTTGATAAGATGGACACCGCAAGTCGCGTTTTAAACTTTTCAATTCGTACATTCACATACCAAATGAACTTTTTCAACGATCGGATCTGGGCACAGATGAACGCACCTGGTGTGAGACCGCCTGACTTTGACCCAACCGAGATTCATCCGTGTAAGAGTGTTCTCGTAACGTCCGTTGTGCCAACGTACGAGCCTCAACCAATCGAGGAGCAGGCATACGACGAACTATTTGTGTGCAATGAGTACGTTGGCGACTTGCAGATGTGTGTTGTTCGTCTGATGCGCGTGTTGGACTTTTTAAACAAGCGGTTCGGGAGTAAGCAACCGTCAATCAAGTTTAGCATATCGCGGCTGAAGAGTGACATGTTGAAGGGACCACCGGTTATCGAAAGCACAGTGAACGACCAAGTGAAAGAAATCACGAACGGGCGCGCACTGCGATTACCACCTCAATCTTTGTGCGATGGTGGGTACGTACAGTTGAGGGACGAAGCGCAATCGACAGCGCAAGGAAAAATAGTTGTCGTGAAATATTTCATAACAGGCCAAGCGATTCTCGCGTCGTTGTTAAACGCCGAATTTACAGTCTCTTCTCGTTGCGGTAGCACAACTCGCACCACAAGCATCAATCAAGTTCTTGCTGCTTTCGAGAGCAAGCCCGAATCGTGCAGGAGAACGGCAGGTTTTGAGCGTGAGCGTCTAGAAAGACTCATTGCCGATCTAAGAGACGGACCCAATTCAATTCAGAAGATCATTTCGGACTTCCGCGATTCAGAAATAACGAGATCTGCTGCACAGACACAGCTGCAGCAACAACCGAGAGGAAAAGGACCTTCTGCTGGAGCGGGTAGATCGGTTGTTCCGCAAGAAGAATATGTGACTGTGACTTCGTACGGGCCTGGTAATGAAATTCCGACACACATTGCGAGGAGCGTATTGAATGGATTTGAATCGTTGAAACATCTTCTCAAGCTCGTAGCGAACCAACAATAATTACGAGAAGTATTTTTGTTTGAACTCAAGTAGGTGTTGCGCGCCCATACTGAGATTACACGCAATGCAAACACATTCCAAGTTCGAAGTGACGTTCGTACCACCGTGAGCGACCGGGACGATATGTCCAACGTGGAACGAGTGGTAATTGATCGAGCAGTTGCACACGAAGCACGCGCCTTCGAGCCGCTCGAGTCCGAACTTGGCTTCCCAGAGCGAGCGACGCACGGTCGCGGGGATTTGGACGCGAGGTTTTCCAGATTTTTGCGAATGGAATACGTGCGCAAAATACAGAGGATTCACGGGGTTCTTGAGTGAAACGCGATGAAACCGTTCGGGCTCGTTCGTGCGCAGGTACTCGCCAATGTCTCGATTCGCAGCCTCCAACTTTTCGATTGTGTCGTACCGAGACCGCACGAACGAAACGAATGCGTCAAGGGGCACGTTTGGGAACTTGGGAGAGTTCGCGTGCGATACATACTTCGGGTACGTGTCTAGTATGTATCGTTTGAAGGCCACGGATGCATCGATTTGATCGACGCGCGTCTCGAGTTCCGGGCTGATGTAGTGATCATTCAGGACGGAGAAATGCGCTTTGAGTTCTCGCTCGTCGGCACAGTTTCTCACAACAGCCGATACACAAAACGCGTTTGCTCCCTCGAGGTCATACTCTTGAACCAGTTTGGAGTATGCGAGGAAACGGTGTTGACCGTCGAGGATGAAATAGTCGTCTCCGAGCTTGCCAATTTGGAGCGGGTTGAGGTTGTACACGAAGCCTTCTTCCTCGAAGTACTTCACGAGCGTATCTACGAAATGCTGCACACGAGATTCGTTGTGGCTCCGTTGGAAGTCGGGTATCTTTGGATTGAAGTCACGCAGCATTTTCTCAAACGGCATGAAATGCATAGTGGAATATTTGTCCAACTGGATGTTCATATTTTTATTTTTTCTGGTGATTCGAATTCATTGTTTAAATCAACAAAACAAAGGTGGAAAATAAAAAAGTATAACGGCTGTATAACAAAAAAAAATGAATCTGTACTCCAGTTCGCACTTTAGATTTAACCAGTTCGGAGTTACCGAAGGAGCGGCAAGACGTGGTGCTTCTGCTTCCGCACCTTACCGCACAACCGGTTCAAAAATCAGTGGTAAATTCAAGCAGAGTCTACCACCCCCTGTTCGCGACACACCTGCAGGAATTAAAGTAGAAGAAATTATTACCAAACGCAGTATAAAGGATCTTGTCCGTGCCGGAGGTTTACCATTTGATATTAATACACTGCAAACCGTATATGGAAGTGAATACGACGACCGCGATGACGATGATGGAGAATACGATGACGATGAGGAGAAGGATGATAATGAGGTCACCCCAGATCTCGTCCCAGACATTTTAAGAGGGTTTGTGGAAGAGTTAAAGTTCGAAAAGAATTCGGCGCACAAATACTTGGACAGACTAATTGATCTCTTCTACCACATGCCGCAATCTACAAGCGAAGCTATAGTCAAATCACTTGGTAGGGAGATCAAAGAGGCCCAGGCATATGCGATATTCTGTTACCTTTTAGATAGTGACGTCGGCGAGGTTATGCTGTATCAACCTAGCAAATTCATGCGCAAAATTCAGAAACGTAGACAACAACGAGAAGAAAAACAACACAGTCTACTGGAAAAACGACGCGCGAAAGAAGCGGCGGAAAGAGCCTATAAATTAAAGCTTCGAGATACGACTGGATTGGACGGCCTAATGGCGCAAATGACACTTGGTGCTGGTGCGGGAGCTAGTTTAGGTGAGGATGACGAGGGCAACGAGGAGGAACTCAGATTTGGTAGCCGCCGTAAGCGCAAGAGCGGATCAAACAAAAGGGCTTCGTCGTTCGGACGCCGGAGGCGAACGAATCGTTCGGGTTCCAAGAAGAAGAACAAGAGTAAGAACGCGAGACGGTGATGTATCGATCAACTATCAAAGAGATGAAACTTTCGTTATGTAAAATGGAGGAATAAAAGTGCGGGAGCCGGTTTGAGTGATCGATCTAGGGGTCTGGGCTGGGGACGGACGGGGAACCATATGACCCGCATTTAATGCAGAAGGCAGTGCACGACGCGTCCCTCGTGTCCCAGACGCATCGCACGGCCCATGCATGAGTTGTGTGTACTCGGCCTAGTCAACCGCATTTATCCGTGAGATGTTCGGGTCCGTGAGCTTGGCGTGATGCCGGTCACATGTTCTTCACCGTATCGAGCAGCAGCAACTTGTTGGGGCTCGATCCGGTAGTATGTGGTTGACGAGTCCCGAGGCCGTAACGGTCCTTCATCTTTGCTGTTGTTTTGGGTTGTTGTGCGGACCAATGTTGGAAAACCTAGCCGACGGGGGGTCAACCGGAATCCGTACGGGCCCTGTCTGGGGAATGTGACAAGCACCCGTAAAATGGAGTGTCGCTTTTCCAATCCAACTAATCAATCTTATTCTTCACCCTACAACAAACAAAACAATGTCGATTGACCATAACGTGCTTGAACTCCTCAAGACGTTCCGCCCGTTCTCAGAGGACGCTGGCGTGTCGAGTCAAATACTGGACTCGTTTACAAAGAAAGACTGGGAGACCGTTCATTGGGCTCTTAAGCCGTGGATCGCACTTCGTCCGGGCGTGGGCGGAAAATTGTACGGTTTCGAGGCCGTACGTCTTCCGCATACAGCGCATATCACTATTCTCGCACCAAATGGTACGGTGTATCCAACGGCCTTCGTGTGGAGTTGTTCATTCTAAATGATTCGATAATTCAGAGAGATCACTTCAACGGTTGTGACAAGAACACACACAATACACGCCACACCGGTCAACTAACAACAGTTCGAGCGGATGCTTTTAAGCGAGCTGTACGGTCGACGCCTCCATCAGCATGCCGCACGTGCCGCCGTTCTTCTCGGCCGCGGCCGACTTCTCTAGATAAATGTATCCCTGGTCACCCCACGAAGTGCCCCAACTGTTTTTCACCTTGTACGAGTTTGAATCGTATCCAACTGCAAGCACTGCGTGATCGAGATTGTTGCCACACTCACTCGCAGGGAACACACCGCTCGAGTAGAACTGGAACGCGCGCTGGTCCGCCTCGATCGCGATCGAAACGGGCTGGACGGCGAGCGCTTGGGTCATTGCTTCGTTTGTCGCTGCCAGATCAGTCCACCCGGACACTTGCGAACCCTTCACGGGCGTGCACTTGTTGTTCGTGCACGTACCGGCCGTAAGGGTCGTGCCGGAGACGTACGGGTAATCTGCCTCGGTGCACAGCCCGTCGTTGTTCATGATCCACCGGAAGGCGCGATCGGGCAAGCCGCCGTTGCACCCGTGGTTGAGAGGGGAACTGCAGTCCACGAGCTCCTGTTCGGAAAACGAAACAAGCGATCCGTATTTCACAAAATACGCGCCCTCCATGGACCCGGTCGTGCTGAACGACCAGCAGCTGCCACACTGGCCTTGGTCCTTGACAGGCGTCACACCTCCTTTGGCGACCCAGTCGATGGAAGCAGGGATAGATGTGGCGGCGGTACGAAGATTCGCACGAGTGTTCGCGAGGCCGAACATTTTCGGCTTGGGGTGTGCGTACGCGGACGTGGTGTACATGTTGAGGAATTCCTCGTGGGTCAAATGCGCAAACGCGTTCAGCGCGAGCTTGTATGACTTGTTTTGCGCGTTGTGGGTCTCGATGAAGTTGAGGTTGTCGCAAAAGATTTGCACACGGGTGGAAAAGTCTTCGACGGGATACGTATGGTCAGTGAAGTCCTCAAGGGGAAGGGCGTACTTGGTCGTGTGTGAAATAAACAGTTCCACACAATGGTCGTTAATGGATGTGACGATGGACGCCACACCGGCGATAAGAGCAGGGTTCATAAACATTCTTTTATCAACGTGTTCACTTTGATTTATAAAGGAACCACAAAATTATTTTTTGTAATTAATCTTCCGCACGGCCCATACGGGCAGTCCTGTTCCGTAAAAAGCAATCGCAGTCCAAGGCATGTACGCCATCGCGGCATTTGCAAGACCGACAACAGACCCCACACATCCGGACAGGTACCATGCCTGAATGAACGGGGTCCTTCGGTACTTGTCGTCCACTTTCCAATCGTCCATATGGTACGCTGTCAGCACCAATCCCCCGAACCCTGTTGCGATGCCCATTCCCATCGCGATTTTGTTCGAGATCTCAGGGTCTTCCGTACGAGACACGTACTTCCAATCATTCTTCTGAAGAGCGCGCCACAGCCTCTGACGAAACGACGCCGTGCTCATTTTTTTGTATAGAAGCGTTTGGGTTCGCGTCTAGCTCGCATGCGACTTCGTCCAAAAGACGTTCGAGAGCAGGTGCGGGTCGCTCGACAACGTCCGGGGTTGCAACGAGGTCGGCACGGTGCTCAAAATCAGACGCTAATTGTTCGGTGGACTGGTTGAGCCGATCAACAACAACCATTTTAGGAATGGGGATGGGGAGGGGTCTGGGATTTAACGAACCGGGAATCGAACGGAACTCGCTCACCTCAACCAACTCATTCATGGTCCGAACCGCGTTCCTTGCTTCCATCACACTGTCCAGTGCCTTCTTGTCGATTTGATCCCTGTTGTCCAAATACGTTTTGGTCAAATTGTACGGGTCCATGCCAAGGTCCGGATTTCTCTCGAATTGCTTGGCGACCTTCGCAAGGGGTTTGCAATTGTTTTCGTCAACGCTCTTTTTCACCTTGTTTACGCCAGCACCGCCCATCTTGTGACATGTCTCGGCAGCTGTCCTGGCGCATTCCTTTTGCAGACCCGTCCAAGCCCTTGTGGCCTCAATCCAATCCACGTCCAAACCTGTGCGCACTTCGATTTGAGCCAAGCGGTCCATCCTTGTAATGAATGTGTACGCAGAGTCGAGGTTGTCTTTGAGCGACTTCATGCACTTTTCGTACGGCATCACACTTGCCAATGCGACGATCGCACCGACTGCAAACGAAAATAAATCCCTGAACATTTTTTATTTACAAATCGTTTCGAAAACACTCTAACCTTCAATGGCACGTGCAAGCATACGCGTCGCACACACCACCGACGTCGTTCCGACCGTAATCAAAAACACGCGCGGGTAGGTCGCCAGGAAAGCGATGAACGACCCGTTCAAGAACGCAAGAACCGTCGAGATGAAAATGTCCGCGTCCGTACGCATGCCGAAGTGAATTGCAGCGGCCGTGGTTCCAAGTGTCGATGCCCAGCGTACTACGTAATCCCCGTTCATGCTGTTGTACGGATACGAAAGGTACCCGTAATCGTTGTAAAAGAACACATCCGACAGCCGATTGAAAATGATCATTTTTGTCTATTTCCCAAAGTCTTTGCCTAAACGAAACCCTGGAAACGGAAACACCTCGTCCGTGTCTGACGTGCGTTTCTTGAGAATGAATCGTTCGTCGGCATGGTTAAGGTCCAGCAACAAATAGTACGGCGTGAAAATCGGGGCCATCCCTGTACACATAATAATGTACCCTATTTTTGTCCCGAACAGCATCCGTTCGTTCTCACGTGACCTCAAAGTATCCGTGTAGTACACACCACGTACGAGCCCGTACCCCAGTGCACCGATGATATACTTTGTGACACAGTTCATCCTTTTTCGTTTGTACTAAACATCGTGCATTAGTTCGGTTGGTTCCGAAAACCGTGACTGTCGCATTTCTGGTTGAGGACCTTATCGCGATGTCGAAGAGGCTGCGCCCGGAGGTCGAGAAGCAATTTGATCCATTGACAAAACAGCGCACGATATCAAGTGCACACTTACGAGGTACTACTACATGATTTTTTTTGTTCGAGTGATACAAAATAAAATATAAAAATGTTGCCGTATCGAGAATTTTATAATCGGTACGGACACAAATATGCTGCGAGAAAGAAGTACAAAGCGGCGCTGACAAAAGCATTGTCGTTCGGTGGATTCGTATCGTTTGGAAATGTGCACCACACGGTCCTACCCGGCCAAGCAAACATACACGGATATGTCAACATATTCCATATGGCAGAGTGCGACCTGGACGAAAGCCTTCGTTCTCAACTGGTGCCGAGAGCGACCGCTCGGGCCTGGCAAGAGATGTTCAGCACAATGATGGATGAAATGGCAATCGACGGTGCTCTCGATCACGCGCGAATTTTCACGAATTACATAAAGGCATTTGAAGAAGCGATCGAAAGTTACACATCCGAACGACTGACTGAACAACTCTTTGGTGTTCACCTCGACATGACAGTCAAGACTGTAGAAGAATACGGAAATGGAGAAAACGACACATTACCTGTGTTCATCCGCGAAGGTTGTTTTTCCACACCTTCGGCACTCCCAAACCAGTGTAGCGAGGTTCATAAGTACTTTTATTATGGTGCTTGCGGCGTCCGTATCCAGCCGATCATTCATTACTTGAGTTCAACATCACCCTTTGCTGGTCTCTATCCGTATTCGTACGGTACACTTACGGGCATGGATCGTTTCCCATGCAAAAAACACATAATTGAGTTCCTGACGCATGAACGTTATAAGATCATGATTTATTCCGTAAACATCGATGGAGTAGCAATGCACCAATCGCATGCGCGTTTCGCCGTAAAAGACGTCTCGTCACGACGTGTGTTCCTCTTCGATCCACAAGGTGACTTTTATATGGAAGGTACACGAGATCTCGATTTCTTTTCAACGACTCTTCAGCAGCTCCGTGACGGGTTAAGTGCAACCGTCGTGGATGGGGATGCGTCTATAATTTGGTTTAACGGCTTTGAAGGTAAGAGAGTTTCCGACTCGTGGGAAAACACTCATCCGGTTCGACCTTTAGCGCCAGATGGAACGTACAGACCGATTCTAAGTGTGGATAATGTCGTTCGTGCCCAGTACAAGGGTGACCAACCACCGTCGGAGGGATCATGTGCGCTTGCCAGTTTGACACGTGCGCTTTTCATTCTCCTTCACCCCGAACTGGACCTCGGACGTGCGTTAAATCACGAACTAGATTGCAAGATTCCAATCTTCGTGTCACTGCTCGCGCAATCGTTTGGAGACCAGGTATTCAATTATGCAAACATGGACGAACACACACGTATGAAAACCGTTATCATCCAAATTCCAGGAGAAACAGACCGTCAAGTCTGTGTTTCGCCGCACGATTCCAACTTTACAATGACAATGTACCAGGCGCTTTTGCGTGCAAACTACTCGATGGGACTCGATCTTCGACACGTAAACCCGTACATGTACGACGTATACTACATGGATCGACTACTGTATCCGAACGAGGTTTTTGACGCGCTCTTGTGTTACGAGTGCCCAGCGCCTTGTATTCGATTGGTGCATCTTGCTGACAACATGTACAACGTCCCGTTTTTTCGCAAGCACACAGATACACGGGCATCGAAAGTGACGTACTCACAAGTAGGTTTGCACGTGGAATCGACAGGTCGGGTAAGGGATATCTTCAAAGAGATTCGGATAGATGCTCGCACGCGTTCGGGATATCCACCCATCCATGAACGTACGCACGAGCTCGTATACATGCTCATTCCAACAGGCGTCCTTCTAGACCCGAGCCGGTCACTGAGGGAGCAGCATTATTTCGTAGAACACTTCCCACGACCAGAAGTATGCATGGTATACAAAAGTCGCACAATTCGAGCGAACGGAATGACGGTGGAGGTGAACGCAACGACCACGGCCGCCGACGTGATTCGTTCGTGCAACGTTCCAGGCACTACCCAACTTGTCCAAGCGGGACAAATAATCCCAAACGGGGCATTGATTTACAGCACGTTCACGGAAGATGTGTATGAACTTCACTGATCTTCTTCTTCACTGCCAATTAAACCTCTCACAGCCCGTGCGACTTCGTCGGACTCCTGGAATTCGCCCGTACTTATCGCCGCACGGCACATAGGGCAATTCGAGTGCCCACGATTCGCCACGTGGTCAATACACTCCTGATGGAAGCCGTTTCGGCACGTGCGACACACGTAATTTACACTTGCAGCGAGAGGGTCGAAACAGATGGGGCACTCAGCCGACTCGCGCATCTCCGGTTGTTGTTGGGTCGTTTGGCGGGTCCTGAAGGCGGCGTAGGCCTCCCGAATGAGCTCCGTCGGGACGCGATTGTCGGTTTGGTTCACGTCTGGCACCAACTGAAGGACCTTGATGTACACGAGATAAACGTGTTTGCAGAATGTTCGTCGTCTGCGATGATCCATGCAACTGCATGAAAACTTGTCATTTTTAAATTGAATGGTGTAATCGTCTGACGTTCCGCACACCACGAAAGAGAGGTCGTCCGTGTGACTCAGAACTTTCATCTGGGTCTCGTGCACCGCCCGGCGGAGTCGCTGCACGGCCTGGCTCATTTTTTGTTCTACATTTCTAAAGATGTTACGTAGAACAAATAAGTTTGATTAAGACACACTTCTTACACAAACACACAAAAACACACAATGGGTTTCTACTGGACAACCAGATTTTACCCTGACGTGCGTGACTTGAACGTGAGTGTGACGCTCGCAAACATTGATCCGATCATCGAAGAGTCCGACAAACGTCGGGGGCATGTGCTTAAAGAAGAACTCTTGCAACACTTCGGAAAGTTGCTGGAAGTAAACGGGTTTACGGTCGGAGAGCACTCCTGCTTGATCGAATACATTTTTTCGACTCTTGACGATGAATGTCCCTCAGACGAGACGTGCCGCCTTTATGTGAAGTAGATTTAGTGTTTTTTGTAACGTTTGCCACCGGTCCCAGGACGACGGTAATTCCTACGTCGCCCGAACGCCTGACCGGTAGTCCCACACACGTGACCATACCGAGCCTCGAGCCTCGACCTGATTTCTGGCAGTTGTTGTGTAGCGATACGAGCTTTTTCGTACAATTGACACCTGTGCTGTTCTCCGACCTCTATGCTCGTCTTCATGTGTTCGAGGTCTCGAATATAAAAGGCTTCGAGTATACCATTTGAGTCATGAAGACGACGAAGCGATGCGACAGTCTCGTCCACCATTGTCTTTGCACGGTCCACGGCCTGTTCGGCGAGTGTAAATGTGTATTCGAGTACTCGCTCGGCATTCTGCGGTTCTTGTTCGATCTCGACTGCAGCCTGCCGGAAGAATGTACCTATGTTCATTGACATCTCGTGAATGTCACTCGAGCGGGTAGCGTAATCATCAATACCATCCCGTATGGGGATCGTGATTTCAAAGAATGCATTTCGGATCAACTCGGGGAGATCGACGTTGTATCTCCTCGTTAAGTGAAAACCAAGGCTGCAATATTCGGTCCTTGGGTAGTCTCGGTCGATCGCTGCCCGGAGCCGTGACAGTAGAGCAGATACAAGGAAGATGGCAAGTCGCATTCCTTCGGCCTGCAATTCTCTCGTTTTTATATCACCAGCAGCACCTTGGGTCCTCATTTGGAGATTTCCAAGGACCATATCAAACCTTGATTGAAAGCTCACAAAAAGCTGTTTCACTGTCTCATACATTTGCTCGCAATTTTGGCTTCTGTCGATCGCGTGCATAACACGATCGACTTCTGCAGATATTGTTTCTTCTGTGACGGGATTCATGTTTTTTTAAGTACGTCAGACAAAAAAATATACGAATGCTTTTTTCAATTCATTACATGTTTAAAATCCGACGCTCCACTTCAAGCTGCTAAGCCTCTGTCTGCAGTCGCATGACGAATTTCTCAACACCCCTTTCGGCCGTATCGACAAAAGTACTCGAACGCCTCGCGCAAGTTTGCACGAGGGTTCGTACATGGTCTAACTAGCGGATTATAACGATTACGGTTCCATCCCACGGAGGGGATTGAGGTACACCTCAATCCGAATGGCGTTCGCACACGGGACCACGTATCGAACACCTCGCGCTGCCTCTAATGCAACAAACGTGCGAAGGTACCGACCGGCCTCTTGCATAGTCGCACGAGTCTCTAGAACGGTCATGCGTGCCGTGTCAAGGTCAACGTTCGGTCCGTGAATGATGACATGACCATCGTCCGCGCTGTCGCACACCGACACGATAGGACTGTGTGGCTCTCTGGGAAGTCGAACAATTCCACGAATGATATCCATAACGGTCATGCCCTGTATGGAGGTATTCATACGGGGGAGGAACATTCTACTCTGAGTGTGAATATGTGTGTAACACTTTTTTAGTTACAGGACGCCTGGTATTGTCCTAAGTTCGAAGAGTAAATATTACGGTCGTTCGTATGAGGTCCCAAAGTAAAAGTGATGCGACTCAAAAAAAATCTGCGCTGCTTTAAAAAAGAACGATTAAAATGTTCAACTTCAAGCGTCCACAAAGGATAGCGGCCGTTGCCGACAAGTTATTAAACCAGATATACACACAGCGTCCCCAGCCTACAAATGATGATGCTGCAAGTGCGAATAACAATACGCTGAAAACCCGGGCTAGCGAATACTTGAAGACGGGTAGAATAGAATCGTTTTCACTCGCGACAGTCACGAACCACACGTTCGAAAGTGTAACCCACTCAGATGCCTTTATCGCACAAGGTTCGTACAAGGTTGTGTATGCATCTTCAAATGAAAAGTATGTGACTATCGTACCTAACCTCGATAATAGAAACCTAGGTCTATCGTTCGATGAATTTCTAACTGAAGCAGCTTCCCAGGTATTGATCTACGAACTGTGGAAGGAAGAGTTGTGGGACAGCCTTTCGCCTGAAAAAAGGTTGCACTACGCAAAGATTCCGAAGATCAAGAGCATCCATCTGTTAACAAGCAGAACACTGAACAAGAGCATTCCAGTGATTGTGATGGAACGATTGGAATCCAATTTAGAGACACATATGAGCGTGGACGGCGTGAGTATGGATAAACGCGCGGACTTTTGCATCGCGTTGTATCAGATAACTCGAACGATCCAGTGGCTGCACAAGCGCTGCGCGTTTATTCACGGGGATTTGAAGATCAACAACGTCGCCGTCACGTACTTGGACGAATGTCCGAGAATTCATGCGTGTCTGATCGATTTCGGCTTGTCGTCTTTCCAAATCGGCTCGGTTGTTCGCACGAGTCCAGTCAGATACGTAGACATCAATTCAAAAAAGAAAGCACCTGGAATGCATGGGAATAATGACATTTTGTTTTTCCTGCTCACGTCGTATACGGCATGGAGCGATTATTTGGGTTACGATCGATACCAGATTCGTTCGATTTTGGATGCATATGTGTTTTACATTGTTGACAACTTGTGGTCCCGTATCGAGCGCAACCTGCAAGGTATAAAATCTGTTTATCCAGCACATTATTCCGCGTACAATCCTTCCACTGCTGGAAAATATTTGAATGGAAGCGTGCAGTACGACATCGTTCGTTTCATTTTAAGTTCGTACAAAACGAACGAGTGTGTGAATAAGTTGTTGCACGACACGGAGGTCGACCTGGACATGTACGAGTCTTACCAAAAGGAAAATGAGCGCCAGCGAGTTCTGATTCAACGACTCGAAGCTCACAAAGCGGCGATGGAACAGACCCATCGAGAAACGCTCGAGGCTGTGGAGCGTGAAAGGAGTATTCACCGCGAAGCCTTGGAGCGAAAGGACGTTCAACTCTCGGAGAAATCTAGACTTCTAGATTCGAAAGAACGAGAGCTCGTACGGGCCCGGCAGGAGGTGGAAGATCTACGTTCTCGGTTCATGTCCGAAATCAAAGGAATCGTCGAAGATAAAGACAAGACAGAGGCTGAAAAAAATGCGGCGGTTATGCGGGCGAGAGACGAGGTGCGCCTGGCTTTGCAGGAATATCAAATTCGCATCGAAAGCATGGAGAACGAGCACGCAAGAGCACTCGCGCATGCGAATGAAACGGTTCGACAGTTGCAAGAAGAACTGCAAAGAATGCGAGGGGATGCATCACCATCAGACGTCGTAGAACTCCAACGAGACGTACGGCAAATGCATGACATTCTTGCTTCTGCACCGAATGACCAGCAGGAGCAGGATAAGCAGCGTCGCGAACAGTTGATTCAACGTGCACGAGCCATGATCGAACAGGGCAGACGCCGCAGGGCCATCGGCAAAGAGTAGATAGTCTAGCCCGTCCCGGGTGGACAGCTTCGGTCATTTTGTTTCCGAATGGGTTTGTGGGATTTTTTATTTTGGCAGCAACCAACTCGCAAAGAAATGGCCACGACACTTCACGTGCCGACCGCCGGCCCTGAAATCCTCGCCTATCAAACCATTCGTGGTGTGATAGGCGTGTTGACGGAGCGTTACCCCACGACCGCAGTGCACGTTGTGCGGTACTACATGCTAAAAGACCTTCGTTCGTGCTATGTTGCACTGACAACGGGCGTCCAGACCCCGGAGATGATCTACGGGGCAAATGCCTCCGAGACACTCGCAAACATGATATACGATTCAACCGCAGGCTCTTGCCCTCACAACACGGCCGATGTCGTTGACGGTCTATGTGCGACTCTGAAGGCATGCGAGTCGCATTACAGTCTCTGCCAGGCTGTCGCGGATATTTCGAACGACGTGCTGCACTTCCTCCGGCAGGTTCAACTTTTCCGTGCCCTCGACCGAGTTTGCCGAGCGGTCGCCGTGCGTGGCCACGCACAAAACGACTCATTTGCCCAGCATCTCGCAGACATCAACGGGAACGACGAAGACGACGACGCGTTCGACGTGGACTCGCGCGAGTTCCGTCCAATTATTCGCAAAACGGCGCAATCCGTCAAGCGGGGACGTGGACGCCCATCGCGCAAGGACGCAGCGGCGACGAAGGAGCTTGAGCGTGCGAAACGCCTCCACGCGATCACGTTTGGAGCCGGTGCAGCTCCGGACGTTGCATTGTTGTGCAGTGCAAGGCAGTAGGCGAATGTTTGTCTTGACGGATGTTGTGGACGGACTTGCACATATGCAGCAATTCATCAATAATAACTGAACCTCATATATTGAGCAAGAACGCGTACTGGTCGGCAATCCTAGAAACATCGAATTGTGAGGCGTAAGAGAACGCTTTGTCGACATCGACTCGGTCGAATTCCAAAAGGGCCTTTTCGAGCTCCCGACTGTCACCCGGGGGTACTAACAACGCGTGACCGTTCGCAGCCTCTCGGTAACCGTTTATATTACTCGCCACGACGGGAGTTCGCAGGATCATCGCTTCCAGCAGAACGATGCCGAATGATTCTCCGCCCAAGGTCGGAGCACAGTAGACCGCACTTTCGGCTACGTAGCGTTCGCGCACGGCGGACGACACTCGCCCAAGCCACTCAATTCTGCTGTTATTGCTGCTGTACTTCTTTTGGAGTGCATCTGTCAATTCTCCCTGTCCGATGATTGAGAGACTGAATTTTTTTCTCAGCTCGTCGGACTCTGTATAGGCCTTTAAGAGAACCTCCAAACCCTTTCGAGGTTCGTGCCGTCCGACAAATACAATCCGAGGAAATTTTCGACGGTATTCCTTATCGGGGAGACGGATTCCGTTCGGGATTTCGATCAAATCGTTGCATGCACTCGTTCGAATCGCCTGTCGAGAAACCCCTACAAGCACGCATCCTTTCGTACAGAGTTTCGCGACATTATACCCGAGGGCTTCCATTCGTGAGCCTTGATCGGAGCTCCTGTGAAAAGTGAGAACAACGTGCTGGTTCCGATTGAATTCACTCATCAAGAACATCCATGACACGAGAGGCGCGTAAGGCTCGTGAATGTGTACAAACTCGAATTGCAAAAGCTTCGATCGAAGTTTCAGGGCTTCGAGAGGATTCAACCCGACCGGTGCGGTCGACCCGTTGTTTTTCACAAATGACGTCTTTCCGACCGCTTCAAAATGTAATTCCGGATCGAGGTCATTCGGTTTCTTTCCAGGAGCAAACACAAACACCGGTGCGTACTTCTTGTACTCTCGTGCGAGCTCGCACACCTGACACTGGACTCCACCGGGGACAGACAAGTCGTAAGGAGAGACAACCGCAATCGCCCGTCGTTTCGAGTCGCAACTGTTCGGAATAAGTTGAATGATCAGTATTAACAAAATGATGATAGCCAACACTCGTGTCTTGAGTGACATATTATTTTATTCAGTCGCTTTCACAATTCGAGTTTCATTTTACATACGAATGTGTGTCGACAAGTTGGCCGGTTAAAAAAGACAATTAACGACGAGCCTTGCTGCTACGGCGTTTCCTACGACCGATTTGTGCGCGTGTACGGCCGAAGCTTGCTTTTGCACGTTTGTTGTTACTGTTGCGTCGTTTCCGGCGTACGGGTTGTTTTCGAGGACGGCCGAAATCTAACCCATCGTCGTCCAATCGCATACTCGGGTCTGGCCCTCGAGCAGCTGCAGCTGGGGCAGCGGCTGGTGGTGGAGCAACGTACGGAAGTGCGATTGGCGCTGTTGCACCAATCCGTCCCGCCCATGCTTCAGCTCGCGAGGCATCTATGTATTCAGGAGAAACCCTAAACGCCTCGAACATTGCATTTTCACGTGCTTCGAGTGCTGCGATATATCTGTTCACAATTGCACTGTCAGAAACGCCCGGGTGTGTTCGTCTGTATACTGTTGCGAAATCATCCAATGGTAGAATCGGATGCTCGGCTATATAACGATTACTAAATTTGTCATACGCCTCATCCTTGTTGGTTCTTCTTTGCTTTCGATTGTCTTGTTCGAAATCTTCCGGCCCGTAACCTCTTTGGGCAGCGATTTCATTGAACACTTGGAGAAGAACCGGATTACCGGCGTGTCTCTCTCGTACAATTTCGATCGCACGAACCAAACCGTCTCTTCTTACACGATCAGACATTCTGTGTTTATTTATGAATACTCAATGCAAATATTTTTTTTCAAGAGTCTATATTTTACACCTCGCAGCGATTGATCGTTGTTGAAAAATTCTACACTCCTCAACGTCCTGGCTCATTTTTTTATCAAGCTAATACGACACGAGCATCACCTCGTCGCCCACCTTGAGAAGCATGTACTTCACACCGGGCTCGAACGTGCCCTCGGGGAAGTCGTAGTCCTCCAACCGTAGTACCTCCATCTCTTCACCCGCGGACGCACCGGCACTCGCACCACCTCCTAGAGGCGCATTCTTAGGCGCGTAAGGGCCGGTGGGTTGTGCAAAAGAATACGCGCGGCCGTCTGATTGGTACTGCGCGCCTTCCACGCTCGCACGGGCCCTTCCTGCACGCGACCCAGGATCGAACTCATCCGTCAACATCGCATGCTTCTGCTCGTCCGTCATGACCGGGCAGTGCTTCGCGTGCCGCTTCTTCAACTTCCGCATCTCGACATCATGGGCAGTACGGCTCCAACCGCAACCGCACTTAAACATCATACCCACGCACCGTGACTGGTTAATTTTGACCTTGCGTCCCATTTTCGTGCTCCTCCGAACTCTATTGTGGTTGCTCCTCCGAAAAAACTCGTACGGAGTTTCGGAACCTACAGACAGTCCCTGTACGAAGTCCGCTTAGTAAGGATTACGGACGCTCCTGATAAACAAACAACAATGGGTTTCTTCTGGACGACCAGGTTTTATCCGGATAAGCAGATACGTTGTTCTCGCGGCCCTAGACCCGATTATCGAAGAGTCCGACAAACGTCGGGGGTACGTCCGAAAGGAAGAACTGTTGCAGTACTACGGAACCCTCTTGGATGTGAATGGTTTCACGGTAGGAGAACACTCGTACTTGATTGAGTATCTTTTCTGTACGCTCGATTTCGATTCAGAACACGCGGACGAGACGTGTCGTTTGCATGTCAAGTAAATTACGGGCGCTCGTCGTCAAAGACAGTTTCGAAACAAAAATGATACTCAGTCATTCGTCGTCGATCAAACAACTTTAAAAGATGATCCGAGTTTTTTCAGAAGCCGAGTGCGAACAGATCGCCGCGTCCGGCCCTACGGAAGAACAACTGACACGTTGCAAGAACATTGTGCGCGATTTTCTTGCAACCAAAGGTGTGGAGGTGAATCCTATCTGCTTCCAGGTGATCGTTACGACCACGAGCACTAAAGGTGCCAAGGAGTGGCACCATGACGACGTGACGATTGTGAACTTGGTGACGCGCATCCGCGGCGAGGGCACCTCCATTCTAATGGAGGACGGGGGGGTGTGCGTGCTCCCGATAGGCTACGGATGCGTCTTTGTGGGCGATCAGGGGTACACGATGCTTGGTTTGAAGCCCACGCTGCACCGCGGTCCTCCTGTCGACATCGACCGGTGCCTCGTGAAAGTTGCCATTCCTGCCAAGGCAGTCATCACGGACTGCCTGTCCGGTCTGTCTGTGTGCGACACGCGCACGAACGTGGACCTGTACAAGGAACGCTGTTCTCAGCTTCCGGGCTTGCTCGAGGCTGACCTTGGAATGGTTGGTGTGTAACAAAGTCCTTTATTATACATTGTACGTGACATAACGAATGCGTTCAGACACATAATTATAAATTTCAGTGCCGTCATCAATCCTCTGGACAATGTACGTCTTCCCACCGACTTCGAGTGTTTCATCGAAGTTGCTGCCATCGGGTAATACATTTTCGCACAGTTTCTCAATCATCCACGGCTGGATGACGTCGGATGAATGATGTGGTTTGACACCGTCGAATCCACTCCCAGTTTCCGCAACGATCCGACGAAAGTCCATTTGGATTCGTTCGCCATCGAAAGATGCATAAAATCCACCTGTACTGTGCAAGTGACCAGGCGCCTGCATGCATTTCTCAACGAGACCCGTTACGACATCCCGGAGTGTATCGACCGTCGCACTCTTGCACTGATAATGCCAGTCGTATTGGTTCATCAAGTTCGCAACGGATGAAAGATTCATCTCCGAAAGGAAGAAGTCACGGATCCGTTCGGTGTCGTCCATTATTGTTTCTTTTGTGTATGAACAATTGATTACTCTTAACTCAATAATCATCCGATTCAGGCCCCGGTTTGATCCAGAAAGTTCTGGGGCGATCGAAAGTCCCCACTTCTGCTCCCGTTTCATCGATGTGCGTGCAGCGTGCAAGAGCGACTTGGCGGCCGGATTTTTTCGTTCGGAAAAAACGGATCGTGTTGTTCGGGTGCGACTTGATCGGAATCTCAATATTGCAGTTGATGTCACAATCACAAGGGACGTACTCGATCCGGGGATCTGGGAGAGACATGGTGTAAGGTTTACACATTGATGTACAACGACTTACACAAAACACCTCATTTAGCTCGATTCGTGTGGTACACTTACAGCACATGTGCCATAAGCAATCAAAAAGACACATAATAACAAAAAATGTCCGCCGTCCCAGCAGTAGGTGCTTTGCTGATTCATCACGGCCGTGCGTCTATAACAATTGAACTGCTGTTGGGCATGATGTTTGCGATCTCTATGCTTGGTGCAGGGTTTGCCGTGTTTGATATCTATGACAATGAACCCGTGGGGATCGGGATGATGATAAGCGGTGTCGTCCTGCCCGTCTTGGCGTACGTGATACACACATGCGTTCGTCGCCAAGTTGAAATTAAGACATTAAAAGAAGCGATTTTCGTACAAGAAGCCGACAGAGTTGCAAAGGCGGCATGCGACCATGTAGATTTCTTTGTTCGCACGATCCCTTACCCGCCTGGACAAGAAAATGTATGTCGTTTTTGCAAGCACAATTGGTATGACGCCGGCGTCTAAACGTGGTTGTGCGGGTGGTGTGTGTGGTCGTGTCCCCCACCCACCTTATTACATACGCGTTATACATTATTGTGAATTCCATACAAAAAAATAAGAACGTGAGGTGAAAGTGTGATGGAGAATATACCAGTGACAGAGATGTCCAACTCCGTGGATGAATTCGGCGAGCAGTACAGGTTCCGTTTTTACCGCGAGCGCTACCCCTGCATCGGAGAGGTTGTGATGGTCAAGGTAATAAAGATCGAAGACGTTGGCGCCTACGTTAAGCTCTTGGAGTATGACAACGTGAACGCACTCATCTTGCGGTCGGAGTTTTCTAGGAAACGCGTCCGATCGGTTAAGCGCCTGATCAAAGAGGGATCCATCGAGGCAGTGTCGGTGCTGCGTGTAGATGAAGACAAGGGGTACATTGACCTCTCCAAGGCGAGTGTAACCCCTGAAGACGCAGCGCGTGCAGAAGAGAAGTACACGCGCAACCGTCTGGTGCACTCGATGCTAGTGAACGTTGCCATGGCTGCGAACATACCCATTGAAGAGGTGTACCAAACCGTGTGCTGGCCTCTCTCCGACCGGTTCGGCCATGCATACGATGCATTCCAGATGCTGGCGAATAGTGGGGCAGACGTGCTTAGCCACTTGACAGTGAGCGAGGAGGTCAAGACGCACATGTGCAACATCGTGTGTCGACGCATGGCCAAGCCGACGGTAAAGGTGCGCGCTGACGTGGACGTGATGTGCTACACAGAAGCCGGCATTGACGCCATCCGCGAGGCGCTGCAGTGCGTGGAGGAGTCTGTGCACGTGCGGCTCATCGCACCTCCGCGGTTCGTCATGACACTGGAGACGCTGGACCACGAGGCCGGCCTTGCAACACTGAAACGTGCCGTGGCTGCGGTGGATGCGCGAATCAACGCACTGGGTGGAAAAATGGATGTAAAGAGTTCGCCCGTGGTAGTGACTAGCACGGATGAAATGCAGCTGGCAAGCGCGATGGAGGCAGCCGCGCGAGAGAATGCAGAGATTGACGGTGATGTGGAGGAAGTATAGTCACAATGTTTTTTATTGAATGTGTTCTATTTGATTTTAAATGATAAAATTCGACTGGATTCATATGCACAAAAAACACTCTCCCTCCGCCCCACTCCTCTTCCTTAGTGCTCAATGTCCATCATGTAGTTGTTGGCATCGATGGGGTTTAGGTACATCTCGATCCGGATCCCGTCGTCTTCGCAGGCAATGACGTATCGAACACCTCGAGCCGCCGCGCCCGTCTCAACAAATGTGCAAAGATACTGAGCGACGTCTCGCATGGTCGCACGAGGCTCAAGCAAGGTCGTGTTCTGCAAGTTCACAATGTCCACGTCCGCGCCGTGGATTGTGACATAGCCATCATCGGTACCGTCGCTCACCGACGTGATCGAATCGTCGGGACGCGTGGGCAGACGCACGATTCCGCGAAGAACATCCATCGCAGTCATACCCTCAATACCAGTGTTCATGCGAGCAAACATTTTTGTTTTACTTACTTGCTTGTTAGTTGAGTTTGGTTGGACAAATGCGAGAACCCGAGAATCGTAAACTTATCGCCCGGGCGCTGCCCGCATGTTTCCGAGGCTTTTCATTCCGAAACTCGTGCTTTCACTAAATAAAGTAGTTACAATTTTGTGAAAACAAAAACAATGAACGATTGGCGTGAATACGAACGGGTCGCATGCGCCGAGCATGCACGCCGTACGGGTCATACCGTCCTCGGATGGAATGACATTCCGCACGAATGGCTCCTGGACGCAGGCTTCGTGAATGACATCAACCGGTTTCGTTTGCGCCGTAAGGAGTCGGGCGGGAACTTGAGAGAGTACGGACTGGACGGACTCGCACTGGACCCGAACGGGGTCTTCCACGGTTTGCAGATGAAGTGCTGGGGACCCAATCGACTCCTTCGTGCCGAAGACATTGGCACGTTTCAATCCGTGGTGTCCAACCGCCTCCAAGTGAAAAACAAAGATTCCGTCGGGCACCTGTACCACACCTGCAAACTCCAAGCGGACCTCCGTGATGACCTGATCTACAGCGGACGTATCATCGCGCATCGTTTCATCCCACAAGCGGAACCCGTTCAAGTCTTTGCGGAGTTTGAGGCTCCGTCCGAGGCCTCGTACGTGTTGCGTGACTACCAGAACGAAGCGCTCGAGGCTTTGAAGGCGTTCGACTTCGAGGAATCGCCATTTGGTGTACTCACGATGCCGTGCGGTACCGGTAAGACGCTCGTGTGTGGTCGGTTCGTGGCCGAACGAAGACCGGAAATTGTGATATTCGTCGCGCCACTGATTGCACTCGTCGAGCAAAACCTGACTCGTTTGCACGCGTTTGTACCGGACTATGTACCCTTACATGTCCATTCTGGTGCGGAAGGCACGACCAACCCCGATGAAGTTGCGACGTTATTGGAACAATCCGACCATGTTCTCGTTGGGGCGACGTACGATTCGTTTGTGGATGTACTGGGAACGTTGGACCTGTCGGAACAGGACGTACTCGTCATCGTCGACGAAGCGCACAACATCATCACCGACAACGCACGGGTCCGTACGGCACTGGATGAATTTCCACAAGTGGTACTCGTGACCGCAACGCCCCCGTCTGCGTTCGAAGACTTTGCGTCCGAGGCGTACACCTACAACCTCGGCACGGCAATAACAAACAAGTTTGTATGTGATTACAACATCTGGGTCCCGGACATTGTTCGCGACCCCGTTCGCTTCCCCGACGACTTGCCTGGATTCGATGGCGATCTTGCAGGCAAAGCACTGTTCCTCGTGAACAACATGCTCCTGAAAGGCGCCCGTCGGTGCATTGCTTACCTGACTTCGCACGAAGAAGTCGTTGAGTTCCGTGCGTTAATCGAACGGGTCGCGACGGAGTACCATGCGACGCCCATTTGGACCGGTGAGATCATCTCCACTACCCGTTCGCGTGACGACGTCTTCGCTCAATTCCAAGCGACCGACCCATCGGCGCTGGATAAGATGTACGTGCTGTGTTCGATTCGGATTCTGGACGAGGGCATCGACTTGCCGAAATGCGACTCCGTCTTCGTGTCGAACGTATCGGAACAAAGTTCGTCCATACGGATGGTGCAGCGCATGTGCCGCGCAAATCGTTTGGACCCCGACCGGCCGAACAAGAAGTCGCACGTCTTCCTCTGGAGCCCGGACGAGTTCGTTCGCGTTGTCCATGTCCTCGAAGGGCTTCGTGACGTCGACCCGGACTACATCAAGAAGGTCCGTACGGCATCGACAGGTTACGCTGTGGATTCGGTTGGGGTACGTACGGAACGCGCTCGGGTTCAGACGGGCGAACTCGAGGCGTACGTGTCCGTACGGGCGGTGTCTCTGGAAGAAGTAGCTCTCACAAAGGCACGGGAAGTCGTTGCGTTTTTCAAGGAGCATGGAAAGTTTCACCCAGCGGGGACGAAACTTTCGAAATGGTTGATACATATGAGGCAGATTTACTTACGTAAGACCACGAACGGGGTTTTATATGCGTCAGTTCGTGACTTTCTTGAAAATGAGGTTCCTCGGTGGTGGGACAATGGACGAGAGGAAAAGGCACTCGAGGTTGCACGTGAAATAATTTGTTACTACAAACAACATGGGAAACTCCCGTTAAAAAACATGGAGTCGATAAAAGGGGTGTCGGCCTGGATATGTAGAATGCGTCGATTGAAGGCATACGAGTCCGTGTGTAACATGCTCGATCGTGAAATTCCGGGATGGGATAGGGTGAAAGAGTCCGGAGAGCAACTTGCATTGCAAAAAGCCGAGTCTGTTGTAGCGTATTATCGACTGCACGCGAAACTTCCTCCGAAGTCTGATAAGTTGGGTGCATGGTTGTGTGTAACTCGGCGGTTAAAGGTTGGAAGTCGAAAAGGCGTATGCTACGATTCAGTGTTTAAGATTCTTGACGATAACGTGCCGTGTTGGGATGTAAATCAGCGCCGCGGAGAGACAGATGCTTTGGAGAATGCAAATTTACTGATCGAGCATTTTCGTAAGCACGGCCGTTACCCTTCACAAAACACTTCACTGGGTGCGTGGATTTGTGGTATGAGGTCCGTAGTTCGCGGGAAAGGAAACCGTAAATTCTATCCCTCCGTAAAGGCTCTCTTGGACGCGGAAGTGCCTGGGTGGTGTAATTGAAAAGGCGCGTTGCATTGTGCACATTCAAAAATCTAATTACGTTATAAAATAAATAAAGATGAGTGATTTTATTGTTTTACAACAAGACCAGCCTGTGCCTGTGCCATTAAGGCGTGTATTGGAATGTAAAGCTTTCTACCGATGCAAACAAAAAATCACATACGGGGTACCTGGTTATTCCGACAGTGATTATGAATTTTCATCGTGGTACAGTTCGGAGGAAGCTGCTATGAACGAGGGAAGATTGGAAATTACACAAAACGGTCAAGATTATGAACGTCACTCCGAACGTGGACGGTCATACTCCTGCGAAAGTAAAAATTTGTTTGTACTTGGTCGACGCGCCGAACCATGTGTGGTTTCGTTGCAAATAAATTTAGAAAACGCCACTGCGTCGTCATCATTTACCGTAGTTGGCATTCACGACAATTTTCAAATTAACAATGGTTACTTCTACGGTACAATCCAAGTACCAGCTGGATTGGAGACGATTGAAATCGTTTTTGGTGATGACCGTATTCGTAGCATCGATGTGACAGTGGAGGCTGTACTTTTACTCGATGTAGCGATACCGAAATCCTTTTGAACGCATAACTCTCTCGTTTTTTTAACGTGTTAAGAATCATCAACAAACATCAAAATAAAAGATGGCACTTATTCGTGACGATTGGAGGAACTCGTATAAGAGTCCCACTCATGGCATTCCCGAAGTGAATGATTGGCAGGGTGGATTTATTGTTGCACGCGATCGTTTCAAGCGCAACAGCACGGACCTAATCAAACAGTACAATTGGGCACCGACGTGGCAGCACGTGTACAACAGCATCGAACTTCTCGGCCCGCCCGAGCGCAACTTTTACGAAGTCTGGACGGAGCACCAATGCGTCAAGCTCTTTATCGATTTTGAGCTAAGTTCCCAACCGATCGACCAAGCACAAATCGAAACGAGAATCCGTTTAATCATCGGACGAGTTCAAGTGGTTCTTTACGATATGTACGGGATCGAAGTGCAGGAAGACTATTTCGCGTGGTTGTATTCGCACAAGATCAATCCGGAGACGGGTGCGATCGAAAAGTTTTCGGCACACATTGTGTTGACGCGCGGTGTGTACTTCCGAAACGGGAAGCACCTCAAGGACTTTATCAATTTTGTGTTTCCCAGATGGCTCATGGAGGAAGACCTTGCCCGTCCCGCTGCATACAGGAGGTATGAAGGACTCGATTTTGGAGTGTACGGATTGTCGCGCATGCTTCGTATGCCCCTGTGCAGTAAGCTAGGAGAAGTCCGTCCTTTGGAGATCATTTCTGGTCACGAGTTTGACGAGTGTTTGATTACGGTGTGCCCTCCTGGACTCGGACATGTTGTTGATTTCAACCCGACATTACAAACGCAAGCGTAATCGAATTTGAATTCAGATAAATGGTATAATATGTGTAATCAATCGTGTGTCAGTACATTCGAATGGTTATTTCCGCACAAAAAACGACGTAATCTCCCTTTGTCCTTTTGCCACGTTCGTGCCCATACGGCTCAGTTTCGCATCCAACGCGTCCCAGCGGCGTCGGTCCATCGTCCCTAAAATTTCCGCAAGGCTCGAACGGATTTGATGCTGGAAGTAGTAGTTCCCGTCCGCTTGCTCTTGCGAAACCAGATGCGGCTCTTCGACGAGGTCGCACTGACGCCCCGTTCCTTTCACAAACACAAACGCAATGCGATCGCCGACCTGCATCGGCACACCCGTACGTTCTTCCATACGGCGCCCTAAGACAAGGTGAGGGACGTTCTGGTTTGCATACGAGTCCGGCTTCCGAGAAATTGACCGGGACACAACGAGGTCCTCGACCGGGTACCGTCCGTGCAACAGTTCGGTCATTTCATGCTCCGCGTACTCAAACGCAGAATTCACGTCGCGCTCGTACAGAATGTACTTGAGAATTCGTTCGTACACGCGCTTCACGAACGGAGCAAAATCACGCCGCGTGGGTGCGATGCCCTTTTTGTCGAGCTTTTTGATCTCCGTCGGCTTCTCGAATATGAGCGAGCAATACCGTTTCTTCTTGAAGAGGATGAACGGGTACATGACTTTCTCGAACTCGAGCTCGATCGGGTTGATGTAGTTCTCCGTGATCCGGTCGGCGCACTCTTGGGACCTAGCAAACACCCAGCGCATCATCGTGTTCCGGTCTTCCTCGTTCTTTGGGTCGCGAAGGTGTTCGGGCAGCTCATCGAGGAAGAAGCGGACGTAAATGGAGTCCGTGTCACCGTACACGACCTCGCACGGGTACCATGACTCTGCGTAATTCTTCGAACGCTCGATGAGCATACGGCCGTTTGAGGTGACGGTCTCGGCAATGTCCTTCATCGGCAGCTTTCCGTTGTCCGCACCACAAAACCCGTAAATGGAGTTCATGGCGACCTTGACGGCGAGCTGCTTCGTCTCGAACACGCCCTCCAAGAAGGAGTCGCCCTCGTCACAGGCCTTAGCCTGCCACTTCTTGATCTGCTTACGCATGGCCCAAAGGTTAAGCAGAATCTGCGGCAAAACGCCCATACGGACCGATTTCTGCACGAACGTGGTCGAACGGCCTCCGGTGAGGGCCGTCGTGTAAATGACGAGCGGGTTCTCACGATCTGGGATTTCGGCAATG
>JACCEC012258636.1_pt1 | contig 53555 bp, 58 predicted proteins | sample 7450121 | NCBI WGS metagenome assembly JACCEC01 (sample SAMN15323455, study PRJNA562643) | freshwater metagenome | isolation source: river surface water | place: USA:Blue River Watershed | collected 2017-08-18
GCGCTCAGCGCAAGGCGTGGCGCGCCGCTCAGGGTGGCCCCCTGCGCAAGCGCCGCAACACAGCGATGGGCGCTTCTCGTGCGAACCCTCTGGGCAGTTCAGGAAACAGGCCGCCTGCGGCGTTGCGGCTTCTTGCCGTAGCACCGCTACGACGCGTCGCCGCGCCTTGCATCCGACCTGTTTCCTGAACTGCGCGACCCCGGAAAGAGTGCATAACACCCTCTAGAAACCGCGTCCGATGGCGACATCCGGACGCGGTTTTCTTTCCTCTGATGCCATCCCCCCATTGTCTGTTGAATAAAAAGGAAGAAAAAATGACCATCAAAGTCGGAGATCATCTGCCCGAGGGCAAGCTGGCCGAGTTCATCGAAACCGAGACCGAAGGCTGCACGCTCGGACCGAACACCTTTAACGTATCCGATCTGGTCAAGGGCAAGACCATCGCCATTTTCGGCCTGCCTGGCGCCTATACGCCGACCTGCTCGGCCAAGCATGTGCCCGGCTATGTCGAACATGAAAAGGCACTGAAAGCAAAGGGCGTCGACGAGATCTGGTGCGTCTCGGTGAATGATGCGTTCGTGATGGGCGCCTGGGGCCGCGATCAGAAAGCAACGGGCATCGTCCGTATGATGGCCGATGGCAATGCCGATTTTTCGAAAGCGATCGGCCTGTCTGCTGACTTCAGTCAGTTCGGCATGGGCGTTCGTTCGCAGCGTTATTCGATGCTGGTACAAGACGGCGTCGTAAAACAGCTGAATGTCGAGGCTCCGGGCAAGTTCGAAGTGTCGAACGCCGAGACCATGCTCGCTCACCTGTAATAGTCATTGCTAACACGCGCAGGCCGTACATGATCCGACAACGCACGATCAGTCAGACCGTCAGCACGACCGGTGTCGGGCTGCATTGCGGCACGCGCGTCGAGCTGACTTTGCGGCCGGCGCCGGTGGATACGGGCATCGTATTCCGTCGCGTCGATGTGAGCCCGCCGGTCGAGCTGCCGGCGACGGCCACCGGCGTCGGCGATACGCGCATGGCCTCGGTGCTGGAAAAAGAGGGCGTGCGCGTCTCCACCGTCGAGCACCTGATGTCCGCCTGCGCGGGTCTGGGCATCGACAATCTGTATGTTGACCTGACCGCTGAAGAAATACCGATCATGGATGGCTCTGCCGCCTCCTTCGTGTTCCTGCTGCAGCAGGCCGGGCGCAGCGAGCAGGATGCCGCGAAAAAATTCATTCGCGTGCGCAAGGCAGTGGAAGTGCGCGAAGGCGAGGGCGCAAACGAAAAATGGGCGCGCCTTGAACCCTGCCATGGCTTCCGTTTGAAGTTCTTCATCGAGTTCAACCATCCGGCGGTCGATGGCAGCGGCCAGACCGCTGAAGTCGATCTGTCGTTTGAATCCTATATTCAGGAGATCGCGCGCGCGCGCACCTTTGGTTTCATGCAGGATGTGGAGACCCTGCGCGGCATGGGTCTGGCTCGCGGCGGCTCGCTGGAAAATGCGATCGTGATGGATGAGTTCCGCATTCTCAATACCGGCGGACTGCGCTACCGCAATGAATTCGTGCGGCACAAGATCCTCGATGCGATGGGCGATCTGTATCTGATCGGTCATCCACTGCTGGCCAGCTATGCCGCGCACAAGTCCGGCCATGGGCTGAACAATAAATTGCTGCGCGCTCTGCTGGCCGACAGCAGCGCGTACGAGATCGTCACCTTCGATAACGCCGCCGCCGCGCCGGCCGCTTACGCTTCGCAGCTGGAGCAGGAATGGGCGGCTGCCTGAGCATTGCTCCGGTCACCGGCATCACCGGCCACGCCGACTTACTTCAGTGGCCGCTTCCTTGAGCGATCTTCATTCGTCCGTTCACGAACCCCGATTGGCGCTGGCTTCGCTGCTGACCGGCAGCGTGATCTGGGGCTTTACCTGGCTGCCGCTGAAGTACTTCGCTGCGGCCGGACTCGATGGCCATGTGGTGTCGCTGACAGCCTATCTGCTGGTCGCGCTGGTGTCGCTGCCGTTGATCTGGCGCGAGCGCGATCAGTGGCACAGTGAAACGCGCTGGCTGATCCTGATCGGGCTGTGCTTCGGAGTGGCAAACGTGGGGCTGACGATAGCGCTGATGTCCGGCTCGGTGGTGCGGGTGATGCTGCTGTTTTTTCTGCTGCCGGTCTGGGGCGCGCTCGGCGGCGCAATGTTCCTTGGCGAATCTCTGGATCGCCGGCGCATCGCGGCTGTGGTGCTGTCACTGCTGGGAGTGTTTGTGATCGTCGGCGGGCTGCGTGCGCTGGACGAGCCGCCCTCCTTGGCTGATGTCGCCGCACTGATCTCGGGTATCTGCTACACGGCGGCCGGTATCGCGAACCGCAAGGCGCGTTGCATACCGATGGCCAGCCGCACCCTGTCTTCGTTTGTCGGCTGCGCGGTGCTCGCCATCGCAGGGCTGCTGATATCGACGCCGTCAATTCCCGAGCTGCCGGTGATGATCTGGTTGCTGCTGGCCGGGTTTGCGTTTGTCTGGCTGCTGGGTGCGGGCTTGCTGACCACCTATGGCGTCACGCATGTGCAGGCCAGTCGCGCAGCGGTGTTCCAGATTGTCGAGCTGCTGGTGGCCGTGGTGTCGGCGGTGCTGATCGGCGGTGAGTCGCTGACGATCGGCGACTACGTAGGCGGTGTGCTGATTCTGGCGGCGACGATCATGGAAGCCCTGCCCAGACCCGCGCCCCCGGCGCACGCCTGATCAGGATGCGCGGCGCGCCAGCAGGGAGCGCAGCGCCTCGCGCAAGCCCTCATTGCGCGGATCCGTGTCCAGCGAGGTTTCCAGTTCGGCGAACGAGGCCAGCGCGGAATCCGGCAGCTCGCGCTTCTTTGGTGCAGGCGGGGCTGGCAGGCGCTCAGGCATCACCTGCACTTTCAGCCGGATATCTTCGACTGGCCATCCTTTTTCTCTGAGGCTGGCCGCCAGCCTTGGCAGCTGCTGCTTCAGCCGCGTCGCCAGCGCGGCATTCGGCACGGCGACGTGCAGCTGTCCGCTATCCAGATGCACGACCCGGCAAGAGGCAAACACCAGCGGCTGCAGGCTTTCGCACGCCTGCTGCAGCTGTGCCAGCCGGCTTGCGGTCGGCAGCAGGGTGCTCAGCTTGTCGGCAGATTGCAAAAAATCCATCGCTTCGCGCGCGTTGCTGCGAGCTTCCGGGCGGCGAAAAGGCGTGAAATTCGGCGTAAATCTGGACATCGGGCAACGATAGCACAGGCGATTTCACGCTGGTGGACGTAGTAGGGTTGACAAGAGGCTGCGTGTTAGAATCGCGCCTTTGGCTGTCAGGCGCTCGCCTGCAGCAAGCCCCTTTTCGGCAAGCCCAGCATGTCCCTACTGACCAAAATTTTCGGCAGCCGCAACCAGCGGCTGCTCAAGAAGCTGCAAAAGACTGTCCGCGACATCAATGCCCTCGAACCCGCGCTGGAAAAGCTGTCGGATGAGGAGCTCAAGGCAAAGACTCCCGAACTGAAGGCCCGTCTCGCCGCTGGTGCCACTACCGACGAGATTCTTCCCGAGGCATTCGCGGTATGCCGCGAAGCGAGCAAGCGCATTCTGAAGATGCGCCACTTCGATGTGCAGCTGATCGGCGGCATGGTGCTGCATCAGGGGAAGATCGCCGAAATGGGCACCGGCGAAGGCAAGACGCTGATGGCCACGCTGCCCGCCTACCTGAACGCGCTGACCGGCAAGGGCGTGCACATCGTCACGGTCAACGATTATCTCGCGCAGCGCGATGCCGAATGGATGGGCAAGCTGTATGGCTGGCTCGGCCTGACCACCGGCGTGAATCTGTCGCAGGCGCCGCATGATGTGAAGCAGGCCGCATATGCCGCCGACATCACCTATGGCACCAACAACGAGTTCGGTTTCGATTATTTGCGCGACAACATGGTGTATGACGTCGCCGACCGCGTGCAGCGCGGCTTGTCATTCGCGATCGTCGATGAAGTCGACTCGATCCTGATCGATGAGGCCAGAACACCGCTGATCATTTCGGGACAAGCCGAAGATCACACCGAGCTGTACCGCAAGATGAATGCGCTGCCGCCCATGCTGACCTTGCAGGTCGGCGAAGAGACGCCGGATGGCAAGGGCGTGGTCGAAGTGCCCGGCGATTACACCAAAGATGAAAAAGCCAACACCGTGCTGCTGACCGAGGCAGGGCACGAAAAGGCTGAGCGCATCCTGACCGAGATGGGCCTGCTGCCCGAGGGCGCGTCGCTGTACGATGCCTCGCACATCACGCTGATTCATCATCTGTACGCGGCGCTGCGCGCGCACACGCTGTTCCACAAAGACCAGCAGTATGTGGTGCAGAACAATGAAGTGGTGATCGTCGATGAATTCACCGGCCGTCTGATGACCGGCCGCCGCTGGTCCGACGGTCTGCACCAGGCGGTCGAGGCGAAAGAAGGCGTGCGCATCCAGCACGAGAACCAGACGCTGGCGTCGATCACCTTCCAGAATTATTTCCGCATGTACGGCAAGCTGGCCGGCATGACAGGCACCGCTGACACCGAGGCCTATGAATTCCAGGAGATCTATGGTCTGGAGACCGTGGTCATTCCGCCGAACCGTCCGAGCCAGCGCAAGGACCGTCAGGATCAGGTGTTCAAGAATGCTGCCGGCAAGTACCGCGCGGTACTGACCGACATTCAGGATTGTTACGAGCGCGGCCAGCCGGTACTGGTCGGCACGACCTCGATCGAGAATTCCGAGCTGATCGCGCAAATGCTCACGCAGGCGAAGCTGCCGCACAATGTGCTGAACGCCAAGCAGCATGCGCGCGAGGCGGAAATCATCGCGCAGGCCGGTCGTCCGAAGATGATCACGATTGCGACCAACATGGCGGGTCGCGGTACCGATATCGTCCTGGGCGGGAATGTCGACAAGCAGATCCAGCTGATCGAGGCCGACGATGCTGTCTCCGCTGACGAAAAAGCCAAACGCGCTCAGCAGTTGCGCGATGAATGGCAGTCGCTGCACGACGGCGTGGTCGCTTCCGGAGGCCTGCACATCATCGGTACCGAGCGCCATGAATCGCGCCGCATCGACAACCAGCTGCGCGGCCGTTCCGGCCGTCAGGGCGATCCCGGTTCCTCGCGCTTCTATCTGTCGCTCGACGATTCGCTGTTGCGCATCTTCGCCGGCGACCGCGTGCGCGCAGTGATGGAGCGCCTGAACATGCCGGAAGACGAGCCCATCGAGGCCGGCATCGTCTCGCGCTCGATCGAGTCCGCACAGCGCAAGGTCGAAGCGCGCAACTTCGATATCCGCAAGCAGCTGCTCGAATACGATGATGTCGCCAACGATCAGCGCAAGGTGATCTACAACCAGCGCAACGAGCTGCTCGAAGCGCAGGACATGGCCGAGATCAGTCAGGCGCTGCGGCATGGCGTATTCACCGACCTGTTTCGTCAGCATGTGCCGGAAGAGGCGATGGAAGAGCAGTGGGATCTCGAAGGCCTGCAGGCAGCGCTGGCCGCCGAATGGCAGCTGGAGATTCCGCTGACCGAGATGCTGAAGAACGAGCCGCAGCTGGCGGACGACGAACTGCTGCAGCGCGTGCTGCATGCGGCCGATACCGTGCATCAGACCAAGGTCGATCTGGTCGGACAAGAGTCCTTCGGCGGCTTCGAGCGCAGCGTGATGTTGCAGAGCATGGATTCGCACTGGCGCGAGCATCTCGCCGCGCTCGACCATCTGCGTCAGGGCATTCATCTGCGCGGCTATGCGCAAAAGAATCCTAAGCAGGAATACAAGCGCGAGGCCTTCGAGCTGTTCGCGCAGATGCTCGACCTGATCCGCAATGATGTCGTGCGCATGGTGATGACGGTGCGCGTGCAGTCGCAGGAAGAGATCGCGGCGGCCGAAGAGCAGATGTCGCATCCGCAGCTGGAGAACGTCCACTATCAGCACCGCGATTTCAATCCGGCGCTGGCGCCGGAAGAATTGCTGGCCCCTTCAGATGAGGATCAGCGCGCTCAGCTGCCGGGCGGCGACATGATCAAGGTCGGGCGCAATGATCCCTGCCCGTGCGGCAGCGGAAAGAAATACAAGCAGTGTCACGGCAAGCTTGCGTGACGTGCGGATGCGGTCCCGCTAACTCGATGTAAAGACACCGGACCCCGGCCTGCCTCCTGCCATCGCTGGGGCGGTGGCAGGGTTGACGCTTGTAAGATCTGCGCTCTTTGATCCGTCATCCCGGCGCAGGCCGGGATCCCTGACCAGTCTGGCACCCTGCTCAAGTGTTCTGATGGCCAGAAAAAAGTAAGCTCACCCTTTTGACCCCACAGGCATCCTCATGGCAGTCAATCTCCCCCTCCCCATTGCAACCCACCTGAAGCCCGTCAAAGGTCTACAGCTAGGCTATGCCGAAGCCGGCATCAAGAAGCCCGGCCGCAAAGACGTGCTGCTGATGACGCTGGCATCTACGGCGACCGTGGCGGGCGTATTCACGACGAATCGCTTCTGCGCCGCGCCGGTGCAGGTGTCGAAGCAGCATCTGGCGAGTGGCAAAGGCATACGTGCACTGGTGATCAACACCGGCAATGCGAATGCCGGCACCGGCGAGCCCGGTCTGGCGACTGCGAACGCCACCTGCGAGGCGGTGGCGCAATTGCTCGGCTGCGAAGCGGCGCAAGTGCTGCCTTTCTCGACCGGCGTGATTCTGGAGCCGCTGCCAGTCGATCGCCTGATCGCGGGTTTGCCGAATGCGCAGAAAAACCTGAAAGAAGACAACTGGTACAACGCGGCCGAATCCATCATGACGACCGATACGCAGCCCAAGGCGGCCTCGCGCACGGTCACTATCGGTGGCAAGACGGTCACACTCACCGGCATTTCCAAAGGCGCCGGCATGATCAAGCCCAATATGGCGACCATGCTGGGCTTCGTTGCCTGTGATGCCAAAGTACCGCAGCCGGTGCTCAAACAGATCGTGCGCAGCGCCGCTGATGCCTCGTTCAACTGCATCACCATCGATGGCGACACCTCGACCAATGATTCCTTCATGCTGATTGCGACCGGTGCAGGTGAGCTGGACATCACCGATGCCGAGTCAGCCGAGTGCAGGGCGTTGCAAGAAGCCATCACTGCTTTGTCGCAGGAACTTGCGCAGATGATCGTGCGCGATGGTGAAGGCGCAACCAAGTTCATCACCGTGCAGATCGAGCAGGGGCGTGATGCGGACGAGTGCCGCAAGATCGCTTATGCAATCGGTCACTCGCCGCTGGTGAAGACCGCTTTCTTCGCCTCCGACCCCAACCTTGGCCGCATACTTGCGGCGATTGGCTACGCGGGCGTGACCGATCTCGATGTGGGCAAGCTGGATCTGTATCTGGATGATGTGTGGGTGGCGAGGCAGGGTGGCCGTCACCCGGATTATCGGGAGGAAGACGGGCAGCGGGTGATGAAGCAGAGCGAGATCACGGTGCGGGTTACACTGGCGCGCGGTACGGCCTCGGCGACGATCTGGACCTGCGATCTGTCGCATGAATATGTGTCGATCAATGCGGATTACCGCTCCTGATAAAAACATCATGAAAGAACTCGAACAATTTCTCCAGCGTGCAGAATCGGTGCTGGCGCGCGTCGAACAACTGCTGCCGGCGGCGGCGCCGGAGATCGACTGGAGCGCGACCGCCTATCGCTGGCGCGTGGGTCGCGATGGCCGTGGCTATCTGCAGGCGGTGCATCATCCGTCGCGCATCCGCCTTGAAGACCTGCGCAACATCGCGCCGCAAAAAGAAGCGATCGAGCAGAACACCCAGCAATTCATCACGGGTCGTCCGGCCAATAATGTGCTGCTGACCGGTGCGCGTGGCACGGGCAAGTCGTCGCTGATCAAGGCCTGCCTTGCGCAATTCGCCGATCAGGGACTGCGGCTGATCGAGGTCGACAAGGAACATCTGGTTGATCTGCCCGACATCGTCGAGCTGATCGCGCAGCGCCCGGAGCGTTTCATCATCTTTTGCGACGATCTGTCGTTCGAGGAAGGCGAGGGCGGCTACAAGGCACTGAAGGTCGCGCTGGACGGCAGCATCTCCGCGCAATCGGACAATGTGCTGATCTACGCGACCTCGAACCGCCGCCATCTGCTGCCGGAAAAAATGTCGGATAACGAAGGCTACCGTCATGTTGATGACGGTGACCTGCATCCCGGCGAGACGGTCGAAGAAAAGATCTCGCTGTCCGAGCGTTTCGGTGTGTGGCTGTCGTTCTATCCGTTCCGGCAGGATGACTATCTCGATATCGTTCATCACTGGCTCGCGCATTTCGGCGTGCCGGCCGCCGAGTTTGAAGAGGCCGATGCCGAAGCCTTGCGCTGGGCATTGCAGCGCGGCTCGCGCTCGGGCCGTATTGCCTGGCAGTTCGCGCGCGACTGGGCCGGCAAGCACGACGCCCGTTAAACACGATGACAACGCCGATCGATGTCGCGGTGGGCATCCTGATGAAGCCCAACGGCGATGTGCTGATGGGCCAGCGCCCGGAAGGCAAGCCCTATGCGGGCTACTGGGAATTCCCCGGCGGGAAAGTGGAAACCGGCGAGAGCGTGATCGATGCCCTCAGGCGCGAATTTGCCGAAGAGATCGGTGTGCAGATACTGTCGGCCGAGCCCTGGTGTGGCGTCGAGCATGTGTATCCGCATGCGCATGTGCGGCTGCATTTTTACATCAGTCGTGACTGGCAGGGCGAGCCGCGCGGGCTGGAAGGTCAGCAACTGGCCTGGCAGGGAAGCTTCGAGGTGACGCCGATATTGCCGGCAACGATACCGCTGCTGGAATCGCTGGCTGAAAGACGCTGAAGGATTGTTTCGGTCGGCGCCCGCGATCACCGTTGCGAGCCTGCCGCCAGATCAGTGCGAGATCGGTGCGCTTAGTGTGACCTCAGTATGGTCTCAGTGTGAGCCGTCGGGGTCCTGATCATCAACCGGGTTTGAACCGGGGATCACGTATTTTTCTTCCGCCCACGCGCCCAGATCGATCTGCTTGCAGCGCTCGCTGCAGAAGGGCCGGAACTTGTTGGCCTCTGCCCATTCGACCTTCGTGCCACAGGTCGGACAATCGACGACCGTCACCATGATCAGCAATCAGAAATTACAGAGCGTCAGGTCGAAGGGCACATCGCCTTCGTAGGCCTTGGGCTTGTTGTCACCGCCCTGACTGGTGAAGCGTATCCACAGCACATATTTATTGGCCGAGATTTCCGGGATCGCCGCCAGCGAGGGGTCGATGCCGACGCGCAGCAGCTGATAGGTGCGCCCCTGCAGCATCTGCTGGAAACTGCCGGCGGCCGCCACGATGTGCGTCGCACGGCCCGATTCACGCAGCAGGCGCAGGATGATGGTGATCGCGGAAAACAAGGGTTCCAGCGGGGCGAACCAGCCGCTGATATCGGCGCGGCGCTGTTCGGCGGATTGCTGCTGCCATGCATGATAGGACGGCAGGTCGAATTCGCAGGCGCCGCCGGGAATGATGGTGCGGCCGCGTATGCTCATCAGCCATTCATTGTCGCGGATGTGCTGGCCGGTTTTGCCCTGCATGCCGATCAGCGCGGCACTGGTGGACTCAATGTCGGCAAGTACCTCATTCAGCCGTGAACTTTCGACATTCGGATTGGATTTGAAGCCGATCAGCGTCTGTTTCTGGCGTTCCAATTCTTGCAACAGGTCGGACTTCAGATCGGCGCGCCCGGCGACTTCGAGCATCTCGTAGATGGTGGCCAGCGCGACATGGTGCTGCAGCGAATGGTCCTGCGCGACGAAGAACCGGTACTTCTCGTACAGGTCTTCAAGCCGCAGCAGGGTGCGAATACGCTCGTTGAAAGGGTATTCGTAGACGGTCAAGGCGGCAGTCCTCGCGAGTTGGCCAGAAATTAATAACGTGATTCTGACCGAAGCAGTCGGAAATTACAAACATCTTGCTGCCAAAAGAACTTATGTTTGCGCCGATGGGCGAGCGGGGCGGGCTGCCGCCATTGCCAGATAACGCTGGTGCAGTGCAGCGACGTTCTGCGCCAGCACCTCCAGCGGCTGATCATTGACGATCACATCGTCGGCTGCTGCGAGGCGCTGCTCGCGGCTGGCCTGAGCGGCCATGATCGCGCGCACCTGCTCTGCCGATAGCTGGCTGCGGCGCATGACCCTTTCAAGCTGAAGCGCTTGACTGCAATCGACCACCAGCACACGATCGACCTGGTCTTTCCACCGCCCCGACTCGACCAGCAGCGGCACCACGAACACCAGATAGCTGCCCGGCATGCGCGCGGCGTCGAGCTGCGTCTGCTCTCCGATCATCGGATGCAGGATGGCTTCGAGCTGACGTTTCGCATCGGGATCGGAGAAGACGCGCTCGCGCATCGCCGGCCGGTTGAGCGCGCCCTCTGATGTTAAAAAGTTATCACCAAAGACGCGCGATATCTGAGGCATCGCCGCTCCGCCCGGAGCGGTGAGCGCATGCGCGATCTGGTCGGTATCAATGATGGCCGCCCCCTGTTGTCCGAGCAGGTCGGCGACCGCGGATTTGCCGCTGCCGATGCCGCCGGTCAGGCCTATGGAAAATCGCGCGAACGCTGGGTTTGTCATGCCGGCGATTGTCGCTCAGACGCGGCGGCTTGCCGAGCGGATTTCACACGCCCAGCCAGAGCTGCAGCATCGACTGGCCGAACAGCAGCGCGATCAGTCCGGCCGCGGCCAGAAACGGCCCGAACGGAATCGGACGGTCGCGCTGATGCCCGCGAAATGCGATCAGCGACAGTCCGACAACAGCCCCGGCCGTGGAGGCCAGCAGCACAATGACCGGCAGCATCATCCAGCCCAGCCACGCTCCCAGCGCCGCAAGCAGTTTGAAGTCGCCAAAGCCAATGCCGTCTTTGCCGGTCGCCAGCTTGAACAGCCAGTACACCACCCACAGCAACAGGTAGCCGACGGCAGCGCCGATGACGGCGTCACGCAGCGGCACGAATGTGCCGTCCAGGTTGACCAGCAGGCCCAGCCACAGCAAAGGCAGGGTCAGCTCGTCCGGCAACAGCTGGGTGTCGATATCGATGAAGGTCATCGCCAGCAGCATCCACAGCAGCACCAGCGCTGAGAGGCCGGCCAGCGATCCGCCCATCTGCCAGATCACGACGCCGGACAGGGCCGCAGTCAGCAGCTCGACCAGCGGATAGCGCGCCGATATCGGTGCGTGACAATAACGGCAGCGACCTTTGAGCCACGCATAACTGATCAGCGGAATGTTGTCAGCGACAGAGAGTGCATGGCCGCAGTGGGTGCAGGCCGAGCCCGGCATCATCAGGTTGTAGCGATCCGTGTGCGGCGGCTGGTCGTCATTCTCCAGCGCGATGTAGTTATCGGACTCGCGCTGCATCATGATCGGAAAACGATAGATCACCACGTTCAGGAAGCTGCCCACGATCAGGCCGGGCAGCGACCAGAAAAGCGCCGCGGCCAGATCTCCCGCAGGGGCGGCCAGCAGGGCAGTCAGCAGTGCGTTGGCGGAATCTGTCATTGATCTTGGACGTTCAGGAAGGCAGGCTCAGACGACCGAGCCAAGCTTGAAAATGGGCAGGTACATCGCTATCACCAGACCGCCGATCAGTACCCCGAGCACGACCATGATGACCGGTTCCATCAGAGATGACAATGAGGCGACGGCGGCATCGACCTCTTCCTCGTACGCCTCCGCGACCTTGCCGAGCATTTGTTCCAGCGCGCCGGATTCTTCGCCGATGGCGACCATTTGCGTCACCATGGGCGGGAAGACATTTGCCGACTGCATCGCCATGTTCAGGCTGGTTCCGGTGCGCACCGCAGCGGCGATGCGGCGCGTGGCGTCCAGATACACCGCATTGCCGGAAGCGCCGCCCACCGCGTCCAGCGATTCTACCAAGGGCACTCCGGCCGCAAACATGGTCGACAGGGTGCTCGTCCAGCGGGCGATCACGGCTTTGCGTATCACCTCGCCGAACAAAGGCAGTCGCAGTGCCAGTCTGTCGGTTGCGGCTTGCAGTGCCGGCGACCGCCGCCAGGCCCGGAAGCCCAGCGTCGCGAGAATCGCCACAGCGATCAGCATCGGGACTCCATACTCGACGAACTGGTCTGACAGCGCGATCACGATGCGGGTCGGCAGCGGCAGCTCAGCACCGAAACTTTCAAACACCTCCTTGAATGCCGGCACCACCCAGACCATGATCACCGCCGTCACCATGAAAGCCACGGCCAGCACGGCCGCCGGATAGAACATCGCCGAGCGGACCTTACCTCTGATCGCCAGCGTTTTCTCCTTGTAAGTGGCCAGACGCGCGAGCAGCTGCTCGAGAATGCCACCTTGTTCGCCGGCGGCCACCAGATTGCAGAACAAGGCATCGAAATACACCGGATGGCGTCGAAATGCCTGCGACAGGCTGCTGCCCGTCTCCACATCCGCGCGAATATCCAGCAGCAGACGAGCGACAGCCGGGTTCGCATGACCCCGCGCGACAATGTCGAACGACTGCAGCAGCGGCACGCCGGCCTTCAGCATGGTCGATAGCTGGCGCGTGAATACGCAGATATCCCTGTCACGGATTTTGCGCTGTCGCTGCAGGGGCTTTTTTCTCACCCGGACTGAGGTGATACCCTGCCGTCGCAGCGCGGCATCCACCCTTGCTCGCGCGGTGGCGCGCATTTCACCCTGCACGGCCTTTCCGCTCTTGTCCTTCCCTTCCCAGAGGAACACCGTTTCGTTACTGCCGCCCGCGCGGGCCTGCCCGACAGATGCCATGCCATTCTCCTGAAGAATCACGAACGATGCCGCGCGATGTTCCTGACGCGGGTTGTCTGCTATTGATTGGTGCAAGCAAGGATCTCTTCGAGCGAGGTCAGGCCCTGTCGCACTTTCAGCAATCCCGATTCGCGCAAGGTCTTCACGCCTTCACGGCGCGCCTGCGTCTCGATATCGAGTGCGGTGCCGTGAGCAAGAATCAGGCTTTCAATGCCCTCGGACACGGGCATCACCTGATAGACGCCGACCCGTCCCTTGTAGCCGCTGCCGCCACAGCGCTCGCAACCCGCCGGGCCGTACAGCGGCGTGCCATCGATCTGCGACTCGGAAAATCCCGCAGCCAGCAAGGCTGTTTCGGGCACCTGAACCGGCTGCTTGCAGCCGCACAGCCGGCGCGCCAGTCGCTGCGCAGTGATCAGGTTGACGGCGGCGCCGATATTGAACGCGGCCACACCCATGTTCAGCAGCCGCGTCAGCGTCGAGGGCGCATCGTTCGTGTGCAGGGTGGAGAACACCATGTGACCGGTCTGTGCTGCCTTGATCGCGATGTCAGCGGTTTCCAGATCGCGAATCTCGCCGACCATGATGATGTCCGGGTCTTGCCGCAGGAAAGCGCGCAGCGCCACCGGAAAGGTGAGGCCTGCGCGCTCGTTGATATTGACCTGATTGATGCCGGGCAGGTTGATCTCTGCCGGATCCTCCGCCGTGGCGATATTGGTGCCGGGTTTGTTCAGCAGATTCAAGCAGGTATACAGCGACACGGTCTTGCCCGAGCCGGTGGGGCCGGTGACCAGCACCATGCCGTAGGGGCGGCTGATCGCTTCCAGCAGCAGCGCCTTCTGATCTGGTTCGTAGCCCAGCAGGTCGATGCCCAGCTGCGCCTGACTGCCGTCGAGGATACGCATCACGATTTTTTCGCCGAACAGCGTCGGCAGCGTAGATACCCGGAAGTCGATGCTCCGGGTCGGCGACACCTGCAGCTTCATCCGGCCGTCCTGCGGCACGCGTTTTTCGGAGATGTCCAGCCGCGAGATCACCTTGATGCGCGATGCCAGCTTTTCCTTGATGGCCAGCGGCGGCCGGGCGATCTCGCGCAATTCGCCATCAACGCGGAAACGTATCCGATAAAATTTTTCAAAAGGCTCGAAATGCAGGTCGGAAGCGCCCGTGTTGATCGCGTCGGTCAGGATCTTCTGCAGGAAGCGAACGACGGGCGCATCGTCGATCTCGCTGGCGCCCGCCTCGCTGTCGCCCGCAGAATCGGTGTCATCGGCAATCGACACACTGTCGAGATCGTCGCCGATCAGGTCACTGAGGTTTTGCTCCGCGCTTTGCGACAGCTTGCCGATCATCTCGATCAGCTGCGGATAGGCGACGACGACCGGCTCGACTGCGAGCCCGGTCTGAAACTTCACCTGCTCGATCGCCTGCTGCTGGCTGGGATCGGCCATGCCCAGAGACAGCTTGCCGCCCCGTCGCGAGAGCACGATCACGCGATGACTGCTCATCAGGCGGGGATCAATGATTTTCTGCGGCAGCGCATCCGGATTGAGCGCCGACAGGTCGAGCAGCGGATAGCCGAAGGTCGTCGAGCAGAACTGAGCAAGCGCATCAGCACCGATCGCACCGCTCCGAATCAGTGTTTCGATAAACGGCAACTTTTCTTCGATGCTGCTGCGCTGCGCAGATTCCAGCTGCTGCAAGGACAGCAGCTGCGCCTGCATCAGCATGCGCGGCAGGCCTGAGGAAGTCGTGGGGGCATTGATCGACGCAGGTACGGTCATGGGATCGCGTGGCCGGTGAAAAATTTACACCGGCAGATCATCCGCGATACGCAACCCTTGGGCATCCGTATCGATGGCCGTGATTATCAGTCTTGGGTAGTACGCGGGGTCGGGCCCACGCAGCTGACGCTAAGTCGCAACATCAGCGATGGGCGATCACCGATCAGATGCTTGGGCGATACAGCTTGACCATGCGTATCGCCTGCTCCTGCACTTGCACGATCTCGATCACGACATCCGAGATCTTCAGGCTGATGCTGGCTTCGGGGATATCCTGCAAAATTTCAAGCAGCAGGCCATTCAGCGTTTTGGGCCCGTCCAGTGGCAGATCGACACCGAGCCGCTTGTTGACGTCGCGCAGAGAAATACTGCCCTCCAGCAGACATTCGCCGTTGCTGTCCCAGCCGAACTGGTCTGCGCGTGTCGCGCCGGGGGTGGAGGTGGTGAACTCGCCGACCATTTCTTCAATGATGTCATCGAGCGTGACCAGTCCCTGCACTTCGCCATATTCATCGACAATGATGCCAAGGCGTTCGTGATTTTCCTGAAAATACTGCAGCTGAGTGAATAAATCAGTTTCTGCCGGAATGAAGTAGGGCGGTGTCAGCAGCGCGCGGAAATGATCAACGCTCAGTTCATCATCCTGATTCAGCAGGGCCATCGCCTTGCGCACGTGCAGGATGCCGGCGATCTGATTGATTTCACCTTCATGCACGAGCAGCTTGTTGTGATAACAGGTCGTCAGCTGATGCTTGATCTCCTCAACCGGCACCGAGAGATTCAGGGCTTCGATCTGCGCGCGTGGCGTCATCACGTCTTCCACCGTGACCTGTTCCAGATCGAACAGGTTCAGCAGAATGCTCTTGTGCTTGACCGGGATGAAATTGCCGCCTTCGAGCACCATCGATCGTAATTCTTCCGGGGACAGCCGCACATCGCGCGCTTCCTTGCCGGTGCGCAGCCGCATCAGCCGCAGCAGCGCGCGCACGAACAGGTTCACGAACCAGATAGCCGGCCTTGCCAGCAGGATCAGCGGCTTGATGATGATGGAGGCAGGCAGCGCAATGCGCTCGGGGTAGGTGGCGCCGATCACCTTGGGCGTGATCTCCGCGAACACGATTAGGAAAAAGGCGACGACGGCCGTGGCGATGGTGATCACCTCCTGATTATTGCCGAAGGCCGCGATCGCGATCGACGTAACCAGTGCCGTGATCAGCGCGTTGATCAGTGTGTTGGCGATCAGGATCAGCGACAGCATCCGATCGGTATGATCGAGCAGCCACAGCGTCGTCTGCGCAAGGCGCGAGCCCCGGCGTGCCAGATGCTTGACGCGATGCCGGTTCAGCGCCATCAGCGCCGTTTCGGAGATGGAGAAAAAAGCGGAGGTGCAGGTCAGTAAGGCCAGCGCCAGCAATTGCACCCACAAGGGCACGGAGTCCATGGATTACCGTCGAGAGTGTGCGCCGCAAGACGCGAAGAGCCAGCGCCGAGTATAGCGCAGTGCGGCGGCGCAGCCCCGCGCAGCGGGCCCGGAGTTGCTTTGCTAGAATGCGGGCACCTGAAAATAACATTCAAAAACCTTCGCACGTGCCGCTTTCATTCCGAATCTTCTCGATCCCGGTACGGTCTGCGCTGTTCGGGCTTTTTTTGCTGTCGGCCTGCCAGAAACCGGACGCCCCGGGGTCGCTTTCCGCCGCTACGCCTGCAGAATTGGGCAAGCTGATATTCCATGATGTGTCGCTGTCCGCATCGGGCAGGCAATCCTGTGCGACTTGCCACTCGCCGGATCATGCGCACGCGCAGCCGAATGCGCTGGCGGTGCAGCTGGGCGGACCGAATCTCGATCAGTTTGGCACGCGCGCGGTGCCGTCTATCCGCTACCTCTCAGAGACGCCGGCGTTCGGGTTCGATGAAGAGGGCACGCCGTCCGGTGGCTTCAATCATGACGGCAGCGCCGAGACGCTGGCAGCGCAGGCCGAGCGCCCGCTGCTGGCGGCGAATGAAATGGCCAATCTCACGCGCGCAGCGGTGGTCGACAAGCTGCGCCGTGCTGCATACGCACCCGCATTTCGCAAGATTTACGGCGAGAACAGCCTCGACGATACCAACACGGCATTTGCAAAACTCAGCGATGCGCTGCAGCGCTATCAGCTTGAAGCGACTGAATTTCACCCGTTCGATTCGAAATACGACGCCTACCTCGACGGCAAGCTGACGCTGTCGGACGCTGAAATGCGCGGGCTGAAGATCTTCAATGACGAGAAGCGCGGCAATTGCGCCGCCTGCCATCCGAGCGCGAAGCGCGACGACGGCAGACCTCCGCTGTTCACCGATTTCACCTATGACGCGCTGGGCGTCGCGCGCAACAAGGCTATTCCCGCCAATGCCAATCCCGCGCATATCGATTTCGGACTGTGCAAATCAGGCCGCAGCGGACGTGCGGCCGAGCCTTCCGAATGCGGCAAATTCAAGGTGCCCACGCTGCGCAATGTGGCCACGCGCAAAGTGTTCTTCCACAACGGGCAAGTGACCAGCCTGCGCGATGCGGTCGCTTTGTACGTCAGTCGCGATACGCACCCGGAGAAGTGGTACCCGACCGTGAAGGGCAAGGTGCAGAAATTCGATGATCTGCCGGCGGCCTATCATCGCAACGTGAATGTCGACGAGGTGCCTTACAACCGCAAGCGAGGCGATAAGCCTGCGCTGTCGGAGCAGGAGATCGACGATGTGCTTGCCTTCCTGCGCACGCTCGACGACGGCTACAGCGCGCCTCGAAACACGAAATAGACCGCGCCCAGCAGGCACAGCGCAGCCCACAGGAAATCGGTGCGGAACGACTCCCCCATATAGAGCACCGCGAACGGCACGAAAACCGCCAGCGTGATCACTTCCTGCAGGATCTTCAGCTGCCCCAGGCTGAAGTGCTGAAAGCCGATACGGTTGCCCGGCACCTGCAGAACATACTCGAAAAATGCAATGCCCCAGCTGACCAGTACCGCGATCCACCAGGGTTTGTCCGCCAGATTGCGCAGGTGTGCATACCAGGCGAAGGTCATGAACACATTCGATAGCAGCAGCAGACCAAGGAAAGACAGCGGGCCGGTAGAAGAGAGTAGCGAATTCATCAGTGTCGGATACGTTTGCTGAGGGGTGGGCACGGCTACTATAGCGTGCCGCTCAGGCGTCAGCGCTTTTTTGCTGCCTTGAGCGGACCGCGCGCTGACGTTGTCGCGAGGCCGGTGTGCCGGGCCCGTTTGTCTGTCCTGCCTGACCAGCGTTCCGATTGTTCGAGTAGGTGTGCATTGAACACGCTCGCGATCGGCGACAGCTGTTTTCCCTTCGGGTAGACCACATGCCATTGCGATGCGAGCGGAAATCCCTCGACATCCAGCACGGCGACATCATCATCATCCAGCCGCTCATGCAGCGCATGCCGCGACAGCACGGCAATGCCGAGGCCGCCTGCCACCGCCTGCTTGATCGCCTCGTTACTGCCCAGTTCCAGCCGCAGGGTCGGAGCGAAGCGTGACTTGCGAAAGTGCGCATCAATGGCCATGCGCGTGCCCGAGCCGCGCTCGCGCAGAATGAAGCGCTCTGCCGCGAGCTGCTGCAGACTGATGTTTTTGCGGCGCGCCAGCGTATGCTCCAGCGGCGCGATCATCAGCAGAGGATTGGGCATGAACACCTGGTCCTCCAGATCGATGTCGGTCGGCGGCATCGACATGATGTACAGATCGTCGAGGTTGTCCCTCAGGCGCTGAACCACGCCATCCCGGTTCAGCACTTCAAGCGAGATATCGATCTGCGGATGCGCGGCGCAAAAGCTGCCCAGCAGGCGCGGCACAAAGTACTTGGCGGTGCTGACCACGGCCACCCGCAGACGGCCGCGTGTCAGGCCTTTCATCGCATCGATCTTCTGTCCGAAGAGTTCCCATTCGCCGGCAATCGCGCGCGCAGTCCGCGCCAGCTCCCGCCCCGCTTCGGTCAGGTGCACACGGCGCGAGATCACGTCATACAGCGGCAGCCCGACCGATTCGGCGATCTCGCGCAACTGCATGGAGGCGGTCGGCTGTGTCACATGCATCAGCCGCGCCGCTGCGCTGACGCTGCCGGTGTCGGCCAGCGCCAGGAACAGACGGAGCTGGCGGAAGCTGATGTTCATGGTCATAGATTTTTACCTATGTTTCAGTGCCATAAAATCGATTTTACCTGATATTAAGAAGTCGTTAAGCTTCTGTCCCAAGGAGCTTAACCATGCAAAACTTTCTCGATCCCGCCATTCTTTTCTTCGTTTTCGGTGTCGTCGCCGGCCTGCTGAGGTCCGACCTCGAAGTGCCGCAACCGATCGCCAAATTTCTCTCGCTGTACCTGCTGATGGCCATTGGCCTCAAGGGCGGCTTCGCACTTGCCGCCTCCGGGCTGGAACTGTCGATTGCGCTGAGCCTGGGCGCCGCGATCACGATGGCTTTTCTGGTACCGCTGCTCGGTTATTCTTTCCTGAAGACGCGCGTGTCGCGCTTTGATGCCGCTGCGGTGGCCGCCTCCTATGGCTCGGTCAGCGCGGTGACATTTGTGACGGCGATGCAGTACCTTGATGGCAAAGGCATCGCGCCCGGCGGCCATATGGCCGTGGCGATGGTGCTGATGGAGTCGCCCGCAGTAATCGTGGCCGTCACCCTGGCAAACATGCTCCGGCATGAGCGGGCGCCGGCGGTGGCTGTCAGCGGCTCCGGTGCTGCGCTGGTGCAGGGCGGCCCGGGCTCGTCGGTGGGCAAGATACTGCATGAGTCAATGACAAATGGCGTTCACCTGCTGCTGATTGCCTCGCTGCTGATCGGTTATCTGAGCGGCGATGCCGGCAAGACCATGATGCAGCCTTTCTCTTTCGATCTGTTCAAGGGCATGCTCGCCTTCTTCCTGCTCGATATGGGGCTGACGGTCGCGAAGAACCTCGGATCGGTGCGCGGCAAGTCGCCGGTGCTGATCGCTTACGCCGCGCTGTCGCCGCTGGTACATGCCACGATGGCGCTGCTGCTCTCTGCGGCGCTGGGATTGCCGGTAGCGGATGCGACGCTGCTGATGGTGCTCTCGGCCAGCGCATCCTACATCGTCGTGCCTGCCGTGTTGCGCTATGCGATACCTGAGGCGAATCCGTCGATGTATCTCGGGCTGGCGCTGGGCATTACCTTCCCACTGAACATCCTGATCGGCATACCGCTTTACACGTATGCAGCGCAGGCGGTGCTGTCCTGATCTTGTTGTATGCCGGCGATCAGGGAATGCGATTGAGAATGCGGCAGCGCTGAATATCGCAGGCGGTCGGCAGGGACGACCGGTACTCCGGGAAGGCTTTCAGGAGTCCCGGATTGCGCGTGAAGCACTGTCCGCCCTTGCCATCGTGGTAGTACGACAGTACATCGACACAGCGACGCGAATGCGCCATCAGGCCGTAGAAGTGGCCCATCTCGTGCGACAGCACCATTTGCAAAGTATCGAGCGCGTTATGTGTGGGATTGCGCTGGTTCAGCAGATGGAAGGCCTGCGCGCCGAGTGACAGCTGGTGATTCGACAGGTTCGCGAGCCCGAAATGTCCTCCGCTGCCGGCGGCATCCCAGCGGACGATGACATTGCCTCTGCTGGATTGCGCGCCCGGCGCAGCCGGCATGACTTGCGCGGGTATTCCGCAGCGCGACCACTCGGCCGCCGCCTTTTGCAGCAGACCAAGCACCTGCGCTTCGCGAAACCAGGGCGGTGCTCCCTCATGCCGGTAGCTGAAGGTGAATGCGCCGGCAGCGGCCATGCGATCCTGCCCATCTCCCCAGGTCGCTAGTTCGCCGTCGCTGCACTGCGCGATCTCCAGATTGCGCAGCAGTGCATCGGCACCGGCGGGTGCGGCAGCCAGCATCATCAGCGCGAGCGTCAGTACGCGGAGTATAGAAATCCGGAAATTAGCGAGGCTCATGCGCTGCCTCGTGACAAGCGAAGGTGCTTCAAGCGAGCGGATCGTTGCGGGGTGGTGCTGTGTCGGGGGGCGGGATCAGGCCGGTTCTGCGGCTGCGTCGGAATCTGCCGCTGATTCCGCGCCGGATTCGGCCGCCACAGCACTGCCGGAATCATCGCTGTTTTCAGAGGCCGATGCTGTGATGGTGTTGTCCGATCCTTCGCTGTCCGCTTCATGCGTGACGCCGGATTCTGCCACCGACGCTGCAGGCTGCGGCTGGGTCGGGCCATCGACGACCGAACCCAGGCATCGTCCCATCAGACCATACGCGGTCTTGTAACCGAGTTCGGTCAGCGCGAGCACGCCGCCGCCCGGGCGGATGATGCCCATGCAGATCAGCTTGTCCATTTGCTTTTCGTGTCGAACGAGTTCGCTGGGCAGCTTGTTGTTGCTGGCCAGCGCAATCATCAGATCAATGTCTTCCACGGATAGCACATACATGATGCGGCTCCCGACCTTATCAAGTTATTACTTGATTAACTTCTGATTAACTTGAATAAGAGACTAGCGTATTTACCGCAATCGGGTAAAGCGAACCGGGATTAAACAGTGAAAAGCCGCAAAAATGCGAGAACGGTCAAGCAAACTGCGTGGAAGCCGGATGTGGTGCAGGAATATTAATAAAAAATACCAAAACACCAGATGGCCTCAGCTCACTTCAGGCACAGCCTATCCAGCGTTGCCTCGCCCAGCGAACCGGGCGCCACCGGTTTCCAGTCTTCGCGCATCGGTCGGGCGAAAATCACTGTGCCCTCGGTCTGTGGTTTTGAATGAGCCGATAAATAGCCGATCCGGTAGGCGCGCCCCTCGCAGTCATATTCGGTCTGCGCGCGCAGAGAATAGATGCCGTAGCGATCCTGCTCTGCCTTGTCATCCATCTCCCACACCTTGACGATTTCCCCTTCGCGACGGGCCGAGGCGGGATCAATGTAGTGCGCATAAAAATCACTGCTCGCGACATATTCCCATTCGGCGCGGGCGGGCAGACTCAGCAAACCCACCGCAGGCAAGGCCAGAGTGACCGCAATCATCAGGCGTGATTTCATTGTGCTCTCCTTGAAAACTGCTTAAAAATTAGCAATTTTCAAATTGAGCGGGCATGACAAAAATCAACCTAGCCGGGCCTCGGCCTCGCTTGCACGTACCGGCGCTGCACTATTTTGTGTTGGAAAAATCCCCGGGCCCGAGGGTGCGGCCCGGCCTGGGCACGCCCAGCCGGTCGATTTTTGCTTCCAGCAGCTGCCAGTCCAGCGCACCATCCCCGGTGAGCTTCATGCGCAGCAGCCAGCCGGTGCGCGTGTCTTCGTCATTAAAGCCATCGAAGACAAAATTCCCTAGACTGTAAAAAATCGGCTTGCCGTTGTAGATCTCGATATCCTGTGTCACATGCGGATGACCGCCGACCACCGCGTCTGCGCCGCTATCGATCATCAGTCGTGCCATCTCCCTTTGCCGCGGGGAAGCGAGCTTCTGGTATTCCCAGCCCCAGTGCGGATAGACGATCAGAAAATCCACGCCCAGCTGCTGTTTCGCCTGCCGGATGTCGTGCATCACAAAGTCTTCATCCAGCCATGCGCTGCCCGGCGTGTTCTCTGACGCCTCGAAGCTTCGGGGAAAAAAACCATTGTAGGCAAGGATGCCGATGCGCTTTCCGCGAATCTCGCTGATGAATGGCGTGTGCGCATCGCGCAGGTGGCGGCCACCGCCGAAGTAGCGGATATCGTGTTTGCCTAGTGTATCGAGCATGTCGGCGAAAGCTGGCTTGCCGAAGTCGCCGGTGTGATTATTGGCGAGCGAGACCGCGCTGAAGTATTTTTTCAGCAGCGGCAGCGCGCGCTTCGGTGCACGGAAGGTGTAGGGCTTGTCGATCGCCCGGCCTTTGGCAGAGATCACGCACTCCAGATTGCCGATCGTGAGATCAGCGTCACGCAGCTCGGCAGCGAAATGCCGGAAAGGGTCTTTGCCGGCGCGGATCAGTTTGCCCGGTGTGTCCGCCAGCATCACATCGCCGACGAATACCAGTTGAATGTCCTGTCCCCTGTCCTGCGGCTTGTCCAGTCCCGCCCGGGCAGACGACAGCGTGACGAAAACCCCAAGCAGGTAGGCAACCCAGGCAAGCCAATGTGAGCGCATCGTCATGGTCTACTCGCACACCACAAAGCACTGGAAGAACATCTCACGCTCCAGGTCGGACGAATACACTTTGTTCAAGCCGAGGCTGCCGGACGGAGGGTCGCAGCGTGGCGCAGACAGCAGATGCTCGCCGGCGTGTATCAGCGTCGGCGCCTGCGATCTGAGCTCGTACACATAGGTCTTCAGTTTGGCGCGCTCTTGCAGGAGCTGCGCCTTGAACACAAAGCGGTCGCCCAGATTCAGCGAATGGAAGGCAAACACGTCCGGACTCGCTGCGATGGCGAGTTTTTCGCTGATCATCCCGTACTCCGCATCACAGCGCACAGACAGGCCGCTGGCCGATGCAGGCATCAGCGACAGGCAAACCACGGGTAAAGCGGACAGCAGGCTTTTCATCGGAGTGACAACGCGAAAGGGTGGAGACAATCAGGACTTTATCGCATTCACAGGGGCTTCCCGGATAAAATTCATTGACGGAGCGTCCCGGCCAGCCAGACCGGACAGGCCTTGGTGACAACAACAAGAAATCACGAGACAAGCCATGTATCTGCCGCCGCATTTCGCCGAGACCCGGCCCGGTGAGCTGCATCGCATCATTCGCGAGCATCCGCTGGGCATGCTGGTCACGCACTCCGGGCATGGCATCGATGCGAACCATATTCCCTTCGAATTCGATCCGCACCGGGGTGCGCATGGTGTCCTGCTCGCCCACATTGCCCGGGCCAATCCGCTCTGGAGAGAATTTACCTCGGGCGCTGATGTGATGGTGGTGTTCCGGGGCGTGGAGGGCTACATCTCTCCGAACTGGTATTCGAGCAAGCATGAGACCCACCGGCAGGTGCCGACCTGGAATTATGAGGTCGTGCATGCGCATGGCCGCTTGCGGATCATGGATGATGAGACATTCGTTCGCGGGGTCGTCGCGCGATTGACACGTCACCATGAAGCCACCGAACCCCGGCCATGGAAAATGGGCGACGCGCCGAGGGACTACATGGACGATATGGTCAGCAAGGTCGTCGGCATCGAAGTCGAGATCGTCCGTCTGGAAGGCAAGCGCAAGCTAAGTCAGAACCGCGAGATGCGCGATATCGAGCATGCGGTGAACGAGCTGCAGCGCCGGCAGCAGCATGAATTGGCCTCCACCATGTCAGCCGCAATGCCTCCGCGCGATGAATAAGGCCAGAATATCTTTGCTGCTGAATATCGCGCACGCACTGGATCATATGTTCCTGCTGATCTTCGCGACCGCCGTCGGCAGCATCGCCGCCGACATGGGCATGGCATGCTGGGAAGACCTGATGCCCTATGGCGCTGCGGCTTTCTTTTTCTTTGGCGTGGGCGCGCTGCCCGCCGGCAGGCTGGGTGATCAATGGGGGCGGCGCAAGATGATGCTGGTGTTCTTCGTGGGCGTGGGCGTGTCATCGATGCTGGTCAGTCAGGCGCAGACGCCCGAGCAACTGGCCGTGCTGCTGGCGCTGATGGGCTGTTTTGCCTCGATCTATCATCCGGTCGGCATACCGATGCTGATGCAGTACACCGACAAGCCGGGACGCGCTCTCGGGTTTAACGGGCTGATGGGCAATCTGGGCATTGCGTTTGCAGCGGTCGTCACCGGCTGGCTGGTTGCGATCAGTGGCTGGCGCGCCGCATTCTGGATACCGGGGCTGTCAAGCATGGTCATCGGCATTCTGTTCTGGCGGCTGACGCGCGGAGATGAGGTCGCGCCCGCCAGAAAAAACCGAGCTGAAACGTCCGCGCCGCATCATCGGCAATCGATGCTGTTCTTCTTGATGACGCTCGCCGCCACCACAGGCAGCCTGTTGTTCAATTTCTCGACCAACAGTAATGGCGAGGTTCTGGCGGACAGACTGCGCGGCGTGATCAGCGATCCCGCCGCGCTCGGCATGCTGCTGGCCACGGTGTATGTGCTGGCCTCATTCAGTCAGCTGGTGATCGGGCATTTGCTCGATCGCGTGCCTCTGAAAAAACTTTACCTGTCTGTGCTGGCGTTGCAATTAACGTCGTTGCTGGCGGCCACGCAAACGGAAGGCTGGGCGTTCTATCTGGTGCAGATTGTGTTCATGTGCGCGATCTTCGCTGCCATACCGTTTACGGATGCGATGATCGTGAAATATGTCGACGATTCCATGCGCAGCCGGATCTCCGGTGCGCGATTTGCGGTGTCCTTCGGCGCGAGTTCACTCGCCGTCTGGCTGATCGGGCCCATCGTCAAATCGGGCGGCATGGTCACGTTCTTGTGGACCATGGTAGCTACGTCATTGGCAACGCTGACGGTGATCAGCTTCCTGCCATCGATCGAGTCATCCACTACGGCGTGAGAGAAGTACAGCGTCGGTCAGGGGCGGACGATGATGGACTTCGTGATCCTGGCAGACGCCACCAGCTCCCCATGCACACTGGCAGCGACATCAAGGAAAGCCAGCGTCTTGCCCAGCCGGATAACCCGTCCGGACAGATCGCAGCGTTCGCCGGCAGGCACACTGCGCATCAGCGATACATGAATGTCATGGGTTACTGCGTGCTGGAAGTCTTCCAGCTGCGGCAGCAGCGCCAGGAAGCCGGTCACCTCGCAGCAAGACGACAGTGCGCCGCCATGGAGATGGCCGCCGAAGGTCGACAGGGCCGGGGTGCAGATCAGATGGGCCTTGGCCACGCCGTCGAACAGACCGTCGAAGCGAATACCGAGGTGACGGTTCAGGGGAAGGTCGAGAACGGCCTGTTGCCGTTCGCGCGTGGTGCTGATCTCGGGCATGGCGCTGATTTTTGTTGAGGGCGAGGCATTTCCGGTTACTGGAAAGCTCGGAAATGCCCGCTATTGTAGACGCTGTCGATTCAGACCCTGCCGGTGCAGCTCGCACGACGCCGGCCTTGCTACTGGCCGGGAGCAGCGGGTGCGGCCGGGGCAGCAGGAGGATTTTTTTCTGCCCGTTTCATCTGCTGCTTGTGGGTGGCCCGCGCTTTGGCGGCGCCTGACTGGTCTTTACCCGACATCGAATGGGAGCGTGCCTGTTCGGCAGTGGCCTGACCAAAGCTGTTATTGGGCGTTCCTGCGCCCTGTGATGATCCACCTTGTCCCGGTCGGGCAGAGGCTGTGAATGCCGTCAACAGCATGAAGGTGACGAGGATGAGTTTTTTCATCGGATATTTCTCCTTTGCAGAAATCGAGTAATTCAGCCGTGAATGGCGAGAATCATTCTAAAAAGTTCCCGTGAATTCGAGTGATGCGTTACATTCGGAGACTAATTTCCTGGCGAAAACAACCTCACTCTGATGGCAGCATAAAAACCGTAAAAACTCGAATAACAATAACGTGGAGGACGGCAGCATGGCATTACCTACTCTGGCTTTGTTTGGCGCAGGCGGAAAAATGGGTTACCGGCTCACACGCAACTTGCGTGACAGCGATTATCCGGTGCGGCATGTCGAGGTAAGCGCTTAGGGGCGCGAGAAGCTCGCTCAGGAATTTGGCATCGAGTGCGTGGATGCCGAAACGGCCCTTCAGGGCGCCGATGCCGTCATTCTGGCGGTGCCCGACACGATCATCGGCAAGATCGCCGCATCCATAGAGCCGCACCTGTCCCCGGGCACGATGGTCATCACGCTGGATGCGGCTGCGCCGTTTGCCGGTCATTTGCCCAAGCGTCCGGATCTTGTTTATTTCGTCACGCATCCCTGCCATCCGTCGATATTCAATAACTCGCCCAGCGAGGAAGCGCGGCTGGATCGTTTCGGCGGACTTGCTGCGCCGCAGTCGATCGTTAATTCGCTGATGCAGGGGCCGGACGAGGCTTATGCCGTTGGCGAGGCAATCGCGAAAACGATTTACGCCCCGATCTTGCGTTCTTACCGGGTCAGCGTCGAGCAGATGGCGCTTCTCGAGCCCGGCCTGTCCGAGACAGTCTGCGCGACTTTGCTGGCTGTGATGCGCGAGGCGATGGATGAAGTGGTGCGGCGCGGCGTGCCGAAAGAGGCCGCGCGTGACTTTTTACTGGGTCACATGAACATTCTGGCTGCGGTGATTTTCAATGAGATCCCCGGCGCGTTTTCTGATGCGTGCAACAAGGCCATCGAGTTCGGCAAGCCGCGTCTGATGCGGGACGACTGGCTGAATATCTTCGATACGGCAGAGATTTCCGACAGCATCGAACGCATTACCTGACGACGCAGTGCGACAGCTTTTGTCGCACTGCCGCATTCACATCTTGCATCGTTGCCTGCATACGATGTCATCGCCTGCGAACTTTCACGCAGTAAAGCCCATTCGATTCGCACCAGTGAGCTGGTGCAAAAGCGGAAATGCGCTGATATGGATTCTCATTGACGAACGGAAAGCATTACGACAATATCTCCGATGCAACGCAGTGGTAACCGGACACTTCAATAATTAAAAAACAAGGTTAAGGAGACACCCCATGACGTATGCATCAACAGGAAAAAAATACTTCCTGCCCGCGGCAATCACGTTTGCCCTGTCGCTGTCTGCTGGTGCTGCTTCTGCACAAAGCGCTGCGCAAAAAGCGGTTGACGCTGCCAAGAAGCTTTGCAATGGCAAGACGATAACCGTGGTCTGGGAAGCGGGTCTGCAATCGCTGGATCCGAAAAACTTCTCCGGTCCGATGTGGGAAAAGCTTACCGGCTGCAAGATTAATGTGGTCGAGGTGCCCACTGCCGAGATGTTCACCAAGATCATGCAGGAATACCGTGCCGGCACAGGCGCGTATGACGCGCTGAACATCATTCCTGCTTGGCTGCCCGATCTGGCACAGGCCGGCGCTATCGAACAGCTGGATGCAATGGTCGACAAATATGGCTATCGCGCCGAGCTGCAGAAAATCGCGCCGACCTACCGCGACAACCAGATGATGGTGAATGGCAAGATCTATGCGTTCCCTGATGATGGCGATGTGTTCGTCATGTATTACCGCAAGGACTTGTTCGCTGACGCGACACTGCAAAAAGAATTCAAGGCCAAGTACAAATACGATCTCGCTCCGCCCAAGACCTGGAAAGAGTTTGGTGAGATCGGCCAGTTCCTCACCGAGAAGCTGAAAGCCAAAGGCGTCTATGGCGCGTCGCAGTTCCGCGAGCCCGGCTATGGCAACTTCATGTTCCAGGAGCGCTTCCGAAATGAAGGCGGCAAATTCTTCGATGCGAACATGAAGGCGCAGATCAATGGCCCGGCCGGCGTGAAAGTCTTCACTGACTGGAAGAACGAAAACAAATTCATGCCTCCGGGTGTGGAGAAGTTCGGTTTCGTGGAGAACCTCGCGACCTTCCTGAAGGGCGAGAGCGCGATGACCATTTCCTGGCCGCCGTATGGCCGCTTCGCCGCGGGCTACATCAAGGATGAGGCGATGAAGTGGGTGCCCGAGTCCAAGGTGTCCGGCAAGGTCGGTTATGCGCTGCCTCCGGGCGGCCATCCGGAGCTGGCAGCCGGCTTCACGCTCGGCGTGGCATCGACCTCGAAGAACAAGGAACTCGCCTATCTGTTCATCCAGTGGCTGAACTCCGAAGAGATCTCGATGAAGCGCGTGCAGCTGCCGTTCGCGCTGCGCGATCCTTTCCGAGACTCTCACTTCACCAGCAAGGAGTACATGGCGAAGTGGCCGGACGCGAAAGACTACCTCGCCGCGCTGCAGGCGGGCTCGAAGACGGGCCTGCTCGACCTGTCGCTGATCCAGACCGACAAGTATGAAGAGGCACTTCGTCAGGGCATCAGCCGCCTGTGGGCGGGCGAAGATCCGAAGAAGATCCTCGACGATGTCGCCAAGCAGTGGGATGACATCACGGCCAAGGTCGGTCTCGACAAGCAGAAAGCGGTGTACAACGCCTGGGCTGCGAAGAGCGGCGCTTATCCCAAATAAGCGAAGCACGCATTCCCTGATTCGCTGAGTGTCTGCCGGCCGCATCTTCGCGATGCGGCCGGTTGTTCTCGACTGCGTTTGTCGTTTGTACCTTGGAGACTCTCTCCGTGCCGCATGCTCAATCCGGACGTCCGGACCGCCATTTCCCGCGCTTGCTGGTGGCGCCATCGATACTGGTGCTGCTGCTGGTTGCCATCTTCCCGCTGATATATCTTATCCTCGTGAGCTTTCAGGGCATCACGATGACCGACAACGACACCAGCTTTATTGGTTTTGCGAATTACCTGCATTTGCTGGAAGACCGGCGGATGTGGGAAGCGGTGCTGCATACGCTGATCTTTCTGCTGATTGCGCTGCCGCTGGAGCTTGTTCTCGGCCTGTTCATGGCCCAGTTGTTTCTTGATCAGTTGCCAGGCCGTCAGGTATTCATTGCGCTGCTCGTGCTGCCGGTCGTGATTTCGCCTATCGTTGCCGGCGCCACCTGGTCGCTGATGTTTGACGACCGTTTCGGGCCCATTAATCAAATTCTCGGCTGGATGGCCGGGCAGGACGTTCATCTGCTGTGGACCATCAAGCCGGAACTGGTGTATCCGGCGATTCTGGTGGCCGAGGTCTGGCAGTGGACGCCTTTCATGTTCCTGCTGCTGCTCGCCGCGCTGGCGAATGTGGACAAATCTCAGCAAGAGGCCGCAGCCATTGATGGCGCGGGCTACTGGCGAATTTTTTTCAAGATTGTATTGCCGGCGATCTGGCCGGTGATGGCCATCGCGCTGATGATTCGCGCGCTCGATCTGTTCCGGCTGTTCGACGTGGTGTGGGCGCTGACCAAAGGCGGCCCCGGCACCATGACTGAAACCTTGTCGATCTTTACCTATAACCAGGGCTTCAAGCAATTCGAAACCAGTTACACCGCTGCGGTCGCACTGGTGATCATCATCTTGCTGACGGTGGCGCTGCTGTGGACACTGCGGCGCGTGGAGTTGTCCCGATGAGATCCGCTCATTCACGCAGGATACGCACACTGCTGCGGCTGATGGCGGCCGTGGTTATCACTGCGTTTTTCCTGTTTCCCGTCTATTGGCTGTTCATGATCTCGTTCAAGACTGCCGACGAGATCTACTCATTTCCGCCGGTCTGGTGGCCCGCCAGCCTGCAAGTCGACAATTATCTGGTGCTGTTCAAGGATGGCGATGCCACAGCGGTCTGGAACAGTCTGGTGATCGCCTCGCTGTCGACGCTGCTGGCTATGACGCTGGGAACTTTGTGCGCCTATAGCCTCGCGCGCTACAAGACGGGCGGCGATCATCTGTCGAACTGGATCATTTCGCAGCGCATGGTGCCGCCGATTGCGGTGGTTTTTCCGGTATTTCTTCTGTATGCGTTTCTGGGCTGGGTGGATACCTATGTCGGCATGATCCTGCTGTATACCGCGTTCAACCTGCCTTATGTGATCTGGATGATGCGCGGCTACATTCAGGATATTCCGCGCTCACTGGAAGAAGCGGCACTCATCGATGGCTGCACACCCTGGCAGGTGATCTGGAAAGTCGTGCTGCCGATGTGCCGCGCCGGGCTGTTTGCCACGGCGATTTTCACGTTTGTGTTCGCGTGGAATGAATTCCTGTTTGCGCTGGTGCTGACCCGCACCGAGGTCGTCACGTACACCGTACAGGTTACGCATTACTTTGGCGGGCAGTCAAACTTCTGGACAAAGATCGCTGCCATGTCAGTGCTGGGTACGCTGCCGGTGTTCATCGCTGTGATCTTCATGCAGCGTTATCTGGTGCGCGGCATCTCGCTGGGTGCGGTCAAAGGCTGAGGACAATAAGAAAATGGCTGACTTGAAGATTCAGGGTTTGCACAAGTATTACGGCGACAATCATGTCGTCAAAGGCATTGATCTTGAAATTCCCGCAGGAGAGTTCATCGTTCTGGTCGGCCAGTCCGGATGCGGCAAGAGCACGCTGTTGCGCACCATCGCCGGGCTGGAGGCCGTCGATCAGGGCACGATAGAAATCGCCGGACAAGTGGTCAACGATACGGCGCCCAAGGATCGCGATATCGCGATGGTATTCCAGAACTACGCGCTGTATCCGTATATGACGGTGTACGAGAACATCGCGTTCGGCCTGCGCGTGCGCAAGCTGCCGGAGGCCGAGATCAGGCAGAAGGTGCAGCGCGCCGCCGACATGCTGGCCATTGATCACCTGCTGGATCGCTATCCGCGGCAAATGAGCGGCGGACAGCTGCAGCGAGTGGCCATCGGGCGCGCCGTCGTTCGCAATGCGCGTCTGTATCTGTTCGACGAGCCGCTCTCGAATCTTGATGCGCAGCTGCGCGACGAGATGCGCGGCGAGATCAAGCGCCTGCATCAGGAGCTGGGCAAGACCATGATCTATGTCACGCACGATCAGATCGAGGCGATGACGCTGGCAGACCGAATCGTGCTGATGCGGGGCGGCCGCATTGAACAGCAGGGCGCTCCGCTGGAACTGTTCGAGCATCCGGCGACGCGATACGTCGCAGGCTTTCTGGGCTCGCCCACGATGAATTTCATTCCCGCGCAGCTGAACGGACAAGGCGATGTGCTGAGTCTTTCGCTGGAGGATGGCGTGTCGCTGCCGCTGCCTCGCGAACACGCGAATGCGCTGACCGGATGGAGCGGCAAGCGGGTGCTGCTGGGTCTGCGTCCGGAACACATGCAGCGCCCGGGCAGCGCCGGCGCCGTGCCCTTGTCCGTTCGGGTCGAGCTGGTACAGCCGACAGGACCCCGCACGTACATAGAATTTCGTCTGGGGGGCGTGGCGGCCGTGGCAGAAGTGGGCGCGCATGATGTGCATCGCGCGGGCGAGCAGGCCAGCCTGGCGCTCGACATGCAGCGCGCGATTGTCGTGGATCCGGACACGGAGAGCGTGCTGTCCTCCGGCGCGAGATAAACCATGTGCCGGCTGCCAGCATCAGCGGCGATCAGATATAGCCAGCCGGTAACAGACCGGCAGCATTCATGACGGAGGCCCTATGGCTAGTAGTAAGACTGCACGTTCCATCATCCTGACCGGCACTGAGCAGGCGGATGTCATCGGCCGCATCCTCACCGCAGGGCCGCTGTCGGCGGAACTCGACGGCGGTAATCTGCGTTACCTGCGTCTGAACGGTATCGAGGTAATGCGTGCCATCGCGTTTCTGGTGCGCGACGAGAACTGGGGCACGTATGTGCCTGCCATAAGTGATCTCATCATCGAGCAGCGCGATGATGGGTTCTCCGTGTCTTATGAAGCGGTCTGCAGCCGCGCGGATCAAAGCATTCATTACGCTGCCCGCATTGAAGGCAAACCGGACGGATCGCTGGATTTCCATGCGATCGCCATGCCGCAGACAGATTTCCTGACAGCGCGCACCGGCTTTGTCGTCTTGCATCCGCTTGAGGGCGTGGTCGGCCACCAGCTGAAGGTCGAACATGTGGATGGCAGCGTCACGAACAGCGAATTCCCGGAGCAGGTCAACCCGGACTGCCCGTTCCGCAATATCCGCGCGCTGTCGCATGAGGTGCAGCCCGGATTGTGGGTGCGCGTAAAGATGGAGGGCGATGCTTACGAGATGGAAGACCACCGCAACTGGACCGATGCGTCTTTCAAGACCTATATCCGCCCATTGTCCAAGCCCTGGCCGTATACCCTTCCTCAGGGAGAACTGATAGAGCAATCAGTGACTTTTGCGTTCAGTGGTCCTCTGCCGAAGTCTGCCGGCAAAGGTGGTGATAAGGCGAATATGATCGACGTCGGCACCGCTGGCGCTCAGCGCGTTCCGGCTATCGGCCTCGGCGTGCCGCCGGAGGAAGCCGATGGCGCGCTGGCGACGACGGAACTGATGAAGCTGCTGGCGCCTAATTTCCTGGCATGTTTCTATGATCCGAGACTGAATCACGGCGTTGATCAGCTGCGAAAGTATCGCGACATCGCTGCACAGACGAATGCCGAGGTCATGCTGGAAGTAGTCGTGCAGAGTGTCGATGATTATGCGCGTGAACTGATGGATGTGGCATCGCAAGTGCGGCAGGCCGGTTTGACGCTTGAGTCTGTCGCAGTCTGCCCGGTCGGCCATCTGAAGGCAGTTCTGCCGGGCGGTATTTACCCGCCCGCTCCTGAGCTGGATGCGCTGTACCGCGCGGCGCGCGCAGCGTTTCCGGGCGTTCGTCTGGGCGGCGGCATGTTCTCATTTTTTACCGAACTCAACCGCAAGCGCCCGCCGTCGCAACTGCTGGATTTCATCACCAACACCACCAGCCCTATCGTGCATGCGGCAGATGATCGTTCCGTGATGGAGACGCTGGAAGCCTTGCCCTGGCAGATCAGAACCGCTCGTCATTTTTCAAATGGCACGCCGCACCGGGTGGGCCCCAGTGGCATCGGTGCGCGCGACAATCCGCACGGAGCCACGTATTCGGAGAACCCGGACAATGGCCGGATTTGTCTGGCGAAGATGGATCCTCGCCAGCGGGGCCTGTTCTCGGCGGCATGGACCCTTGCCTATGTCGCCGAGCTGGTGCGCGGTGGTGTTGATCGCATCAGCATGGCCGCACCCACCGGCCCGCTCGGCGTGATTTACCGGACGACTGAGTACGACCAGCCCTACTACGATGATTTACCCGCAGCCAGTCAGGCCCATGCGGTGTACCCGGTGTTTCATGTGCTGAGTTCGCTGAACTGCGCCTCTGGCGCGAAACTCCGGTCTGTAAAAGTCGCGGCTGCTGACAAGGCGGCAGCACTCGGCTGGGAGAGTGCAGAGGGCCGTTGGCTGCTGGTGGCAAACCTGACCGCAGGCAAGCAAACGATAGCGCTCAAAGGCGTGAGCACAAAGGCAACGATCGGTGTTCTGGATGCCGCCAGCTTTGCCGAGGCCACGTCGGCACCCGTCTCGTTCAGAAAGCGCAGCAGCTGGCTGGGATCAGGTCGTGAACTGGTTCTGGATGCCTACGCAGTAGCCTGTATTTTTGAGCGCTGATCGGTATTCGAAAGACATCCGTAAAGCGCTTCTTCGCAAAGGGACACTCACTAGTTTAACCAGCAAATCAAAGTGAGTGTCCCTTTATTATCTCTGTATTATCCCTTCGGCATATTCAGCAAACGTCTCATCGGGCAGCGACGACTTCTATTTCTATCAGCATGTCAGGCATCACCAGCCCGCTCACAAACGTCAGCATGGAGGCCGGACGAGCCTCACCCAAATGCTCATTTCGGATCGCGCGGTAGGCATCCAGATCGCTGCGCCGTGTGAGCGACTGGGTCAGCTTGACGATATCAGCGACAGTCATGTCAGCGGCGTCCAGCATGGCGATGATGTGCTTCCACGCGAGCCGGGCCTGAGTCTCGAAATCTGCCGGTAAGCTGCCGTCTGCGGCCAGCCCGGGTGTGCCGGAGGTGTACAACCAGCGTCGTTCGCCGTCAACCAGCACGGCATCGCTGTATTTCCCCAGTTTGCTGGCGACTCCCACATCGACACATTGATTTTTATTCATCGTCATTTGTCCGGAATTGAAGCGTCATCAAAGTATTTGTCTGAGTTCCACCAGCTGGTCGAGCGCAATCCCCCAGCCTTCCTGAAAGCCCATGTCTTCATGCGCTTTTTTGCTGACTTCGTTCTGATGCATCACGCGGGCTGTATAACTCGTTCCGCCATCAGGCAGCGGCGCAAGCCTGAGATCCACCACAAAGAAAAATCCGGGACTATTCTCTTCTGCGGGTGGTTTCGGTCGGAAGCCTGGCCCGAGTGCATTCGTCCAGACCAGACGTTGTCCGGGGTCGATGGCCAAAAAAGTGCCCGGACTATCAGGCATCCTTTTCCCTTCCGGCGATTGCATCACCGTCCGAAAAATACCTCCGGGACGCAGGTCGATTTCGCACTCCACGACTTTCCATGGTCGCGGACAAAACCACTTCATCAGGATTTCCGGATTGGTCCAGCCTTCCCAGACTTGCGCGGGCGAGATACTGACTTCTCGGTGAAATTGAAGGTCCAGATCTGGATCAAACGTCATCAAGGATCTCCGGCTTTACTCTTTGGTGGTTCGGAGCGGAACCGAACCGGGGTGAGGGTGCTTGATTTTCAGCCCTTGGAATGCTCTGTGCTCTGTTAACAAACTGGCTCAAGCTGCAGCGACGGGCACCCAAACACTTCGCTCGGCTCTCACGCTGCCTTTACCAGGTAGCCATGGAACACTCCCACCTGCACCTCCGCTTCTTCTGCGCCATCGGGCCACAGATCGCGTGAGGAGAAGCTCACGTCTAAGCTGCGCTGCCATGCAGACTCAAGGCCATGGCCGTGTGCGTCGGGGTAAGGATAAGCGGGAGATATATTCACCACCACACCCTCTTTGCCACGAATGTAGCCTGGCATACGGATGTGTCCAGGCACAAACTCATCCTTGACACGCACGCGGTCACCCACGCCGATCTCGGGCAGATCTGCATCACCGATCCGACCTTCGCGGCTTGGACGTGAGAGCTGCACCGCAAAGCCGGCCGCTGCGGACAGTTCGTCAGCACTGAATACGCCGCGCTCCACGCACAGGCTGACCACAGCGGTGAAGGTGCGCTCGTAATACGACGCGCCAACATAGTGCCGAGGCTCCATGCGTTCGATGGCGTGACGGTATTCGTCCATGTTGTAGATGCCGTGACGAATTAACCGTACCCACATGGCAGCGATGCGGATGTCGGCCTCGCTATGAAAAGGCTCGGTGTGCCCGTCGCGCAGTACAGGACCAAAGCCCTGGCGACCTCCGAGATCGTGGAATCCATCCATGCTTAAGCTCCCGCGTAAGGCGGCTCAAGCCGCGCCACACCAATCATCGATTCCTTGGTGATCAAGCTCTCCAGCGCTTCCAGACTCCAGGCTTGCGTGTGCGGCGGGCGGTACGGCAGCACCATGTAGCGGGTGTCAGTGGTGGTGTCCCACACGCGGATGCGGACCGATTCGGCCAATGCAAGCCCCATGTCGCGTAGCACGCTGCGTGCCTCGCGCACCACGCGGGCGCGGTACTCGAGGTCTTTGTACCACCCCGAGGCCATGCCGATAATGGTGAAGGCAGTGCATGAACACAGGGTGCAGCAGATGACGTTCTGTAATTCGGCAGTATTCTCGAGCACCACCAGGCTGCGATGGTGCTCGGGCATCGGGAAGCCCATGCTGGCTGCTGCCGCACGCCCATCCTTGAGCAGCTCGGCTTTGAACACCGGATCAACCCAGGCGCGGGCGCACAGGCGCGCGCCGTTACGGGGGAGCCATTCCTCGGTGACTTTATGGCGGAAGTCCTCCAGGTCGCCCGTTTGCAGCAGGCCTTTGTCAGTGAGAATGGCTTGCAGCGCATCGGCATGCGCGGTGAGATCGGCGCCCATCAAACCTCCAGTAAGCTGAAGAAATTAAGGTAGCACAGAAAATGCGGTTGTCTGCATGTCGATGTGCTCCGAAAGGAAAAAGTCCCCGTTATCGTTAACGAGAGTTTTGCTTTTTTGGTGGCCCGGGGCGGAATCGAACCGGGATGAGGATGCCTGATTCGGCTGCTACCATCATCCATTTGCTGGAATGTATGCTTCGCTGAGTCGTTTTGGGATTGGCGCTGGACAGATTGATGGATTGTATCTACAATGTAGAAACAATAGGAGGATCTTATGGAAGCCGTCATCAAAAAATGGGGCAATAGCCCTGCGCTGAGATTGAGCGCCAGCTTGATGAAAGAAGCACAACTGGCATTGGATCAGAAGGTGTCAGTCAAAGTATTGAGAGGCAAAATAATCATCGAGCCTGCGACTCGTCAGGAATACAAGCTGGAGGATCTGATAAAGGGAATCACGCCCAACAACAGCCATTCAGAGGTCGATGTGGGTCAGCCAATTGGCAAGGAAATCTGGTAGTGGTCAGGCGCTATGTGCCAGAGTCTGGCGACATCGTTTGGCTGGAGTTTAGTCCGCAAGCCGGTCACGAACAGGCAGGACATCGGCCTGCCTTGGTTTTAAGTCCCGCTGTCTATAACGGCAAAGCGGGTTTGATGGTTTGTTGCCCTCTGAGTACTCAAATCAAAGGTCATCCCTTCGAGGTCGTGATCGAGGTTGATGGCGTTCGCTGCGCGGTATTGACCGACCATGTGAAATCGCTCGATTGGCGAGCGCGAAAAGCGAAGCACAAGGCAAGGATTGGCGAGCATGAGTTGTTGGACGTGAGGGCAAAGATAAAGGCATTACTCATGCTTTAACTGCCCGGGCTCAAAGCTACCTGGCGAATTCAGAGACTCGGTTGTCTCCGGTTCTTTCGCTTATTAAACCTATCCGAAACGCAAAAAGCCCCCGTTATCGCTAACGAGGGCTCTGCTTTTTGGTGGCCCGGGGCGGAATCGAACCGGACTGAGGATGTCTGATCCGGCGATCACTGTCATCCCGTTGCTGTATCGTGTGGCCTGACGCTCTCATTTTCCCTAGGTCTAATGAATATTAAATTATTAAGACGGCAATCAGTGCCCCCAGTGATAACTGGGCTTGTTATGGCTTTTGTTTTGTCGATGTCTCCGCCAGTTCAAAGTCAGACGCTCTTTGGTGATCCCACCTGTAAGGAATGGGCGGCTGTTCCGGCTGAGGCCAAAAAAGATTGGGTAAACAAAATTTATTTGCTGCTTACGCACGACTTGCGTCACAAAGAAGGCGAAGAAAAGTACAAGAGCTTGAATATGGTGGGTTCGGCGGTTGTCGAGGTTGATAAGTTTTGTGCTAACAATAACGAAAGTCGTGCGATAGATGGTGCGATGAACTATCTGAAGGCGTCAGTCGGAATTCAGTAAAATTTCCTCCCTCCTCACTGTCCAGCAACCAGCAAATCCACCATTCAACCCCAAAACGCAAAAAGCCCCCGTTATCGCTAACGAGGGCTTTGCTTACTTGGTGGCCCGGGGCGGAATCGAACCACCGACACAAGGATTTTCAATCCTCTGCTCTACCAACTGAGCTACCAGGCCAAGACGCAAGAGTATAGCAAAACATTCCGCCCCTGAAAAGCTGCCCCTTGGCAGGGCTATAATGGCCCGGTCAGTTGATGCAATTTCATCCATGAGAAACGACTTTGATATTTGCGTGATCGGCGGCGGTGCGGTCGGCAAGACCAGCGCATTGGCGTTCGCGCGTGAGGGCTACCGGGTCGCGCTGCTGTCGCCTGAGGGCGAGGGCCAAATGAATGCCGTCGGGGGTGACGCGCCGTGGGATCTGCGGGTTTATGCGCTGAACCACGTTGCGCACGGCCTGCTGTCATCGCTGCGGGTCTGGGATGCGATGGACGCGAGCCGCATCGCAGGGGTCGATGCGATGGCCGTGCACGGCGATGCTGCTGCGCGTGGCCAGCTGGGCTTCGATGCGTACGGCGCGCGGGTTGGTGCGCTTGCATGGATTGTTGAAGATGGCAACCTCAACCACGCGCTTGACAGCGCGCTGCGCTTTTCGAATGGCGTGACGCTGCAGAAAGGGCGGGCCGTCGGGCTGTCGCGCAACGATCAGCGCGCAGAGATCATGCTCGACCATGGCGGGAAGATCACCGCTTCGCTGGTGCTGGGTGCGGATGGCGCGAATTCCTGGGTACGTATGCAGGCAGATATCGGCATGGACTACCGGTCCTACGATCAGCGCGCCGTGGTGGCGAACTTCTCCTGTACGAAGCCTCATCACGGGGTGGCCAGTCAGTGGTTCCTCGGTGCCGCCGGCATTGTCGCCTTGCTGCCATTGCCGGGCCATCGCGTGTCGCTGGTGTGGTCGGCGCCCGAGGCACTTGCCGAGCGTCTGTTATCCGGGCCGGTTGAGCACATTGCCGAACGTCTGGCGGAGTTGCCCGGTCAGACCTTGGGGGAATTCAGCATGCTGCCGCCGATGTCGCCGCGTGCATTCCCGTTGCGGCTGATACGCTCGCAGTCGACGGTGGCGCACCGGGTGGCGCTGGTCGGCGATGCGGCGCATGTCGTGCATCCGCTGGCCGGTCAGGGCATGAATCTGGGGTTTGCCGATATCGACGCTTTGCTGGCTTCGCTGAAAGCGCAGGGGCCGGATGCCGATTGCGGCGACGAACGCGTGCTGGCTCGCTATGCGCGCCTGCGCAAGGAAGAAGTGCTGCTGATGCAGTTGGCCACCGATGGTCTGCATCGTTTGTTCTCTTCCGAACTTGCGCCGGTCAAAATGCTGCGCAATGCGGGCATGAGCCTCGTCAACAAACTGCCTTTCCTCAAACATCGGCTGGTGTCGCATGCACTTGGCCGCTCGCATCATTCATCTGTCAACGAAAGAACCTGATGACTTTCATGAACGTTTTCAAGCGAATCCTCGTGATTGCCTTGCTGCTGCAAGTGCTTCCTGTCTTGGCTCAGGGCGTGGAAGACAAGATCAAAAAATTGCTGCAGCAACGGCTGGGCGAGGGCACGCAGGTCGAGTCAGTCGCCAAGACACCCTACAACGGACTGTATGAAGTCCGGGTCGGTAACGAGATTATTTACACGGATCCCGAGGCCAAGTATGTGTTCATTGGCCGCATATTGGACACCGAGACATCGCGTGATCTGACGCAGGCGCGGCTGGATGAGATCAACCGCATACGCTTTGCCGATCTGCCGCTGGATCTGGCGGTCAAGAGCGTGAAGGGCACAGGCAAGCGCGTGATCGCGGTGTTTGAAGACCCTAATTGCGGCTATTGCAAGCGCTTCCGCAAGACACTGGCCGATACTAAAGACATCACCGTCTACACTTTTCTGTATCCGATCCTGAGCGACGATTCGCGCGCTAAAGTGAAAAACGTCTTGTGTTCGTCTGACAAAGTCAAAGTCTGGGATGACTGGATGATCAATGGCAAAGCTCCTGCGGCTGCGCCGGAATCCTGCAATGCGAATGTCACGACCGACAAGGTGCTGGAGCTGGGCAAAAAACTGAAAGTCACAGGCACGCCGACGATTTTTTTCACTGATGGCTCGCGTGTCCCCGGCGCGATTGATGCAAAGACGCTCGAATCCCGGCTGGCATCGATCAAGTGACAAGGCCTGACCCCCACCAAAACAATAAACAACAATAACCTCAAGGAGCTTGCATGTTCAAAGCGATTCTGCTGAATAAAAACGAAGACGGCAGCACGCGTGCCGAGCTGACTCAGCTGGACGATGCGCAACTGCCTGAAGAGGGCGATGTCACTGTCGCCGTTGACTACTCGACCATCAACTACAAAGATGGTCTGGCCATTACCGGCAAATCGCCGGTGGTGCGCAAATGGCCGATGGTGCCCGGCATAGACGGCGCGGGCGAAGTCATCGCTTCCAGTCATTCCTCGTGGAAGGCGGGCGACCGTGTCGTGCTCAATGGCTGGGGCGTGGGCGAGGCGCACATGGGCTGTCTTGCCGAGCGCGCAAAGCTCAAGGGCGACTGGCTGATACCTCTGCCGCACGATATGTCGACCCGTACGGCCATGGCGATTGGCACCGCGGGCTACACGGCGATGCTGTGCGCAATGGCGCTGGCCGAGTGTGGCGTGAAGCCCGAGCATGGCGAGGTGCTGGTCACTGGTGCGTCAGGCGGCGTTGGCAGCGTGGCGGTGGCCATTCTCGCGGCGCGGGGCTACAAGGTGGTGGCCGCCACGGGCAAGCTGGCCGAGGCGGACTATCTGAAGTCGCTGGGTGCGGCTGAAGTGATCGATCGCGCCGATTTGTCCACGCCCGGCAAGCCGCTGCAGAAAGAGCGCTGGGCGGGTGTGGTTGATTCTGTCGGTTCGCATACGCTGGTCAATGCGATTGCGCAGTGCCGCTATGGCGCAACGGTCGCGGCGTGCGGCCTGGCGCAGGGCATGGATTTCCCGGCCACGGTGGCGCCTTTCATTCTGCGCGGTGTGAAACTGATCGGCGTCGATAGCGTGATGGCGCCGCGCGAGCGCCGGCTGGATGCGTGGTCCAATCTCGCCAGCGAACTCAAGCCGCACACCCTCGAAAAGATCACTCAGGAGATCACGCTGGCCGAGGCGCTCGACTGGGCGCCGAAGATACTCGCCGGGGCGGTGAAGGGCCGTCTGGTCGTGAATGTGAGGGCCTGATGGCGACACGTCGTGAATCGGTGCAGTACCGGATCGTGCCGGTGGATCCGGCGCTGCACCTGTTTGAGGTCGCGCTGACAATCACCCAGCCTGCGGCCGAAGGACAGTCAGTCTCGCTGCCTGCGTGGATACCGGGCAGTTACATGATCCGCGAATTCGCGCGCAATATTGTCAGCATCAGCGCCAGCTGCGAGGGACGCAAAGTGCGGCTGACCAAGCTGGACAAGCACAGCTGGCGGGCCGCGCCCTGCAAGGGCGAGCTGCAGATCCGGTATCAGGTATATGCATGGGATTTGTCGGTGCGCGCCGCGCATCTGGATCAGACGCACGGCTTTTTCAACGGCACCAGCGTGTTCCTGAAAGTGCATGGCAAGGAATCGCTGCCGCATATCGTCGATATCCAGCCACCGGAGGGTGATGCGTATGTCCGCTGGCGCATTGCGACCTCGCTGCCTGAACATAAGGCGCGCCGTCATCGCTTTGGCACCTATATCGCGGCCGACTATGATGAGCTGATCGACCATCCGGTCGAGATGGGCGAATTCGAGCTGATCCGTTTTGATGCGCATGGCGTGCCGCATGAAATGGCGATTACCGGGCGTGTTCCCAAACTCGACAAAGCGCGGCTTGCCGCGGACCTCAAAAAAATCTGCGAGGCGCAGATCGCCTTCTTCGAGCCATCGTCCAAAGCGGCACCGATGGATCGTTATGTGTTCCTGACACTGGCCGTGGGCGACGGCTATGGCGGCCTGGAACATCGCGCATCTACGGCGCTGATCTGCGCGCGCAATGATCTGCCGGTGATCGGGCAGGCCGAGATGAGCGATGCCTACCGCGGATTTCTCGGTCTGTGCAGCCATGAATATTTCCATACCTGGAATGTCAAGCGTATCAAGCCGGCGGTGTTTGCGCCGTATGATCTGAGCGAAGAAAACTACACCACCTTGCTCTGGCTGTTTGAGGGCTTCACCAGCTATTACGACGATCTGATGCTGTTACGCTCCGGCGTGATCGACAGTGGCGCTTATCTGAAGCTGATCGAAAAAACCATCAACAATGTGCAGCGCGGCAGCGGCAGACTGAAGCAGAGCGTCGCAGAGTCGAGCTTCGACGCGTGGACCAAGTATTACCGGCAGGATGAAAATGCGCCGAATGCGATCGTCAGCTATTACGCCAAAGGCTCGCTGGTTGCGCTGCTGCTCGATCTGAGCATACGCCGCGATACCATGGGCCGTCGCTCACTGGACGATGTGATGCGCGCGCTGTGGCGGCGTTATGGCCGTGATTTTTATTCAGCCAGAGGCGGGCGCGGCGTGAGCGAGCAGGAAGTCGAGGACTTGTTCGGTGAGATCACCGGCCTGAACCTGAAACCCGTATTTGATCTGGCCGTGCGCGGCACGCGTGACCTGCCGCTGGTCGAAACGTTTGCGGCATTCGGTGTTGGCATGGCTGACCGCCGCAAAGGCGCAATGCCGTCGTTGGCGGTGCGTACGCAGCGCGATGGCAGTCATTGCAAGCTGGGTGCGGTTCACGAAGGCGGTGCCGCGCACAAGGCCGGTCTGTCGGCCGGAGATGTTCTGGTGGCGATCGACGGCTTGCGCGTCACCTCGGCCAATCTGGACGGCTTGTTGCAGCGCTATCGTGTCGGTGATCAGGTGTCTGTGCATGCGTTTCGCCGTGACGAGCTGATGCAGTTCGATCTGATGCTGGAGCCTGATGCTGCGCCGCATTTCGCGCTGGAGCCGCGAGAAAAGCCAGTCGCGGGTGCGAAGTTACGCAGGCACTGGCTGAGAAGCCAGAAATAATAAAACATCAAAAAACCAACAAGCTCATTCCGAACAGGAGACTCCATGACCCAGCGCCTGCTCCGCCATCTGACACTTGCCGTCAGCTTTTCTGCCTGCCTCGTCGCTGCTGCGCCATCGCTGCATGCGGCCGATCTGCCGTCGGCCTCGCCACAATCTCAGGGGCTGTCGGCCGAGCGTCTGGGGCGTGTGCGCGAGCTGTTTCAGGCGGAAGTCGACGCCGGGCGCATGCCGGGCGCCGTCGTGCTGGTCGCGCGCAAGGGCAAGATCGTGCATGCCGATGCGCTCGGTTATCTGGACAAGGACACCGGCAAGCCGATGAAGCGTGATGCGATCTTCCGAGCGTATTCGATGACCAAGCCGATGGTCTCGGTGCTGACGATGATGCTGGTCGAAGAAGGCAAGCTGCAGCTCACGGATCCGGTGTCGAAATATTTCCCGGCGATGGCGACCATGAAGGTGTTGTCGAATTCCGCAGATGGCAACAGCGAGCGCGTGCCTGCGGCGCGGCAGATCACGATTCATGATCTTTTGCGCCATACCTCGGGGCTCAGCTATGCAGAGTTCAGCCGCTTCCCGGCGATCAAAGGGCCGTATCAGGAAGCGGGTCTTTTTTCGAATGAGGTGCAGGGCAAATGGATCACGCTGACCCCCGGGCAGCAGGTCGAGGCGCTGGCCAAGGCGCCGCTCCTCTGGCAGCCGGGCACGACATGGGAATACAGCCTGTCCACCGACCTGCTGGGCCGCGTGCTGGAATCGATCGCCAAAAAATCACTGGGTGAGCTGATGGAAGAAAAGCTCCTCAAACCGCTGGGCATGAAAGACACCAGCTTTGTCGTGCCTGCCTCAAAAGCGTCGCGCCTTGCCGAACCGCTGCGGATCGATCCGCTGACAGGGCAGCCCTACTACCTCGTGCTCGATGTCACCCGCGTGATGGGCAATGATTCCGGCGGCGCGGGCATCTCCACCACCGCCGATGACTATCTGCGCTTTTGCCAGATGCTGCTCAATGGCGGCACACTGGACGGCCGCCGCTATCTGTCGCGCACCACGGTCGCGCTGATGACCTCCGATCATCTGGGTTCAAAGATCGCCACGCCGATGCAGCCCGGCGAATTGCTAATGGGTGTGCAGGGCTACACCTTCGGTCTGGGTTTCATGGTACGGCAGGGCGCTGGCATGGCCGGCGTGCACGGTTCCGAGGGCGACTACGCATGGGGCGGGTATGGCGGCACCTTCTTCTGGGTGGACCCCAAAGAGCAGCTGATCGGTCTGCTGATGGCGCAGACGCCGGGCGCGTCCCGGCAGTTCTACCGACGGATGATCAAGACCCTGGTCTATCAGGCGCTGGAATAATTTTCGCGCTTGTCGCTAAAAGTCGTAATTAGTCGGCTCAGGTCGCGCTCGCTTGCTTCAAGATAGCAGGTGCGAGATCAGCGCCTCGAACCCGGTATCACTGAACTGCTGGTTATCGAAGCGGCGCAGCGCCGGATGCGCCGGTGGCTCGACCCGCCGCTTCAGGTAATCATCCCAGTTCGCCAGCTTCCAGGCATCGCGCGGATCATTGCGCTTCTCGATGCGGCGCTTCGCTTCCTCGGCGGAGAGGTCGATCCAGGCGATGCGGCAGACCGTGCCGGCAGGCATGCCGAGCTGAACGGGATCGAAGAACTTCCCCGCCATCAGCTCGCGGGTGAAGGGGCCGACCAGCAGTACCTGCGAACCCAGCTCCAGATTCTCGCGCGTGATGTCGAGCAGGCCGGCGTATTCGCGGTCGCGCAGGTTCTTCAGATAAGTGGGACTGTCGCGGTCGGCAGGATTACCGGTCAGGAGCCCCATGACGTGCGAGCTGAACGCGCCGTAGGCCGTGTCTTTGTCGAGGAAGAAGAAGTCCTTGCCGCCACGTGCGGCCAGCACCGGCATCGCGCGTTTGGCCAGGGTGGTTTTGCCGGTGCCGGCGTGTCCGGCAAAGAGCAGTAATCGGGGAGCATTCATTCGGGTGATTTCCAAAATTACAAAAAAATTCAGTATCCGCTCAATTAGCGTCAGTAAGTAGTGTTATCACATCAAAACTTGTATCATGCAGCATCGCATGGTAATTGGCGGTATCGAGCAGGTATTTCTTTTCAACCCAAGACGATAAAGACACTATGGCTGATACCAACCCTCCCGGTTCCCTGTTTGTCGGAGATGGCGTATTCATGCAGGGCACGATGACCGTGCCCGGACTCGCCAGCGTCGATGGCAAACTGCAAGGCCAGCTGACGGCCGATGTGATCGCCATCCAGACAAATGGCGCCATCGACGGCAAGACGACGGCCAACCATATCAAGGTTGCCGGCTCCCTGACCGACACCACGGTCGCCAACCGGACGCTGGTCGTTGAATCTTCCGGGCTGATCGCCGGTTCCATCACGTACGCGGAGATGGAAATCAAGAAAGGCGGCTCGCTTCAGGGCAGCATTCACAAGATCGGCAAGGCGATGCCCAGCTTTCAGGAACCCGCGCCTGCCGTGACGGTTCCTGAGGTCAGCGCTCCCGCCGCTGATGAAGCCGCCGGCGACGCCTGATCTCCTGCTCTGACGCAGGCCAGGCTTTACTCAGGCCGCTGAAACGCCGGCCTGATGCGGCAGTCACTCTCCTGTGATGTTCTCTCAGGGGCCCGTGCATGGCCGCATCAGACCGTCCTGCGGCATCCTCCACTGTTTATCCCCGCCGAATCCTGATTTTTCGTGCGCTGCAAGTGGGCGACATGCTGTGCGCGGTGCCTGCGCTGCGCGCGCTTCGCGCAGCCTTCCCGGATGCGCACATCACACTCGCGGGTTTGCCATGGGCAGCGGCTTTCGCCCGCCGGTTCTCGGGCTATCTAGATGATTTCATCCCCTTCCCCGGACATCCGCAGTTTCCGGAACAGCCAGCGGATTCCGGGTGCATAGACACTTTCGTCAATGAAGTCAGCCGCCGCCGGTTCGATCTCGCGCTTCAGCTGCATGGCAGCGGCGAGATCAGCAACGCCATCCTCGCCCGTCTGGGCGCTGGCCATTGCGTTGCATTCGGACGGCTGAAAGCCGCTCTGGGCTTCAGCCTGCTGCGCTACCCAACCCGTGGCCACGAGATTGACCGGCTGCTGGCACTTGTGCGCTTTGCCGTGGCGACGATCTGCGGCAAGACCATCGCAGAACTGCTCGATGCGTCTTTCAGCAGCGAACTGGAGTTCCCCGTCACCGTTGACGACATCGCTGAGCTGAAGCGGCGGCGTCTGAACCTTCGCCGGCATGATTATCTGTGTCTTCATCCGGGTGCGCGTGATCGCAGCAAGTGCTGGCCTGCGAAGCATTTCGCGCAGATCGCCCGGCAGCTTTCGATAGAAACCGGGTTGCAGATCGTGCTGACCGGCTCTGCCGCCGAACGGGATCTGGCAGATGATGTATGCGCCGTCATGCGCAGACCCGCCATCAATGCGGCTTGCGATATGTCTTTGGGCGCGCTCGCCGCCCTGCTGAACGATGCCCGGCTGCTGATCTGCAATGACACGGCGGTATCGCACATCGCGGCTGCGCTGAAGGTGCCGAGCGTGGTGATCTTTCAGCGGTCTGATCCCGGTCGCTGGGCGCCGCGTAATCGGGCACTTCATCAGGCTGTTCGTGATCCTTGCAAAGCCGTCCCCGGGGCAGTGCTGGCGGCAGCAAGGGAGATGCTCGGTGCGACCTCAAACGTGGCAAGTTGCGCTGCCATGGCATACGCCGACAGATGACGAGCAGATCAGCGGCACTTAGTTCGACAGAGTCCTGTCTTGCGTTTGCCGGCTGAGCCAGGGATTCAGGGCAGGATCGTTATACATCTTGAACTGCCGGTAGGCATGAAAACAGGCAGTGCCGGCACGCACTTGTTCCAGCAATTCATGCAGACAGCTCGCCAGCTCGCTGCGCTGCACCCGCAGTCTGTGTAATTTGTCGCTGCAGTGTGCAAGATGTACGGCATCGACCTCCGGGCGCTGCAACTGCGCCTGCATGTGAAAGATTTTCAGGGCGAGTATCGACAGCCGGTCAATCATCGCGCCGGGTGTTTCGCTGTGCAGCCTTGCGCCGGGCAGACTGGGATAAGCGGCCAGCTTTTTCAGCAAGGCTGCATCGACAGCCTCGGCCGCATCATTGCGCTCCTGATTCAGGCAGTCGATACGACGTTTGCTGGCGACGACGCGCTCTGCGGGCACATCGGTGCGGCGGGCCTGATCTTCCTCCTGCCAGAGGCCGATGTTGCACAGGTGGTTGCGTGCGATTGCCTGCCACAGCGCCGGGTCATCCGAGTCCAGTCCCGCGGTGGAGCCATCCCAGCCGGGCTCGCTGACGGCACGGTCGTGAAACTGAACCAGCGCCTCGGTCTTTGGCATCATCGTCTCCGGAGAAACCTCTGACGCAGCATGAAACGCGCCAGAGCCTTTTTCTTAAAATCCTGAAAGTTTTGATCTGGTTACAGGTTTTCTCCGGCGCGCAGTGCGTTAATTCGCGTACCGAATAACCAGCGCAGAGGAGACGCAAGATGAATAAAACAATTAACAAATTGTTAGTGGGGATTTCGCTGCCCGTCGGCCTGCTGCTAGCCTTGCCGGCCAGCGCTGCGGATTTTAAGGCAGGGCGCGCGGCGTTCGATGCCAATTCCTGCAGCAGTTGCCATCAGACCGCTGCCAGCACCATCGGGCCATCGCTTAAAGAGATCGCCGGGCGCTACAAGGGCAAGGCAGTTGCCACTGATCTCGCGCAGCGCATCCGGGAAGGCAGCGAAGGCCGCTGGGGTGGGGCAGCACACCCTGCCTATGAGGGTATCGAACAGGCAGAAGCGCTGTTGATGGCAAAATGGATATTGGCCGGAGCGCCAAAATGACTTGCAGGAGAAAAAAATAATGAAAAAAACGGTATTGGCATGCACTCTGCTGATGAGCCTGTCCTCGGCGGCCCATGCCGAATGGGTCAAGGTGTTCGAGAACATACGCGGCACTTTCTTCTACATGGATCCGTCCACTGTAGAAAACCATGGTCGTTTGCGCCGCGTGTGGGAAATGCAAAGCTATCGCAATGCGTCGCCTGAGGGCATGCTGTCGATGAAACTGCATAAGGAATACGACTGCATGGACGAGAAAGGCCGCTTCACCAGCTATGTCGCCTTCACGGGGCCGCGGCTTTCCGGCGAAATGATGGGCACGGTGAACACACCCAGTGACTGGCAGAGCGTGAACCGCAATCCGTCGGGCAAGGGCGTGTTCAGGATCGTCTGCGCAGATTACAAAAAATAAGACATGCGCCCGGCGACGCGCGCCGGTGCCGGACCCGAGCCTGAAGCGCTCGCCGGATCACGAGGCATCAGGCAGCTGAGGACAAGTCATTGGGGGCAGATGGCCTCGGCCATGATGCGCCGGCGGATCTCCGGGTCGCTCTCCTTCGACAGCTGCTCCATCAGCGTTGCCATTCGCTCGCCCTGAGCCTTCATCGCGGGTATCTCTGACATCGCCGGCGTCTCGCCCGCCTTTTGGGGCGGTGCCGCACGGGGCTTTTCTTCGTTGTCCGCTGCCGCTGCGGCAAGGTTCGCGGTGAGGCACAGCGCGGCAATCAGAATCACTCTCTTTTTCATCATGTTCTCCCCTTTGCCGGGACGAGCTTCATTATAGGCTCAGTTCATCAGGCATATAATCCCGCAGCATCCCGCCGGTACGCACCAATGAAACAACGTCTCACCGACCATATCAAGCTGACTTTTTATCTTTGCCTGCTGACCGCAGGCATGGTCGCGTTGTTCCTCAGAGAGGCACCTGCCGCAGCCGGTGTGCTGCCGCTGGTCTATCAGTTCAGTATTGCAGCCTATTACGGCACCCTGCTGCTGATAGTCAGCCTCTTGCTTCTGCCTGTCAGCCTGATGAAGGCAACGCGCTGGCTGCTGCCGGTGCTGGGCTGGGTCTGGCTGATGTATCTGGCCATCGATGTGGCCGTTTTCAATCTGTACCGCTTTCATCTCGACTGGCTGATGGTGCAGATGTTCCTGCTGGATTTTCGCGGCATGGGCATACCTGGCGTTGTGCTCGCGCTGGCGGGGGCACTGGCGGTGCTGATGCTGGGTCTGGTGCTGTGGCTTTATGCAGCGCGACGCAGTGGAACGTCTCGTCATTTGCCATGGTTTGCGCTGGGTCTTTTGCTGATGCCTGCGGGGTTTGCGACGAATTCGGTCATCAACATCTGGGCCGCTTACTTCACCCGCGAAGAGATTACCGGCTACAGGCCCTACATGCCCCTGTATTACCCGGTCGAGAACAGAAGCGGCGCGAAATCCATCAGTGAATGGTGGCCAGCCATGTTCCCCGCTGCGCACGGGCAGGTGACGACGGTCGCCGGGAAGGCCAGCGGCATCGTCCGCTACCCGCAGCAGACGCCTGTTTGCACGCCATCGGAGAACCCGCCGTCAATACTCATGATCGTCGTCGAGAGCTGGCAAGCGGACAGCCTGACGCCAGAGATCATGCCTGAATTGTCAACATTCGCGACCCGCGCGACTCGCTTTGACAAACACCTCTCCAGTGGTGCGGTGACAGTGCCGGGCCTGTTCGGATTGATGTATGGCTTGCATCCGAATTATTTTGAGCTGTTCAAAACCTCGCCCGCTCGTTATCCCAGCGTGTTCACCGAAACCCTGCATCAGCAGGGCTATCAGACGCGGGTGTTCACTTCGAGCAGCCTGGATGGCTTCTCACTGGGGAAGCTGTTCTTTGCGCGTGTGCCGGAGGCACGCATCTTTAGCGACAAATCGGATGAGCAGGTCGTCGCGCAGTATGCCGCATCATTGAAGACAGTGAGCGCAGAGCCACGATTCGATTTCGTTTTTCTGACCTCGTCGCATTCGCCGTACAACTATCCTCGCGAATATGCCCGCTTCAAGCCGCTGCCGGCATTGAAAGGCGGATTTGCGCTCGATAAGCATGCAGACAACGCCACTTACAAGAACGACTATCACAATAGCCTGTTCTATTCCGATGCGCTGCTCGGTCGTGTGCTGGACGCTGCGCAGAAATCTGGTGCACTGGACAATAGCTGGGTAATAGTCACCGGCGACCATGCGGAAGAATTCAACGAGAACGGGCTCGGTTACTGGGGGCATGGCAGTAATTTCACGCGCTGGCAGACGCAAACGCCGCTGCTGGTGATGGCGCCCGGGCAGTTTGCCGCCCGGCGGGAATCACGCGTGTCGCTGCATCAGGATATTGTGCCGACGCTGATGCAGGAAGCGCTGGGCTGCAAGTCCCCGACGGAGGCGTACAGCAATGGCGTCAATCTGTTCCACCTGCCCGATCGCCGGGGCACCCTGCTGGCGTCGTACATGATGCAGGCTTACTGGTTCGACGACGTTGTTTTCGACAGGACGACGAACCGCAGCTATGACTGGCGTGATATGAGGCAGGCGCGCAAGCTGGCGGATATGGAGGCGGTCAGGACGTTAATGAACGAGGAAAGACGCTTCCTGTCGGGCTCGCAATGAGCAACGGTATTGCGGCACGCGTTGGAGTTGCTTCTCAGGGTTCGCGCTCTGCCTTTTTGATGAATCGTGGCTGATTAACCCGTGCCAACAAATTTGCATTTACGTCCGCTGCGGATACGATAGCCAGCACTGCGAACGATGTCTTCAGGTGTGAATTCAATCACGAAAGATTTGCACTGAGGCGTTTCATATCTGTAGTGCCAGACATAGCCACGATTTCTTGCAAGTCCATTGGTAATTCTTGTCACTCCCACAATACTGATGACTTGATCTTTCGTCATTCCAGGCTGGATAGTGTCGAAGCGGTTCTCCGTCAGCACCTGCTCCCATTTCACCACGATGTCGCGGCGATCGAGGTATATGAAGTAAGTATGGCTGCCCGCAGGCCCGCGAGGATAATGCAGCACGCTCAGCTCATCCAATGCGTATTCTCTTTCCGGCTGCCCCATACTCGCCAGAAGGGCGGTGCGGTCTTGTCCGGTGACGCTCCTGCCCGGCGAGTAGCCAGCGCAACCAGCGACTACTGCGATGAGGAATGTGAATAGAAGTCTGATCAGGCGCGGCATGATTTTCACATCACGTCGAAAATTAAATGCGTAGAGAGTTTAGCTTACAGAATCAAGATGCCCTAGTCTGATCCGACTATTCGTTTTCCCCGGCAACAAAAAAGCCACCCCGAAGGGTGGCTTTCAGTTCGCGACACTTGTTAATTGATACAGGACAAGTCCTGCAGCAATTTAGAACGAGTGAGAAACACCAACAACGGTGTTCTGGTTGTCCGAGCCAGTGGTCGCGTAGCGTCCACGCTCCGACAGTGACGAGATCGCGCCGTTCGTGCCACGGTTATGCGTCAGGTACACAAAGGTACGCTTGGACAGGTCATGCTTGACGCCGATGTTGGTCAGCGTTTGCTCCGTGGAACGATCGTTACGTGCCACACCGCCAACGATGGAGGTGCCGTTGCCCAGTGCGTAGTTAGCGCTGATCAGGTATGCGCCGACTGCCTCCGAGCCCTCATCCTTGTGGCTGCTGATGTTTGCACCGATGGTCAGGTCGCCCAGACCATAGGTACCACCAGCGACCCACGACGAGTAGGTGTTGGTACGCGTCTGGTAACCGGCGCTGAGGTTGGCGCCAGCCAGCGAGCCGCTCACGTTGTAAGCGGTGTACTTGTCAGCGTCAACAGTAGCGGCGGGCATTGCGCCGTCTTGTGCGCCATTCTTGGTGGTGGTCATGATCGACGCAGTCCAGCCGCCGATGCTCGGGGTGGTGTACTGCACCGAGTTGGGGATGAAGAAGCCGCCGCGCTGGAACGTAGCTCCACCGCAGGTCTGGCTTGCGCAAGCTGCTGCGCTCAGACCACCGCCCATGATGATGCGGTTAACCCAGAAGTGACCAGCGGTGCCAGCTTGAGTCACAGCGTGAGCCAGGATGTAGGGTGAGAGTTGCTGACCGAGCGTCAGGGTACCGAAGTCGCCCGACAGGCCCAGTTTCGACTCACGGCTGAACAGGGTGCCGTTACCGCCGTTGCCTGGATCACCGTTCTGGGTGAAGCCCGATTCCAGCGAGAAGAATGCCTTCATGCCGCTGCCCAGATCTTCGCTGCCCGAGAAAGTGATCGAGCTGTGGTCGGACCAGCCGCCCTGCTCGAAGGAAGTGCCCTTGCCAGTGTAGCTCTGAATGCCGTAGTCGATGATGCCGGAAACTTTCACGCCATCAGCCAGAGCTGCTGTCGAAACCATCAGTGCCAGAGCAGCCAGTGCGACTTGAGTTTTTTTCATCTAATAATCTCCAAAATGTTGTGATGCTAAGATTTCGCTTCCACTGACCGAACGCAAAACCGGCATTCGCAGTGGAATTGACGCTCCAAGACCATTGGATCAAGAAGTCAGCGTGCATTGAAGCAAATGTAATTGTCGACGGCAAAGTTAATTGTTTGTTTTGTGAATTTTTTGCTAATTTTTCGTCGCCTGTTTACAACAGTTTTTGAAAAACGATATCTGTTTATTAAGTTATGACAGCGATTGATGAGCTTATCTGCGCATTTGATAGAGGTCTGCGGGCGATTAGCGGTGTAACTGCCGCATATCGCGCAAATCCCGCTAAAGATTTATCAGAGGCGACCATGAGCGAAGCCGAGCGCAGGCACAGTGCGGGCTTAATGCGGGTTAATCATGTCGGCGAAGTGTGCGCGCAGGCACTGTATGAGGCGCAGGCATTGTTTGCCCGCGATGAGGGTACTCGCCGCCAGTTGAGGCAGGCGGGTCGGGAAGAGCTCGATCATCTCGCGTGGACAGCAGAACGCTTGCGCGAACTCGACTCACGCCCGAGCGTGCTGAATCCTCTGTGGTACGCGGGTGCTTTTGTGATGGGTGCGATTGCCGCCCGTACTGGTGACGCAAACAGCCTGGGTTTTGTCGTCGAGACCGAGCGTCAGGTCGAGGCGCATCTGAACGCTCATCTGGAAAAGCTGCCTGCGCAGGACGAAAAATCCCGCGCGATCGTCACCCGTATGCGCGACGATGAGATCGAGCACGGCGATGCGGCCAAACGCCTCGGGGGCGTTGAGCTGCCGGTTGCCGTGCAGGGCGGGATGCGCGCAGTGTCCAAGGTCATGACCAGCACTGCCTACTACTGGTGATGCACTGCGCGATGCTTTGATTAAGGACGATCCCTCGGACGTTCAGCTTGCGGGGTCTGCCGCAAGATCATCGACGATCTCGAAAGAGTGGGTCAGCTCAGCTGTTTTTTCCAGCATGATCGACGCCGAGCAGTATTTCTCATGTGAGAGCTTGATCGCGCGCTCGACCAGATTCGGTTTCAGATTGCGTCCGCGAACCGTGAAATGAAAATGCACCTTGGTGAACACCTTCGGGTCTTTCTCAGCGCGTTCTGATTTCAGGGTGACATCGCAGCCGCGGATATCCAGGCCGCTCTTGCGCAGAATGACGACGACATCATAGGCAGTGCAACCGCCGGTTCCTGCCAGCACGACCTCCATCGGCCGGGGCGCAAGATTGCGGCCGCCACCCTCGGGTGCGCCATCCATGGTCACCAGATGGCCAGACCCGGTTTCCGCGACAAAGGTCATGCCGGACAGGCCGGTCCAGCGTACGGTGCATTCCATAATAGGTACTCGAAGGTTCGGGATAAAGAGCGCTATTTTATTAGGGAGAGCCGACCTTCGCCCGCACAGGCAAGGATTCATGCGGGGAACAGACTGATTTATTGTCAAATTAAAATTTCTTTGGTGTGGCTGGACTCTCGCTGGCTCAGCCCGGCCTGATCCTGCCGATCCGGCGTAATTGACGCCAAGTCCTTGAAAACACTATAATCTCCGGTTCTCCGATTTGCTCAAGGAGAAATACATAACAAGGTCGCGTCCGCAAGACCGCTGCGGAACCGCCGGAACGAGCATCACTTTTTTAGGATTCATCATGAAAACCTTTTCCGCCAAAGGACACGAAGTCCAGCGCGATTGGTTTGTGATTGACGCAACGGACAAAGTCCTCGGACGTGTCGCCAGCGAAGTGGCAC